>Ga0207695_10001187_pt1 | contig 44926 bp, 41 predicted proteins | sample KBSC54metaG_FD_184354 | JGI IMG/M metagenome (GOLD analysis project Ga0207695, IMG submission 184354) | Corn rhizosphere microbial communities from Kellogg Biological Station, Michigan, USA - KBS C5-4 metaG (SPAdes) (version 2) | ecosystem: Host-associated > Plants > Roots > Rhizosphere > Soil...
CACCCCGGATTCGCCTTCCTTCAGGATCTCCGCGATCTGCGCTTCGCTAAACCTCGATTTCCTCATCGCTCTCCTCCGTAGAAGGAGAGTCTACTATTCGTCTGTGTCAATGCTGGGGGAGCTTACGCTCCGTCGAGCGGACTAATTAAAGTCTTGGCGCCAGTGGCCGATTATTGCGATCATAGTCGGGGCCGGATTGACAATTGCGATTGCATTTTTTCCTGCGGCGCACGGCAAAATGAGCCCCATCCTGCTCGGAGAAATGAGTCCGTACGAGTTACACGATTGCGCGCGGAGTTGGTCGCACGATTGATGGAAGGTAGGGAGATGCCTGAGAACCTCGAGCTGCGCCCTCAGTTTGGAGGGGCCCGTCTGCGTCGGCGGGGGGCGAACCCGAGGCGTTCCTCCAGAGACTGTCCCATAACCCTGCCATACGCGGTGAGCTCGCGGAGTTGTCTGACCTGCTACAAGCACGCACGAGCCTGATTGACACGCCGGTACCCGGCCTCGAAGACACGCCACTCTGTTTGCACAGCGCCTATGGTGTGCGCGAGGTATTGACCGCAGTCGGTTGGCTGACCGCAAAGCGCAGGGTGCCGTTTCAGTCAGGCTCCCTTCCCCTGCTCAATCGGAAGGTCGAGCTGTTGTTTGTGACGCTCGACAAGAGCGAGGGCTATCACGATCGCATTTCGTACCACGACTATGCAATCAGCAGTGAGCGCTTCCATTGGCAAACCCAGAACAGTGCGGGCCCGGACACGCCGGGCGGACGCCGCTACCTCGAAAGTCCGGGCAACCAATGGCAGTTCCAGATGTTCGTGCGCCCGCGTAAAGGTGACGCCTACCGCGCCTGCGGGCGCGTGCTGCTGGAGTCTGCCGAAGGTGATCGCCCGATGAGTATCGTCTGGAAGCTCGAAACACCCCTACCAGCACGGCTGTTCCGCGAATTCAGCGTGCTGCGTGGAGTGTAGTCCACAGCGGTGTGAGCGCTCCATCGGCATCCATGCGCCCGATCCAAACGACCCGCGCCCATCCTCAACAACCGGACGATGACTTTGTCGTGGCGAACGACTGCTTCAAGGTCTGGAAAAACTCTCTGCCGAATGAGCTCTACCCTCGGGCCCTCGATGTAGCAGGGCGTCTCAGTGCCCGCTGGCTCACCCCAATCCGATGCGACTGAGGCGCCAGCCGGCTGTCATCTGGGCTTGAGGCCTACGCCGCCGCCTCCGCCTCCCGAATTTCCAAATGCCCCTGCCCCTCGAGCGAAGGCAGCTCAATATCCGCCACCACCCTCACCGGCACATAGTCCAGCGTCAACTCCCCAACCAGGCGCACCTTTCCCGTCCCCGCTTCCAGATCCGCCTGAGTCAAATCACTGCGCGTCTTGTCCAGCGGAAAACCAAGCTCTGTTCCGCCTCGTGTCTGCGTGAACTTAACCAGCACGTACTGACGGTCCAGCATTTCGCGGAACAGCTTCAGCGTCCGCTCCGGACGCAGACTGGCCTCAACCGGGTGCGATCCTTCCGAAAGCCGCTTCACTAAATCGTTCACAACCCTACCTCCTTGTCGATCACTCACAAAAGGACCATAAAGCCTGCCCCCAGTCCTCGTCTACAGCAATCAGCCAATCCGGTCCCGCGGCGCCCGCACCGCCTCCAATTCAAAAAATGAGTATCAGACACCTCAAAAGGCGACCTCGGTATTTCCATCGGATTAAATGTAGACTATAGTCATCATACTCAATAGACCCCTGAGTCACCCTGGCGCAGCTGCGTCTCACCCTGAGCATTAGCGATTTGAGCGAATTTGACTGCGGTCAGCTCCATGAATTGTCACGCAGCTCGTCAAAACATGACATCGATGGCAATACAACAGTAGAGTTTGCGCCGCAAAATGACTTCCATGCGTACTTTGCAACACATCATTGATAGATGGTGCTGCGCAGAAAATTTGAAATCAACATACGTTAACGGTGTCGGGTTGATTCTCGTGAGACACGGTGTTGCGTTGCCGGAGTGCGTCTTGGTGTAAATGGAGTATTCTCCTGAGCGTCCGACGAACAGACACATCACGAGATAAGGGGTCCCTGTCATGAAACGACAAAACCTGAGAAAGCAGGCTATTGGGTGGGTGGAGGTCGGTGTTGCTTCGCGACTCACGCGCGGATTGGTGTACTTCACTCCGTGGTATGAAGTGGGCGTGCCGCCTTTCATCTATTCATGTCCCTACTGTTGAAGCCGCAGGGGGCGTAATGCCCCCTGTCAACAGTCACGAGTGTTTGGAGTCTGTTGTCTGGGTCGGTGAAAGAAAGGGGCGCAATGTGAATCGCAGCCGAGTCTCCTCCGAAGCACTGAAGTGGGTGGTCTGGATGAAGACCTCGCAGTCGATTGACCAACGCTGGCCAGACTTCGAGAAGTGGTTGGCCGCGGACCGCAAGCACTGGATCGCTTACCTCCAGGCGCGTCAGGAGTGGTCGCGTTGGGACCGTCTGGAATTACTGCTGTCGCAGGAGCGCCGGGCTGTCGCAAAGCGGTTAACCACCCTCGAGGAGAGAAGGCTGGCGGCTCGCAGACATCGGGAATATCTTTGGATTGCCTTGGGTGTCGCTGTGCTGGCCTTGCTGTTGGCGTAAACTCCTCCGGCTTGGCTCTATTTCCGATTCCTCGCAGCGTTGCGGCATGACCCCCGTCCGCCGGGGGGGTCCGTACATTCCCAGGCACGTGCTGCAGGGCATCTGCTACTGCAAAAAAGTAATGTCGGACCTGTCCAGTTAAGTCCGTCTCATCTGTTTACACACTGAAGGCATCGACAGCCGCGTTCTCTTGGGACGGACTGGCAGGGAATCGGTGTCCGAATAATAAGGATGTCGAAATAATATCAATCGCATGCTGAGGTCATCCATGACCGAAGACGAATACGTCCCTAAGGGCGTCTTGCCGGACGCTCCTGAACGGTTCGATCCCCTGATGATCGTTCCAGCCAGACCGGTGGCAACCAAGCCGGTGATGAGCATTGCCGAGCTGGATCAGAACGGCATTTTTCAGGCCGCGAACGCCATTGTTCGCGATCGCCCGACGGCTCAGGACATTTCCCAAAGCGTATATGTCCGACTGCTCAACCTACCGCCGGATAAGTTGGAAAGCATCGGATGCCTGCAAGCCTATGCGCAGGTTGCGGCCAGACGTCTCGCCATCAATGAAGTACTTGGCAGAAACCGGCGGGAGAATAAGTTGGAGAGCTTCCAGGATCCGTCCCTCTACCGAAGTGATGATCCTGCGCTATTGCTCAGTAGCTACGAGGAAGCGGATCGCCTCTTGAAACAACTTCCCGAGCGGCAGCAGGAGCTCTTCATTCTATGTCGTATCTATGGGTTTACCGCCGAGGAGGTCGCAAGCAAGGTGGACTCGACAACCGATGCCGTACAGAAGGCAGTACAGCGGGCGCTCGAGCGCCTGAAACGCGTGGTTGAGGGCCCGCCGCAAGGCAAGTCACGGATTCGTCATTTCTTCAAACGCAAGGAGCAACCATGAGCCTCTTACAAATGAGCGCCGAAAATAACAAAGAACAGCCGACTCACAATCCCCCCATCCACAACCCTGGCTACGATATGTCCGAGCTTCGCACAATTCTCCAGGAAGAGTCAGCCCACGAGACTCTGGACAACACGGCCGACCCTCGTTGGGATGCCGCGATGGACAGCCTGCGTCTGCGAGTCCTCCAGGACCCAAAGTATGCGCCGGAAGTACTGATACAGAAACTGCGCGCTCAGAATCAACGGACCCGCAGAAAGACACGTATGGCGATGGCAGCCGCCATACTGGTCGTGCTTGGGATGGGGATCTGGTTCGAATCTAACAGTAGCCGCGTACAGGCCTACCCATGGGCCAAATTCGAAAGAAAGGCGGGCGCAATGGATCCCGTCTCATTCCAGGACGGCTCGGTGGCGCAGTTGAACAGCGGCTCTGAGATGAAAGTGAGCCTGACCGACTCGGCACGGACCGTTGTTTTGGAAAATGGCGAGGTGTTTTTCGACGTGAGTTACGATGTGTTCCGACCCTTCAATGTCGATGCCGGCTCTGTCAGGCTCCATGCCGTGGACACGGCAATTCCCGCTTTCTCGGTAAAAAAAGGCGATGACGGCCAGATCAAGACGGCTGTCAGGCGGGGCGTTGTCGAAGTTGAGGCGGTGGGCAGTGGGCGGCCGCTTCCGGGAGTGACGGCACAGCCTCCAGAAGTGAAGGAGGGCGAGGTCGCGACCATAGGTCCGGACGGAAATATCAGTGTGACCCCTGTGGGGCGTGCAGAGTTGGCAGATCAGCTCGCATGGACCAACCCGCTCCACTCGCTCGACGGCATGACGTTGAAGGATGCGGTGGATTTATTCAACCGGTATAACGCGGTCAAGTTGGAAGTAAGCGACCACACGTTGGGACAGGCCAGGCTGACCGGCAGCTATCGCTTGGCCGAGCCGGAAACATTCGTCAAGTCGCTCGAGAAGCTAGGTGTGCGTCACGTACTACGGGAGGCGAATTCGACCGCGGGTGCACGGATCCTCTTGATGCCGAATTGACTTGAATGCCGTATCGTCCACTATTCTTCGCGATTTCGGCCTGGATCATTGGGTTGCACGGAGTGTCGGGGGTGGCGGCCGAGTCAGGCGAGTCGGCCCGCCTCCATTTTGACATCAAAGCGCCCACCATGAATGAGGCTCTTTCGCAGTACATCAAGCAGTCCGGCGTGCAGGTCGTATCTTGGGAGGATCACGTCAGGGACCTCCCTGCACGCAAGGTGAAGGGCCTGTATTCCAAACAGGAGGCGCTTCGCCTCCTCACGGCGCACACCAGACTTTGCTTTGCATTCCAGGATGATGACCACGCAACGGTAGATTGGTGCTCGACTCCACAACCATCGTCCCAGAGAGGAAGCTTTTCCAAGTCGCCTCCCACGCTGGACAGGACGCCGCAGGCCCTTCTCGAGATTGCAGCGACCACGGACCTGCAGAGCGTTACGGTCACAGGCACTCACATCCCTCGTCACAACTCTGAGCTTCAGACCGGACCGGAGCCTATCGTACTGACTCACGAGGACTTGCTCAGACTGGGTGTGATCTCTCTGGCCGATCTCGATCATGTTCTGCCGCAGCTTTTTGGGGGCGGCCCGTCTCAGGATACTCATTTGATAGGCGCAGCGGCGCGCACGAATACCGGCCTGGGTTGCGCTTACAACTTGAGAGGGCAGGGGGCTGGCGCCACCCTGCTACTACTCAACGACCGACGCCTGGCCCCCAGCGGCTCCACGGGCTCGTTTTTCGACTGCCTCAATATTCCCCTCAGTGCCATTAAACGAGTTGAGTTTCTGACCGACGGAGTGTCGGCGATCTACGGCGCGGACGCCGTCTCGGGTGTCATCAACATCATTACACGGGACAGTGACGACAGAGGCGAAACCACGGCGCTCGTGAGTGACGTAACGCAGGGTGCATGGAAAGAAGCTAACGCATCCCAATCATTGAGTACCGATTGGCAGTCGGGTGGGGCGTTCGGCAGCATAATGTATTCCAAGAGCACCGCGCTTCCCGAACGAGACCGGCGGTTTGGGGGCAGTGATCTGCGCGCGTATGGCGGTCCCAACCTGGATCTGCCCCAGTCCTTCCCCCCGACCATCGTGGTCGGCAAGCAAGTTTGGGCAGCACCGCCTGGACTGACGGTCGGTATCCCAACGGCCACCCAGCTCCATTTTGGCGCACAAAATCTCGAGGACGTGCATTCAGACTCCGATCTCTGGCCGTCGCAGGAGATCACCAGCGCTTATGGGGAGGCCCATTATGATTTGGGACATCATATTTCCATCAGGGCGGAAGGGATGCTGACTCATCGTGGGGCGGAGGAAGCTGAGGGAGGAGATCGCGTCAATCTCTCGATCCCCACGAGCAGTCCCTACTATCTGAGCTCCATTGCCCAGGGTAGCCCGATGACGGTCCAGACAGACCTCTTCGACGCCTTAGGGCCGGAAGTAACTCATGTCGACGTTCGCATGATCTACGGCGCTCTGGTCATGACCGTCCCACTCGGATCTGATCCCGACAATAAAGTCACTGTCAGCACCAGCCGTGCGCTCGAGACAGAGCACCAGAATACGACTGGCGTGGGGAAGACTTCCGCACTCGCGGACCCCACATACGGTTTCGATCCATTCGTCGTGGCGAGTGCCTTGAGCGCGAAGACACTCACAGACATTCGCGGGAGCAGCTTCTTCAACCAGGCCTCTGAACTGCACGAATATAACATCCTGTGGACCGGCCCGATCGCCGCCCATGACGACGATGACAAGCATGCACACGCAGAAAAGATCATGGGGGCCATCGGCCTGGAATATCGCACGCAGTCACTGAACACTTCCGACAGCGGCATTTCCGGGGTCTATGATCGTTATAATCGCCGTACCAAAGCCGTGTACGCGGAAGTGACGGTGCCTCTGCTGGGACACAGCGAAGTCCCCGACAGTTCCATACTGGAGCTGTCCGCCGCGGGACGCTACGAGGATTATTCCGACTTTGGGCACGCCACCGTGCCCCGAGTCGCGCTGCGTTGGGTAATTTCCGCCGACTTGAAATTTCAAGCGAGCCTGGGACGCTCCCTCCGCACCCCCAACTTGCCCGACCTCAATACGTCCCGAAACACCATTATTGTGGGTCCTCCACCTTCCGGGGTCGGACAGGTCATTTACCTCAGCGGTAACGACCCCCGTCTCGAGGAAGAGACGGCCACGAATGCGGCCCTCGAAGCCGTTTTTACACACCAGATTTCCGAAGGCACCAGCGTCCGCCTCGATGCCCAGCTCTTCTCCATCTACTACTACGGTCGCATCGAAGCGCCGGACCTGTCCGAGATCGGTCCCAATCTCTTGACCAGTTCCCTCTACTCCAGCCTGTTGCTCGAGCGAAATCCCTCCGCCGCCACCGTCGCGCAGTTATGCCAAAGCTCCCAGCTCTACGGCACCACTCCAGCGAAGTGTCTGCAGGGAAACTACCTGGCCGTAGTGGATCTTCGCCTCAAGAACAGTGACACCCTGGTGACCCGAGGTATCGATATCGAGAACACCTGGACCACACATCCCTCGTGGGGGACAGTCGAGCTGAAAGGGCTCGGAACCTACCTTTTTCGCTACGCCGAAAAGAGCACACCCAGCGCTTCCACTGTGTCGCTACTCAACACCCAAAATAACCCAATCAATCTTCAGGCTCATGCCACCCTCAGCGTGGCGTCTCATGGAATCGCCGCAGACGTGACCACCAACTTCTCCAACAGTTACCGCGACACCGTCAGTCAACCCAATAGGTCAGTGTCTTCCTGGACCACCATCGATCTACGAGTCCGGTACGTGTTCAATCAACAGGACGACCCGTCCCGGTATGGCTGGGTCATCGAGCTCGGCGCCCAAAATGTCACCAACCGCGACCCTCCGTTTCTAGTCAACTACGTCGAGCGACTTGGTTATGACGAAGAAAATGCCGATCCACTCGGCAGAATCGTAACCCTGCGGTTCCGCAAGCAGTGGTAGCCATCGCTTCCGCCCTACAATCCCTCGTTGTGAAGAATGATCGTACAGGCCAGCCACAATACAATGAACCCAGCAGCCACAATCCCCAGCGCGATCAGCTTGCCCGTATTCGATTTGTCCGCCCGGGTATACAGCGCCACCAGGCTCACAACGACGAGCGCATTCAAGAGTTGCCCCGGCCGCAGCGACTCCATGAAGGACTCCACAACAATCCAAGCCCCTTCGATCCAAAGTCCCCGGAAATGCATGGTGACCCCTGTTCGTATGTTCAGGAACTAACCTCGTCCGCACCGTGCTCGCGAGTTCCTTACACTAAACAGTACAGCCACCTCTGACCGGACATTGACTGATCCAACCCTCTTCGCTCCGCTCACAGCCACCAGCCAGACGCTGTTTTGTCAGCCATCGAGCACGGCCAAAGCGCCGATATCCCGCTGGCCGCGCGCATCGCCTCGACGGCGATTGTGGCGAGCGCCGATATCGACGCCGAGCGATGCAGGCTGTACCATGATCTGATCTTGATTTCCCTTGCGGAGCACGCCCCCAAGGCGTATGAGGCGACAATGAATTCCCTCGGATTCGAATACCAAAGCGACTTCGCCCGCCGCTACGTCGCGGAGGGTAAGGCAGAAGGCAAGGCGGAAGGCCGACTGGAGATCGTTTTCCAACAGCTGGCGTTGCGCTTTGGGTCACTGGATGAACAGGTCCGCGCCCGTATCCGCAGCGCGCCAGATGCCCAGATTGATGTCTTGGCCGAACGGCTATTGACGGCGCAGACACTCGGCGAGGCACTCGCCTCGTTGTCCTGACTGCATACCCCATCCACTCGTGATCGACGGGTCCCGCATATCCGGGCGACTTAACAGTTGGCGTTTCTGCGGAAAGCGCATCCGCTGTTGAAAATCGGTGCGGCACCGCCGAGCCTTCTACTCACCTCGCCAAGCGCCACGAGGTCCCTCGTTTTTACCAGGCAGCAATTTCTGACCGTTGTCACTCCTGACATGCAGCGTGCCAATGCTGTTCTCCGCGGGTGACCCCCTCGCTGGAGAGCGAACGCCTCCAGCTGCTATTCAGTCAGCACCACGCTCTCCCCGACCCAGCAGACTCATTCACCCAACACTGACGGCCGGCCGGCGGGCCGCCGCCAACCAGGCCGCGACCCTCGGCCATTCATCGAGCGGTTGCGCGCATTGCGGATCTCCGAGTCCCTCACCCCCTCGGCTCTGAGCTCCGCGATGTTTCCCGCAACCTCTCGTGCGCGCGTTCACTCGAGTCGACGCGACAGTTCCCCGCGCCAGCATAGCCTCTCGCGACGCACCATGAACCGTGGTGGTACCCCCGCGCCACCCGCAGCAACGTGCGACATGACAAACCTGACGACCGCCATCAAACTCGCATGCCCGCCCTCGTGTTTCGACGCCGGCGATCTGGACCGGGAATCGTCAGGTCGTCGACAGGCTAGCGTGGTAACCTGCCGAGTAGGGTTTGCTTCGATGGCGTCGACAACGCCGTTCCGTTGCAGTAAGGACAATAACAAATGACATCCGCACCCGCAGCAGACCTGCCTCCCGCCGGCGTATCGCGATTTTCGGCGCGGTGGCAGCAGTCTTTCCAACGTTGGCTCACCAGCCCGGTCTTGTTGCGGCTCGTTTCGCATTTGCTGCGTTTGAAGCCCACCTGGCGCGTCGGCAACACAACCGTTATTTCGACTCACCCCGCCGTGGTGAAAGCGCTTCTGGACGACGAAAAATACGAGATCGCCGCGATCAATGCCGCCCGAATGGACCGGGTCAGCGGACCCTTTGTTCTGGGGATGGACCGCTCGGCCCAATTCGAATACGAGCAGGAGGCCATTCGCAGCGTCGTGAAGCCAACGGATCTGGACTGGGTCCGCCGGATTGTACAAGGAACAGCGGATGCCCTCGTCAAGGCGGCAACGCCGAAAGGGCTGGTGGATGTGGCCGACTCGTACGCGCGGGTGTCCGGTGCTCGCGTCGTCGCCGAGTATTTCGGCGTGCCGGGACCCAGCGAGCCCGTATTGATGCAATGGATGCGTTCACTCTTCTGGGATGTCTTTTTGAACCGGAACGACGTACCCGAAGTGCGGCTGGCAGCTGCCCGGTCCGCGAACGATCTACGCACCTACTTGACGGCGCTGATCGCACAGCGGAGTGCCGAGGGTGCCACCGGGGATGACATGTTGTGTCGACTGATCCGCAGCGGCAAGCTCGACAACGATGGCGTTCGGCGCAATATCACCGGAATCGTGGTGGGCGCAATTGACACCACGGTCACGGCCGCCGCAAACGCGTTCGCAGTGTTACTGGCCAAGCCCGAAGGTCTGGAGGAGGCACGCATGGCGGCCGAAGGGGACGACGAAGCAGCGTTGCGGCAGTGTGTTTACGAGGCGCTGCGTTTCAACCCTCAGACCCCGGCGCTGCTCCGGCACGCCAGGTCGGATGGAACAACCGCCTTGTTACTGACGATTTCAGCGATGTTCGACCCTGTTGCTTTTCCAGAGCCGGGTCGATTCGTAGCCAACAGACCTTTAGACCGATACCTTCATTTCGGTTACGGAATACATACCTGTTATGGACGGATGATCAATGGAGTTCAGCTACCTGCCCTGGTAGGGGCGATAGTCCGACTCCCGAACCTGCGGCGCGCCTCCGGGCGCCTGCGCCGGATTCTCTACGAAGGTCCCTTCCCCCAACGACTGGCAGTGGAATTCGGGGGTTCCGAATGAAACAGAACGGACTCACCATTGTTACCGCGATTGATCAGAGTCAGGTTGCCAGCCTGGATGCCGTGCTGCGCGCGCTGGGCAATAACGTCGCAGGGCAGACACAGATTCCCTTCGCAAACCTCACGCGCCTGCATTTCGCAAGTTGGGTTGTGTTTGCCGAGGACGCGAGCGGTCCCCAATTGATCTTCGAAGCCAATTTCGACGGCGATGCAGATTCCTTTCTACGGCAGCTCGCGGAGCGCGCATCCGCGGGACTGAGCGAAATCTATCGTCATTGCGTGGGCTTTCGAGCCGATGGAGGCGCCGATGCCGTTTACCAGTACTTGCTCGGGCACAGAGTCAAGACGGATACATTCTATGTGAGTTGTGGCGGCTTCACGCTGGATCAGATTCTCCAGGAGAATCAGCTGCGCGAGAAGATCGAGAAGTTTCTAGGAGAAATACCCAGTGAAAGCGATCCCGCGGCGCTTCGGCGAAGCATTCAGCAGTCTGTATTGAACGATCCTGCCTTGGACTGGGCGAAGCAGCCGGCACAGTCCTATCCGCTCACCCAGCGTGTGCGAGTCCGGGATGTTGTGCTCACCGTGTGTCTCTTGACCGGATTGTTCGGGCCCATGCTCCTATCATGGCGGGTGTGGGGGACGGTGTGGCCAGGGCTGTTGATCCTCATCGGCGCGTTTTTCATCTTCTATGGGAATCTGCGCTGGAAAGAGGCAACCGACACCTCCATCTCCGATCAGCCAGTGGAGGATGCACAGCCTGATTCGGCCGACGAGGAGGAGTTGGTCGGTCGGGAGAATCGAAGGCCACAAAATCACATGGCGAGTATCACGGAAGTCAAGCCGGGCGTCTTCCGGTTCGCATTGTTGAAGGGCGTTCTGGCGGCAATCGAGCTGCTAGGCCGGATCAAGTACTTTCACGGCAGCCTGAGCGGAATTCCGAGCATTCATTTCGCGCGTTGGACCGTCATCAACTCAGGAAAACATCTGCTGTTCCTGAGCAACTTCGACGGCAGCTGGGAGCACTACCTGGGCGAGTTCATCGACCAGGCCGCCAACGGGCTGACCGCAGTATGGAGCAACGCGGTCGGTTTCCCACGCTCGAGAAGTCTCATCCAGGGAGGCGCAACCGACGAGCAGCGCTTCAAGTCCTACGCGCGCAGGACCCAACTCTACACCCAGCTGTGGTACAGCGCATACCCTTACCTGTCGGTGGTCAACATACAGAACAACGCTGCGATTCGCTCGCGGTTGTGGGGAGAGTTGCCGGGTAGTCAGCTGGATGCCTGGTTGAGGAGACTCTAGAAATGTTCGAGACACATGAGATCCAGGGAATGGTTTTCTCCGGCTACGCTCGCCAACCCTTCGCTGCATACCTGTTCCTGACTGTTCGCGATGGCGCCGATGCCGCGGACTGGCTCGCCGGCGTGAGCAGGCGGATCACCTGGGCTGACAAATTCGATCGGGAGCGGCGCACGTCCACCAATATCGCATTCACATACAAGGGATTCGCGCGCCTGGGACTGGGCTTCCAGACACTCACGACCTTTCCGCTCGAGTTCGTCAAAGACATGTCGGACCCCGCGCGGGCGCAGATGTTGGGAGACGATCCTGACGCGTGGGTGTGGGGCAGGCCCGAGCATCGCATCCACGTTCTGCTCATGCTTTTCGCACGGGACGCAAAGGAATTGGCCGCGTTGCTGGCCGCTGAGCGGCACGCGGCCCGGGAGATTCTGGATGAAGTGCAGGTGATCGAGTCACAGACCTTCCCGTTCCAGCCAGGCAGTCCGATGAACCGTGAGCACTTCGGGTTCGTCGACGGATTGTCACAGCCTGACATCGCCGGCTATCGCCCCGAAAAGCGGGCCGCCAACGGTGGCGCAAATCAGATCAGCGCAGGCGAGTTTATCCTCGGATACCCGAACGAATACTTTGCGCAGCTGACCGCATCCCCCCACCTGAGAGCGCCGGATACAGACCCCAAGGCAATCCTCCCGTCAGGAGATCTCGGACGAAACGGCACTTACCTGGTTGTGCGCCAGATGGAACAGGACGTCGCGGGTTTCTGGCAAATGATCCGGGCACGGTGCGCGCACCGGAACAGTACGCCGGACCCGGCAGCCGAAGAGGCGTTTGCAGCCAGGATCGTCGGCCGCTGGCGCGATGGAACGCCGATTGCTGTATCGCCCCGACATGACGGCGCAGCCCCGGATCGACTCAACGACTTCGGTTTCAGCCAAGATCCCCACGGCACCGGATGCCCCCTCGGTGCGCATATTCGGCGAGCCAATCCAAGGGAGGCACTGCTCGCCGACCCGATACAATCTATCATTACGACCCGACGCCACCGGATGCTCCGGCGGGGTCGTCCCTACGGGCCGCTGATCGCCGATCGCTATTCACAGGACGGACAATCACGGGGCCTGGTGTTCATGGCCCTCAATGCCAACATCGAGCGCCAGTTCGAATTCATCCAACAAGCCTGGATCTCATCCCCGAATTTTGCCGGCCTGTATGACGAAGCCGATCCATTGCTGGGCGGACGCACACAAGTCCCAGGAGTGTTCAGCATTCAGAAAGAGACCGTGCGAGAGCGAAAGACAAACATCCTGCCACACGTAACTGTCAAAGGCGGCGCCTATTTTTTCCTCCCTGCCCGCGCGACCCTGAGTTACCTGAGCTTGCGCGCAGGATGAGTAACAAGGAGCCTGTCTGAGTAATGCTCGCCTGCTGCGGCCCCGCAGCGGAAAAGTCTTCGGCCCCCCGCGTGCAAAAAGGCGGCAACGACCGCTCCACCAACCCGTGCCAGGCTGAAATAACCCGATCTCCTGTTCATGTGCCCCGTTGCGAGAGCGGGCCGTCAGATGCGCGCTCAGGTCTTCGGAATCACACCGTCCGGCGTCATTCGATCGACAGCCTGCGGCAGAAATTGCGCCAGCTTCTGAGTCAACTCCGGCACAGACAGCCCGGCTTTCGCAGCGAGTTGCTGGACCAGGTCCGACCCAAGCACCTGGTGGATCTGATCCGCAGTAATCGGCTGGTTCGCTCCCGTACCGACCCAGGATCTCACCGTCGGCCCGAAGCCCTGACTTTCGAACTGCTGAACGATCCCCTGCACACCACCGTGTTTCTGCAACACATCCGTCACGAGGGCACCCACGACACCACCCATCACCCCGTCAAATAATCCCATCGCCTTCTCCCAAATACCGACAATGTCTGATTACAACGCGCACGTCCGAGAATGCACTATCCCGCTCCCTGGCGAGCAAAAACGTGCGCGACCCCACTCGACCCGCCGCGGACTTCGCGCGAGCTTCAATCTGGCCACGATTTTACATATTTCACGTGGACGACGAAATCCGGACTGTGGCATCGGACGCCCCGCAGTGCGGGATACAGTGATTGACGAAACTGAGATCGAGTTGGTAGGCCCACGCCCGCCCACCGATGATGCTTCACGCATGTCACTCGGCCCCATCTCCAGTGTCACTGCAAGTGCCAATTTGCCTGGCACCAGCGCTACCTCACGCGCCAGCATCGCTTCCGCGAACGATCAGATTCGCCAGGACAAACAACAGCTCGACGATTGGACCACCTGTGTGTCTGCTAAGACGACCAAGGGACAGTCAGAGATCCAACGGCTGGCGGCCGAACTGGGTGGTGCCGAGAGCCGCGCCCACCGCCTCGCAGACTCACAATCTCGCGACTCCTCGACATCCCCGTCCCATTCAATCGACGTCTGGGCATGACGCATCTCCTCTCGCCACTACGGCGAGGGCGCAACGTGTCAGTCGTTGGGTTCTCCAGCCTGCCGCATCCCTGTCCCCTCCCACCTGATACCGGTTTCCCAGCAGGGCTCCCAACGTCAGTCATTGGACTATAGTCAGTACTAAGTCTCCCCCCGCACTAAGTCCTGGTCCTCAATACCATTCATTCCAACCCAGCCAAACATCAGCACTTACCGCCAGACCAGGCGAGAAAGGTCATGTTAGTTATGTAGCAGTCGCTACCCGAAGACACTTTAACCTGCTGTTTTCCCATGGCATCTTTGTCCCGTCTCGAGAGGACATTGCCCCCGATTCAAACCCAAGGGAAACAGGGATCATGCAGACAAACAGAATCCACGCTCCACGAGCGAGACTCGTGGCGCTGCTCCTGAGCATTGCCGCATTGTTTTGCGGAAGCGCGATAGCAGCGGACTTTACAGTTGTTAACAAATGTAGTTATACCGTTTATCCCGGCATCTATCCAGCCAGCTACGCCAATGGCGGTTGGTCGATGGCTCCCGGAGCATCGGTCAGTTTCACACTCGGCTCCGGCTGGATCGGCCGAATCTGGGGACGCACCGGATGTAACAGTGCCAGCCCGGCGGTCTGCTCGACCGGCTCGTGCGGAGGAGTGGGGCTACAGTGCGCCGGTACAACCGGTGTAGCAGGCACCTCGCTGGCCGAGTTCAACATCAACGCCAACGGAACCGACTGGTATGACGTGAGCTATGTCGATGGATTCGACAACCCGATCGGTGTCGTCGTGTCCAACTCCACCTGCGCATCTCCGAACACCTGCTCGAGCGCACCCCTGACTTCCTGCTCTGCGGACTTGAAAAACGGCGGCGATTGCCTGAGCCCCTGCACGGTCTACAACTCGGATCAGTTCTGCTGCCGCGGCGCCTATGGCACGCAGGCAACCTGCGTGGTCGCGAATTGGCCTTCCGATCAGCAGTCATACGTCAACAATATCCACAACTCCTGTCCCGGCGAGTACGCGTATGCCTACGATGACAACAATGGCCTGCATACCTGTGCTACCGGTGCCAACTACACCGTGACCTTCTGCCCGGATGGTGCCGCCGCGACCATGAATGGCGCGCACACCCTGGCTCCCGGAAATGCCACCGGCTCCCGTCTCGATGACTATCAGTCTGGAACCGCGAACGGCAATACCGTAGACATCTGGACGGCCAATAACACGGGCGCCCAGAGCTGGGTGTTCTCGAACGCGAATGTCGTGCCTTCCGGCTTCTACAATATCGCCGTGTCCTACGGACCCTACTGCTTGACCGCCAACGGCTCCGACCCCAACTCCTCAGTGAATCTGCAAGGCTGCAACGGCTCTAAGGGCCAGTCCTGGGAAGTCACTGGCAGCCCCGGTAACTATCAGCTCCACCCCGCGACTAATACTGCCCTGTGCCTGGATGTTTACTACGGTGGCACCGGCGATGGCACCCCCGTGCTGGCGTACACATGTACCGGAAACAACAACCAGAGCTGGTCGATCCACTAAGGGGCTTTCCGAACTCCGGCAATCTTATATCGAGAGCACACATGATGAGGTCACTGAGTATTCTGGCGCTTGCTTTATTAGTGACAGTGAGCGCCGCGGCTTCGCAACCCGGCAAGGACGATCTCGCGAAATTGAAGGACCAGGTCGCGCAGTTGAATGCTCAGCAGCAGCAGATTCTGGCCTCATTGGATGAGCTGAAAAAGATGGTGAGAGGACCTGGGCAGCCGGAGCTGAAGCCGCCGCCCACCATGAGTGTCGCGGGCGAGCTCTACAAGGGCGAGCCCGCGGCCAAGGTCGCCATCATCGAGTACGCCGACTTCCAGTGCCCGTTCTGCCGCCGCTTTGAGAGTCAGGTCTATCCGAATATCCGCGACAGCTATATCCAGACCGGAAAGTTGAAGTACTTTCATCGCGACATGCCACTCGTGTTCCACCAGGGTGCCATGCCCGCCGCGCGCGCCGTTCACTGCGCGTCCGAGCAAGGTAAATTCTGGGAAATGCACGATGCCATGTTAGGTGATACCGCTTCACTGACCCCGGCTGACATCGACGACCGGGCAGGCAAGCTGGGCCTGAATGTCCCTGATCTGGACAAGTGCATCTCCAGCAACCGCTTCGCCGACATCATTCAACGCGGCATCAGCGAAGCCAGCGCCATGCAAGTCAGCGGCACCCCCACGTTCATCATCGGAACGTTGGACGCTAATGGCAATGTCATGAGTGTCAAGAAGACCGTCGTCGGCGCCTCTCCCTTCGAGGCCTTCAAAGCTGCCATCGATCCGCTGCTGGCGTCCGCGAACTGAGTTGACGGGTAGGGCATTCGAGCCGCATTCGAATAGCCCTACCCACCGTTGCGTATGGCCCCAAACAAGTAGTATGCAACGGATACCACGGCCAGAGCAAAGAACAAAAAAGCTAACCGCGCCGATTGGCGGCGTTTAAAGGCCCATCCGTCACGACCGAATTGACGTAGATCCACATTTGCCTTCACTTTCCGAAACAACGCACTCACAGCACTTCCACTCGCATGAGTGAGAGCTTCGAGAGCCCGCAACCGAGCCTGGTCGGTATCGAATTGCGCCAGGATGCCAATCACCGCTTGTGCATCGAACTGCCGATCGCCTTCAATGATCTGGCGTACTGAGCTGGCAGCGCTGTGGATTTGCCACGTGTAGTACCAAAATCCCAGCAGCGCCAGTAGGCCAGTCAGCGAGGACACGCCAGCGACGATAGAGACGATTCCGGTGCTCATTGCACGCGTCCTTTCGCCTTCGACAGCTGCTTTTTCTTGACTCCGCCCTTATTGGTCGGTGATGAGAGCCGCTCCACGTCGGAAAACTGCTCGAGGTTTTCCCATTCATCATCCGTTCCGCGTGCTTCATCCTCCCGGAGGTCCACCGATCGAGATTGGGCCGGCTCCGGCAGGTCTCTGGCGGCTTCACGAAAGTCTTCGACTGTTTTCAGCCATGATTCACGATCGGAGACCGACTCCATATTCTCATCCATCTTCCGGCGAGAGTATTCCCGGGCGAGGTTCTCTACCAGACAGAGGCAGTAACGTCGGAAGTCATTTTTCTTAGGCAATTCCGCTGGGGGAATGCTTAGCACCCGTAAACTAGTCCTTCTGAGCACATCGCCGGCTAACTCCGCCTCACGAGTAATGTCGAGGGCAAGCAAGAAGAGCTCATCTTGGTACCGACGCAGCTCCTGGATGATTACGGCCTCTCTCATTGGAGCAACTGCCTTGCACCGACTATTGCCGACGCCCTGAATAATGAGTTCGAGGCTGGCTTGAGTCTCCGGACCATCAAATCCCTGCCATACAGCGAGCATTTGTTCAAACGCATCGAGATTTTTAGGGTTTGTGCACCACCGTGTCCATTCTGATAAGACCTCATCGTCGCACGGTGAGTTCTGCAGTCTACGAACCCACTCCGCGGCACGGATCAGCCGTCTGACGGTCACTCTAGTGATAGGCGAGACTGTTATTCTCATACACGCACCTTCCGTTGTTTCCATGCTTCTTCCTTCGAGATGCCAGTCAGCCGCAAACGACAGTATACGGTTGCGTAGCTGATATAACTGTTCACCATCCGTTGGGAAACGCCAAGTGATTTAGCAATCGCTTTCTGTGTTGCGCCGTGCACGTTGTATTCGGCGATCGCTAACTGATATTTCACAGGCAACTCCCGAAGGTAATCGGGCAAGCGCCGGATCTGCTCCGCCGCTAATGCGTTCTCCTCCTCGTCCAGAATTTCTTGTTCAATTCCCTTCGATTGTTCGTCTGGCTCGACAAGAGCCCGAATGCGCAGATGCCGTTTGTTAAAACGTACAGCGTCAATTCTGACAGTGGTCGCTACCCTGAAGACGTAGCGCCTCAGTTCCTCCCCTTTGCAGGATGGCGATGCCCTACGTACTTGCTCGTATGTCTGTTGTGCAACCTCCCGAGCCAGATCACGCGACTTGAATCGAAATGAGAGGTAAGCAACGAGAATTCTGTGATGCTGCTCAAACCAGGAATCGATTGCCGTGGTGGCAGCATCGATTTTCCGCTGCTTGTTAACAGGACACACGTCATGGTGATCCGTTGGCAAGTGTTGGGGAATTTCTTCTGTCATCATGTCGGACTGCAATGCCGCAATGTGCCCCTGAAAATCGAGGACAGTGTAAGTTCAGGCACCATCCTTGAGTTAAACGATGGTCCAGGCAAAAACGGAACCGCGTGGCAGATTTATTTCTAGAAAATTTCGCAGTCCAAGTAATTTGCTGGAATAGGTGTGTCAGAATTCGTACGGCCATCGGTCATACGTACTGACTCCGAACCATTCAAAACGGCGCAAGTCGACGGAACTGGCTCAGGCGACGCCATGACTCTGTGGCTTAATGCCGCTGTTTCCAAGCGGAGCACTATTCCATCATACCGGACACAGTCGTGGCGGACAGTCTGGTCAGATCGGCCAGACACTGCTGTATCTGCCAATTCCATTCTTGGAAGCGGCTCCAGACCTCGTGGCCTAGCCGGTGAACGCTCAAACACTTGGTGTTCGGCCACCGCATTAGCATGCATCGTTCTGTTGTCCGGCGGCGTTGGTGTTAGAAGCCTGGCTCCAGAGCCATTCCGACAAAATCCACCTCCCGCTCCCCACAGTCCCTCCCCACCGACGTGTCTCCCTGGAGACAGGTGCACCCCTCCCAAACAAAATGCTAACGTTCATCACACTTTTTCGTTGCACCAACAACAATCGGTAGACGTAGGGACACCATGCTCGGGGAACATTCTGCAGTATCGCTCTGCTCGTTGACTTCGCGTATCCGCCTCACTCTTCTCATCGGGTTACTGACTTGCCTCGCGTTCCTGACAACTCCAGGAGCCGTACTGGCCGCCGATGAAGCCGGGGCACACGACCTGGCACAGTCCAGCGGCTGTTTCAAGTGCCACGGAGTTGACAAAAAGAAGGATGGTCCCGCTCTTCGGGACGTCGCCGCTAAGTACAAAGGCGTAGCGGACGCCGAAAACAAGCTGATTTACCACGTCACCAGCGGCGAGATGGTGAAGTTCGATGACGGGCACGAGGAGCACCACAAGAAGGTGAAGACCGACAGCCCGACCGAAACCCGCAACCTGGTCGACTGGATCCTGAGCCTCCCGGGAGGAACAAAGCCTTAGAAGCCGCCTCTGTTCGCGTCGAACGGCCAATCTCCACCTTCGCAAAAACTCCCGCATACGACCATGGCGACAACACTGCGCGCGCTCCTGTTTCTCCTGCTTCTGGCTGTTTGCTCCACCACAGCGGCACTGGCGGATGAGCCGGACCGAAGTCTCGAAGGCGATCGGGTCTGCACCAAGTGCCACGACGAGACCGAGGCAAAGCCGGTTCTTTCCATCTACAAAACCGCGCACGGAGTCAAGGCGGACACCCGGACTCCAGGCTGCCAGTCATGTCATGGGGCGAGTGAGGCGCATGTCAAGAACCCCGCAGGCGCCTCGACTCGCCCCATGGTTGACGTGGATTTCAGACACGGCTCCAAGACACCGACCGATTTACAGGCCAAAACCTGCCTCGGGTGTCATGAGAACGGCCAGCGCACCAATTGGATGGGAAGTCAGCATCAGCGCAGCGACATGCCCTGCACGGCCTGCCACCAGGTCCACATTCAAAGAGATCCTGTGCTCGAGAAGGTGAGCCAGCCCGAGGTGTGCTTCACCTGTCACAAGACCCAGCGCGCCCAGATCCACCAGATTTCCACGCACCCCATCATGGCCGGAAAAATGGCCTGCTCGGATTGTCACAATCCGCACGGCTCCAACGGTCCGAAGTTGATGATCAAGAACAGCGTCAACGAGACGTGCTACACGTGTCATGCGGATCGGCGCGGACCCTTCCTCTGGGAACACTACCCGGTCACGGAAGATTGCACGAATTGCCATACCCCGCATGGCTCGAATAACTCCCCACTGTTGAAGGCCCGGATCCCGTGGTTGTGCCAGGAGTGCCATACGTCCGACCACTCGGGAGCTATTAACAGCGGAGCGAATCTCCCGAACGGCGCGGCAACGACCATTAACGGCATGTTGCCGCTCGGGGCTCAGGCACCTCGCTCACAGTTGAACGGACGGGCCTGCCTGAGCTGCCACATGATGATACATGGCTCGAATAATCCGGCCGGCGCGCGCTTCAGCAAATAGGGACTGGTGATTCCATGATGACGAGATGTCAGAAGTACCTGATCGGCCCCATTTTGCTCACGGCCATGCCGGCCGCCCTGGTACTGACTGCCCCAGCCCACGCCGCCGATAACTCGGATGTGGATCCGGCAGTGACCGAGCTGACCACCCCGCATAGCACCGTCGATGTGGGAGGCGGTTACGTCAGCCAGAGCTCATACAAGTTCGGCCAGTACAACGGCCTCTCGAAGGAAGGTGGTTTCGCCATCGGCGACCTGAATCTGCAGGGCGGTGGCAACTACGACTCCGACAGCGTGATGCGCTGGCGCCTGCTGGGCAGCGATCTCGGGCTGGATACTCGCAGCGGCCAGTTCGATTTCCGCGAGCAGGGCATCTTCAAGCTCAATTTAGGTTACGACAATATCCGGGACAACATCTCGGATACCTACCAGACCCCATATTCGGGAGTCGGGTCGACGCTGCTGACGTTTCCGGGCAACTGGATCAAGCCGGTCGTTCCCCAGGTAAATGCCAACAGTCTCAACTTCCGCAGTCTGTCACCGACGGCAGGGCAGGGGAGTGCAATCAGCTCCACGGGCGTGGTCGTTTCCCCTACCGCCGCCCAGCTCGCGACGTTGAGCGAGATTGTGTTGAACGATGCGGATGCCTACCACGGCGCGAACCTGCATACCGATCGCAGGCGGGACGACGTCGGTCTCGATGTCAATCTGACAAAGCACCTCGAGTTGACGGCAAGCTTCCGGCAGGAGACCAAGAACGGACTGCAGCCGATCGGAGCGGTGACCTCAGCGGTGGCCGAAAACTCCGTGACCCTCCCCAACGTGATCGATACCCGGACCGACCAGTTCAACTTAGGGTTGCAGTACGGAACCCAAAAGGGTTTTGCCCAGGTCAGCTATTACGGGTCCGTCTTTACCAATCACGTTCGCGGCATCTCGTGGCAGGACCCGAACGCCCCGAACAATGTCGCGACCCTCGGCAGCGCCCCGAGCAACCAGTTTCACCAGTTCAATGTGGGCGGCGGCTACAACTTTCTCCCGACGCTGAAGGTGACCGGGGATTTCTCCTATGGACGCAATACCCAGAATGAGACCTTCCTGACCGATCCCTCCATGCCTCTCGGCGTACCGGAGAGCTCCCTCCACGGACTGGTGGTCACCAAGGCCGCGAATCTGAAGCTGATCATGCGGCCGATGCAGAAGATGAACGTGATTGTTCACTACAAGTACGACGATCACCAGAACCGCACACCGATTCACACTTTCGAGTTCTATGACGTGAACATGGCCAGGTCCGCCACCGCGTCATCTTTCAACGCCGCGCTGGGGCTGGCGCCCAATACACTCGGCAGCAATGTCAACATATTCGATAACCGGCCTCTGAGCTTCAAGAAAAACCAAGTCGACCTCGATGCCGACTATGCACTGCGGCCCGGGCAAAAGCTTGCCGCGGGCTTCCAATGGCAGAACACCAAGAGTGACTGCGACGGCTCTTGGATCAACTGCGTGAATGCCGACAACATGGTCGAACGGACGATGCATGCCGACTGGCACGCGTCATTTCAGGAGAGCGTCAATGCCGGCATCAACTACACCTACGCACAGAGACGGGTGAGCTACGATCCCAATGCCTGGCTCGCCCTGGTTCCGATGGCCAACGTGATTCCGGGTGCGCCAACCGTGGGTGCAACGACCAGTGTCTATGGGTACCTGACGCAGACCGGCCTCACAGGATGGGGTCCGGTGGCTCCCTTTCCAACGACCCCACTAACGGGCAACGCCGCGATCTTCTCTCCAAACAACAACATTGTGCCGCAGTCGTTGTACGGCAGCCGTGACAACGTCAGCGAGCTGCCCGGCATGCGGCGCTTCGATATGGCCAACCGCGATCGCAATCGGGTGCGCGCGTCTCTTGATTGGCAGGCGACTGAGCGCTTCTCGACTCAGGGCACGCTGGAGTTCAGCGACGACCAGTATGACCAGTCGATCTACGGATTGCAGAGAGCGACCGATTGGGCGGCCAGCCTCGATGCGACTTACGCGCTCAGCGAGCGGCTGGTCGTGAACGCCTTCTTTACCCACGACTCTCGACGTTCCAGAACCGCTGGCGATGCCTACGGGAGTAACAGCAGCACGGCTTTTGTTGGGAAAGCCGGCAACACGGTGGTTTCAGGGGGTTGCTTCAACACTGTTCTGGCCAAGAACCAGAACGCAAAGGTCGACCCCTGCCTGAACTGGAAAGAGACCCTGGACGATCACACCGACACGGTCGGAATTTCGCTCATCAAGAAACAGTTTCTCTGGCACAGATTGGATCTGACCGCCGATGCGACTTACTCGCGAGCGGTCACCGATGTCGATGTCCGAGGAGGGAGCTATGCCAACAGTCCATTTGCGCTGGCGGGTGCTCCCGCCCTGGCTGCCGGCGTGCCGGCCGTGTACTACATCCCAGCGGCCAATCTACCCCCGGTGACGACCAAGACAATCGACTTGCGACTGGGAACCCGAATCACCGTGGGGCAGTCCGGAGAGCTCCGCGTGTTCTATGAGGTCGAGCGCCTGAAAGCAACCGATTACGCCTACGACGGCATGCAGTTCGGGACCGGCACCGAGCAATTACCCACTCTGGAGCGGGCGCCGGACTATACCGTGCACGTCGTCGGACTCACATTCGGCTACCGCTTTTGAGACATACGCCAGCCACCGAGGAGAACCGCCATGTTGAAAAGAGAGTTCCGCCCCGTCATGCGGGAAATTTCCATGGATGTCCGCAGTTTACCGGACATTCGCAAGTTTCCTCAGGTCAACACGCCGCCTGACTCCGAGCCTTCGACGAAGTCCGAAAGCGCGAGCGCCTCACATCCTACGCTGACCATCGCGATTCACTGGATGACGGTTGTTGCGATTGTCGTCGCAGTGGCCGTCATGTTTGTTCGCGATGCCGTGGAGGACCGCGTGTGGCGCCAGCTCCTGCTGGAAACGCACCGGCAACTCGGCTTGTTGGTACTCCTCGCCGCCGGTGTCCGAATTGCGACCCGTCTTCGCAAGGGCCTTACAGACCACGCGCCCGACATGGCCGCTGTCATGCGGTGGGCGGCCAAGGCGGCGCATGTACTCATGTATGGCGTGCTGATTGCTTTGCCACTTCTCGGCTGGGGCGTCACCAGCGCGCATGGAGTGTCATTGGCATTTCTCGGCAGCATCCCGTTGCCGAAGATCCTGTCAGCCGACTCCGAGTTGGCCGACACGTTGACCGATTATCACGTATGGCTGGCGTGGGGTCTTCTGGGCCTGGTAGTAGCCCATGTGGGTGCAGCGGCTTGGCATCATTTTGTCCGTAAGGACGGTGTTTTACGGGCGATGTTGCCGAAGAGGCAGTCAGGGCGCTGATCGTGGCCGCACGGGAATACATGAGCGCAGCGTCCACCGGCGGCAGGAGATTCCATCCATGAGTTTTGGACAGGTTCCTACCGCCGCTTCCGCTTGACCGGGGTCGCCGCCGCATCTAACGCGTCGAAAATCCTGATGTCACGCAACTGACTCATTGCTTCGCTAGGGTTCAGCTCAAATTTAAACAACCCTACGAGCTGATTCCCCATGCCTCTGTCGAGCAGCCTTTCCACGGCAAGGTCCCCAATCCATGCCGCAGTGACAGCACTGATGGTATCCACCGTGATGCCCTCCGGGTCAGAGGCAGTGCCCACCTCAGCGGACACCTGCATGTAACCCTAACTGGCCCCGCCCCGAGAGGCCCGATTCCCCTGATCGTCTCCTCGGGTCCCCTGTCGGGTACCTTTGATGACGTAACCGTTTCCGGAGTCGCCGGAGCCCGAGCTTCGCTCATCTATGGCCCTGACTTCGTCCTGCTGAGCGTCCATCGCTAATCCGACCATGAGCCTGCCCGGAGCCAGCTAGCCCGGCAGCTTCTACTTCTGCAACCCCATCACACTCTTTATTCCGGCGATGGTCATCGTGCTGACAATCGCCGCACAGGGACGCTCAACACACCGCCCCCTGCCTGCGGAACTCAGGCTCCTTGCCCCCGCGCCGCAATATGACAATCGCGCTGCGTACTAAGAGTTAACGCTTATTTCGTGTCCGCATCCGCCAGTCTAGCCTGCGCGCTGCATGTTGGAACAAACGAGATAATGTTATGTATACAAGACTTGCGTTGGCAGCGGCTGTCGTCGGCTTTGGCATTCTGGCAGACACCGCCCATGCGGATGACCAGCCGTGGGAAGTTCGCCTTCGAGGGGTTTACCTGGATCCCGCGAACCACTCCGACGCCTATGCGCCTCTGGGAATTCCAGAGAACGCGATTCATATCAACTCCAAGTGGATCCCCGATCTCGACTTTGAGTACTATTTCGCCCCCCATTGGTCGAGTGAGCTGGTACTCACCTATCCCCAATCACAGACCGTCACGGTTGAAAAGAGCGCTCTCGGCGGCCCCGTGGCGATCGGCACATTCAAGCATCTGCCACCCGTCCTCACCGTGAAGTACGGTTTCCTCCCCAATGGAGACTTCCGACCCTACATCGGTGCGGGTCTGAATCTCACGATCATCTCGGACGTGCATCTGAACGTCCCGACCGTGGGCAGACTCGACTTGGATCACACCAGCGTAGGACCCGCGGTACAGGCCGGATTTGACTGGAAGCTCGCCGACCACTGGTTTCTGAACACAGATATCAAGTGGGCGATGTTGCGCTCAGACGTGAAGTTTGACGGCACCAAAATCTCCCAGGCCCGAATCGACCCACTGCTATTGGGCATCGGGATCGGCTATCGCTTGTGAGAGCGTGCACGCCCTGCTGCACGATTATGTGCAGCGGGGTGACCGCAGAGTGACCGTCCATAGCGCCGTTGTAGCGGCCAGTGCCAAAGTACGTACTTCCCACGATAGGCGCCCTGCACGTTTGAGAAAACCATGGACCCCAATCATGAGTTGGATAAAGCACGACTACGACGATATCCCCGGAACTTACGTGTTCGACGGCAAGCACGCGCACGGCGCATACCCCCTGAACAAACTTTTGTTCTCTTTGAACGACGCGACAAATCGCGAGAGCTTCGAGCGCGACCCTGCCGCGTACTGCGATACGCATGGCGTGAGCGGCAGCTACAAGGAGCTCGTGCTCGAGAAGGACTTCCTCGGCATGTTGCGCGCCGGCGCTAACATCTATTATCTGGCCAAGATGGCTGTGCCGCGTGGCGTTTCCGTGCAGGCCGCCGGTGCCCGGTTTCAAGGCATCTCTACACAGGAATTCCAGGCGAAACTGCTGGCCAAGGGGGACGGACTGGCGCAGCGACTTGCCATGCGCGAGGGTTTCTGGAATGGCTAGAATCATCGGCGGCGTGACCAGCTCCCACATACCGGCCGTAGGGAACGCCATTGCCAACAATCAAACCCAGGAGCCGTACTGGAAGAGATTTTTCGACGGCTACAAGCCCGCCCAGGCCTGGCTGCGTGAGAAGAAGCCGGATGTCGCCATCGTGGTCTATAACGATCACGGCCTCAACTTCTTTCTGGACAAGATTCCCACGTTTGCACTGGGCTGCGCCGACGTCTACCACAATGCCGATGAAGGCTGGGCATTGAAGCCCGTAGCCCCATTCAAGGGAGACGCCCAGTTCTCCTGGCACATCGCCGAATCACTGGTCAGTCAGGAATTCGACATCTGCACATGCCAGGACATGAAAGTCGACCACGGGTTCGTCAATCCCATTCGAGCGCTCTACGGTACGCATGATGTCTGGCCCGTGACGACCATTCCGCTCGCGGTAAACACAGTACAGCATCCGGTGCCGACCGCTCAAAGATGCTACAAGCTCGGTCAGGCGTTGCGCCAGGCCATCGAGTCCTATACCGAGGATCTGAGTGTGGTCGTTTTCGGAACCGGAGGACTTTCACATCAGTTGCAGGGTGAGCGCGCAGGCCTGATTGACGTCGAGTTCGATCTGGACTGCATGGACAAGATCGCCAACGATCCACTGTGGATGACCCGGTTTTCCAATGCAGACCTCATGCGACGCGCGGGCACCGAGGGCATCGAGACGATCATGTGGCTGGTGATGCGCGGCACACTGCAGTCTAATGTGAAGGTGATACACAAACATTACCATGCGCCGATATCCAATACCGGCGCCGGCGTGTTGGTACTGGAAAACTACGGATGACGGATGTCTATCGCCCTAAAAACCGATTGACACAAGCCGTAGCTGCCGCCTGCGCCGCCGCCACCGTCGCGTGCTGTGTCCCCCCGCTCGGAACAACCGACTCCTGAATATCTCCATCCGCCTTCGGCGCACTCCCCGGCAGAAGCGACACTGCTGCAGCCAATCCAGCCTGCATCGAATTCGGCGCAGCCGCCCCCCGCGTCGTCAACTGCGATAGTGTTGGAGTACCGAGTGCCGCCGCCACACTCGACGGCCCATCGTTATTGGGCGCGCTCAGACTCAGTGCCGGAACCAGACTGGGCGCAACCCGGTCACGTTGAGTGAGTTCGTCACCCAGTCCGAAGATCTCCCGCACCGTCTTGATGATAGAAGTGTGATCGAACGGCACAGTCGTACCGTCGTCAGCCTCCGGTGCTACAATCCGGCTACCCGGCGGGATGTAGGGTGATATCACAACAGCCGGCACTCGCACCCCATAGGCGTTGAAGGTGAATCCATAGTCATTTTTGACGATGCCGTCCGGTGCGGTCGCCGGCGGCGGTGACACATGGTCATAACAGCCGCCGTGCTCATCGTAGGTGATGATGAGCAACGTACTCTTCCAGCAGGGAGAGCTCCTCACCGCATTGTAGACCTGGGCAATGAGTTGCTCCCCATAGAGCACGTTATGAGGCGGATGCTCATCGTTCGGAATGTGACGATGAAACAAGTCGGTAAAATAGCGCGGCTCGATAAAACTATAGTTAGGCAACGCGCCGGTGTGCGCATCCGCCAGGAACTGGCTGAACAACCGATAATTCGACAGCGCGTAAATCCAAACGTCTTTCAACAGGATCGACTGCGGCACATCGTGAAAGTACACCCGCCAGGACTTCCCATTGTCCTGCAGGCGCCGGAATAGACTCGGCGCGCTGAACGGCACCATGAAAAGAGTATTGTCCACGTGTCCGAGAGAAGTGCCGGTGTGAGTGAAGAACCGGTTCGCCCAGGTTTGGCAGGGCGCGGAGGCGTGCCATCCATCACAAACCCCAAACGCTTTCGCCAGGGTGTGGATGACCGGAACCTGCTTCTCCGTGAAATAGTGCATCACCGCTCCGGGGTCGCGCCAACCTGAAACCGCCTTGGGATCGCCATAGTTCTGCGCGAATCCACTCATGGTGGGGACGATTCCCTCGGCAGGCCGCTTGGGCGTCCCGAACAGTTGCACATTCATGTCGATGAACCGCTCGCCCGGATCGGGATCCGGAACACAAGCGATAGCAGGGGTCATGTCATCATCGGTCCACACCCCGTACGTCATGCCCGATACGTTGCTTTCGTTGAGAGTAAGACCCTGAAACGACGGGCCCGGAGGATATAGCCGCCCCAGCATGCAATCAAAAGAGCGGTTCTCGAGCATGAGAACCACCACGTGTTGAATATTCGCGGCCATGTCTGTGTGCGCGCCTGTGTCAGTTATTATTTTCCTGGACCTTGAATCCCACGTATCCCGCCCCGCTCAACCCCATGAGCGCCAGCAAGGTCGGGCTGAAATCCGCCGGCATCGCCAGGTTACGGTAGACTCCGATGACAAATACCGCTCCCAAGGCGAGAGTCCAGAAAATGACTTGCAGACGATGCACCGTCGGACCATTGATGTCCGTCGTCAGGTCCGCGAACCACCCCTGACTCACGAAGGGCTGGACCCGGTCCCGGTAGGTTTTGAGGATGTTCTCCCGGTCTTGAATTTCATTTTGCAGCCGTGTGACTTGCGCCTGGGCCTGATTTGCCAGGTCTCGAGCCATGTGTGCGGCATGCTGGAGCGCGGTGTTTTTCGGATACTCTTCTGAGGCAGCAATTGCCTGCGCGGCGGCGGCGGATTTTACTTTGAAGTCCGCAATGGCCTTGTCCAAATCCGATTGCCGCGGCTCCACCTCGGATTCCACACGTTTGACGTCCTCGTGGCTGTTCAGGCCTAAGGCTTGCAGGCCGCGATTGACTGCATCCGCCGGAGAGTCTTTCGCGACATCAACAGCGATGGAGCCCAATGCAGTCGCTCCCGAGATGCCCATCAACACCAGGGCCTGCGGGCTGATCGTGTTGTAATCCCAGAGCATGAAATAGAGAAACAGAAAGCAGACAAAGATCAGTACGAACCAGAAGGCCATCTGGCACCGCCCCAGGCTGAACGGTTGTTGTGTCGGGTGAATCTGCGGCAGCAGATTGTCACGCAATGTCGTTCTGCTGCTGGTCTGCCCCCAGACCAGGTAAAGAACGATCAGCGTTGCCACGACGGCGATGGCCAGGCCCGGCGAGGAAATGATCCTCAATCGGAATTCGGCCTTCCCGGACTGACCGACGATAGTCGGTGCTCCCGGGTTCCCCTGCGCGTCCTTGACCGCCAAGGCTACCGCCACCGTTTTATAGATGGTTTTCGGCGACCCCAACAGGCGGCTCCACAATGCCTTGTTCTCCTCGCTGCGTACCAGATCAAAGACGAGCGCCTGTTGCTGGAGGCCACTACCACCGACTGTGAAGGTCCGCAGGGTAGGGCTGTTCAGGCCCAACACCGGACTGCCATTGATAAAGAGCACATAGCGGTTCGCATCGATCGAAAGAGGCTCCGCAGTGTTTGGCCCCCGATCACCCACTGCTGTGCCATCGCCCCCCGTTCCACCGCTGCTGTCGGCCGTCACCGGCACTGGTTTCTGTGCGATCTGAACCCACAGCTCATCATTGAGACCGATCGCCGACTCCGCTCCCGAAAGGCACACCGGATCGTGTTCGAACAGATCTGGAGCCCGCAGTAAACCCGTAATCCACAGCCCCGTGTCCGACGCGACCGGCCGTCCGGCCTCAGAACTGCTCGAATTGCACGCACTCTGACCGGAAGCCGACGTTGTTGAGGTCTTCGCAGCAACAACCGGAATGGATCCCGCCGCTGACGCTCCAGTCGTCGCAGGCTGCGCCAAAGAAATTGCCGCGACGCACGCTCCTGCCGAAAAACCTATCAGCGCCCGTATTACAACACTTCTTTTCATTAGGCTGCGCTCCCCAAAAGACCCGGGTTCTTTCTTCAATTCCCGTTCGCGTATCCTCGCTCGGGAGGCGTGTTGACCCAGTGTAAACTCCATCCAGGGAAATGCCATCCAGGGAAATGCTAACACCTCGAAACATTACTGGCCAACGCCCGTACCGCTCCGCAGCGTCACCAGAACATGCGACTTGAACTGACTGACGAGCCGCTCCAACTCACTCGGGTCTGGCGATCAGTAGCCCGAACTCAGATCTGCCCAACAATTTGTTGCGATGCGATTTCCAGCGGCCTGGAGCGAGGCAGAATGCGCCCTTGCCGCTGCAGACTCGCGTGGACGGATTTTATTATTGCTTCGAGTAACGAAGCGCAACACACCCGGATTTGAAACTCTTTGACTCCACCAGTTTTATTTTCAATCTGTCCTGGAGGTCAACACCTTCCAACAGCCTTCTCCCTTCTCCCGCCAGGACTGGATGAACGACAAACTGATATTCATCCACTAACCCCAATTCCATGAGTTGTGAAGGCAGAGTGACGCCACCGGCTAAAATCGCCTTGCCCGGCTCTTGTTTCAATTTAAATATTTCGTCGCGAAGACCTGTGCGAATGATTCTCGTATTCTTTCCTTCCGCCCTGTCTAACGAGTGTGAGAACACAATGATCTGATTGACGGAGTCGAAGGCTCGGGCAAAGTCATTCATGCCCCGGGTCTGTCCGGATTGGTTCCTTGCGACATCGGGCCAATAAGGAACCATCAACTGATAGGTCTTACGCCCATACACGAGTACGTCAACCTCTCGCATGATGTGCGTAAAATAATCCAGAATTTCGTCGCTGCCGTCGACTTTGGTATGGTCGCAGCAACCATCCAGGGTGATGTTGATAGAAAAGATCAGCTTTCTCATGTTGGTGTCCGTGACATTTCCTCTCACTGTCCCTGGAATCGCTTCTCATGGCGATGTCCGAAGGCGCGGCAGCAATCATGTCATAGTGAAGCGTGCCACCCTCGCGAGCCTCGATGGCGTGAACCTCGACGTGAGCCTTCGCGGCGAGCCAGGCCTTGAGCTCGCGGAAAGGCTCAGGCCTCAGCGAGTACAGGCGCTGCTGCCCGAGCGGGCGCATCGAGACGAAGCCCACCTCATTCAGTATCCCGCTACAAATAGCGCATGTCATTTCGTTCTTCTAAAGACCTCCCCAACCCATTGGGCAAGCTCCTCCGAAGAGGACTATGTCCGCTCTTTATGGTAGGTAGCGCGCGCGGCGTATTCCATCGATCGCAACCTCAACTGCTGGGAGACTCCAATGACTGTATCCATACCTCGGATGGCGGCTTTGCTAGTTGGCGCGCTCGGCATCCTGTGTTGTGTGAGCGTTTCTGCCCATGATGCAGTGGATGACAACGAGGGTGATGGCAGCTCACTCTCGAAACTGTGTGCCGGGTTGCCCAGCCAGGCCGCGTTGAAAACGGCACTGACTACAGCACGCAGTCAATCTAACGGCGGGTTCAGCCTGGATATGTGGGGCACCGTCGTCAATCGTGACGGCGTGGTTTGCGCTGTCGCTTTTACGGGCACGGATCGTGGTGCGCAGTGGCCGGGGAGCCGGGTCATTTCGGCACAGAAGGCCAACACGGCCAACGCGTTCAGTCTGCCCGGCCTGGCTTTGTCCACAGCCAATCTATATTACGCGGTGTCACCGGGCGGCACGTTGTACGGCCTCCAACACAGCAACCCGGTCGATACGAGGGTGGCGTATCGCGGTCCGGCGAGTGAGTTTGGTACGAGTGACGATCCGATGACAGGCCATCGCATCGGTGGTGTGAATGTGTTTGGAGGAGGGCTTGCACTCTACAATGCCGCACACGTTCTGGTCGGCGCCATCGGAGTCAGCGGCGACAGCTCTTGCGCCGATCACAACATCGCGTGGCGGACCCGTTCCACCTTGGGCCTGGATCACGTGCCGGGAGGTGTCAGCTCCGATCCCAAGCGTCCGGACAACATCGTCTATGACATCACACCTCAGACTGGCCAACAGCAGGGCGTGAGCCTCAGCGGTTGGGGACATCCCCAGTGCAGCCCCGAAGCGACCTCGATCGCCGCAGGCTTACCGGCCATCAAGCCCTGATTCGACTCGACCCTGACCCCACGCGTTGCGGTTCGTGCCAAGGAGTGCGCGGGCCGCTCGCCGGTCCATGCAGTGCCGCGATTGCCTACAAGTAGCCAAGCCCATCAGCCGAGACGGGATCAACGAGCCGGTCGGAGCGAGCTCGCCCGGCCGCCTGCAGCCCCTCTGAGGCGCAGCGCTGCCCTTGCAATCGCTCTTATCGGCTGCGCACCCGTAACGCACGTCGCCACCGCAAGTCCGACAGGCTCGTAATCTCGACAGGGGTCGCCATCGGCCGATGGCCCACCCGCAGCCGCAAGCTCCGCGCCCGTGCCAGTTCCGGCAGGTACTGCGGCCGAATGAGGGCAATCGGTTGCGGCCTCCCCGAAGTCCGCATCGCCCGTCGCGGCTCCGGCGACGCGCCCGCCAGCCGGGGCGGGGTTATCGGACTCTCCGCGCCGATCTGAGCCGCACTGGCCAATACCGGGATTCTGCCCAAGCCCGTAATCCGCGTGACCATGACCTTCATGGCCACCACGGCACGGATTGCCATTCTCACTACTCGCATCATCCTGATCTCCTCTTAATGCAGGCGCTGCCTGCTCATTGTCGACCTGTGCGATGCATGCATCGCACCCCCTCGGGCTGCCCGTGCGACGCACGCGTCGCACTCTCTTACGCAGGCCTTGCCTGCTCACCGTCGATCCTGGGCGCCCCTCGTGGGCTGCCCCCATGCGACCCACGCGTCGCACCCATCTGCGCAGGCTTCGCCTGCTTACCGTCGACCCAAGGCACTCCTCAGGGTCCCAACGCCCCAATTCGTCCCCGTCGTCACCATCACTTTGGTAGGTTCTCGGCGCCCGGCAGGCTGTCCCACCAAACTGATATCAGCGGCATCACCTCCGCCGCGGTTGCCTCTGCCGGCGCCGCATTCTGCCCACCTGCCTCCACAGGAGGCGCCACCCGTCGTATCACCGGACGCCATTTCCGCTTCGTCCGGACGCTCTCGTGACCCGAATTTACCGTTGCCCCAGCTTCAGTTGCCTGTTCCAAGTTGAATCCCCCAACTCCGATATCGCTCGTATGACCGCCGCAATTCCATCCGCCAGACCGATCCTAATCGCGCCATTTCCGGTGGATAAGAAGCCCAAAGTCTCTTCGGGTGTCGTCGCTTGCCGACGCATCACGTGCAACATTCAGTTTGGTTTGAAAAGCCGCATACGAACACCGACAAAGTCGGATAAACACTGACTTCAACTGACGCGGTGTGCCCATTTTTGTCGCATAACAGCGGCCCTCGCACACAATCATACCTGCGAAGTGGATACGACTCCATGAGTCGATTCATTTGGCCGATATCAACACTGACAGTGATGTACGAACGTTTAGCCTCGATCGGATGAGGCCAACCAGGCTGAGAAAAGGCCGTTTTTCGCACCCACGAGGACCGGCTGCGCATTCCTCGCTCACCCCGCCGCCCCCGCGATTACAACTCTTAACCTTTTTTAGGTCCGCGTGCCTCAACTACCGGCGTTTCGATGAGCAGTTCCCCACTGTCGCAACTAAGATAATGAGCGCCAGCATCGTCGAGAGGGCTGTAATGGGGCAGGGTACTTTCCCCCGTTTCGTGCACCCCAAGGACGGCTTCAACGATCACTGAGCGGCGTGAATCAATGGGCGACACGATGCCGAGGTACCGAGCGTGGTTATAAGCACGTAAAGGTCCCAACAAACCCCATACCCCGCGCGCCCCTGATGCCCCCCATACAGCGGAATCCTCGGCTTCCAATTAATGTTGTAGTCAGTCTCCACCTCCGCCCGATCCGACCACACACACAAACATCTTCTCCAGAATGTGAGTCCCCGCCCGAGGCTTGTCATCGATACCGCAACCGTCTCATTGACAAATCCTATTGTAAATCAGAAACTTATGCTGTTTTGCCAAGCGCCCCTTCGAGGTCCGAGCATGGAAGAGCTACTGCTGGAATACCCATACAAAGCAAACGCCAGGATGATGCTTGCGGGCATCGGATTGTTCGGCGCGGGCGCTGGCGAGATGGCATACGAGGCCCTCACGAACGATCGTGGGTTGATTCTCAACGGCATCTTCACGTTTTTGGTCCACGGCGCAACAATCTTCTACTGGTGTGTAGCGGCCGTGTGCATGCTCTTCGTTTTGGTGGCTATCTTCGCGCTGGCAAGGAGCTGGGCAACCCCCGGAGTTCTTCGACTGACCAGTACCGAGCTATTGCTTCCTCCGAACGTATTTGTCAGGAAAGCAATCGCGATTCGCCTGAGCGGCATTACGGGCATCAACGTTCACACGATGTACAAAGAACGTTTCATTTACGTCTACCATGCTGGAGGCAAAGCGAGTGTGAATCAATCCATGTTGCCCAACTCGGAAGCGTTCGACCGGCTGTTCACCGCCCTGACTGCGAAGGTGCGCGGTAAGAGTCGATAGTGACCAGCCCAATTGACCGAACGACGCCCGATTCAAGACGTACTCCGCGACGCGATGTTGGCCCATCGCGCCGGCCGGCTTGCTGAAGCCGAGTCCGGTTACCACGAAGTCCTACGTCACCACCCCGACGAGCCCAAAACGCTACACTTCCTGGGCCTGCTGCAATTCCACCGCGGCGACCGGCAAGGCGGCATCGAGCACGTCCTGCATTCACTGCGCTTCGATCCCCGTAACGCACGCGCATGGAACGATCTCGGCGGAATGTTCATCTCCGCAGGTCGCAACATCGAAGCGAGGGACGCGTATCGGCGTGCCACCCAGGCCGCACCCGCAAACGCGGAGGGCTGGTACAACCTGGGCGTCTGCCTGCGTAAGGAGGGCGATATGGAGGGTGCCATCTCGAGCCTGCGCGAGGCCACTGTCTGTACGGCGGGCTATTCGCGCGCATACGAAGCCTTAGGCACGCTCCTTTACCAATTGGGTCGCACAGACGAAGCTGCGAGCGTTTACTCCGACTGGTGCGCGCGCGAGCCGTCGAATGCGAAGGCGAGTCACATGGCCGCGGCGATGTCCGGCAGGAATGTGCCGAGCCGTGCCTCCGACGAGTATGTCCGCATGCAATTTGACGAGTCCGCCGAGAGCTTCGACACCAACCTCGAGCAGCTCGACTACCGTGCGCCAGCGGCCATCGCAAACGCGTTGTCCCAACGGGCAGGTGGGAAAATACCGGCGGTACTCGACGCCGGCTGCGGCACAGGTCTGTGCGGGCCGCTGGTCCGCGAGTCATGTCAGCATCTGACCGGTGTAGATCTCTCTCCAAAAATGATCGAGTACGCTCGCGCGCGTAACTGCTATGACGAGTTGGTTACTGCCGAACTAACGGCCTTCCTCCACCAGCGAGAGCGCGCATTCGACGCAATAGTCTCCGCGGACACGCTCATCTACTTCGGCACGCTCGATCACGTGTTCGCCGCTGCACGCGAGAGTCTGCGAGATGCCGGTTGTTTCATCTTCACGATCGAAGCGCTCGATCCAGCCGTGACGGACGATTATCGGCTCCAAGTCCACGGCCGTTACGCACACAGCGAGAGTTATGTGCGGCACGTATTGGCCGCCGCTGACTTCCACATCGACGCTCTCACGCGGGACATATTCCGCAAGGAGCGCGACCAGGCAGTGCCAGGATTTCTCGTTATCGCCCGCAAAAACCAGTAGGAGAGATCTCCGTCGCAGGCATCGTTCCTGCAACGGTTCCTCAGTTCAAGTGAGTACAACCCCGACAGTGGCCTTGGGCTGACGCGACTGGCGCACGGACTTCGGGCTACCAACCTACTCCGCTTTGCCACCCATCCCGGCACTTGCAATAAATCCCGACAAGGGCGGCAGCCCCGACAACGTAGCTCCCCCCACAGCCTGAATCACTCGCCACCCTGCCGCCCCCGGTTGCGCAAACGATCGAGGCTCCCGTCCCAAATTAAACACACACAACACCCGCTCCCCCCCATACCCCCGCTCAAACACCAAAATTGACTGGGAAGCCTCAACAATCCGCATCCCCCCCACCCGCAACGCCCCATACCGCTTCCGCAGCCCCATCAACCTCCGCGTCAGGGCCAACGTCGACTCCGGATCCCCCTCCTGCCCATCCACAGCCAACTCCGCATGCACCCGCGGTACCGGCAACCAGGGTCGCCTCACAGAGAATCCCGCATGCGGTGCCTCCCGCACCCAGGGCATAGGCGTCCGCGCCCCATCCCGCCCCAACGTCAGCGGCCAATTAGCAATCGCCTCCGGGTCCTTGAGATCCTCAAACCCCACCTCCGCCTGCGGCAACCCTAACTCCTCACCCTGATAAAGGAACACGTTCCCCCGCAAACTCACCAGCAACAACAGCGCCAGCCGCGCCACTGCCTCGCGATGATCGCTACTTGCCGACCATCGCGAAACGGCCCTCGGCGCATCGTGATTCGAAAACGCCCAACTAGGCCACGCCGTACGCCCATCATCCGGCCATGCTTCCGTCGCCGCACGTACCAGCTCCGGCGTCAGTGCATCCGCGTACAGAAAGTTGAATCCATACGATGTATGCAAACGCTTCCCGCCATCCGTCACCAGCTTCATGGTCGGCTCAGCGCCCTCACCCCCGATCTCACCCACGGTGAAGCGTCCACCATAGCTTTCGGTGAGCTCACGAACCCGCTCAATGAATCTGACAATATCCGCATGCCCTTTGTTATAGCGAGGCTCTTGGAAGTCCACCGGTCGACTCCGGACTCGCCCGTCGTCCGATCGCGCCGGATTGTCAGTCAGCTCAGGATCATGCATCGTGTAATCGATGGCATCCAGCCTGAACCCATCAACCCCGCGGTCCAACCAGAACCGCGCACAATTCAACAGCGCATTCTGCACCTCCGGATGGTGCACGTTGAGATCCGGCTGCTCCACCAGAAAGTTGTGCAGATAGTACTGCCCCCGGCGTGCATCCCAAGCCCAGGCTGGCCCACCAAACACCGACTGCCAATTCGAGGGTGGCGATCCATCCGGCTTAGCATCCGCCCAAACGTACCAATCCGCACGCACGTTGCTTCGGCCAGACCGGCTCTCCCAAAACCAGGGGTGTTGGTCCGAGGTATGCGAGAAAACCTGGTCAATCACGATGCGCAACCCTAATGCATGCGCACGCTCGATAAGCCTGTCGAAGTCCTCCAGCGTCCCAAACATCGGATCCACGTTGCAGTAGTCCGCGACGTCGTACCCAAAGTCCTTCATGGGCGAGGTGAAGAACGGCGACAACCAGATCGCATCCACCCCAAGAGAAGCAATGTACTCCAGCCGCGCAGTGATTCCAGGCAGATCGCCGATCCCGTCCCCATTTGAATCCGCGAAACTGCGGGGATAGATGTGATAAATCACCGCCCCCCGCCACCACGGCGCCGTTTCCGCTTTTTCCTGGCTCATGAGCCCGCCACCGCTTCACACACCACAAAGCCTAGCGGCGGCACTTCCACCCGATAGCTCCCAGGCGCCGCAACGCTGTCCCGACACGACCCATACAACGAGTTAAAACGCAGCGAGCCGGGTTCTGTAACGATCTGCGCGCTGATCAGACTCATGGAAGTATTAAACGCGATCACAATTTCAGTGCCCTTCGCGGGGTCAATCCTCGACACAGCAAACAACCCAGGCGCCGTCCCCGACGCCCGCACAATCTGCCGCCCACGCCGCAGGGCAGGGTGCCCCGCCCGCAGCCGCGCAAGCTCCGCAATGATCCGGTACAAAGGATGCTGAGAGTCGAAGTGACTACCGCCGACCTCGCCACCTCCTAACGTCCGATCATGCAGATACGAGTTCACCTTTGTAGCAAACATATCCTGCCGGGCATCCCGATCCCTCCCAACCCCCGCAAACCCCTGCTCATCTCCGTAATACACCACCGGCACGCCGCGTAGGGTGAGCAGCATCGCGTGCGCCAGGGCCACCCGCTGCAGCGTCTCCTCATCAGAAACCCCCGGCCGCGACGAGCGAACGAAGTGCGCAAAGCGCCCGTCATCGTGGTTGCTCACAAAGGTCGGTAACTGCAGCGCCGCCTTCTCACCACCCTCGTAGAGCGTATCCCCCACAAACAACTGTGCCAACACATCTGTGCCCGCATTCCCCGCCACCGTCTCCCGCACAGCCGCCGCAAAGGCAAAATCAAGAACCGCCGGCAGCCGATCCACCCGGGTATGTATCGCCAGCACCCCCGGATCCACCGCCATGGTGTTGACCTCCCCAAAAATATGAAAGTGAGGAATGCCCGCCGCCCGCGCCCGCTCCAACATCGCCGGCACGAAGTGCTGCCAGAACTCCGGATTCACATGCCGGGCCGTATCTATACGGAATCCATCCACCCCAAGGCGATCGATCCAGCCACCATAGATTTCGATGAACCCCCGCACCACCCGGGGATGCTCCGTCATCAGATCATCCAACCCCGCGAAATCCCCGAAGGTCAAACTCTCCCCCGCATACGTCGTGTTACCCCGATTGTGGTAGTAGATCGGATCATTGAGCCAATCCGGCACCTTCACATGCTCCTGGCCGGGAGGCACATACGGCGTGTAGGCATAGTCGGGTCGTGTCAGCTTCGAGAAATTCTCCGCCGCCTGATCGCCCATAAATCCCTGGTTGATAGGCTCTCCCCCGACGCCACCACGTCGCGTGTATGGGTAGTCCGCACGTGAGCGATAAGGACAATCGCCTGAAGGGCACTCCCGATACCGAATGACATCAGCGGTATGGTTAGTAACGATATCGAGATAGACCTTGAGCCCCCGCTCATGCGCGGCCTTGACCACCCCCTGTAGATCAGCATCCGTTCCGAAGTGCGGATCAACATGCGTGAAGTCCGTGATCCAATACCCGTGATACCCCGCCGACTCCTGACCAACCGCACCCTGCACCGGCTTGTTCTTGTAGATCGGTCCGACCCAAATGGCCGTCGCCCCGAGCGAGTGGATGTAGTCCAGACGGGATCTCAGCCCCTTCAGGTCCCCGCCGTGATAGAAACCCGCATCGGTCGGATCGAGCCCAGTGTCCAGCCGGCCTCCCGTTAGCCCCCCACGATCGTTGCCAGGATCCCCATTCTCAAACCGATCCGGCAACAGAAAGTAGACGACCTCGTCCTCCGGCAGACGGTCCCTGAAGTCGGCCGCTGTCGCACAACCCCATGCCGAAAGAGCCGCGAGCAGGACCCACGCACAACCATTGCGCCTCACGACTCCACCTAAAACTTGTAATTCACGCCAAAGAACATATCCCGCCCAAACGTCTCATAGTCCCGGATCCGCGTCTGGTCCGCCGAGTAGTCAATGAACGGCGTGTTGCTCAGATTGTTGACCTGGAACAGGAACATCAGCCCTTTCGCCGGCCCCTGTTGCAACTCATAGCTGGTCTGAAAGTCCGTGATCAACTCATGTCGCACGTACTCCAGTGCCCGGTCACCCGCGTAATCATCGATCTCACCGATATAGTTCGAGCGATAGCGCGTGGCAATGCGCGCCGCGAATCCATACCGCTCGTAGTACAACGTGGCGCTGGCCACCGTTTTCGACAGTCCGGGCAGGCTGATTTCCGAAGAGGTCGTCAACCCCGCCACCTGGCCTTGGATACGGATCGAGCTTTCGGTTTCAGACACACTGACACTCGCGCCAAAGCCCGTGAGCCAGTCGGACAGCATCTCGCCCGGCGCCGATAGGGTGAATTCAACGCCGTCCAGCCGCCCACCCTGGCCATTCAACGGTATCGTGACGTATCCATCACTCACGTAATCGTGCTGGCCAGCCCCTGGCCCTGGCAGACCCACCTCTTGAGAGGCCAGGTTCACGGAAACCGTCTGATTGTAGATGTAGGTCTGCAATTTCTTATAGAACAGCGCCACCGAAGCATACGCCTTGTTCTCGAAGTACTTCTCGTACGACAGGTCCAGCGCCGTCGCCCGCCACGGGTCTAACTTGGGATTACCCACCGTGTCGTAGGGAACCCCCGTCGATTGCGCAATACTGAAGTCATGGCCCGCATTCAACTGATCCATGCGCGGCCGCGCCACTTCCCGGGCCGCGCTGAAGCGCAGCAACTGCTGGTCGGGTAGGGCGAAAACCAGGTTCGCCGCCGGCAGCACATCGTTGAACGATTTGCCCGCGCTTACCGGACTCGGCTCGCCCGTCACTTCGTTGAAGAAGGTCGAGTTCGAACTCTGTTGTGTATGGACGAGCTGCAGTCCGATGTTGCCGCGAAGGGTGATGTCCGACGTCAAGGGATGATTGAGATCCCCCTTCAGGAACAAAGTGCCGATTTTCTCGAGCACCTCCCAGTTCTTCGCCACCAGGAAGCCCCCGTTGCTCGTCGGATTGATCGGTTGAAAATAAGTGGCCAACACCCCCGGCACATTCCAGGCCAGCGACGCCGGCGTCCCCGAGAAGCTCAGATTAGCCGGTGGCAATAACAGATTGCTCGAGACCTGGTCGAAGGTATTGCCCAGGGTCGACAGGTTCGCCTCCGGCTGATGCTTGACTTTCGTACGATCGTCGTAGTTGCCCCCAACCATCACGTCACTGAACCAACCGTCAAGTTGCCGAGTCGCCTGCACCCGAAACGCTTTGAGCTGATCGATGACGTGCGGGAAGCGACTGTAACCGCCCCCGTAGATCGTCGGCCCCACCAGCACTGCCGAAGGGTTCGAGTATGAATTCTGCAGCGTGAACGTCGGCTGCGAGCTACTCGGCAGGTGGTACGTCGCAGTGTCTGTCACTCCGTTGATGTATTGAGCCTGCGTCTCATAGTCATGCTCATCGCGCGTCGCCCGCGAATAGGCGACATCGCTCATGAACGTCCACTGATCTCCCTTCCAGAGATTGTTCCAGCCGACCTGGTAGATCTGATCGTGGGTGATATAGAGGAAGTTGCGCGCCAGCGGCACCACGTTGCTGATCGTCGCCCCAACGAGGTTCCCGTTGACAATGTCGAGGTTAGAGAAGTTAGCCGTCCCGCTGCAAGTTGTGCATGAGCTCGACGGATACCCGTTGTAGTTGCCCAGGTTCACTTCCATGCTGCGCCGGTTGTTAGTCTGCAGGGAGGAGGTGAAGTAGCCATCCAGAGTGCTGGTGAATTCACTCATCGGCCGCCATTCAGCGGTTGCAATCACACCGTCACGGACGTTGTGGCCGGAGCTGGCCAGCGACTTGATACCATTGGTGACATAGACATCCGCAGGTACACCATCGTGCTCAATCCCGTTCTGATGCCACGGGTCATAAGTCCCCAACTCCTTACCCACCACCGGCGTCGACAATCGCGCATACCCGATAGAGACACCCAACGTGTTGTCCAGGAACTGGTCAATGAACGAAAGGCTGGCGCGATACCCGTTGTTACGCGAATCGCTGCCCAGGTTTGCATCCGAGTTCTTCTCGCCTCTGAGGTCGATGACCGCAGCCCGGTGCCCGAACTCGAGCGGCCGGATCGTCTGCAAGGCAATCGTGCCCGACAACCCCTGGCCGATCAGGCTCGCATCGGGTGTCTTGTAGACCACCACACCGCTGATCAATTCCGATGGGTACTGGTCATATTCAATACTACGGTTGTCACCCGTACTGACTTGCTCTCGCCCGTTCAGCAGGCCATTGGCAAACTGCGGATCGGTGCCACGGATACTGATGTCAGAGGCACGTCCGTCCGAGCGCTGCGAAGTCAGGCCTGGCAGACGCGAGATCGATTCCGCAATACTCGTATCCGGCAGCTTGCCAATGTCCTCCGCCGAGATGACCTCCACGATCATGTCCGAGTTTTGCTTGACACCGATGGCGTTCTCGATCGCAGCCCGAACACCGGTTACCGTGATCGTATCCAACTGCTCTTCAGAAGATGTACTGCCCGCGGACTGCTGCTGTGCCAGCGCCTGGTTGATACCCGCTGCGAGGATCACAAGGCCGCAAGTCGCCGACACGATTTGAACGTGCTGATTACGCTTCACAATTTTCCCCCTTAGTGAAGGGTGGTGCGCCGCCGACCTGCACATCCGTTCAGGATGCTTATTCCGCGCCTGGCGCCACCCTCCTGTAATCCAGCTTATCCACCCTCCGGAGCGGACTGATAGACCAGACATACGTATTCATTCCGCGAGTGCCAAGTTTTCCATGCGCCACAATGGCTTAGGTGAGCCCCCAGGGGGCAGTGCACGTGGCCGCCGCGCGCATTTGTACCTATACTGAACAGACCAGTGACCCGAAGCGGGCTGTTGGGAAGAGGGGGGACCGAAGTGAGTCACGAGAAAGCAAACGGGCGCACGTCCGGAAAGGCCACGTCGTTCGACATTGCGTACCAGGCGGGAGTGTCCCAGCCGACCGTGTCGCGCGCGCTCCGGGGCAGCCCGCGCGTGAGCGAGGCCACTCGCCAGCGCGTCCTCGCCGTTGCCCAACAGCTCAACTACCAGGTCGACAAGAACGCCTCGAATCTGCGCTTCCAGCGCTCCAACACCCTCGCCCTGTTGATTTTCGAAGATCCCACTCCCGACGATTCCGCCATCAATCCCTTCTTCGTGTCCCTGCTCGGCTCCATCACCCGCGCTTGCGCCCAGCATCGTTACGATCTGCTGGTGTCTTTCCAACAGCAGCACGGCGACTGGCACAAGGAATACGAAGACAGCCGCAAGGCCGACGGCCTCATCCTCCTCGGCTACGGCGATTTCCTCCAATACCGCGTTCGCCTCGAGAGATTGATAGAGCAGGGCACACACTTCGTCCGCTGGGGAGCCGTGCAATCCGGCCAGCCCGGCGCTTCCATCGGCTCTGACAACACCCAGGGCGCGTATGAAATGACACGCCACCTGCTGAGCCTCGGCCGTCAACGGATCGCGTTTTTAGGTGGCGCCTCCCGAGCCTACCCGGAGTTCCTCGATCGCTACAAAGGCTACGTCAGAGCCCTGGAGGAGGCGGGCATTGCCGCAATAGCCGACCTCCAGGTCGATGCCATCTCCACGGAGGCAGCAGGTCGTGATGCCGCCGAGGAACTACTCCGGCGTAACGTCAAGTTTGATGCCATTCAAAGCGCCAGTGACCTGATTGCCCTGGGTGCAATGCATGTCCTCCAGGAGCGCAACATCGATGTCCCCGACGATGTCTCGGTGGTCGGCTTCGATGACATATCGGCCGCCGCGCTCGCCAGCCCCGCACTCACCACCATGGCACAAAACACGAAACTCGCCGGCGAAGTGATGGTCGATACCTTGTTACGCCTGATCAGGCAGGAGCCCGTAGAGTCCCAGGTGCTCCCCTCACGCCTGATCGTGCGCCGTTCCTGTGGCGCGCAGGCCTCGACCCAATCACCCACCCCAAGTGTTCCCTGACCTCATCCGTGGCAGCACACACATGTTGTCCCGGCGGATCTCACGCTGGCGCCTCATATCATCGCTATTCAACTGACGGTCTGGCACGCATCCGCCTGCGCCTCCGGAACCCGCAACACCAACACCCCCGCGACAACGAGCGCCACACCCCCGAGTGCCAACGCATACACCGGCACCCCTCTAAACAGAGCCCGAAGCAACAGCCCCAGCACACTGGCCGCCACCAACTGCGGAATGACAATGAAGAAGTTAAACACCCCCATGTACAATCCCATTTTCTGCGCCGGCAGACTGTCAGACAGCAACGCGTAGGGCAGCGAGACGATCGACGCCCATGCAAAGCCCACCCCCACCATGCTAAGGAGCAGCCAGTGAGGATCCGAGATGACCAAAAAGGACAACAACCCCGCACCACCCAGCCACACGTTGACCAGGTGAGTCACACGCAGCCCGAGCCGCCGTACCATGAGGGGAATGATCATCGCAGCCACCGCGGCAAAACCACTGTACGCCGCGAACAACACCCCCACCCAGTTCGCCCCCCGGTTGAACGCCTCCGAGTGCGGATCCGACGAGCCAAAGTGCAACCGGGCCACCGCCGCAGTGGTGTAGATCCACATTGCGAACAGAGCCAGCCAGGAAAAGAACTGCACCGGCGCCAGCCGCCGCATCGCGAGCGGCATAGTCGCCAGATCACGCATGATCGTAGCAAACATGCCAGCCCCCGACGGGCCGCCGCTCGACACTTCTGCGTCGGATATCCCCCCGCGCAACTCGCTTCGGCTCAGTATTCCCTTACCGGCGGTGCCGCTACCCGACATCTCTGCGTGCAACCTCCGACCATGCACACACTGCGCCACACCCCACAGCAGCGCCCCAGCACACAGCAGATAAAGCTGCGGATCGAGCGCAAACACCGCAACCACCACGATTCCGCCCAACCCAGCAACCGACCAACCCACCCCGTTGCGCAACTCCCGTGCAGGATCAACGGAACCGCCGCCGACCGCACCCACCGGCTCCGCGTCGTCAAACGACATCAACTCCTCAGGCGGATACTCTCGCGAGCGCAGCGTCGTCCATCCCATTGCAATGAGCAGCACGCACGCTCCGACATCGAACGAATAGCGCACGGTGTCCGGTATGCCAGCCTGGCCAGAGCTCATAGCGCTTGCATTACTGACCCCAACCCGAGTCAGAATCCAAGGCAACATGCTGGCCACCACCGCTCCGACCCCAATGAAGAAACTCTGCATCGAGTAACCCGCCGCCCGCTGGCTCGGATGCAACTGATCCCCCACGAACGCCCTGAACGGCTCCATGGCCACATTGATCGACCCATCCAACAGCCACAGCAATCCCGCCGCCACCCAAAGATTCGGTGCACGCGGCATCCACACGAGCGCCTGGGACGCCAGCACTGCTCCACAGAGGAAGTAGGGCCTTCGCCGCCCAAGTCGCGTCCAGGTCCGATCGGAGAAGTAGCCGATCAACGGCTGCACTACCAGCCCCGTGAACGGGGCCGCGATCCATAGCAGGGGAACCTGCTCCAGACCCGCCCCGAGGGTCTGAAAAATCCGACTCACATTTGCATTCTGCAGGGCGAAACCGAACTGCACACCCAGGAAGCCAAAACACATGTTCCAGATTTGCCAGAACGACAGCAGCGGTTTCGCGCGTTGCATCTTGCGTACCCTGTTATATGTAAGTCTCAGCTTGTCGGCTGCCGCCGTATCGGCCCCGAACGGCTTCGCTGCCCAAAGCCTGACTTCCCACAGCCTCATGGCCAGCGGTCTCGTCGCCGATAACCATACCGCCGACAGCCCAACCGCCCACAGCCCAACCGCCCATTCTGCCGATGGCCGCGCACCTGGCAGCTCAATCACCGCCGAGTCCACCCCCTGGTGGCAGCACGCGGTTATATACGAGATCTACCCCCGCAGCTATCAGGACTCCAACGGCGACGGTGTCGGAGACCTCAAAGGTATCACCCAGCGGCTCGACT
>Ga0207695_10001188_pt1 | contig 44859 bp, 43 predicted proteins | sample KBSC54metaG_FD_184354 | JGI IMG/M metagenome (GOLD analysis project Ga0207695, IMG submission 184354) | Corn rhizosphere microbial communities from Kellogg Biological Station, Michigan, USA - KBS C5-4 metaG (SPAdes) (version 2) | ecosystem: Host-associated > Plants > Roots > Rhizosphere > Soil...
TTCCATACCACCCGGCGACGCTTGATGGGCGGTCCAAACTGCTGGCCTGGTACGAGCCGGAACGAAACCTTGGCTGGGATCATGTGCTGCGGCTTGGCTGGGACTTCCTGGAGCATAAGGTTCCAACGGATATCCGGTTCGGCACCGGATTGAAGATGTACCTGCTGAATTCGGTGTTCGACGATAAGACGCTGCAGGCCGTGTACTGGCAACACAACCCAGCTATGGTTTTCGCTGGATTGGTGGACGGCGTCATCGGTTGGTATCCCTACTCCGGCGATACGGCCGCTATCGCAGTCGTCCGCGAAATGCTCGACCATCAACTCGCGCACGGCACCACTCCGCTCGATTGGGACTGGGCTGGAGTGCCGTTCGCAACCAGTTGCGGCAAGACGGCCGGCTACGGCACCTGTATTCAAGACATGCCTAAAGAGTTCTACGGGGGCATCGAAACGGACAAGGTGGGCGAATTGGGCGCCGGATACGTGCTCTTTTATGAGCTGACCGGAGAAACCAAATATCGCGATGCCGCCGTCCGGTGCGCCTCGGCGCTGGCCGGCCACGTGCGTACGGGGGACGCCGAACACACACCCTGGCCTTACCGCGTGGATGCCCGCACCGGCGTCACGCTGATGCGCGAGGAATACGGCGGCAACATCGTAGGATCCCTACGTCTTTTCGACGAGTTGATTCGCCTCAAGCAAGGCGACATGGCGATCTTCACCAAGGCCCGCCTGACAGCCGTGCAGTGGTTGCTCAACCATCCGCTGAACCGCGAGAGCCCGGCTTGGAATAAGTGGACCGGCTACTTTGAAGATGTCTCGCGCAACCAGGATAACGTGAACCAGATGCTGCCAACAATGATCGCCTGGTATGTTTTAAACAATCCAGACCCGGCTTCGATCACTCCGAAGTGGACACGGTGGTCAATGATGACCGGCCGACTAATCGACTGGGTCCGCACGAGTTTCGGACGCGGCCCTTACTCGGGAGCATGGGCCATAGACGAGCAGGGAACGCCCGATGGCCATGGCTGCTGTTCCCGCGCCGGGCTGGGCAGTCATACATCCCGCTGGGCCGCCGTCAACGCGCTCTACTATGAGAAGACGGGCGACCTGCAAGCGCGCGAAGATGCCTTCCGCGCCCTAAACTACGCTTCTTACTTTGCCCTTTCCGACGGACGGATTTCCTGCTGCGGCGAAGGCTTCGGCAGCCCGTACTGGTTCAGCGACGGCTATGCCGACTACCTTCGGCATTTCAACTGGGCCATGGGATCCGTGCCCGAATACGCGCCCATAGGCCAGGATCATCTGCTGCGGTCCTCGTCGGTGGTTCAATCGGTCGCTTACGGCCGCGGCGAACTCGCCTACCGCACTTTCGACGAATCTTCCACCGAGGTCATTCGCCTCTGCTACAAGCCCGAGCGGATCACCGCGGGCGGGCGCGAATTGACCCAAGCCGAAACCCGCTCAGCCGGTTCTTATACGCTGACAGCGGTCCAGGAAGGCGATTATGTAGTCCGGGTCCAGCACGCCGGCGCCCGCGATGTACGAATTCTCAGTGGCGGCGCGCACTGATGATGCGCGACGTGGGAGACGATCCGCCCACTCGAGTGGTCTGCAAGAGAATCTCGAAATCGGGGAAAGGTTCGTTGGGGCGCATGGAGAGAGCCTGGCTCAACTGCGCTAATGAGGCTTCATTGAGCAGGAACTCGCCTCCTGCCCCGGTCGCCTCTGTCTCCGTACCGGCTACGAGCACCATCTTACCTTTCCCGCTGAAGTTGGGGATCCTCGCCACCACGCAGTAGCCGCCGGGCACGCTTGCCACCGATGGTTCCTCACCCCGGTAAACCAACCGTTCGCCGGGCTTCGGTTTTTTGTTGTGAATTACTGTTTCCGGCAGGCCGCCCTCGAACCTGTACTGAAAGTCGAGTTCATTGTCCAGCAACTCCGCCCAGGGATTCGAGCGTTTGCTGCCGAACAGGATGACTTGATTGGTACGCAGCCGGATTGCCTGAAAGTCGCGTGCCCCCGTAATCTGCACGTGGTCTTTTCGGCCCGCAAGCAGTGAAATCTTGCGTGCCAGATCTGCGTCGCTGATACTCGTGTAGCGGCGATGGATGAGCATGTTCCCAATTTCACGTAGTCCCGCCTCAGCCGGGATGGAGTCGATCAGTTTCTGGTAATCGCGGTTGGCATATTGTTCGAGGGAGATACTGCCGTGAGCCAGATTCTGAAGCAGGTTTAGATTTGAGTCTGCCAGAACCACGTCGAACGGAAGCTGCGAGTTGAAAAACGGCGTCCAAAACTGGTTGAGGTACGGGCTCATCGCTATCGGGACTTCGCTCCGCAGGCGGAGATCGTCCCAGAGCAGACATCCCAGGGCGAGCACCACCAGCGCCGCCGCCGGCCAGACCCAGTCGCGTCGGGACCGCTCCGGCAGAGGAGGCGCCGGGGCGATCTGAACCGGACTTTCGACGATCGGGGCCCGGGTATGGAATACGGGGGTATAGTTGCCCTTCGGGATCTCCAGGATGAGGCGTTCATGAGCCCCTTCTGACTGAAAATAGGTTTCCAGACGCTTCCGCAGTTGCGAAGCGTGGACACGGACGATGGAATCGTCACCGGCCTGCGAATCCGTGCGACCGAAAACCATCGCCGCGATGGTCACCTCGTGCATAGGTGTGTCGGATTCCGCAATTCCCCGTTCCACCACGTAAACCAGGAAGTCCCGCAGGCGGGCAGACCGCGAAAAATGCGGACTGGCTAATATTCGGGCGACCAGAGCATGGCGCTCTTCCGCTGTCGGCGAGGTTCGAGCCACAGAATGGGAACTACTCATTGGCTCCCCATTCTAATACCTTCGGCTGTGCTCGAGGTCTCACTCGGGTTCCAGAACACGGATGATCTTGTTGATGGGCGCCCCGTTCAAGACCTGCCGCTTGCCGCTCGGCCACAGCACTTCCACCTGCCCGGCCTCCGCGGCGCGGCCCAGCCCGAAATGCACCGGAGCGAGCGTTGAGGAAGCATAGCTGTGGCTCGGATTTTGTAGATTGCTCTGGCCCTTCAATCGAATTTCGGCTCCGATCCCGTCCCGGTTGCTCCGGCGTCCCTGAAGCTGAAACGCTATCCAGGATCGTGGAGGTGATGCTTCAACGTTATGCCACAACTCCGGTGCTTCGCCGAGAACCGTGACCACGGCATCGAGGCGTCCGTCATTGTCAAAGTCGGCCACCACGGCGCTACGGTGAGCGCGCGCAACTTGAAAATCCGGCCCCGCCGTAGCCGAGACATCGCTGAATTTGCCGTCTCCACCGTTGCGGAAGATCGCATTCGGCATCGGGTAGCGGTCGCCCGAAAGAGCGTTGATGTTGTCTGTGACGTGAGAGCCCGCGGTGAAAATATCTTTCCATCCGTCGTTGTCGAAATCGGCCAGGGAAACTCCCCAGCCGCTTCGCCGGATAGAAAGCGGCCCCAGGCGGCTGGTGAAGGTGACATCGCGGAAATCGCCGGCGCCCGTGTTCTGGAAAAGGGGGAATGTCTGTCCGGTGAGCGCCGTAAATACAATGTCGGGGCGGCCGTCGTTGTTGTAATCGCGGAAGTCCACTCCCATACCCGAGACCGGACGGCCGTCCGAGGGCAGGGCCACACCGGCGTCGAGAGCCACTTCCTCAAACTTGCCGTTACGTAAGTTGTGAAACAGGAAATTGGCCATCGTGTCGTTGGCGACAAAGATATCCGGGTAGCCGTCACCGTCATAGTCGGCTGCCACAGCGCTCATGCCCTTGCCGATGTGGCGCGCGATGCCGCTCGGTACGGAAACATCTTCAAAAGTGCCGTCGCCCCGATTGTGGTACAGGCGGTTGGGCTGGCCCGCCACTTCGCGAGGGTCGCAATAAACCGTGATCGTCCTGTTCGGCGGGTGGCACACGGGACTCGTTTCGGGTGTCCAGCGGAGGTAGTTCACCACGAAGAGATCGAGCTTGCCATCGCGATCGTAGTCCAGCCAGACCGCGTGCACCGCCCACTCCGCAGTGCGCAATCCCGCGCGGTCCGTGACGTCGGAGAAGCGGCCGGTTCCGTCATTGTGATAGAGGTGGCTGCCGTGCGCGCCGGCGACGAACAGGTCGATATTGCCGTCATTGTCGTAATCGGCGGGCGCCGCGCCGATCGCGTAGCCTTCCCCGGCCAGTCCCGACTGCGCGGTGACGTCGCGAAACACCAGGTTGCCTTCATTGTGCAGCAACCGGTTGTCGTCCCGGCCGGGCTGCTTCTTCATTGACGGGAGCGGAGCGCCATTGGGGAAGAAGAGGTCGATACGGCCGTCGCCATCGTAGTCGAAAGCGGCCACGCCGCCCGCCATCGTCTCCACCAGATACCGCTGCTCCGTTGGGTGATTCTCGAGGATCACCGGCAGCCGCGTCAATTCAAAACGGATCGAACCGCCAGCAGGTTCCGAACCTTCCAGCAAATGCCAGAGAACCAGACACATTGCGGCCACAGGCACGAGGAAGCGCATTGGGAAGTCGAGTATATTAGAGCTTGCTAACCAAGTCAATACGAGCGCCTGCCGGGCATTTAGCCGTGCTTTTTTGTCTGGCAGCTCTCTCATCGGGCGGGCAGGACAACGTGGCGGAGTTGTCGAGCCACGCGCGGGATGCCTTGCTCGGAGGCCGTTATGAGGAAGCAATTCATCTCTATGAACAGATGGTGAAGGCGCTGCCGCGGGAACCGGGAGTTCGCCTCAATCTCGCAGTTGCCCTCGACGCGGCCGGCCGCCATCGGGAAGCCCTCACTAACCTGGAACAACTCCGTGCCGCGGAAGCGGCCAACCCGAACTTCTGGTTCCTGCTCGGCATCGAATACCAGAAACTGCAACAGCCGGCCAAGGCGGTGGTTCCGCTTGAGCGTGCAGCGTCAATGGACCCGGCCAACGCTCAATTCCGTCTGGAACTGGCAGATGCCTATTTGGCGAGCGGTGCGAACTCGCAGGCGGAGGCTGCTTTTCGGAAGCTCTCCCGTGAGCAACCGGACAACGCGAAGGCGCTGGAGGGTCTTGCACTGAGTCTCCTGGCGATGTCGCGGGCGGCCTTCGATGCACTGGAAGCGATCGCGCCTGCGTCGCCGTTTTATAGGGCGCTACGTGAGTTGGCGGAGGCGGATCAAGGGAACGCCGGAAAGGCTCTGGCCCCGTCTGAATCACCCGCTGCACGGGCGTTCCAGCAAGGCGAAATGCAGCGCGTCCTTTCGCTGACCGCAAGTTCGAAGCAGCCTGAGATGCTCTACTGGCGGGCGCGTGCATGTTCGCAATTGACGAACGAGGCTCTCGGCCGGCTTGCCGCGCTGCCGCCGTCGGCCGAGGTGCATGAACTGCGTGCGCGCGTGTTGCGCCAAGCCCGCCGATGGCAGGAGTCTGCGGCCGAACTCCGCGAGGCCTGCCGGATGTCCCCCCGCGACAGCCGCCTCCGTGGCGAACTCGCTGAAGGGGTCTGGCTGAGCCGTAATTACGACGAAGCGGCGCGAATTCTTTCGGAACTCGTCAAAGCCGGACCAGAGCACGCCCGCTGGCAATTCCAACTCGGCGACAGCCTGTTCAACCTTGGCCGGCCGGAACAAGCGTTGATACACCTCCGCAAGGCCGTGGATCTCTCACCCTCGGACTTGCCGATGCAAGCCGCGCTGGGACGTCTGCTGCTTCAAATGGGCGACGATCAGGAAGCGGTGAGCCACCTGGAGAAGGCCGCGCCGCTGGACAAGGACGGTTCCATTCACTATCAGCTGGCCACAGCTTACCGGAATGTTGGCAAGGCGGATCTAGCCCGCCGGGCTTTGGCGCGCCAACAGGAACTACAGAAGGCCGTAGAGCTCAAGTAACATCGGTATTTTCCCGGTGCAATGCACCGGTAACTGGGCCGGCGCCCAAGGCGGCAATCGTAATCCCGACGGTGGCATTGAAACCAAATCCTACGACTCCGCTCGCGCATTGATCCGAGGCCTGGAGGCAGCCACTAGGGCAGCAGGGCGTCTGCCAGATCGCGCCGAAGTCGTCAATTCGATCAGGACCATCGCGGCATCGATCTGGAGAACGCGTACGTTGGAGTACGTCGTGGTACAACCGCCGAAGCCTATGTTGAGGACCAGCCATTAACGACTGTCGCCAAAGTGTCCGAGTCAAACGATGACCTATATACTGCGCTCAAGCAAGGAAAGGTTGATTCAGTGATCGACGACTCTCCAATCGCGCGATATTTTTCCGAGAGCTTGCCAGGATTAAGAGTAGCCGGCATACTTCCGAAGACGGAGGGTGCTTATGCGATCATGCTTCGTAAGGGCAACACGCGATTACGGGACGAGCTCAATCGCTTGCTGGACGAAATGGAACGCGAAGGCTCGATTCGACGTTTAGTACAACAGTGGCTCGGAGACAGTGTTCAGGCGGTCTCAAAATGACTCAAGGGCTCGGAGTCTCATGAAGGATACAAGATGGCGCCTCTAGAAGTGAAACTCGGGTCCTCGCCGTCAAGCCACTCGATCGAATGTATCGGCGTTGGTCGAAACAGCCCGCCACCAGTTCAGTTTTCGGATTGTTGCAGGTTCGCCTTCTTTTCTCGCGATCAGGGCGGCGTCAGTTGCGACGTACCAAAGAGTTTCCATTCGTCCGTCGCGCAGCAACCCGGTATAGGAAACAACTGCGTCTCCAGCCGCTGTTCGCCCTCCTCCGGAGACACTGATACAAGCACCCGCGTGAACGCCAATAATCGCGATCTCCTGCCCGAAGAAACCACTGTCCTCTAGCGCTGTCCGGAATGTTCCTACGATTCGGTTGTCCGAGTCGTCGGAGATCTCAAGAATAGATCCGTATTGATTCTTCCACTTTCCAATCCAGTTCATCTTGTGCTCCCAGTAAATAGAATTTGGGGACATAACATCGATGGGACGATATTGTCTCCTGCGACGGACATCGAAGCGGTCAATGCGCTTGGAGCGAAATATTCCCTCCCCGGTAAGAATTTCCTTGCTTTCTGGAGACCGTCCCGTTGTTGCAGCCTTCCGAGGGTGTAACCACAGCAGCAGCAACCCGATGGACCGTCCTGCGATCCCTTCAGGTCCAGGCAAGACTATGGCCGTCTTCTTGCGGCATGAAAGTCAGACTTGAGTTCGTTCCGCGTTCATGCTGAGGAACTGAAGAATGTTTCAAACGGTCGAGATCGTTTCGATTGTTCTGGTTGCACTGGCAATGGCTCCGGCGCTCGCGCACCTGTTGGAATTTCCTAGCAAGAGACGATTGACAAAGGATGCTTACCTAAAGGTCCAGCCCATTTATTATCCGGGGTTCACCATCGCCGGAGGCATCGGCGAAGTCGGTGGACTAATCTCCGTTCTTGCGATTCTGGTCCTCACTCCACAAAGCGCCACAGCGTACTGGCTGCGACTGGTGGCGCTGGCGGCCATGGTCGGCAGGCAAATTGTTTTCTGGCTGTTTACCCAGCCGGTGAACAAGTTCTGGCTGCAAAGCACTACTCTGGGCGGTTTTGGCGAGGCTTTCTTTAAGGTTGGATCGGCAACACATCGTGTGCGCCCGGACGATCCTGATGGATGGAAAAGGATGCGGGATCGTTGGGAATACTCTCACATCGTAAGGGCAGCCCTGGCGACCCTCAGTTTTCTATTACTCGTTGTAGCGGCGGTTACTCGAGGCTAGTCGAATATGATGCCAACTGAGAGTTTCGAAAAGCTCGACCCAAGGGAACATCATTTCCGTGTTTCAGGGCCCATCGAAGGTCTCAGACTCTTCCTGCGGCATCTCGCGCCCCTTCGTCCGGCAGGCCGAACGAGAGCGGTTCTCTTCGTACACGGCATGTCGTTTCCATCCGCGTTGTCGATTGCTCATCGCTTCGATGGACGCTCCTGGCGCGATGAACTCTGCGATACAGGCTTCGACGTTTGGGGTTTGGATTTTTACGGCTTTGGTTATTCGGACCGATACGCCGAAATGAGCCAACCGGCGGAGCAAAATCCACCGCTCGGTCAAGCACAGGAAATCAGCCAGCAGATTGAATGCGCCGCGCGGTTCATCTGTGCGCAAAACGCCGTACCCAGAATTTCGTTGATTGCCCACTCTGGAGGGACGATCGGCACCGCCATCGTCGCAATCCGAAGTCCGGAGCTGGTAGATCGGCTGGTGTTCTTCGCGCCGATCGGGCGCCGTGAACCGAAGCACAATCCCGCGCCGCGCTTTCCAGCCTGGCGCCTGATCTCACTGAAGGATCAATGGGAACGATTCACAGCAGAAGTGCCCGAAGGGCAGCCGCCTGTTTTGTCAGAGGCGCATTTCCGCGATTGGGGCGAGCGCTATCTAAAAACCGATCCGGATAGCAGCGTTCGATCGCCCGCAAGCGTGAAAACGCCAACCGGAATCGTCCGTGATATCACTGCCGCGTGGCAGGGCAAGCTTGCATACGATCCTGTCCATGTCCGTGCGCCCGTCGCGATCATCCGTGGTGAGTGGGACAGCATGTGCACGGACGCGGACGCCCGATGGTTGTTTGATGCTCTGTCGAATTCGACGGTGAAGCGCGATGTGAAGATCAGCCGCGCCACCCACCTGATGCATTTGGAAGCGAGCCGCTACGCACTCTATCGCGAAACCCAAACATTTCTGAAAGGAGAAACCACATCATGAGCAAATCCACATTCGCTCACGAAGTAGAGACCCATTCAATTGCAGGCTACGACTACGGCCGGACAGGAGTCGCGCGATCGCCTGTGTCACTGACGAATTGCACCAGCTGGAGGCCACCGTTGGATGGAGCGCCGAGGATGCCCGGACGCTCCAGCGCCACGGAGAGTTGTTCAAAGATAGCGCGGAGCAGATGGTGGATTCGTGGCGGGCGGTAATCGGCGCTCAGCCGCATTTGGCCAAATGGTTCTTCGGACCTGACGGAAAGCCGGATGATGCGTACAAGGCTAAGCTTAAGAAACGCTTCGTCCAATGGGCTCTGGATGCATGCTTCCAGCCACACGACCAGACATGGCTCGATTATCAAGAAGAGATCGGGTTGCGCCACACACCTGAAAAGAAGAATCAGACAGATGGCGCCCAAACACCGTCGCTCGTGCCGCTGCCCTATCTGATCGCATTCGGAGCCGTGGTGGCCACCACAACCCGGAAGTTCTTCGTGGATGCCGGAGTCCGGGATGAGGAGCTGCATCAACTCGAAGCAGCCTGGGCGAAAGCTGTTCAGCTTCACATCACATTGTGGAGCAGACCTTACGTGAAGGAAGGGTTGTGGTAGCCACACCGGGAACGCAGAGGAGTACATCATCATGAAGGCACTGATCGTTTTGCCAATCGCACTCGCTGCCGTGGCTCTTGCTTGGCCACAGACCAACGGCAGTCATGCGAAGAAGAGTCAACTAGATGGCGTCTGGGAACTGGTCTCCGGACAGTCGCTGCCCAAAGGAGCACGAGACATCAAGATACTTTCTGCAGGGCATGTCATGTTTGTTGCTTACGATACCGAGACAGGCAAGCCGCTTTGCACGGGCGGTGGCACTTACATCCTGAGCGGAAGCTCCTATACCGAACACATGGACTTCGCGAACGATGTAATCGCCACTGGCTTGGTCGGCAAGGATCAGCAATTCACCGTGAAGTTGGACGGCGATACATTCACCCAAACCGGCACTCTCACAAATGGCAAGCCCCTTTCAGAAGTTTGGAAGCGGATGAATTGATTCAAGAAAATGGCTGAGAGACCAGACCGGTATCGAAACGCGATCGTCCCCCACATATATGTGAACGGTGCCTCTGATGCAATCGCCTTCTACATTAAGGCGTTCGGTGCCGTGGAACTGTTCCGAATCGCGCATCCCAACGGCAGGATTCTACATGCAGAGATTTCAATAAGCGGCTCGCTGGTGATGATCGGTGATCCTGACAACGGGCAGGTGTACGGCGATCCGAGAACGCTTGGGCGCACGAGCGCAAGCCTTCATATTTTCGTAGACGATAATCAAGACCTGCTACAGCAGGCGGTCGCGGCCGGCGCAACACAAATCCAGCGACCAACGGACATGTTCTATGGCGCCAATTCTGCGAGCTTACGGGACCCCTTCGGGCATGTCTGGGTGCTCTTGTCCTGGAAAGAAGACATCGACCCGGCCGAGATCGAGCGGCGTGGGAGGAATGCGCTGATGAGTTCGTCATGAATCCTCCAATATTGATCGTGGGCGCAGGGCCAACCGGTCTTAATCTGGCCCTGAGCCTTGCCCGACGCGGCGTACCCTTCCGGATCATCTCCGACGCCAATGGGCCGGGCGAACATTCGCGCGCCCTTGCTGTTCAGGCGCGCACGCTGGAATTCTACGGGCAGTTCGGGTTCGCCGACGAGGTGATAGCGCAGGGGATCGTGGCGGAATCGGTACATATTCGCGAAGGCGACGATCATGACGCAGCGCGCGAAGTAACAACAGTCAGTTTCAAGGATCTCGGCGATGGCATTAGCCCCTATCCCTTCGCCTTGGCGTACGCACAGGACGATCATGAGCGATTCCTCATCGGGAAGTTGAAAGAGATCGGCTTCGATATTGAGTGGCAATCGAAGCTGATCGGCTTCACTGAGGAGAGCGGCAGTGTTCGAGCCACAATCTCGCGCAGCGATCGTACCGATGAGGTTTGCGTCGAATACATATGCGGCTGCGATGGCGCTCACAGCCGTGTACGGGAGACACTGAATATCGGTTTTCCCGGTGGGACGTACGATCAACTCTTCTATGTAGCGGACGTCCGAATTGCGCGGGGCTTCGATCGCGATCTGCACCTTAATCTCGGAAAGCACATCCTCACGCTCATGTTTCCAGTGCGTTCGAGCGGTATGCAGCGTCTCATCGGCCTGGTCCCGCCGGAATTATCCGATCGCGCCGATCTTGCGTTTGACGATATTCGCGAGAGAGTAGAGCGTCAACTCGACATCCGGGTTGCGGAATTGAATTGGTTCTGGACATACCGCGTTCACCATCGCGTCGCCGAACGGTTCCGCGTGGGACAGGCTTTTCTTTTGGGCGACGCCGGGCACATCCACAGCCCCGTAGGCGGTCAAGGAATGAATACCGGAATAGGCGATGCGATCAACCTCGGCTGGAAGCTCGCGCACGTCATTCAACGGCGCGCCAATCCGTCTCTGCTGGACACTTACGAGCCTGAACGCATTGGCTTCGCCCGATCCCTGGTTGCGACCACGGATCGAGCCTTCACACCGTTGACTGCCGAAGGAATCAGCGGCGAAGTCACGCGACGACTCATCGCGCCACTGATATTCTCTGTGGCGGTGCGCTTCCCGCCGACTCGCCACGCGATATTCCGCCTCATTTCGCAGGCACGTATTCACTACCCCGATAGTCCTTTGAGCCAAGGCCACGCAGGACATGTACATGGTGGGGACCGTCTGCCATGGCTTGGCCCGGGCGAAAACGACAACTTCATTCCACTCCGCTCGCTCGACTGGCAACTGCATTTCTACGGTGATAGTGAGAGGAACTTTTTATCCACGGCCAGGGAGTTCGGCCTAGGAACGCACATGTTTCCATGGAACCAGCACTCGCACGATGCCGGATTCCAGCAGGACTCTGCGTACCTGGTGCGACCGGATGGTTACGTCGCGGCGGCGTTAGGAGATCAGAAAGAGTCCCTCCTCAAGGAGTTCGTTGAGCGATGTGGTCTCCGATTCGGGTCATAATATTGAGCGGCCAGCGGCCGTGCACGCCGGACAGTTCTCCGCCGTAGGAGGTATCCTTCACGAGAATGCCCGGCCAGAACCTTTGCGACACTGGGCGGTTGCTTCACGCGATGTGGAGAGCGCACGAATTACCTGCTTGTCGGCCGGATGTTGAGATGTCCGGATGGTGACGGTGGAAGTCGGTAGCGCCCTGGTAGGCTGTTCCCGCTCTGATGAGGGTCGTCTCGCCCAGATGACGACCAATGAGTTGAAAACCGGTCGGCAGACCAGTCTTCGTGAATCCGCCCGGAAGAGTGATGGTTGGGTTGCCCGTCAGATTGAAGGGGGCGGTATAGCGTTGAAGTTTGGAGATGAGTTCCGGTTGCAGGCCAAGGGCGCTTACATCGGCCAGGCTCAGCGGTTGGAACGAATGCACAGGTGCCAATAGCACGTCAATGGTTCGGAAGAGCCATTCGAATCGGCCTTGCAAGTCCATGCGGCGAAGCAGGATCTTCTGATAATCAAAACCAGGCAAGGCACGGCCCATCTCGAGAACGGATGCGAGTATCGGACCATATTCGCGTGCGCGGGCCGGATACGTGGATTCATGCGCGACCGCAGCTTCAACGGCACATGCCCGCACCCAGTCCTTAACGGCTTGATCCATATCCGGAACCCGAACTTCAACAGTCTCCGCTCCGAGCTTGCGAAATACCTCGATCGCGTTCGTGACCACGGTCGCGACGGACGTATCGACATCCCGGCCGATCCAGTGCTCATCGACGCCGACGCGAAGCCCTCGAATGTCCTGGGCCGTAGCTGCCAGGTATTCCGGAACCGGCGTCGCTAGAGAAGTCGGGTCGTTGCGGTCGTCCCCGGCTAGAACCGACAGAAGCACGGCGGCGTCGGCCGCACTGCGAGCGATCGGTCCTACATGATCCATACTGGCGGCGAGTTCAAATACCCCAAAGCGGCTGACTCGGCCCCAGGTCGGCTTCAGGCCGGTAAGGCCATTGGCGCCGGATGGCCAGCGGATCGACCCACCCGTGTCAGATGCCACCGCTCCATAACAAAGGCCGGCGGCAGTAGCCACCGCGGGGCCGCTTGAGGAGATGCCCGGCATACTGTCTGGTAAATATGTGCTTGCCGATTCGTCAGCCCTGTCAGTAAGACTTTATCCACGACTATTGGATTCCTGGCGCTTTCGATTTGCACACCACGGTTGAAGTGGAATCGTGATTGCACGTACCTGAGGTAGATCTCTGCCAGCCATCGGGTACCGGCGGCGGTACGCTCCAGATGCTGGTCAAAGATTTGCGGGGAGAATGCATCAAATGATCACGAAAGACAAGAGTGGATACAAGGTAGTCTCCGAAAAAGGCAAGAACCTTGGAAGTGGGTACAAGACTCGCGCGGCGGCTGCGAAGCGTCTACGTCAGGTTGAATATTTCAAGCGAAAGAAGGCCTAAAAGTAACAAGGTAACAAACAGCTATGGCAATAAAACAGCTAGAACAATCAAATCTCAGCTCGACCGATTCTCATCCCGACATCGAGCGCGTTTATCAGCAATGGGATGACGCCCTCGGGAAAAAAGACGTTGAGGCTGCATTAGCCTTGTATGCACCAGACGCAACGCTGGAAAGCCCCCTCGTGTCGCATCTGTTGCGTGTGGATAAAGGTGTGCGTCAAGGTCGCGACGAGTTGAGGGATTTTCTCTCGATCGTTTTTCAGAATACGCCGCCTTCCCGAAAGCGATTCAGGAAAGGGTACTCTACCGACGGTCATCGCGTCATGTGGGAGTACCCGAGAGAGTCTCCTGACGGTGAACAGATGGACTTTGTCGAGGTCATGGAGATCGAAAAGGGACTCATCCGAAAGCATCGCGTTTACTGGGGCTGGTTCGGCGTCAATGTTCTGAAAATGAATCAATACCATCAATAGGAGGATTCTTTCCCACGCCGGATGGACCTGCGCCTAGTGATTTCCACCAGCGCGGGCCCCGGGCTGGTCCGGGGACACCCTAGACAAAACCCGAAAGTCCAGTTCTCAGTTCGTGCACGTTTGGGTACTCTTGTCCTGGAAAGACGACAATTCCTGAGCCGAGATCCAACGGCGTGGAAACGTGCTGTGGAGCGCGTTGGCGCGAGACGCTGAGCAATGAATATGCGGGCTGATCGTATCCGCACAATCGCTTATTGGACATTTACTCTTTTTGTGGCATTTGAGAACGCCGCGGGAGCGATGTGGACATTCGCTCGACTGATCCCCGGAATCAGTCAGCTCCACGCGAGTTTTGCCTTTGTTGAGTACCAGCGCATAATGCTGGCACACCTCGGATACCCGCAGTATTTCAAGTACATCCTGGGACCCTGGCAGTTGGCATGCGCCGCCGCCCTCCTCGCACCCAGCCTTCCGCGTGTAAAGGAATGGGCCTACGCAGGTGCATTTTTCAACTATTACGCAGCGTTCGTTTCGCACTTGTTTGCGGGCGATCCACCCGATATCCCCGCCGCGGTGCTGGCTGTCTTTGCGGTCATTTCCTGGGCATTGCGGACACCAGACAGACGTCTTGCAGAATCGACGTCGGCTCACGAGACCAGCGCACGGTCATGGATCACATCGGCGGCGATCCTGGGACTTCTCCTGATCCTCTCGCTATTCTGGCTGCCACCGATACCAAAGCAGTGACCCGGACCACGGTTGGCCCATGCGGCCATCGGAAAGGAGATCGAAGATCGTGGTAGTACGAACGAAAGACCTGACCGTACGATTCCAAGGATCTTTGGCGGTGCGGGTCGTCATGGGTGCTCCGTCCGCGTACTCGGCCCTGACGGAGGAAATTCTTGCCGGCCTGGAATATTCAAAGATCATAAGGACGCCGCAGAGGAGACATCATGACTGCTTCACTTTCGTCTAACGTGAATAATGTGAAAGTCACGCACCCCCAGGTAATCGTGATCGGCGCGGGACCGACCGGGCTCCTCGTGGCATCAGAGCTTGCCAGGCGAAAGGTCGCAGTCAGAATTATTGACAAGCGAGACGCACGACAGGAGATCTCAAAAGCGCTGGTAGTGCAGGCGCGCACTCTTGAAATTATGGACCTTTGCGGCCTCATTGAGCCCTTCCTCAGGCGTGGATATCCCGCGCCCGGGCTGAACATCGGGCTACACGGCAGCGGCAAAGGGACTGTTGACTTGCGGCGCCTTGGCACCCGTTATCCTTATCTGCTCGTTATTCCCCAAAACGAGACTGAAGAACTCATCGAAACACGATTGAACGAATTTGGGATAAAGATCGAGCGCGGCCTGGAGCTTGTGGCCGTCCGGCAGGACGCCGACAGCGCAACGGCGACCCTCCGTGATCGGGAAGCGAAGATCCACGAGGTTCGAACCAGCTATCTGATCGGCTGTGACGGCACGCACAGTGCTGTTCGCGAAGCGATCGGAATGCCTTTCGAAGGTGAGGATATTGAATTCACGACTTTCCTGGCTGACGTGAAGCTCGACGCGCACTTCATCCGATCGCGCATCACGAACTTCACCGGACAGCGGGGCTTCGTATCGATCCTGCCGTTTATGGGCGAATATGCCCGGATCTTCGCCGTCGACTTTACGAAGCAGGATATCCCCGTCGAAGAGAAGCTCGAGCTATCCGATCTTCAGGACACGGTTGATGCAATCGTGCCGCAGCGGGTTGAGCTGCACGATCCACGCTGGATCACGCGCTTCCGCTCCCCAAGCCGACAAGTGCCTTTCATGCGGCAGCGTCGCGTCTTCCTTGCCGGTGATGCTGCGCATTCCCACACGCCAGCAGGGGGAGAGGGTATGAATAGCGGTCTTCAAGACGCATACAATCTTGCCTGGCGGCTTGCGACGGTACTACGGCGCGAAGGACCGGAAACTCTGCTCGACGGCTACCATGAGGAGCGTCACCTGGTTGACGAGCAGACGCAACGCGAGACCGACCGTATGTTCCGAAGCTTCGTTCTCACGAACCCGCTACTGAAGGCTGGACGTGATCTGCTGTTTCGCTCAGCCCTTTCATTCCCGCCCGTACAACGTAAGATCAGCGAAGATCTGTCCAATATTGGTATTGACTACACATTCACGCAGGCTTCACAGTCCGAACACCATAGTGAAGACGCGGCGCAGGATTGCCTCTCGGCGGGAGCGCGTGTTCCCGACGCTGAGCTGTGGCGGCCTGGCAAACCGTTCGTCAGGCTTTACGAGTGTCTCCGCGTTCCCTCCATGTCGCTTTTCGCCTATGTAGCCGCAGATCGACTGGACGCCGACCGTGCCTTAATCGGATCACTGATGGACGCGCTCAAACGGACGTTTGCGGACCGCCTCGCGCGCACCATCGTTATCGACGAAGGATTGCCGCAGGAAGTGAATGCCGGCGCGGAGGTGCTCGTCGATCACAAGGGACAGTTCGCGTCCGGGCTCGGCGCCGTGCACGGAAGAGTGTTCCTGATCCGTCCGGACGGCTACCTCGCTCTCCACCGGTCTGGCTGGTCGCCCGAGAAGATCGTCGCCGCAGTTGAATTATGGCTGATGCCAGCGGTCGTGCCGAAAGCTGACGTACTTCCCCAACAGTCCGGCGAACCTGCTGATCGTCTTCAACTCGCCTCCGGACCCCATCCTTCCCGGACCGGACGCTGAACGATCCGGCGGAGAATGGATGAATGCCTACTATCGCGAGGCCTCCCTGCGACGAAGGCGCGATTCGCACGAAAGGATGCTCCCAGCCGACCGCTATAGACGGACCATGGATTTTGGCGGCGACCATTCTGGGTTCGAGCATGGCATTCATCGACGGAACGGTTGTAAACGTGGCACTGCCGGCTTTGCAATCGGCACTTCACGCCAAGCTGTCGGACGTTCAATGGGTGGTGGAATCGTACGCGCTGTTCCTGGCGGCGCTGCTACTGATCGGCGGCGTCTTAGGAGACCTGTACGGGCGCCGCAAGGTCTTCGCTGTTGGTGTTGCGCTCTTTTCCGCTGCCTCCGTCTTGTGCGGTTGCGCGCCCGATATTCGATGGCTCATTTTTGCCAGAGGCGTACAGGGCATTGGTGGAGCGTTGCTCGTCCCGGGCAGCCTGGCTCTGATCAGAGCCAATTTTTCCGAGGATGACCGCGGTCGCGCGATCGGAACCTGGTCGGCGTTCACGTCCATAACTGCAGCTATCGGTCCAGTGTTGGGAGGTTGGTTTACCGAGCACGGTTCCTGGCGGTGGGTCTTCTTCATCAACGTGCCTCTGGGGCTCGCCGTCCTGTGGCTGACGTTTTGGAAGGTCCCGGAGAGTTCCGCTGCCGATCAGAGCCGTCGATTCGACTGGGCAGGTGGTTTGTTGGCCGCGCTCGGCCTGGGTGGAATCGTCTTTGCCCTCATCTATTCGAGACCAACTGTTGGTGTCGCGGGAGTAATCTTCCTGATCGCGCTATTGTGCTGGGAGAAGCGCTCCTCGTCGCCGATGCTCCCGCTCGGCTTGTTCCTCTCCCGCAATTTCAGTGGCGCGAATCTGCTGACTCTCTTTCTTTATTCCGCCTTGAGCGGCATGCTGTTCTTCTTCCCGCTGGATTTAATTCAGGTGCAACGGTACACCCCGACCCAGGCCGGCTCCGCTCTTCTGCCGTTCATCCTGTTGATGTTTCTGCTGTCGCGCTGGTCGGGTGGACTCCTCGATCGATATGGCGCCAAAGCTCCCTTGGTGATCGGCCCCTTGATCGCCGCGGCCGGATTTGCGCTATTCGCGCGGCCTGGAATCGGCGGGTCTTACTGGACGATGTTCTTCCCGCCTATCGTTGTGCTTGGGCTTGGCATGGCGATCAGCGTGGCGCCGCTGACCACAACGGTTATGAACGCGGTCGATCAAAACCATGCGGGGACTGCGTCCGGAGTTAATAACGCCGTTTCGCGCATTGCCGGTTTGTTGGCTGTAGCGGCGTTCGGGGCTTTGCTCACAAATGTTTTTCAGAGCGCATTGGACCGGAATTTGAATCATTTCGGAGTTTCACCCGCGGCCCGGGCGCGCGTTGAGGCACAGCGTTCAAGACTTGCTGCAGCCGAAACAGATGATGCGTTTGCGCGCCAAGCGATCGACGAAGCTTTTATCGCAGGCTATCGCGTGGTGTTGTGGGTTGCGACGGGACTCGCGCTCGTCAGTTCCTTGAGCGCCACCTTGCTGATACGGACTAAAACCAAACCTGCACTGAGAGCACGATAGTGCTCGCACCTGGAACCATCGGACCGGTCTCGGTCTCTCATGTTTTAAATAAAAATATATATGACTGCCAGCGCGGTGCATTGGCTGACGATCGTTCAAGGTATGCGCAACCAATGACTTTGGCCTCACTGATTACCGCGTTACCTCGAAAAGTGGGTTGCCGACAACAGACCAATTTCCGCAACTTATTGAAAACATGGAGCGGGAGACGGGACTCGAACCCGCGTGACCAGCTTGGGAATATGAGCGTCGATTGTAAATAAATGACTTAGGCGTCTATGGCGCTGTTTTCTGGTCACATAAGTCCATTGTTTTCACGACGCGCTTTCCAGAAGGCCGGTTATTGAGGTAAACGAGGTAACGAACGAAACACGCGATTCGTGGCTCAGGGCGTTGTTCGCGGCAGCGCGAAAGCCGCGCCGCAGTCGGAAACAGGATTTGCTCAACTGTGTGGTGCATGCAGTGGCGACCCGCCGCTCCAACGTTCGAGAATGGAAGTTCAAACTGGCATGACGGAACCATTGGCTCCGGACACATACGCACAATTCCTGGCCGATCTGAAGAGCCGGATTCGGCTTGCGCAACTCCGAGCTTCGCTGGCGGTCAATCGTGAACTGGTCCTGCTGTATTGGCAGATCGGCCGCGATATCCTAGACCGGCAGGCGCGGGAAAGCTGGGGAGCGAAGGTCATCGATCGCTTAGCCGTCGATCTCAAGCGAGCCTTCCCCGACATGAAAGGCTTTTCCCCACGCAACCTGAAGTACATGCGTCGGTTTGCCGAGGTCTGGGCGGAGGAGGAATTTGTGCAGCAGGTTGCTGCACAATTGCCGTGGTTCCACAACTGCGTCCTCCTCGACAAGGTAGCTGAGCGTGAAGCGCGTGTTTGGTATGCACGGGCGGCGGTCCAGCACGGGTGGAGCCGCGCAGTTCTCGTCCACCAGATCGAGAGTGCCCTCCATCGCCGTCAAGGAAAGGCCATTACCAACTTCGATCGTGCGTTGCCGTCTCCTCAATCCGACCTCGCGCAAGAGATCACGAAAGACCCCTACAATTTCGATTTCCTGACACTGGACAAAGAAGCACACGAACGTGATCTCGAACGCGGTTTACTAGAACATCTTCGCCAGTTCTTGCTTGAACTGGGCATCGGATTCGCCTTCGTCGGAAACCAGTACCGGCTCACGGTCGGCAACGAGGAGTTCTTCATCGATCTCCTGTTCTATCACTTGAAGCTCCGCGCCTACGTCGTCGTGGATTTGAAAATGAGAGCCTTCGAACCCGAGTTCGCCGGAAAGATGAACTTCTATCTCTCGGCAGTGAACGACCTCTTGCGTCACCCGGACGACCAGCCGAGTATCGGCATTATTCTCTGCAAGACCAAGGAAAGATTCGTTGCGGAATACGCTCTTCGGGACATCAACAAGCCCATCGGCATATCGGAGTACCGGCTAGCCGAGAGCCTCCCCGAAAAACTCCAGGGAAGCTTGCCCACAATTGAGGAACTGGAGAATGAACTCGGCGCGGCATCCGAATCCGATTCCAAATGAAGGTGCACCTAAAAAGTCCGTGTCGAGAGACAATAGGGTGACCTGAGGCGAGGAAGACTACCGGGTGCACAATATCGTGCGGCTGGAGCAGTCTTCTGGCAGCACCTGGCTGAAAACTGCGGGGCTAATTCTCTCACCGATGGTGATAAAAAACACCGAGCCTCCTTGCAAGAATTGCTCCGCAAGCCTCCGAAGCGCCCCCTGCTTGCCGGGCCGGAGCGTACTCCTTACCCACCAAACCGTCAGACCCTGGTTCTCGTTAGCCAAGATCGCGGGTTCCGGTATTTTCGTCCAAACGCCCCGCTTTGAGTCCCGATGCAGGGACGTTCGCAGTTTCTGATTCTGGAAGTTCGCGCAATGACGCCGAACGCAGCGGTGGAACTCTTTCGTCCTCGATCCGTTCGAAATCTTGTACATCAGTGATCGACGGTGATCACCGGTTATCGTACTGGCCTGTCCACGCGCGCTAGCGGCATTCTTGCCGAAAACGTACTTCCTTGGCCGGATTTGCTTTCAACCTCAATCGTGCCGTGGTGTTCGTCCACGATCCAGCGCGCTATCGAGAGCCCAAGACCTGCTCCCCCGGTTGCTCGCGAGCGTACCTTATCAGCCCGCCAGAATCGATCAAAGATATGCGGAAGATCCGATTCGGAGATCCCGATACCCGAATCGGATACCGTGATCACGGCCTTTCCGTCCACGGCCCTCAATCCAACTTGTACGCGTCCGCCCTCTGGCGAGTATTTGATTGCGTTATCGACGAGGATGAAGGACAGCCGCCGCAGAGCTTCTCCATCACCATGGACAACAATCGGGCCGTCCAACTCGGTCACCATTTCAATTCTTTTGTTCGCCGCCAATGTTCGGGCTTGGTCCGTAGCTTCACGAACGCTCGTTGAAACATCGGTAAGTTCGTGCTGCAGCTCGGCCCCACCCGCATCGGCCCTGGCAAGGAGAAGAAGACTGTCAATCAGCCTGCTTGTTCGTTCGGATTCCGCCAGGATCTGCACCATGTCTTCGTGATACTCGTCATTCGTCCGTTTATGGTGTACAGCCAGTTCGGCGGTCGCGCGGATCAGTGAGATCGGCGCGCGTAGTTCGTGAGAGGCATCTGCGGTGAACTGCGAAATTCGCTGCACGGCTGAGTTTAGGCGAGACAACATGCGGTTCAAGGTTTCAGAGAGTCGTTGCAACTCATCCGACGTCTTCGGTACTCCCAACCGATCAGACAGGTTGCTTATGCTGATGGACTCTGCGGCGGCGGTGATCCGATCAACCGGATTCAGCGCACGGCGGCTGATCAAGTATCCTCCGAGGCCGGCACCAATAAGAAGTAGAGGCGCGACGAGCAACAGGATCAGACGGAAGCGTTCAAGAGCCTCGTTAAATTCCCGAAGAGGCGCGGCCACTTGAATTGTATAAGGGTGCCCGTTCACCACAACGCGACCGGTAGCGAAACGAACGGGGGTGCCTTGTACGGTCAGGTTTTCGTAGATCGGTTCGTCCCCGACCTCACGCGGAAGGCGAATGGGAACTTGGCTGTTCTCAAGCACAGCGGAGCGATAGAGCCATTGGCCTCTTTCATCGCAGACCTGGAAGAGATCACCACCGGGCCCGAGGACGGAGTGTTCTCGAAATTCATCCCGAATTTCAACCGGTGAAAGTGCTGCGATCTGGAGCTGCATGAATTTCTCGACCCCGTGAATTCGGTCTTCCAACTCCTCATCGATCGTGTGGAAGGCGCTCGTTCGCATTGCGAACCAGCTACCCACGCCAAATAGTCCCAACCCGATCGCCAGCATGACGAGGTACCAGGTCGTTAGGCGGACCCGAATAGATCCGAAACTCATTCGTCGCTCTCCCTAACGGTGTAGCCGAAACCACGCACCGTTTGAATCAGCCGGCTTGCGCCATTCGCCTCGATTTTGCTCCGCAGCTGAAAAATAAACACATCTAGCGTGTTCCGCTCAACGTCACGATCTATGCCCCAAACCGACTCGATGAGATCGTCCCGGGACACGACCCGACCAGCCCGGCGCATCAGGTACTCGAGAAGGACGAATTCGGTGCGAGTCAAAACCAACGGCTTCTTTCCGCGATGAACTTCGTGCTTTTCGGGGTTCAACGTAAGATCGGCCACCTGGAGAAGACCTTCAGAATCTCCTGCAACTCGACGCTCAATTACCCGAAGCCGGGCTGCGAGCACCTCGAAGGAGAAGGGTTTCGTGAGGTAGTCGTCCGCACCCACGTCGAGACCCTTGACAATATCCGCTGCTGAGTCGCGGGCAGTCAGCATTAAAATCGGTACTCGATTACCGCCGGACCGTAGGCGGCGCGCAAAGTGAAGTCCGTCCACGCCGGGCAGCATAACGTCGAGTACTATCGCATCTAAAGGCGAGCTTTGCGCCTTCTCCAGGCCCTTGAGGCCATCCATCGCAACTTCGACCGTATGGCCCTGCCCGCCGAGCCCCCGACGTAACAGTTCGGCCATTTTCGGGTCGTCCTCTACAACGAGAATCCGCATGGGTTTGCTTCAGGCCTGCAAATAGCGCGGGCAGCTTCCGCGCAGGAACGGCCGCTGCCGATATGCTTCGCGCCTTTCAGCTTGGCACAACCGCATTAGGATCACCTGAGTGGATTGTAACCAGCACAAAATCAACCAGTTCGACCGATGCGCCGCACTCAGATAACCCTAATGTTCGTATTCCACAATAGAGGCGGTATGAGGCTGCCGATCGTATTCGCAACCTTGCTGGCCACAGCTATTCATCCTGCCTACGCGGAGGCCATAAACTTCGATCACTCGGCAACGGGTTCATTGCCCGCCGGCTGGAGCGTTGCCATGACGCAGCAGGGTGGACCACCGAAATGGGAAGTCCTCGAGGATGCGTCTGCGCCGAGCAAGCCAAATGTTCTGGCTCAAGTGTCCAACGATCGCACAGCCGGACGATTCCCACTCGCAGTGTGGAATGGTGCGAACGTCAAAGATGGCGCTCTCAGTGTCAAATTCAAAGCGATCTCTGGGGTAGTGGATCAGGGAGCAGGCCTGGTCTGGCGCTACCGCGATCCGAACAACTATTACATCGTTCGCGCAAATGCTCTGGAGAACAACGTTGTCCTCTATAAAGTCCAGAACGGCGAGCGCGTCTCGATAGCTCCAAAGGGAGCCGTTTCGAACAGCTATGGCGTCAAGCATAAGGTTCCGAAGCAAACCTGGACGACACTACGAGTCGATTTCCACGGTCCGCTCTTCAGTGTGAGTCTGGATGGCGAAAAGCTCTTCGAGGTGGAAGATTCAACGTTCATCGGAGCTGGCAAAACCGGACTCTGGACCAAGTCCGACAGCGTGATTTACTTCGATGATTTTCAAGTATCAGAGGAAGGCAAGAAATGATGCGGGAGGCAAAGGAGAGAATCGATGACAAGACTGAGGGTTGTGATAATCGCTGCAAGCGCAGTGAGCGCGGCGTTGGCCCCGACCGTTAATTTCGACAGCCTAACGCCTGGTGCACCACCGCCGGGCTGGACGGCCACCAAGACTGGTAACGGAACCGCAAAGTGGACGATCGAGAAGGACAGCACAGCGCCAAGCCCTCCTAATGTCTTGAAACAATCTGGTCAAGCCAGTTATCCCGTTTGCCTCAAAGACGACACGAACTTGAAGGACGGTTTCGTTGAAGTTAAGTTCAAGCCGATTTCTGGTAAAGAAGACCAAGCGGGAGGCGTAATCTGGCGTGCCAAGGATTCGAACAACTACTACGTCGCCCGTGCAAACGCACTGGAAGACAACGTCACTATCTATCACACAATCAACTCTGGCCGCACCGAAAAGAAACGGGCGAGTATGAAAGTGGCATCCAACCAGTGGCATACATTGCGAGTCGATTTTCAAGGCTCGCACTTCACAGTCGCGTTCGACGGAAAAAAGGCACTCGATTGGGATGACGAAACATTTAAAGATGCAGGCAAGGTTGGGGTGTGGACTAAAGCCGACAGCGTGACGCTGTTCGACGATTTCACATATGGCGGTAAGTAGTGCGAAAGGAGTAACAGTTATGATTCGAGCAATGACAACGTCCATCGCGGCAGCGGTGCTCGCGCTGGCCGCGTATGGTCAGCAGATGCCAGCAGATTATGACCAAGCAATGAAGACGCTCGGAAAGCAGGGTGACTTCAAAGACAACGTACTGAAGATCAATATCCCTCGGAATGATCTCAAGATAACCATCGATGGGATCGCGACGCCCACGCCGTTTGGATTCGGCGGTTGGCTCGCGATGACCAAAGGCGACGGTGGCATGGATGTGATGATGGGGGACCTGGTGTTGACGGAAGATGAGGTCAATCCTGTTATGTCCGCGCTACTGGATAACGGCTTGGAGGTGACGGCCGTTCACAATCACTTCTTCTTCGAGAACCCCCGGATCTTCTACATGCACGTCCATGGTCACGGAAAGGCCGCGGACTTGGCGAAAATGGCGAAGCCCGCAGTAGACTTGATTGGCCACGGGGCAGCGCAGCATCAGAGCACGGTGACCGGCGGGAACTCCAACATTTCAGCCGGCAAGATCGACACCGCAAAGATCGCACAGATCGTCGGCCACGAAGGCGAGCAGAATGGAGATGTCTACAAAATCACAGTGGGCCGCGACGATCTGAAACTCAAAGAAATGGGCGCTTCGATCAATTCGCGCATGGGTCTGAATACCTGGGCTGCCTTCTTTGGGAGCGATGCAGACGCGGAGATTGCTGGCGATGTCGCCATGACTGCACAGGAGATCACTCCGGTGCTCAAGGCACTTCGCGCGAGTGGGCTGAACGTGGTAGCGATCCATCACCACATGACAACTACGCAACCAACAGTCTATTTCCTGCATTACTGGGGAACGGGCCCGGCAGAGAAGCTGGCTACTGGCTTCAGAGCCGCGTTGAACGACTTAGGTAAGGGACACTCCTCGACAGTCAGTCGCGCCAGCTCTCATTGAAGTCTCCATATCCGATCCTGATCCGATCGGGCTGATCTTCCGGTACCCGCGGGAGCCAACTCGGATAAACCGAGCGGGAGGGCCCAAAGTGAGAACACGTTCAAACAACATCGCGGTCACAGCGGGCCTTCGTTGGCGATTAGTGTCGTTTGGCTGGGCAATTCTCGCGGCAACGATTGGCTCTCGGCCAACCGCCGCACAAGAACCGCTGCCCTTGACAGTCGGCCAAGCAGTCCAGCAGGCGCTCGATAAATATCCCGCTGTCCGTAGCTCACTGGAGCAGGTTTCCGCGGCGTCAGCCGGAATCAACCTTGCCCGCACGGCGTATCTGCCGAGGGCCGATTTTCTCGGCCAGGCGAATAGGGCAACTCACAACAACGTGTTTGGACTGGTGTTGCCGCAGTCCGTTCTCCCGACAATTTCTGGTCCAGCCCAGGGCACAAACTCATTAAGCAGTGTCTGGGGTTCGGCCGTCGGTACGTTGGTCTCATGGGAACCCTTTGACTTCGGCTTCCGTCAAGCAGCGGTCGATACAGCGAAGGCAACCAGAGATCGCGCCAGTTCCGAAGTCAATGTGACCAAATTACAGGTCTCGACTGCGGCGGCAGATGCCTTCCTGACGATCGCGGCAGCTCAGCAGACAGTAGTTGCTGCCCGCGCCGGAGTCGAGCGGGCTCGGGTCCTCGACGAAGTGATTGGGACGCTTGCCACCAATCAGCTTCGTCCCGGAGCGGATGCATCCCGTTCGCGGGCCGAGTTAGCCGTGGCGCGGACCCAGGAAATTCAGGCAGAGCAGGCAGTGGATGTCGCGCGAGCGGCACTGGCGCAGTTGCTCGGAACGGGCGTGGAAAGCATCGCGATTGAGCCGGGGATTCTCCTACAGTTGCCGCCAGTTTCCGAAATTCCGGGCCAGGCGGCAACGCAACATCCGTTGGCGATGGCCGGGCAGTCGGCCATCGCCGAGGTGAAGGCTCGGGAAAAAGAAATCGATCGCTCGTATTATCCACGGTTCTATTTGGAAGGGTCGACATACGCCCGTGGGACCGGAATTCAACCTGACGGACGCGTCGGCGGAGCGGCAAGCGGTCTCGCACCTAACACTCAGAATTGGGCCCTTGGTCTGAATATCACCTTTCCGGCGTTCGACTGGTTCTCGCTTCGGGCCAAAAAGGAAATCGAAGTTCACAACGAACGGAGTGCGTCAGCAAAATACGATCAGGTTTTGCAGGATGTTAACGGCGCAATCGCGAAAGCCGCTGCGGTACTTCAAGGAGCCATCCGCGTTGCCCAGAACACTCCGATTCAACTTGAAGCGGCGCGGGCCACCGAACAACAGGCCACAGCGCGGTATCGAACCGGGCTTGGCAATATCTCAGAGGTCGCTGAAGCTCAGCGGCTCCTCACACAGGCTGAAATTGATGATGCGTTAGCCCGCCTCGGTGTATGGCGGGGCCTTCTAGGCATCGCAGCGGCACAAGGAGATCTCACACCCTTTCTGAACTTGGCCGGCAAGTAGGAGCGTTTATGAAGTTAGTACTCGCAGCCTTGAAAAGGCCTATTTCGGTGGTAGTGGCTGTGGTCGCCATTGCGCTCTGTGCCGTGCTCGCACTCCGAAGCATGCCGGTTGATATCTTTCCGAATCTTGGATCTCCGGCGATTTACGTTGCGCAGCCTTATGGCGGCATGGACCCCCAACAGATGGAAGGTTACCTAACCTACTATCTCGAGTACCACTTCCTCTACATCACCGGCATTGAGCACGTCGAAAGCAAGAACATCCAAGGCATCGCTCTACTAAAACTGAGTTTTCATCCAGGGACCGACATGAGCCAGGCAATGGCGCAGGTCGTCGGCTATGTGAACCGTGCACGAGCCTTTATGCCCACTGGCACGGTTTCCCCGTTCATCGTGCGATACGACGCCGGAAGTGTGCCGGTCGGCCAATTGATTTTCTCCAGCCCTAATCGAAGCGTTGGAGAGATGCAGGATATCGCCCTAAATCGGGTCAGGCCGATATTCGCGATTCTCGAGGGCGTGTCCGCTCCGCCGCCTTTCGGCGGCAACCAACGGACGATCGTCATTCAACTCGATCCGGACCGGCTACATGCCTACAACATTTCCGCGGAGGAGGCGATCGCCGCGGTGAATCGCAGCACCGTCGTGATGCCCGCCGGCAACGTGGGAACGGACGATCTAATGAGGATCGCCTCAACGAACGTGACCCTCGGAGGAAAGCTTGACGAATTGCTGGATACTCCACTTCGTCTTGGGTCTGGGCCTTCTGTCTACTTGCATGACATCGGCACCGTCGGCAACGGAACCGACATTGTTGTCGGGTATGCACATGTAAATGGCAAGCGTACCGTATATATTCCCGTGACAAAGCGATCCGACGCTTCCACTCTTGCGGTGATTCGGCGAGTCCGCGAGGCTCTGCCGCGAATGAAGTCGGTGGCACCGGATGACGTCGCTATTCGTCTGGAGTTCGATCAATCCAAATTCGTTCTGAACTCAATTCAAGCGCTTATGACGGAGAGCGGTCTGGGCGCACTCTTAACGGCCGTTATGGTACTCCTGTTCCTTCGCGACTGGCGCAGCTCCCTGATCGTGGTTATCACGATTCCTTTCGCTCTGCTCTCTGCGGTCGTTTGGCTTTGGATTACCGGTCAAACCGTTAACATCATGACGCTCGGCGGCCTCGCGCTAGCGGTTGGCGTCTTAGTGGATGAAGCCACGGTAGAAATCGAAAACATTCACTCGCTGCTCGATACAGCCGGGCAGTCGGGAATGTCCCGCGCGCAGGCCGTTGTGGAAGCCTGCCGGAAGACTGCGATCCCCCGTTTTCTAGCGATGCTGTGTGTTCTTGCCGTTTTTGTGCCCTCATTCTTCATGGCAGGTGTCGCCCGGCAGTTATTTGTCCCCCTCTCGATTGCCGTGGGTTTCGCGATGGTTTCCTCATATCTGTTGTCGACCACGCTGGTTCCGGTCCTTGGCACGTGGACGATGCGAGAGGCTGCAGAAGGTCGAAGGCAGCCTCGATGGCGCGAATGGTATGCGTCGGCATTGGGACGTTCTATGAGATGGCGGTGGTGTGTTGCGGGCGCGTATGCGATTGTCGCTGCCGGCATGCTGGTCTTGTTGACCCCTCATCTCCACATGGAGATTTTCCCGGAGAGCGACACTGGCCAATTTCAGCTACGGCTACGGGCTCCAACAGGAACACGCATTGAACGGACGGAGCTAGTGGCCTTAAAGGCGCTTGACATTGTAAAGAGTGAGGTCGGACCAGATAACGTCGAGATTGAATCGGACTTCGTCGGAGTCCAGCCACCGAATTACCCTGTGAACACGATTTTCCTGTTTACAAGCGGTCCGCACGAAGCTGTGATGTTGGTCGCCCTCAAGCCAAAGACGGCACTTGCGGGGGAAGTGCTGAAAGAACGCCTGCGCCACCGGTTCGCGAAGGAACTCCAGAATGTAGAGGTTTCCTTTGAAGCCGGCGACATTATTAGCCAGGTGATGAGCTTCGGCTCTCCGACCCCGATTGAATTGGCCGTGCAAGGCCCCGCTTTGGCGGACGACCGCAATTTCGCTGAGAAGATTCGGACGGAGCTGAGCAAGATCTCCAATTTGCGAGATCTCCAGTATGGCCAACCCTTCACCTATCCCACAGTCCAGGTTTCTGTGGATCGAAATCGCGCCGGCCAATTCAACCTCACAGTGGACGATGTTGCGAAGACGATCGTCGCGGCAACCTCATCGAGCCGTTTTGTGGAGCCGAACTTCTGGCGCGACCCAGTGAGCGGGAATGGTTTTCAGATTCAAGTGGAGATTCCCCAAAACCGTGTTCGGTCGATTGACGACGTGAAGGGACTGCGGTTGTCAGGCGACGGTCCGAGAGCCCTGCTCAGCGATGTTGCGAATGTCCAATACGGCACAACCGTCGGCGAGGTGGACAGGTATGACAGTCAGCGCGTAATCAGCCTCACCGCAAACATTCATGACGAATATCTGGGTGATGCCGCAAAGCAAATCCAGGATGTGTTGCGGCGTGTCGGCAATCCTCCTCGAGGAATTACGGTCGCGGTCAGGGGGCAGATACCGCCGCTTCAGGAGACCGTATCCGGGCTGAGAATCGGTCTCTTGCTCTCCATTTTGGTGATCTTTTTGTTGCTCACATTCAACTTCCAATCTGTCCGGCTGGCATTGATTGTGCTGCTGACAGTCCCCGCCGTGTTATGCGGCGTGGCGGTTATGCTCCTGCTCACCCACACCACGTTAAATGTGCAGTCCTTCATGGGCGCGATCATGGCGGTCGGCGTTGCAGTCGCGAATGCGATTCTGTTCGTTACGTTTTCGGAGTTTAGCCGGAAAGATGGCGCCTGTTCGGCGGAGGCTGCGCTCGAAGGTGCTCGAAGCCGCTCGAGGGCAATTCTTATGACTGCTGCAGCCATGATCTTCGGCATGATTCCGATGGCGCTGGGATTGACAGAGAGCGGAAGGCAGGCGGCGCCGCTGGCTCGTGCGGTGATTGGTGGTCTCGCGGCGGCTACAATTTCCACGCTGTTTATTCTGCCGTCGATCTACACCATTGTTGAAGGTCGATCTCGATTCAATTCGCCGTCGCTGAACCCTTACGATCCGGAGAGCAAATACCATGAGAACGCTTAAACCGATCTTGTTGACCTTCACTGTTGCGATCGCAACCGCGGCGACCGCCCAAGATCAGACCGTGGAGGCGGTGCGTGTGGTGTCGCGCCCTACCAACAGAACGGTCGAACTGCCGGGCGAATTCATTCCATATCTTAGCGTCCCGATCCACGCCAAGATTGCAGGGTTTGTGGAGAAGGTAGAAGTCGACCGCGGATCACTCGTCAAGGAAGGTCAACTGCTAGCGACCCTGGTGGCGCCGGAACTGAACGCACAGCGCGCGGAAGCAAAAGCCAAGATCAGCGTCGCGCAATCCCAAAAGACAGAAGCCCAGGCTCGCCTCCTGGCTGCCAAAAGCACCTATGAGCGGATGAAGGCCGCGTCTGCGACTCCGGGAGTCATCGCTGGGAACGAGCTCGTTCAGGCGGAAAAACAAGTAGACGCCGAAAGGGCGCGGCTCGAAGCGGCGGAGGCCTCGATTCAAGCCGCTGAAGAGGCGATGAAGGCGATAGAAGAACTACAGCAATATCTTCGCGTGACGGCGCCGTTCAGCGGCGTGATCACTACGCGTAATGTTCATCCCGGTGCGCTCGCGGGAACCGGCAAGGATGATCTCGCGATGTTCCAACTCGAAACTTTGGATCGCCTGCGGCTTGTTGTTCCAGTCCCAGAGGCAAATGTAGGCGCGATCGTGAGAAATGCAAGGGTTGGGTTCGCCGTATCAGCTTATCCGGGTGAAACCTTTTATGGAACGGTCAGTCGAATCGCTCGGTCGATCGATCCCAAAACCAGATCGATGCCAGTGGAACTCGATGTAATGAATCCAAGTGCTCGATTAGCGGCAGGTATGTATCCGACGGTCAAATGGCCGATTCGCGGCACAGGTGCGGTCTTGTTGGTCCCTCCCAGCGCTGTCGTCTCTACGAGTGAGCGCACCTTTGTTATCCGAATGAACGGAGAGGTCGCGGAGTGGGTGGATGTGAAAAAGGGGGTGACCCAAGGGGATCTGATCGAAGTCGTAGGGCCGTTAAAGGAGTGGGACACTATTCTTCGCCGCGGCAGCGACGAAATTCGTGAGGGAACCCGTATAAAGGTTCACCTTGCAGCAAATTCAAGGGGGTGACGTATGCCTCGTATTCGTATCAATTCACAAATCTGTATTTTGATCATTTTGTTTACAGCAAGCTTAAGCGGACAGGTTCCGCAACATGTCCGTGTCTCGATCGACCGCATCACCGGCGGTCAGGGCGCGTACGCGCAAGACGACCAAGCCTATAAAATCGTCCTTCCACGAGAAGCGGCGACGATCGTCTGGGACTACCAGACTCTTTCGCCAAATCTCGGACTCAATTCATGGGCGGCATTCAAGCCGGGTATTCACAATGAAGCCATCCTCACGGGCCAGTTGCTCTTGCTCGATGACGAGGTGGATTCGGTTATGAGCGTTGCGCTCCAAGCCGGTCTGGAAGTTACTGGCTTGGCCTCATCGTCAATCTTTGACGGACCTCATTTGGATACGTTGGACGTGGCTGCAACCGGTACGTTCCAGGATCTGGCTGCGGGATTCAGAAAGTGTCTCGACGAAATCCAACATGTTCGGAGGGCGAACGGCCGCCCGAGAGCCACAGCACCGGATGCGCCGCTCGATAGCTCGATTGACCCCGCGCCGTTGGATGCTGTCCTCTCGATGAACGGGACCCTAGTCAATGGCGCGTATCGCGCTGCTATCGGCTCAAGGGCTCTGCTGCGTGGCGAGCAAGTGGGTCGAGAAATGGGTATGAGCACCTGGATTTCGATCGCCGGCACGAACGACCACGCGGTTGCTCATGGCGAGTTCAGTGCCCGCGCGGACGACCTCCAAAGGGTGCTCAGGGCTCTGCGCGCGAAAGGTATCAGCGTCCGGTCGATCAGGAACCACACAGTTGGGGAGCATCCCCAGTTGGTGTTTGTTCAATTTCGAGGTGAAGGGCCTGCTATTCAGCTTGCAAGCGCAGTCCGATACGCACTCGATGCTCAAGTTGGCTAACGGACGGCTCAATGACCGGAATAGGATTCTAGTTGCCGAAACTAATGCAACCCTAAGATTCATCGTGGACAATGGGAAACGCCCGATTCATTCGATGCTCGAATAGCGGTTAGCCTTCGCCGTCCGTAGGCGACCGGGCTGGCATAGGCGTAAGGGCGATGCACGACGGGTCTATAGGAGACGTAGATGATCGCAGGCTGGCGATGGCCGGTGTTTGTGGGGCTGGTGTTTTTACCCGCAATGCTGAGCGCGCAGGGGCCTCCCCAGGGACCAACTGCTTCGTATGTCGGTTCTGCGGCTTGTGAGACTTGCCATCCGGCCATGTACGCACGTTGGAGTAAAACGCGGATGGCGAACGTCGTGACCGACCCAACGAAACATCCTGATGTGATCCTGCCGGATTTAGCGAAGGCGGACCCTTTGCTGACCTTCAAGAGGGAAGATATCGCGATGGTCTACGGAACGAAGTGGAAGCAACGCTATTTTCAGAAGGTCGGCGATGATTACTTTCCACTTGGTGCTCAATGGGATGTGAGTCATCAAATATGGCGGGCTTACAACGTCGCGAACGGCACCGATTGGTGGACCAAGTTCTACCCGCAGGCGAACTCGGCGCGCCCGACGGGACCTCTCTGCGACGGCTGTCATTCCGTCAATTACAACATCCAAACGAAAACGGTCACGGAGTGGAACGTTGGCTGCGAAAAGTGTCACGGGCCTGGAGGCGACCATGTCCGCCGCCCATCGCGATCCAACATCGTTAACCCGGCCCGCTTGGACTATGTTCAAGCGAACAATGTCTGCATTCAGTGTCATTCCCAAGGTCAGCCCGTAACGAGCCCCATTCAAGGCAAGTACTACGACTGGCCTGTGGGCTTTCACGTTGGCCTCGACCTTAAGAACTATTGGAAGCTCGAAGACCATAAGCTCGGCGAAACCACGTTCACCCATTTCCCCGATGGAACTGGGCACAAGAATCGGATGCAGGGGAACGATTTTGTGACAAGTGCGATGTACACGCACGGCGTAACTTGCTTCAGTTGTCACGATGTCCACGGGACCGAGAACAACGCAGATCTTTTGAAACCGGCTAGTGTGATGTGCCTTCAGTGCCACGGAGCCAATTCACCGAACGGGCCGAGAGCGGCAACCATCGAGCAGCATACGCACCACGCTGCGGGCTCCGCCGCCAATGAATGCGTCAGTTGCCACATGCCTAAGATCGAACAGACGATCGCTGATATTAACGTGCGGAGCCACACTTTCAAATTCGTTCCGCCGGCAGTAACGGAAGCGGAGAAGATTCCGAACTCGTGTAACTCATGCCACACAGACAAAACAGTGCAATGGGCGAAGGATGCGCTGAAAAGCTGGCCGCAGTTTTCGCCATGGCGCGTAGCACAGTAAAGCACCCAGTAAAGAACGTCATCTGCGTTGCAATCGCGGCCGTCGTGCTTGCCGGGTGCGGCACGAGCCACAAGAACGCGGTTACCGTCTACGTAAGCGAAGACCAGGTCTTCTCAGAGCCCATCTTGAAGGACTTCGAGAAGGAGACGGGAATCAAGGTCAACGCCGTGTTCGACACCGAGGAAGCGAAGAGCACCGGCGTAATGAACCGGTTGCTCGCCGAGAAGAACAACCCTCAAGCCGATGTTTATTGGGCGAATGAGCCAGTCCGTGCCGACGTGCTCAGGCAGCAAGGAATTTCTTTTGAGTTCCGTCCCGAAAACGGCAGGGAAATCCCCGATCAGTTCAAAGATTCACAGGGATTCTGGACGGGGTTCTCGGCGCGCGCGCGGGTCCTGCTAGTCAACCAGAACGTCAAGGGGAAACCAAGCGGCGTTCTGTCTTACGTGGACCCGAAGATGAACGGCAAGGGCGTCATCGCCAATCCGTTGTTCGGAACCACTACGGCGGAGATGGCGGCATTGTTTTCAGTGTGGGGTGACGAGAAGGGAAACCAGTTCCTCGCCGGCCTTAAGCGCAACCAGGTGAAGCTCTCCACCGGCAATGGCGAGAGTGCAGATTTTGTCGCTTCTGGACAATTCGACTTTGCTCTCGTGGACAGTGACGACGCGGTGGACCGGCTGCGCCACGGTAAGGCAGTGGAGCTGGTTTATCCGGATCAAGGTGAGGGAGAGATCGGGATGTTGGTCCTCCCGAACGCGGTGGCGCTGATTCGTAGCAGTCCCAACCCGGATAACGGGAAGAAGCTCATCGAATACCTCGTCTCGAAGCAAACAGAGCGCAAGCTCGCACTAGCGGATTGCGCCCAGATTCCGCTGCATCCGGGGGTCACGCCTCCTAAGGAACTTAAGCCGATTGAGCAGACGCGGACAATGAAGGTTGACTACGCGACTTTGGGCGCCAAGCTCCAGGCGATTCAACCGGTTCTAAAACATTGGGTGGGCTACTGAACGCCAAACGAATAACGCTGTCTGCGAGCGCCGCGGTCTTGATAGGCGTTGGATTTCTTCCCCTGGCTGCAATGCTTGTTTCAAGTGTGTGGGTCGGAGGCGGCTTGTCGGCGCGCAATTACGTGGAAGTGTTCGGCAACCCCCAAATCTGGGTCCTGTTCCGAAACAGCATTACCTTGGCGGCTTTGACCACCGCTCTCGCAGGCATTACCGGCATTATCCTTGGCGTCCTGATCATCAAGACGGACATGCCGGTGGGCACACTCCTGGCGGCCGCGTTCTCGGTGCCGCTGCTGTTTCCGCCCTACATTCTCGCGGTCGGTTGGTTCGAGATTCTTGGCCGTGGCGGCATGCTTTCGCGTTGGACTAATGCGGCCATTGGCGAAATGACTTCGGGCTGGCTCTTCGGGTTTCCCGGAGCGGTGGTTGTACTCTCTTCCGCTTTCCTACCAATCGTGCTTCTGCTGACCATCACATACCTGAGAGGCGTGAATCCCACGCTGGAGGAAGCTGCACGGCTTTCCTACGGTCCTTTCGCCGTGCTCCGCCAAATTACGATTCCTTTGATTCGCCCGGGTATCGTCCTGGCGTTGACCCTGGTATTTCTTCTCACCATGGGCGAATACGGAGCGCCTGCTTTCCTGCGCCTCAACGTATTTCCGGTGGCGAGCTTTACACAGTCATCTGCGTTGTACAACTTCGACGCTGCAACGGCCGCCGCGACACCTTTGATCGGCGTGGTTTTAGCAGGTCTGTTCGTCGAGCAGAAAGCCCTCGGGCAAAGATCCTACTCGTTTCGCTGGGCACGCCCGCAGATGAGCCAGCTCATCCCTCTTGGGCACATGAGGGTGCCTGTGGTGATTGGCGCAATGATGCTCGCTTTGCTGTTCGTCGGCGTTCCGATCGCTGGAGTGTTGTGGCGCGGTTCCTCGGCCGCTGCTCTTAGTGAAGCGATCGAGCGCGGCGCGAGTAGTGCGGTTCACAGCGTTCTTTACGCTACCGCTGCGGCGACGCTGGTTACTGGCGTGGGATTTTTCCTCGCCTATCTTATACAGAGGCGCGCGCTTATCGGATGGCGTTGGTTGGATGCATTGGGCCTGTTCTTGTTCACGCTTCCTGGCACCATTATCGGCATTGGGCTGATCAGCCTCTGGAATCGGCCGTCCACGAACTGGATCTACGCTACGCCCGGGCTTCTGGTTTTCGGCTTTATGGCACAATACACGGCAATCGGAACTCGCATGGTTGCTGCCGGCATGTCGCAGTTGTCACCCTCGCTCGAAGAAGCTGCGGAAGTAGCCGGTGTGAAATGGTTTCGCCGGGTCTTCGGAATCCTCACGCCACTGCTGCGACCAGCCACAGTGGCCGCGTGGGTCGCTACGTTTGTGTTCTGCTTGCGCGATGTCAGCCTTCCGTTGTTGCTTGCACCGCCCGGCCAAGATACCCTCACGGCGCGAACCATGACGCTGATGGCCAACGGCTCACCGGAGCTGATCGCCGCATTGTGCTTGTTATCGGTGACTCTGGCGCTCGGGCCGGTTACTGTAGCGGGTATCGCGTGGCGATTTGCAAGGCGGCTCGCATGACGGCCATACAGTTTCGGAACGTATCCAAGCACTACCGAGACAAACTCGTTTTATCCGATCTGTCTTTTCAAATCGAGCACGGCGAGAGGGTCTCTGTTCAGGGACCGTCTGGATCAGGCAAAACGACGATGTTGCGCCTTCTTGCTGGATTCCTGGTGCCCGATGGAGGCGAGGTATGGATCGGAGACAAGAAAGTCGCTGCCGAAGGAAAGATTCTGGTTGCGCCGGAACACCGGAAGCTGGGCATGGTCTTCCAGGATCTTTCGCTTTGGCCGCACCTCACCGTCTACCAGAACCTGGACTTTGTTCTGAAAGCGCAGAGCCTTTCCGCAAAGGATCGTCGCGCAAGAATCGAGGAGGCGCTCGAGCGCGTCCGGCTTGAGGACTTCATGAGCGCCTACCCCACGCGGCTTTCTGGCGGCCAGCAGCAGAGGGTCGCCATCGCACGTGCCTTGGTTGCTCGTCCAGTCGCACTGCTAATGGACGAACCGCTCTCTAACCTGGATGACGATCTCAAGGACGAGCTCTGCGAACACCTGTTGAACCTGCACGCCCAACTCGGATTCACGCTCGTCTATGTGACACACAGCAAAGACGAAGCGAGACGGATTGGAACCAGAGCGATTCTGCTCCGAGACGGAAAGGAAGTACTATATGAAATGGATCACGAGGGAAAAGGTAAAAGTCGATAGAGTCGCATGCCCGTGGCTCATCAGGAAGTTCGTTGATCCCGACGCGGAATTCGTGTTCCTGCCCCACGATACCGACTGGGCAAGCATTCGAGACGGCACAGTCTATGACGTTCCCGGATGCGAGCTTGGCCACCACGGCGAAGATGTTTCTTTCGACTCGATTATCAAAAAATACCGCCTTGGCGATCCAGCCCTATTGCTTCTTGCCCAAATCGTTCGAGCAGCGGATTCTCATCCTGCCAATCCGCACCCCGCTGGTGAAGGCCTTCGATGGGTGGCTCACGGTTTCAGCGCACTTGGCCTGACTGATCACGAACTTCTCGATCGGGAGTTCGTCGTTTACGATGCCTTATTCGCCGAGTGCCAGCTACGCCTCAGCTCATGAAGTGTGGCCCAACATAGGCTCCGCCCCAAAGCACCGCTTGGGAGAACACGCGATCTTGCCCGTCGATGCAAAGCTCCTGTTCATCACAAAGGTCGTTCGGTTATTTGCCTATGGCGCACTATCCGTCGTCCTAGTTCTTTACTTGTCCGATGTCGGCCTGAGCGAATCTCGCATCGGCCTGCTGCTAACGCTGACCCTAGTCGGCGACACACTTGTTTCGCTAATCCTCACAACCCGCGCGGACCGATTCGGGCGTCGCCGAACTCTAGTTATCGGGTCCCTTCTTATGGCCGGTGCCGGCGCCGCATTCGCCTCTACTACAAGCCTCTTCCTGCTGACGATTGCAGGAATCATCGGAGTGATCAGTCCGAGCGGCAACGAGGTCGGCCCGTTCCTTTCCATTGAACAAGCGGCCCTTTCGCAGGTTGTTTCGGATAAGAGCAGAACATCTATATTTGCCTGGTACACGCTGGCCGGATCTGTGGCAACCGCCCTTCGGTTCGTTACTCGGGGTCTTTTACCACATCTGTTTCGGATTGCCGGATACTGGCGATCCTCGTCCGTGTACCGTCCCGTGGTCCTGTTTTACGCCGGATTCGGAATCGTTCTCGGGTTCCTTTTCGGCCGGTTGTCATCTGCAGCCGAAGTAGAACGGAGGTCAGAACAGGAAGCCGGCGTTACGACCGCTAGCTAGGCGCGCTTTAATATCCAATCGAATCGCAAAACGGTACATCATCGCCGGAGCCTTACTCGTCGGCATCACGATCGCGTTGTTGCGAGGCAGCTCGGCGTGTCGCGGCCCGTGAACGAGCAGGGAAGCGAACGCGGCGGACACGCGTGTTCTTGTCGCGGAGTTGTTCGAGCCGCACCGTGAACAACTGAACGAGCTCTTCGATCAGACGCTGAACGTAATCAAAGACGCGTTTGGAGCACGCAAGATATTTTTGGTGAGAGGCACGGTTGTCGACGGCGGGCCCGATCACTATGCCCGCCTCGAAGCGGCGAAGCTGTATATTGTGCTGGGTTCCTCACGCCGGTAACGGGGGCCACCGGCCACGGCCGCGACCGCGTCGGCGACGGCGGAGCGCCAACTCGAAAAGCCGGGAGGCGCCGTGATAACTCCGAGTCGATCATCCGCTCGAAAACCCGCATCGGTTACTTCCACGCGATGGGCGTTTTCGCTCATGTGGTCATCGCGACGATAAACGCTAGGCGACCAGGAGGGAGCAATCTCTGCAACGCCGTTCTGGCCAGTCTCAGCATAGCCGACTATACGCTCTTGTGGATCGGTGGTCGGCACTGCGGATACATTCCGGTAACGGAACTTCCCGAGCGCGTCGCCGGGTTCATTCCGCGTGATAGCGTTTCCCTTGTTCACGCTCCCGATCCTGCCGTTGGCCGCCACACACTTCATCATTCTCGGCATCCCATTTCTAACGTGCTGCACACAGCGGGTTTGCAGTGATAGACTTGGTAAAATATATGGCTGTCCCTGCACCCATTGGCTCGTCGATATTCCGCAAGCATTAATGGGCGAACAAGATGCAGAGTTATGCCACACCGGCAATTAAACAGATCATCTTTTACGCGGTATCGGTAGCGGCGATTTCACAAACGAGCTACGGTCTCGATCTGACAGTTCTTACCAGGAGCGGTCGTGTTAAGGGCACAGGCGTAGGGGTCTTATCGTTCAAAGGCATTCCCTATGCGGCGGCGCCAGTAGGAGAGCTCCGATGGCGTCCTCCGGAAGACCCGCCTTCGTGGGAGAACATAAGAGACGCCAGCCAGTTCGGGCCGCAATGCCCGCAGCCGCAGCCCGGCGGACCAATGAGCGAGGACTGCCTCAGCCTGAACGTTTGGGCTCCCGCTGCGTCCGCCGCCGGCCACATTCCGGTGATGGTCTGGATCCACGGCGGGGGATTCTTTGGCGGCTCCGGGTCGCGCTCTGCTTACGATGCCGAGGCTCTGGCCCGTCGGGGCGTCGTTGTCGTCACAATTAACTACAGATTGGCAGCGCTGGGATTTCTCGCGCACCCGGCACTCTCGGGCGAGTCCGCGCACCACGTCTCCGGGAATTACGGGCTGCTCGATCAGATTGCCGCTCTCCGCTGGGTCCGTGACAACATCAATCAGTTTGGCGGTAATCCTGCGGATGTAACCGTTTTTGGGGAGTCAGCGGGCGCTTACAGCATCTGCATTCTCACCGTATCCCCGTTAGCCAGAGGGCTTTTCCAGCGTGCCATTCTGCAGAGCCTGCCACTAGTGTTCGAGCCCGCGCGCCGGCTGAAGGTAAACCGTGTCGGACTGAAGTCGGCTGAGGCGGAAGGGGAGAACCTGGTACCCAACATCGCCGCATTACGCACGATGAGTGCGGAGCAAGTTCTGAAGCAGGTCGCCCCGGGGCCCACTCTGAGCATGGGCGCCCACTTTTATCCCGTCGTGGACGGCTGGGTGGTTCCCGGCGATCCGGCCGATCTGATCGGAACCGCACAGCAAGCTGCCATACCTATATTGATTGGCTATAACGCGGATGAGGGCAATTTTTTTCTTCCGTATGCGCCCAAGACCATCTCGGAGTTCCGGTCGTTCGTCCGTTCCAGGTTTGGTGCGGCCCAACTCGAATCGATCCTGGCGATGTACCCGGCGAAAACCGATGCTGATGCCCCCGGCGCTCTGGCTCGCTTCTTTGGAGATTATGAGATCCTCACGTCGACTGTCCTGACCGCCCGTGCCATGGCACGAACGGGGAATGTGCACCTTTATCAGTTCTCCCGCGTCGGGCCTTTGAGTCGGAGAGTCTGGAACGGCGCGGCCCACACCTCGGATATTCCGTATATATTCGACCACGTGTCGGCTCCGTCAGACGATTTTGAGCTGCAGGATAAGGTGGTATCCGAGGCAATGGCCGGAGCATGGGTGAAATTCGCGAAGACCAGCGACCCGAATGGCCCTGGCCTGCCGGAATGGCCGACTTATCAGCAGCCCTCGTACCGATACGTGAATTACTCTGACAGGACCGCAACGGAGTCAAGCGTTCGGGAATCTCAAATCGAGTTCTGCAGGCGCCTGCTCGAACAACTGCGGCGCGACTCTTCTTTGCCGAGTCGTTAACAGCGCCGCATCGGCAACTCCCTCGTATTCGGACTACATGGCGGGCGACGTCCGAGGGCCATGCGCCAAACCTTGTTCGCTGCGGAATTTATTGATCCACCAGCCTGATTTATCGGCCCTGTGAAGTGCCGCGTCACACTCCCGCGAAACGGCGTTACCGGAACGTGAGCAGCGTCGCCCGCATGCACGGGGACATCAGGCGATGAATCGAAGAACGCCACGTTGCCGGAAAACGCCCTAGTCGCGGAAGTGAAATCACGTCGATTGTCTCCAACTCTTATTGGAGGAAGCGCGGCGGTCATCTCCCCGAACGCCGTTTCGGGCCACTGACTGCCGTTTGAGGGTTCGCCTCCTATTGACACTCTATAGGAGGACCGTTATTCTACCTATAGAATCTCGATAGGAGATAGCCTTTGAACTCTGAACGCACGAGCTTTTTGCAAGGTACTTTGGACTTACTGACCTTGAAATCGCGGCGATGGGGCCGCATTTCCAGGGCGATTGCGCAAGCTTTGGAATCATTGTAAAGAGGTGTTCAGTATGCGACTCTTTGTGAAAACTCGAAGTTTCCTGCGAAATCTCTTTTTGTCGGAAAGCGTGGAGGCAGACCTCGACCAGGAAGTTCACTCGCATCTCGAAATGCTGATAGAAGAGAACATTCGTGCGGGCATGCAGCCGAAAGATGCGCAACGTGCCGCGCGGATCGAACTTGGCGGAATTGAACAAGTGAAAGAGCAGTTCGGGACGAACGCCTTGGCAATTGGCTCCCTCCGTGATCTCCGATTGCCGCTACGGTCTTCGACAACTCCGCAAGAGTCCCGGCTTCACAGCCGTCGCCATCCTCACCCTAGCTCTCGGCATCGGTGTGACCACGGCGATTTTCAGCGTGGTATACGGCGTGTTGTTGCGGCCGCTACCGTATCCCAATCCGAACCGGATCATGGCCATCTTCGAGGTCACCTCGAAGGGCAGGCCGTCGCGCATCGCGGACCCGAACTTCGACGATTTTCGCGACCAAAGCCGCAGCTTCCAGGCGATTGCCAAGTACAATAGCAACGTCGCGTCCGTTTCCGGAGCTGAGCAGCCTACGCGCGCGAGGGTTGCAAGCGTCTCGCCCGACTTTCTCAAAGTTTTCGGTATTCAGCCGGTCCTCGGGCGGGATTTCAACGCCAGCGACGCGAGAAAAGGGGCCGGCCCCACCGTTCTTGTCAGCTATGGATATTGGAGGCAGTATCTCGGATCGCCGCAGGATCTCTCGCAATCGCGCCTGAAGATTAATAGTGCGGTCTTCCCCGTTATCGGCGTGCTCCCGGCCGGATTTCATTTCCCAGCAGACGTCGATCTGTGGCTGCCAGCCGATTTGGAGGGCGAAAACACAAGCAGGACGTCGCATAATTACAGTGCGGCAGGGCGCCTCCGCGATAGTGTCACTGTCGAGCAGGCGAATCGAGACATCAGCGCGATAGCCCGCATTCACGATTCATCGGCCGAACAAGGCGATTATCTCCTTAAAGATGGAATTGCCGTCCCGCTACAGGACTCGATCACGGGCAAGGCTCGCTCCCCACTGCTGGTCCTGCTCGGCGCGGTGGGATTTCTGTTGCTCGTGGCGTGCGCGAACGTGGCGAATTTGCTGCTGGCACAAGCGTCGGTGAGAGAGCGCGAGTTCGCCATTCGCAGCGCGCTCGGCGCAGCGCGCGGACGGCTGATCCGTCAATCCCTTACCGAAGCATTTCTTCTTTCGCTGATGGGCGGCGGCCTTGGCGTAGTGGGAGCGTTCTGGGGCGTGGCGGGATTAGTTGCGCTGGCGCCGGCAAATCTGCCGCGGCTGGACAGTTTCTCGATCGGTGTTCCAGTACTTGTGTTCGCGTTCGTCCTTTCCACAGCGATCGCCGCCGGCCTCGGAGCGTTTACGACCGCCCGCGCGACTTCCGGGGACCTGCGCGAGGGCCTCGTGGAAGGCGGGCGTGGACAAGCGGGTTCGCAGGGCAGCCAGCGCGTTGGCCGGGTAATCGTGGCGGCGCAGATTGCGATCACATTGGTTCTCGTGGTGGGAGCGGGATTGTTCGGGCGCAGCCTGATGAAAGTGCTCGAAGTGAATCCCGGCTTCCGGGTGGACAAAATTGTCACGATGGATGTCTCGCTTCCGTGGGTGCAGGGTCCCAAAGCGAAGGCAGGTCAGGCAATTTTCTTCTCAAACCTGATTAACCGGCTCGAACAAATCCCGGGTGTGCGCAAGGTTGGCGCGGCTAGCGGCCTGCCGTTGGATGGCGGCCTTCCCGATGGAATGTTTTTAATCATGACGCAGAACGAGATCCCGAAGACCATGGATGGTTTTGATGCGCTGTTCCAGCAAAGAGAGCGCATTGGCATTGCGGACTTCTGCGTGGCCACGGGCGGATACTTCCAGGTTCTCGGAATTCCGCTGATTCGAGGGCGAATGTTTGACGAGCGCGACGGCGCGAATTCTCCGCATGTTGCCTTGATTAGCGAATCGCTTGCGCACGACCGGTGGCCAAATCAGGACCCGATCGGCCACACGATTGAGTTTGGAAACATGGATGGCGACTTGCGTTTGCTGACCATCATCGGGATCGTGGGCGACACTCGCGAATATGGCCTTGACGTGCCGCCGCGTCCGACCGTTTACGTGAATTTGTTCCAGCGGCCGCGCGCGGCGATCAGCTTAACGATGCTGAGCGATGCCGACACGCGGTTCGCCGTTTCGGCAGCGCGAGGAACTCTGCGGGACCTCAACCCTGAGATTCCAGCGAGGTTCCGGACGTTGTCGCAGGTGTATTCCGCTTCGTTGGGCTCGCGGAGATTCAACGTCATTCTCATCGGATTCTTCGGAATCACCGCGCTGCTGCTCGCGACGACGGGGGTGTTTGGCGTGATGGCCTATACGGTGAGCCGCCGCACGCGGGAAATTGGCGTGCGTGTCGCTCTCGGGGCGGCCACCGGCGACGTTCTGAGGGTGATCCTGGGCCAGGGATTGCGCACGATTTTTGTTGGAGTGGCCATTGGCATTGCGGGTTCGCTGGCCCTGACGCGCACCGTAGAGTCGCTGCTCTTTGGCGTGACTGCTACGGATCCGCTGACTTTCGGTGGGGTGACGCTGCTCCTTGCCGGCGCAGCCCTGATGGCTTGCTACATTCCGGCGCGGCGAGCAACGAAAGTAGACCCAATGATCGCGTTAAGACACGAGTAGCCACCGAATCGATTTCTTACTCACGAGTAAGGGGACTCGACCTGGACACGCGCTGGCAAGGCAATATATAGTGCCGTTCCACAACGGATAGTCCTTCGCACGAATGACGGCGCACCCGGAAATGATTGCGAGCCAGAAGTCTCATTGGAGGAAGTTTCCGCGATGCTGGCCGACTTGCCCGGTGCTAATCCAGCCAAGGTTTCTCGAACGCCGTACGATCAGACCAATCTGCAATCCAAAACTGTTACGCCACGATGATATCCCGCTTTTTCGAGCGAATTCAGCGTATCGATTATCGACTACCGCCTATGCATGGTAATTTGGGTTAGCCTTCTAGGCTAACCCAGAAAGCTCATGAGACTTCCGGTTAATGAATACCTAAGAAGTGTCGTAAAGCAGTTCGTTACCAGTGCTGAACAAGGGCGGCCTTCTGAAGCCGAGGACCCAGCATTTGGTCACGTCTTGCCGGACGTTATACATTTCCATCGCCAGCTAGAAGAGCTCACGAAAAGCGGAATTCCACAGTCTGTCGCGGTGTTTTACGACCACGATGATGTTCAAAGAACACAAGAGATCGAGGTGCCCATTTATGCTCCGGATATTAGCAACATAGCCATTTCATATACAGAAGTCTTGAATTTGCTCAATCGATCTGGTCTCCGCGTGCGAAACAGGATGGATGCCCAACAGATCCAAGGAATATTCATTGAGCGTCTGTCCGAATTTATGGCCCAGATGTTCGTAAGCAGATCCGCCGTTGCGGGCGGAGGAATGGTCTTCACAAAAGCGAACACCTTCGTGGACTCGAATCGACAAAACGACACAATTCTATACGCAAAGGGGTACTTTGCGAGCACGGGAGTGGCTCTAGGAGTTTCTAGTCCCGCTCAGGGCTACATCATGCCAGGCCGATACAGTTTTGGAATCATGGATTCAGGAACGGCGCGATATGAACCTGTTCTCTGGTCCTGTCCAACACGGGTCAGGTTGAACTTGCCATGAGCAAATATGGTGTTTTCGCGAACATCGTCGCGGTTGCAGCTTCTCTGGCATCGGCGTCCGGGGCACTCCGTCTTGCTTTCATGAAGCGCTCTAAATGGCAACCGCCCGAAGAGGCAGTTCCAGCCGCGGCTTCGAGGTTTGCGGCTCTCTTAGCGATGGTCGTTTTAGCGCTCTTATATGTATTCGGCCCCAGTGTCGGCCAGATGATGCTGGGCGCAATTACCGTTGCCCTATTTATCGTAGCGGTGACATGCCTAACCATCGCGATCAAAACGAATATCCAATATTCTTTCTTTTACCCCACGACAGGCCGAGAGGAGAATAGGAAACTCGGAGGAGATACTTTGACGGACGAGGCCGCGCGAATTAGACAACAGCAGCATGGCCGAAGCGAACAACAATTATTCGAGGATGCGCAAGGCGACAAAGATTTAGTCTGGACGAAAGCCTCACAGGCCGCCGTCAACGTTCGAAGTACGCTGTCATTCATAGGGCTCATAGGCCTCGGGACGTGCACCCTCGCTGCAGCTGCAATGTTGGTCGTGATCTCCATCTCTCGCTAGGCTTATTAAGACAAATAGAACCCCCGTTAACTGAGGCAGCCCGACCTGCCGGAGGGTCGTTCAAAGCTGTTCGTGATTCTTCGATGGAAAACCTCTTCATATATCGGCTCAATTTCTTTGGCACGATACAAGCGAAAAGTCCGGTTCTGGGAAGTCGGCAACGAGTCGGCAATTCTGTTTCTTTACTGCACCACTGCCGGGATGTTTTTACCCCCGACATGGGCCAAGCGCTCCTGAATCAGCCGTGTCAACTCCTCCTGTCGGCTGAGTTGGGTCTTCGTATATTCCTCCGTCATCTGTACCGTCGTGTGGCCGGCAATTTTCGACGCTTCGATGCTTGACCCGCCAACCTCCTGCCGCCAGGTGATGTTGGCGCGACGAAAGCTGTGTGGACCCAAGCCGGGGAAATCGCAACCATGGTTATCCGCGACCCTCTTCAACGCTTGCCGAACGCCGGAGTCCCAGAGCGGAAGGCCGCTTCCGTCGGTTCGGACGAAAACCCAATTCTCTGGCTGCGCTTTGTTCGCCGCGGCCCTCATACGATAACGGTCAACCAAATGCCCCAGCGTTAGAAGTCGCCTGCTGCTCTTCGATTTTGGATCATCGATGTCTCCGCGCCAGTTACGCTGCTCAATACGGATCACCCCGCCTTCAAGGTCAATGTGCCGCCACTTCAGCCCGAGGAGTTCGGAGATGCGCGCCCCAGTTCCAATTGCGGTTTCGATCACCAGCAGGTTGGGG
>Ga0207695_10001190_pt1 | contig 44747 bp, 41 predicted proteins | sample KBSC54metaG_FD_184354 | JGI IMG/M metagenome (GOLD analysis project Ga0207695, IMG submission 184354) | Corn rhizosphere microbial communities from Kellogg Biological Station, Michigan, USA - KBS C5-4 metaG (SPAdes) (version 2) | ecosystem: Host-associated > Plants > Roots > Rhizosphere > Soil...
GGCTGGCGGGGTACCAGCAACGGTAAGGAGCAGCCCATGGGCACCTATGTATGGATGGTAGGGGCCGTCGACTTTAATGGGAAGCTTGTCCAACAAAAGGGGACAGTGCTTTTGATCAGGTGATCATCCGACCCCGAGCTTGCGAGGCGCCATCCGACCTTTGAAATGCGAAGCATTCACCGAGGCCATTGGAAGGACATTGTGGTTCGAGGTAAAAGATATTTTGAACGGATGAAACTCCTATATTTGCTCATTCTATAACCATTTTAAAAAATAAGGACACATGAACAAGGCCGAACTTATCGACAAGATCGCTGCCGATGCGGAGATCTCTAAGAAGGAAGCCAACGCCGTATTGGATTCTTTTACAGAAGCTATTGCCAAGACTCTTAAGAAGGGAGATAAAGTGACCCTGGTGGGTTTTGGTACTTTCTCCGTTTCTAAACGTGCTGCCCGCACCGGTCGCAATCCTCAAACAGGCGCAACGATAAAGATAAAGGCTAAGAAAGTAGCGAAATTCAAGGCTGGTAAGGAGCTGGCTGCGAAGATCTAACTGTAGGAAGCCTAAAAGAAATGAAGCAGCCGGTCGGAAGACTGGTTGCTTTTTTTTTATATATGAATAAAAGATACATTTCCTTTTTGCTGATCTGCGTGCCCACCGCTTTGCTGAACTGTATAGCTATCACTTTGCTGATCTGTATGGCCACCACCCGGCTTGGCGCCCAGCAGCTGTATGAGCATCCGCCAGGCGCCCGGAGCCATGTCAGCAGTTTTGAGAACCTCGACGGCGGCAAAGGAAAGGGCGGTCGCACTAACGCCACCGCCAAAGGGCATGCATTCGAGTCCCTGAAGGCAGGGGAGAGTAAGGTGCTGCTGGACATTCAGGCTGCGGGGATCCTGCAGCGCATATGGTGCACCGTTTCCGACAGGTCGCCCATGATGTTGCGGTCCTTACGCTTGCGGATGTATTGGGACAAGGCTTCCACGCCGGCGGTAGATGTTCCGTTTGGAGATTTTTTTGGTGCAGCGTTGCAGCCCGTGGCTTTTTCGTCGGCGCTTCTGAGCGATCCTGAAGGTAAGAGCTTTAACTGCATCGTTCCTATGCCTTTCCGGACAGCAGCCAAAGTGGTGCTTACCAATGAGAGCAATAAGGATCTCGAGCTTTTGTTTTTTGACATCGATTATATTACCCTTCCCTCGGTAGGACCGGATAAGCTCTATTTTCATGCATGCTGGACCCGGACAAAGAATGCCCCCATCGGCGAGGATGCCGTGCTTTTGCCAAAAGTCACCGGGCGGGGGCGTTTCCTTGGTGTGAGCGTAGGTGTCAATATCAATCCCATTTATGGAAAGACATGGTGGGGTGAAGGCGAGGTGAAGATGTGGCTGGATGGGGATGACCCGTATCCAACGATCAATGGAACGGGTGCTGAGGATTATATTGGCACCGGGTGGGGAGAAGGTGTTTTTTCTCATCAGTACCAGGGATGCCTCGTGGCGGATAGTGCCCGTTATGCATTTTACCGGTGGCATATACCCGATGCCGTTTATTTCGATCATGACTGCAGGGTTAGCATACAGCAGATCGGCGGTGATATGGCCCCGGTAGTTATTGCGCTGCAGGCGCAAGGTGTTCCCTTGAAGCCCGTGTCCCTGGCCGGGCCGAGAGGCTTTCGCGGCTTGCTGGAGCCCGGTCAGGCTGGCGAGAAAGGCTCGCTGAAACCCGGTCATGCTGGTGCGCTTGCCCACGCGGACGCACATGACTGGCTGAACTTTTATCGTAGCGATGATTATGCCGCTACCGCTTATTTTTACCTGGACCGGCCTACGAATGATCTTCCTTCCCTTGTATCAGTGGGTGAACGGTGCCGGTAGCGCCGAACGTTCATGTTTCTTATTGGCAATGACATTCTCCAGTGTCCATTCCACGCGGCTTTCGAAGGATTGCTTGCGTACTGAACAATCCTCTTTTGTACAGATGGGGCAGGAAAGATCCAGGCAGGGGTCCGTATGTACGAAGAATTCGATGGATTCGCCGAATTGTTTTCTGATGAGGGCCGTCAATGCATCTATCTCCGCGTGAGCTTCGACCAGGTTCAGATACCAGGGCAGGGTCAGGTGGCAGTCGATGTGCAGGAGACCCCCGTATTTTATCACCCGGAGGTTATGAAGATCTATCCAGTTTTTCCGGCGATGGACATTGAGATAAGCTACCATCCGGCGGAGCAGCTGCATGTCTGCCTCGTCCATGATGCCCGCGATGGAGCCGCGTAATATGTGATACCCCGTATATATGATGATACCTGCGAAGATGAGGGAGACCACCGCGTCGAGGATCGTCAGCCTGGTGACCCAGATGACCACCAGACCCAGGACGATCCCCACTGTGGAATAAGTGTCGGACTGTAAGTGTTTGCCGCTGGCCTGCAGCGCCATGGATCCGTTCTTTTTCCCCCTGTAAATGCTGATGGCTCCCACGATATAGTTGATCACGGCTGTGATGGCCACCAGGTAGATGCCTTTGTCCAATTTCTGGATGGCGTGGGGGTGGATAAAATCCACGATGGACTCGTAGATGATGATGAGACCTGCCATGATGACCAGGGATCCTTCCACGGCTGCCGAGAGGAATTCGGCTTTACCGTGACCGTAAGGATGGTCCTCGTCCCGGGGCTTGGCCGCAACGTACAGGCTGTACAACCCGATGACACCGGCGATAACGTTGACCGTGCTTTCCAGGGCATCGGTAAGCACTGCCACGGATTCAGTGAGGTAATAGGCTGCCAGCTTCACGAAGAAGAGGAGGACTGCAATGGCTACCACCCATTGCTGCATGCGAATATTTTGTTTTCCTTTTTCCAATCGTCTATGATTGCGCCACCTCGCCAGTCCCGCGGTGGCGGCGGCGTAACATTTTCCGTATTGCCTTTGCTATGCGGAAATAGAATTCTTTATTGAACAGCTGTGAATCGTGCAATGCTTTGTACACGAGGAAAAGCCCTATGGGCGTCAGCACATAGGTGGCCATCCACATGCCTGCTATGGGTGTCAGCACATCTTCTTTTACGAACTTTTTGCCAAAGTTGTTGAGGAGGAAGAAGATCACAAAAAAGATAACGGCAAACACCAGGGGCAGGCCGATACCGCCTTTACGGATGATGGAGCCCAGGGGGGCGCCGATGAGGAACATCACCAGGCAGGCGACGGAAAGGGTCAGCTTTTCGTGCCAGGCGATGAGGTGGACGCGCAGGTCGTTGTCCAGGTTGGAATAAAGATAGGCCGGCTGATCCAGCTGGATCTTTACGGCATTCAGCTGGGAAATGGCGTGCTCCGTCACCGTGCTGCGGGTGCTGTCCGGCAGGTAATCGCGGAAGGTAGGCGGCGGGGGAGGAGCAGGTTTGTCCGCTTTGGCCAGCTGCGTTTTGGCATTCTTTTCTTTTGCCGAATCCTTTTTGGAAATATTTTTTTGCGTGCTGTCTTTTTTGACGGCGTCTATTTTGGCAATGTCTTTTTTGGCCGAATCTTTATGGGTTGTATCATTCCGCACGATGGCCTTATTCGTTGCGCCCTTATGGGTTGTATCATTCTGCACAATGCCTTTATTCGTCGTACCCTTATGGGTAGTGTCGTTCCGTACGATGGCCTTATTTGCTGCACCTTTATGGGCTGTATCATTCTGCACAATGCCCTTATTCGTCGCATTCTTATGGGTAGTGTCGTTTTGTACGATGCCCTTATTCGTTGCATCCCTATGGGTAGTGTCATTCCGCACAATGGCCTTATTCGCCGTGTCCGGCCTGGTCGTCGCGGCGGCGGTTGCGGGCCGCTGCGTTGTGGGTTGTGTAGACGTGGTGGCTGCCGGTGAGGACTGCGTAGGTTGCGTAGAAGTGGTGGTTGCCGGCGGGGATTGTGTGGGTGGTGCAGGAGTTGCGGCCGGAGTGGTCGCAGACGTTATGGGGGCAGAGGGTTTAGCCAGCAGGTAAGAGGAGGTGACCTTGCCCGTCGGCAGTTTCTCTACTTCAGCCCAGCCCGTGGTATCCAGCATCTGCGAAAACTTCAACCCATTGTGCATATTCGTTGCCGCGGCTTCCCTATAGGCTTTATTTTTCTTTTCGAGGCTGTCGATATTGGTGCCCAGCTGGCGCAGGGTCAGCATCTGGTAGTTGTTCTTAAAGGCGCTGTCCTCCGTTTTGTTGAGCTTGAAGCTGCTGAGGTCAAGGATCTTTTTATATTCCTTAAAGCCCATGCGGATAAAGTCATTGGTGGTGGACATGCGGTCGCCCTTGCCTTCCTGATAGATCCATCCATTCTGCAGGACGAATACCAGCGAGTGCTTGTCGGGGCTGACCACCATTTTACCGTTTTCCGCAATGATGATATCGTCCTGCTGGCCTGTGTAGTTCTGTTGGTAGATCACCACGTTGCGGATGGTGGAGTCGTCCTTTTCTTTTTTGCCGATCTTGATGACATAGCCCTCTATCTTATCGTAGAAGACGCCTTCCTTGATATCGAAGGCGGGTTTGCTGACGATGATATCGTACTTCAGCGTATTCATCTTCAGGTTGGCGATGGGGATGATATTGTTGTTGAAAAGAAAGGCGATATAACAGATGATGACCGAGATGATCAGGAGGGGGCGCATAAAGCGCAATAAGGGGATACCGGCGGATTTGATCGCAATCAGCTCGAAGGTCTCGCCCAGGTTGCCGAAGGTCATGATGGAGGACAGCAGCACCGCCAGGGGAAGGGCCAGGGGCACCAGTGTGGCGCTGACGTACAGGATCAGCCGGGCTACCGTGATCATATCAACGCCCTTGCCTACGATGTCGTCGATGTACAGCCAGAAGAACTGCAGCACCAGCACGAAGAGGGTGATGAAGAAGGTAGCGATAAAGGGCCCGATAAAGGCTTTTATGATCAGCAGATCCAGTTTTTTAAACAGGCGATTGAACACAGATGGTGGTGTTGTATCTTTAATCGAAATGAACGCCGCAAAAGTACAACTTTCGAAAGAGGAATTGACGCTTGTAAGCGACCCGCAATGGATTTTAACGAAGAATTCCATCATGGGGAGGGGGGTGGAGCTTTTGGCGGGGCTCAGCGAGAAAATTTCACCGGAGCTGGGGGAATTGCGATGGCGATTGCTGGGAGAGTTGCAACAACGAGGGGAACCGGGGGAATTGCAACAACGAATGCCAGGAGAGTTGCAACAACGAGGCGAGCTGGGCGATTCACAACAAGCGGAGCCTGGATCCGCGGAGTACACGCTGCCGCCCAACTGGGACACACCGAAGATCTCCAGGGGGGAGAATTATATGGGATTGCCCTATGTGATCCTGGATCAGCCCCGTCTTTTTAGCAGGGAACATATACTGGCCATCCGCACTATGTTCTGGTGGGGGAATTATTTCAGTGTGACCTTGCACGTGAAAGGGTATATGCTGGATATGTTTCAAGTCGTCATCAGCAGGCATGTAAAGGAGCTGGCCGAAGCCGGATTCCACATTGCCACTTCGGGAGATGAATGGCGGCATGAGCTGGAGGCAGAGAACTATGCGGCTTTGACGGATGGCTGTATCGATCCGGAAGGGGAATACCCTTTTCTGAAACTATCTGCCAGGTGCCCGCTGGACAAATGGAACGAAGCTCCCGAAATACTGTTGGGATTATGCAAAATATTGATCCACGCCCTGACGGCGTGGGATTAACGGACCGGAGGTTTTCCGGACATTTAATTGCCCAGTCGGTGGAAGAGGTCTTTCACCTGGTAGCTCCACAGCTGGCTTTGATCCTTGATCTCACCTTTGTTCGCAAAATCTTTTATAACGAGGATGGTCTGGTTCGTGACTTCGGATTTTTCGATACGGAACTCAAAGAATTCTTCTTGAGGAGCGTGTTGCCAGTGAAACCGGATGAATTTTTCAAATTCGCTTTCTGTAACCTCGGCCCTATCTGTAGATCCATTCCAGGAAAATGAAAATACATTGTCCCGCTCATCTACTTTATCAGCGAACCACTCCTGCAGCCCGGCGGGAGTACTTAAAAATTCGTATAAAATGGAAGGTGAACATCTTACAGGATACTCTAACGTAAAAAGTTGTTTCTTACTCATCTATTGTTCATATTGATTCTTTTGTTCCAGACCCGGCATTGTGCCGGCCCCGAATCCCACCAAACGCGGCAGGTGCAATTATAGAAAAATAATTGGTCCGTCAAAATTTTTTTTCATGGCATTTTAATGTGTGAAATCGGTGTAAAATGGTGGTTATTTACCCTAAACTTCCTGAAACCCAGAGAATTATAAAAAAAAATTTGTTTGCGTGCGTTGAAATCGGTATATTGGTGGTCAACATCTACCTGAATCAGTTGACGGCATTGGTACAAGAAAAGCATTATTTATTCGTTTTTAATCAATTCGACATCTTAAAGCCTTAAACCTTAAAAACCCTTTAAAGACCTCTGCCTATGAGTATGCGTCAACTCAAGATCACGAAGAGTATAACAAATCGTGAGTCACAGAGCCTTGAGAAGTACCTGCAGGAGATTGGGAAGGTAGAGCTGATCACTCCCGAAGAGGAAGTAAAGCTCGCTATCCGTATCAAGCAGGGCGATCAACGGGCTCTCGACAAGCTAACTAAGGCCAACCTGCGGTTTGTGGTATCTGTAGCAAAACAGTATCAGAACCAGGGGCTTTCTCTACCGGACCTCATCAATGAGGGTAACCTGGGATTGATCAAGGCGGCACAACGTTTTGATGAGACCCGCGGGTTCAAGTTCATTTCTTACGCTGTATGGTGGATCCGTCAAAGCATCCTGCAGGCGCTGGCCGAGCAATCCCGTATCGTCCGGCTCCCCCTCAATAAGGTCGGTCTCACCAATCGCATCCAGAAAGCTTATTCCCACCTGGAACAGGAGTTCGAACGGGAGCCCTCCGCCGAGGAGCTGGCAGAGCTGTTAGAGCTGGACATCGAAGAAGTGTCTTCCACCCTGGGTATTTCGGCCCGGCACGTCAGTATGGATACGCCGTTATCCGAAGGGGAGGAAAATACGTTGATTGACGTCCTGGAGAACCCGAATGCCGAGAGGGCCGAGACCAACATCGAGCATAAGGAATCCCTCAAACAGGAGATCGACCGCAGCCTGAAAACATTGACGGAAAGGCAGAAAGAAGTCATCTGTTTCTTCTTTGGCATCGGGGTAGACCATCCCATGAGCCTGGAAGACATCGGGGAGAAGTTCAATCTTACCCGGGAGCGCGTCCGCCAGATAAAGGACAAGGCGATCACCAAGCTGAGGAGCAATTCCAGGAGCAAAATGCTGAGAAGCTATTTAGGAATATAGCCGAGAGGCTATTCAGGATTGACAGCTGAGCAGCTATTTAGGAATTTAAATGAATAATATTTGAGATAAAGATTTACACTCCACGGACATTTTTTCGTAATTTTGGCATCCTATTTTAAGTGAATACGTGGTATTCACTTTTTTTGTTGTTGCCCCCGGGGGCGTTTAAAAATAAGCATATCATGTTTGAAAATCTCAGCGAACGGCTTGAGTCGGCGTTTAAGCAAATAAAAGGCGAGGGCCGTATCACCGAGCTGAATATAGCGGCAACGGTAAAGGATATCCGCAGAGCGCTGATCGACGCGGACGTGAACTTTAAGATCGCCAAGGAATTTACGGATACCGTACGGGAAAAGGCCCTGGGCCAGAAAGTGCTGACGGCCGTAAGTCCCGGGCAGTTGATGGTGAAGATCGTAAAGGACGAGCTGGCAGAGCTGATGGGGGGCCAGGAAAGCGAGCTCAATGCCAAGGGTAATCCTGCCGTCATCCTCATCGCCGGCTTGCAGGGTAGCGGTAAGACGACTTTCAGTGGCAAGCTGGCCAACTATCTCAAGACCCGTAAAGGGCTTTCTCCCCTACTGGTGGCAGCCGATATTTACCGTCCGGCGGCTATCGAGCAGCTAAAGGTTTTGGGCGGCCAGATAGGCGTGGATGTCTATAGCGAGCCCGACAACAAGGATGCCGTAAAGATCGCCCAGGAAGCCATCAAAGAGGCCCGTAGCAAGAACAAGAATGTAGTGATCATCGATACTGCCGGCCGTCTGGCTGTGGATGAGGCTATGATGCAGGAGGTAGCCGCCATCAAGGGGGCTGTAAATCCTGGAGAAATCCTGTTCGTCGTAGACTCGATGACCGGTCAGGACGCTGTCAACACCGCCAAAGCCTTCAATGACCGGCTGGACTTTTCCGGCGTCGTGCTGACAAAGCTGGACGGCGATACCCGCGGCGGTGCGGCCATCTCCATCAAATACACTGTCAATAAGCCGATTAAGTTCATAAGCAGTGGGGAAAAACTGGATACCCTGGATGTATTCTACCCCGAGCGGATGGCCCAGCGTATCCTGGGGATGGGGGATATCACCACGCTGGTGGAAAAGGCCCAGGCCCAGTTCGACGAGGCCGAAGCCAAGAAGCTGGAGAAAAAGATCCGGAAGAACCAGTTTGACTTTGAAGACTTTAAGCAGCAATTGGAGCAGATCAAGCGGATGGGGAATATCAAGGACCTCCTGGGTATGATCCCTGGCGTAGGCAAGGCTGTCAAGGATATCGACATCAGCGATGACGCGTTTAAGGGCATTGAAGCCATCATCAATTCCATGACCCCTTATGAGCGGGCGAATCCGGATTCCATCGACCAGAGCCGCCGCAAAAGGCTGGCGAAGGGCAGCGGGAAGGATATCAATGATATCAATGCTTTCCTCAAACAGTTCGACCAGATGAAGCAGATGATGAAGATGATGAACAAGATGCCGATGGGGATGGGTGGAAGAATGGGAATGGGGAAACGCTGAGTTGGGGGACCTGCGCGGGTCGAAGCGCGAGACGCAGCCCGTATAACTGGCAGAAAAGCAGCCATTTTGACGGGCATTCAACCATGCTCCAAAAGGTTAATTTTTTCCACCATCCATAAAATTCCCGGCTTAGTATTCGCAGAAAACGATTCGATGTATTATTTTTGAATTATTAGCAGCAGATCGCCTATATTTGCGGTCCCAAAAGAAGAATGTAACCTTATTTGTTCACGCATTTAAATTTCTATTTAAGATGCCAGTTAAAATCAGACTGCAACGCCACGGGTCTAAGAAACGACCATTTTATTTCATCGTAGTAGCCGATGCCCGTGCGCCAAGGGATGGTAAATTCATCCAGAAGATCGGTACGTACAATCCCCTCACTGTTCCTGCTTCCGTTCAATTAGATCGCCAGAAGGCGCTCGACTGGTTGCACAAAGGTGCTCAACCCACTGACACAGTGAGAAGGATCCTTTCTTACAAAGGTGTTCTCTATCTGAAACACCTATTGCGTGGTGTCAAATTAGGGTTATTCGATGATGCGGCTGCCATGGAGAAATTTCAGAAATGGCATTCCGAGCACGAAGCCCAAATGAAGAAACGCCAGGAAGAGAACAGGAGAGCCAAGGCCGGCGCCAGAAGAGGTCCCGGTGGTCCGATGAGAAGGCCCGAAAGAAGGCCCGAAGGTCCTGCACAGGCTTAATGTTTTGATTCAAACATGTAATTTTCAGGAGGCTTTCACCGGCCTCCTTTTTTTTAATGGTATGGGTGACAATTATCGCAATATCGGGAAGCTGGTAGCTGTATTCGGGCTGCAGGGCGAACTGGTGCTCCAGCATCGGCTCGGTAAAAAGACGGTTTTGAAAGGGGTGAAGGCGCTTTTCCTGGAGGAGAAGAAAGGAGAGATGCTGCCCTGGTTTGTCCAGAGCGTCCGGGGAAAGGGTGAGGAGGATGTGTATGTGAAGTTCGAAGGCATCGATACCAAGGAAGCTGCCCGCAGGCTGGTGCAGAAGGAAGTCTGGCTGCCGGAGGAGGAGGCTCTGCAGTTTGCGAATAAGTCCGCGCCCATCACGTTTGTTGGTTTTCATTTATGGCAGGGCACTGAAGACCTGGGAGAGATACTCGAAGTGATCGAGCAGCCGCACCAGGTATTGTGCAGGATCGACCTGGAGGGGCGCGAAGCGCTTATCCCTATCCATGAAGAGACGTTGCGGAAAGTGGATAAGAAGGGTCGCAAAGTTTTTGTCGAGTTGCCGGATGGGTTGTTGGATGTGTACCGGTAAATTTCGCTATCTTGACGATCAACTAAACCTCCTCCTATGCGCACCATTACGACCTTATGCCTATCCGTTCTTTTTTTCTTCAGCTTTCAGCAACTCTCCGCCCAATGTCTTACGGCGGACGCCGGGACCAATAAGGTCTTTTGTGCCGGGGGGGCCGTCACGCTCGGTCCCGCTCAACCCGTCACAAATGCAACATATATGTGGTCGCCTGTTACGGGACTGAACAACCCTAATATAGCCAACCCTCTTGCGTCGCCTTCGTCTACCACGACTTATAAGGTAACGGTGACGTCTGCGGGCACCAATCTGCTGACGAACGGTGATTTCGGTCAGGGTAATTCCGGGTTTGTGACTGACTCCACTTATGCACTGGTTGACACAGGAAATGATGTTACCTATGGCGGGGTCTATGCCATCACTTCCAGCCCCCGCAACCTAAGTCATGTATTCGCTACGGCGGGGGACCATACGCCCAATAATGCCATGATGGTGGTAGACGGAAGCACGACGGCCTATGCGCCCTGCTGGCAGGAGACGATATCCATCACCCCTAATACATCCTACTTTTTTTCAGGATGGTATATGCGTGCGTCACCCTACAACGACCTCAGCGATCTACCGCGGCTGACCGTGAAGATCAATGGCGTGACGGTATTCGGGCCTCAGCTGGCGGACAATCTTGCCACCTGGGCGCAGATGACCGCGACCTGGAATTCGGGTTCCGACACTACGGCGACCATCGCCATCTCTTCCGCCTCGGGGTCTACTGCAGGGAATGATTTTGCGCTGGATGACCTCTATTTCTCCCAGAGCTGTAATGCAGCCCAGGCCAGCATGACTGCGACCCTGCTACAAACGCCGTATTTCACGAATTCATGGGCGACCGATGGGTTTAGCGTGGTTCAGCTGCCTTTTAATAACCTGTCGGGTCAAAATGATATATGCTCCCAGAGCTTTATGATCTGTACGGTGAATGCCAGCACCATAGGAGTGGCCTGGTATATCGATGGCGTTCAGGTGACGCCGGGTTCGTCGGCGCCGGGATTTACGGGGACTGTAAACATCACCAATATGGGGCAGCGGTTGAGCGTCACCAATGTGTCCAATGATTTTTCGAACCACTATTTCCAGGTGAGTGCGGTGGGCGCCGGTTGCCCCGTCCTGTCGTCGCCCATGTATGTGCGGCGTGTCCCCAGCATATTGGCAAAAGGCACGGGTTATATTTCCGCCAATACCATCGGAACGGTGTCGCAACGAAATACGGATTATACTTTTAGCCTGGTGAATGCCATTACCACTAATTATGGGATGGGTACTACGCTTACATGGAGCATACCGGGTATTACGGTCACTTACCCGAATACGCTGGACAAACGTACGATCACGGTCAATGTGCCGACGGGGTATACTCCTTCCGTCGACCCCGGATCGGGGAACCATTATATACCGGGTACGGTGATGTTCTCGGGCACGAGCTATGCTTGTCTCAATACCACGTATGCCATCAATTTTGCCGTGCCTGCCAATTTCCCGAATCGTGCCGGCGCCGGCGGGTTATCGGGTCAGGCAAATGTGTTGGGCAATGGGTTATCAGGTCAGGCTGCAGATGCGTCGTCCGGCGGCCTGCTGCTGTATCCCAATCCGGCGCAGGATCTTTTGTATATCCGGCCCGGTGTGGTGATGGATAAAGATGGATATATAGAGATATTTACAAGTGCGGGTGTGAGGGTACGGGTGATCCGGGCATCGCAGCAGGACGGTGGTAGTCTGCTGCAAGTGAATGTGGCGGATCTGGCCGGCGGACTCTATTTTGTGGCGGTGCATGCCGGCGCCGGGCAGGTGATCAGACGGAAGTTCGTGATCGCGAGATAAATTAAGAGTAAACCCCTGCTGTGAGGCTTCAGAAAATTATATAACTTGGCAACGAACCAAAACCATTCCTATGCGCGCCTTATCCCTGTTATCCCTTTTTGTTCTTTTCAATTATCACTATCTCTCCGCCCAATGTCCAACGGCCGACGCGGGGGCCAATCAAACCATCTGTACCGGCGGGTCTGTACAGATAGGTCCTGCTCAACCGGCCGCAAATGCGATCTATAGCTGGTCGCCGGCCACAGGTCTGAGCAATCCCAATATACCGAATCCCATTGCCTCGCCTTCGGCTACCACGACCTATACGTTGACAGTGTCGACGCCGCCGAATACGAACCTGCTGGTGAACGGCGATTTCGGACAGGGAAGTTTAGGCTTCACTACCGACCCTACCTACTCGCTGGAACCCATCGGCAGTGACAATTCTTATGCAGGCGCCTATACCATCACTTCCAATCCCAGCTATCTGTATCATGGATTTTGTTCAGGGGGCGATCATTCACCCAACAATGGCATGCTGGTGGTAGATGGAAGCACGACGGCCTATGCGCCGTGCTGGCAGGAGACAGTGCCTGTTACGCCCAATACTTTTTATACTTTCTCGGGCTGGTATACGGCGATATCGACGGACTATGGGCTGGCGCAGATAACGGTGACCATCAATGGCGTGGTGGTATACGGTCCGCAGACGGCAGGCAATCTCTGCAGCTGGGCGAATATGTCGGCATCCTGGAATTCGGGTTCCGCCACTACGGCGACCATCGCCATCTCTTCCGCCTCTACCGCCGACATCGGAAACGATTTTGCATTGGATGACCTTTCTTTTTTCCAAAGCTGTCCGCCTTCACAGGCAAACGTCACTGTGAACGTCGATGCCACGCCCTCCATTACCAGCGCTTACTGGCAGGAAGGATCTGCCGGTCTCGTAGCCATGAGCAACCTCACGGGCCAGAATGATATCTGCGTCTTCTGGGAAGATGGGCTGCAGCTGACATTCAATGCCAATAGGGGTAACGTAGCCTGGTATATCGACGGCGTACAGGTAACGGATGGAACGGCGGTATCGGGACTTGCAGGGGTTGTCAGCATCACCAACGGCGGGCAGACCATGTCCGTCGCGGACGGTATCAATAATTTTGCGAACCATTATTTCCAGGTAGGGCCATTGAATGGCAGTTGTGGTACTTTATCCCCGGCGCTATATGTGCGGCGTGTCGCCAGCATGTTTATGCAGGGCGGCGGTTACCTGTATACCAACACCATCGGGACCATTTCGCAACGGAATACGGACTATACTTTTAACCTGGCCAATTTCTCGCCCAGCTATGTCAATAATTACCGGTCATTCTTATACCTCTGGGATATACCTGGCGTCAACTTCAGTTCGTCCCCTTTTTTGGGCAGGCGTTATATCGTCACTGTCAATGTTCCGACAGGATATACACCAGCGTATGACCCTGTGTCGGGCAATCATTACATACCGGGAACGCTTACCATCGCCAACAGTCTTTATGGCTGTATCAGCAACACCACCTATTCCATCAATTTTGCCGTGCCGGCCAATTTCCCGAATCGCGTTGGTGGTGGTGTCGCGACGGGTCAGGCGGCTGCCCTGGGTGTCGACCCGGATGATGGGGCAGCAGGCAGCCTGGAATTGTTCCCCAATCCTGCGAAGGATATGTTGTCTATACGCCCGGGTGTAGCGATAGGTAAGGATGGGTATGTGGAGATCTTTAACAGCGCGGGGATGAGGGTACGGACTATTCGGGCGCCGGAAGTGCTGGGGATGCTGCAGGTGAATGTGGCGGGTCTGGCAGACGGGCTTTATTTCGTGGCTGTGCACACCGGCGAAAAAGTGATACGGAGTAAGTTTGTGGTAGCCAGGTAGTACCTTTGTGGTATGTCCACAGCGCCACGCACCATCGCGCATTTTGACCTGGACGCCTTCTTTGTCTCGGTGGAATGCCTGCTCAACCCTTCGCTGAAGGGAATACCCCTGCTGGTAGGGGGCCACAGCGAGCGCGGGGTCGTGGCTGCCTGTAGCTATGAAGCACGAAAATACGGCATTCATTCTGCCATGCCCATGAAACGGGCCCTGCAGCTGTGCCCGCATGCTACGGTGGTGGGGAATGCCAGGGGAGAATACTCTAAATATTCCCGTATAGTGACGGAGATCATCGCGTCCAGGGCGCCCTTATTCGAAAAAGCCAGCATCGACGAATTTTACCTGGACCTGACGGGCATGACCCGATTCTTCGACCCTTATCAATGGACCATCGAGCTGCGGGAACAGATCATGACAGCCACGGGGCTGCCTATCTCTTTTGCCGTGGCTGCCAATAAGATGGTGGCCAAGATCGCTACCAATGAGGCCAAGCCGAACGGCTATATCCATATCCCTGCCGGGAGCGAACGGGAATACCTGGCACCCCTGGCGGTCAATAAGATACCCGGCGTGGGCGAGCAGACCTACCAGACCATGCTGCAAATGGGCATCCGGACCATCCGCGATCTGAGTGAGCGCCCGGCGGTGGAGCTGGAGCACCAGTTCGGTAAATACGGGCTGGACCTTTACAATAAATCAAGGGGTATCCATGAGGGGGAAGTGGTACCCTATTATGAGGCAAAATCCATTTCCACGGAGAATACCTTCGAGGAAAATAAAACGGATATGGACTTTCTCATGGCGGAGCTGGTGCGGATGACGGAAAGGGTAGCCTATGAGCTGCGTCAGGACAATAAGACAGCCGGCTGTGTTGCGGTGAAGATCCGGTACCCTGACTTCGAGACGACGTCCCGGCAAATGGCCATCCCCTATACTTTTTATGACGACGAGCTGATCGCCAAGGCTAAAGAGCTGTTTCACAAGCTGTACCGCAAGGGGCAGCCCATCCGGCTGCTGGGGGTCCGGCTCAGCGAGCTGACGGGGGAGGCCGTCCAAACCAATCTTTTCCAGGATACTGCGAAGAAAATGCAGCTGTACAAAGCCATCGATGATGTAAAGAATAAGTATGGCAAATATTCCATTGTAAAGGCGGCGGGCCAGGAGCGGCGGGATGAAGATTAGGCTTACGGAGGACAAATAATGGAAAATTTAACCTTTAAGTCTACTATATTAATAGGGAATTAATATCTTCGTGATCCGGCAGGAGTGACGGATGGGCCGTCACGGGACCCCGGCCGTATTTTGTTTAACATCAAATCATAGTTTTATGAGTTTACGTTTAGGGGATAAAGCTCCCAACTTCAAAGCCAAAACATCTATTGGCGAGATCGATTTCTACGAATACCTGGGTGATTCTTGGGGCATTCTCTTTTCTCACCCTGCCGACTATACGCCTGTGTGCACCACCGAACTGGGAAGAACTGCTGCTCTGAAGGATGAATTCGCCAAGCGTGGCGTAAAGGTGCTGGCTTTGAGCGTAGACCCTGTTGACAAGCACCTGGGATGGATCAACGATATCAACGAAACGCAGAAGGTGAGTGTGGAATTCCCCATCATCGCCGACGAAGACCGTAAGGTGAGCACGTTGTATGAGTTCATTCACCCGAATGCATCTGCCACGGCTACTGTTCGCAGCCTGGTTGTCATCGGTCCCGATAAGCTGGTGAAGCTGATCATTACCTATCCTGCTTCTACAGGCCGCAACTTCAACGAAGTGCTGCGTGTGGTAGACAGCCTGCAGCTGACGGCTAACCACAGCGTTGCCACGCCTGCCGACTGGAAAGAAGGAGAAGATGTTATCGTAGTGCCCTCCATCAGCACGGAAGACGCACAGAAGAAGTTCCCCAAGGGTGTGAAGGTGATCAAGCCTTACCTGCGTTATACGCCGCAGCCGAATAAGTGAGGCGAATAAGCGGTGTGTGAATAAATAAGTATTTGAATGGTTTATAGAAGCCCGGCCCGTGAGAACGGGCCGGGCTTTTTTTTAATAACCGACAGGCCCTTTTGGCATGGAGCAGGCATAGGTTATCTGGATACCCAGACCGAGATTGTTGATACCAAAAGGATAGCCGAAGTCATTAAAATCGGCCAGGTTCTGCATGTCGACGGGCAACCCATACGCATTATAGACATTTGTGTATGAGCTGTCCGTTCTTATCGCATTGTGAATGCTGTAATCCACGAACAGGAATTGCCAGACCCTATTGGTCAGATAAGGGTTTATCTTGTTATCATAGGTATAGCCCGGGTTGGACAGAATACGATCTCCATTAGCGTCATAGCTCCGGGTCCATGCGAGTGTCTGTGGCTGAGAAGGATCTTGGGGTATATTCCATCCCTTTATAACCCTCCCGTAAGAATCCAATGTGTAGCCGGCAATATTGTAATAATAGGCCTGGGCCGCATTAGGGGCAGGTGCGCTGACATCGGGCAGACTGGCGGGATCCTCGACGTTGAAGGTCATGGCCGTGTCGATGATAAAATCGGGCTGAGCGTATACATATTTCTGCCAGTATCCGACGCGGGTGTCATGCAGGCCGGTGACAAGCTGATCTGTCAATCTATTCAGACTGTCATAACGGTAATAGTAATTCAGGCCTGGCGCATAGGGACTTAAAGAATCCATCGCCACCAGCAAGGATATGGGATTGCCGTGCCCGTTATAAGTGACGGCGTAATGCAGCGGACCATAGAGGCCGGTGAGATCCAGTGCAGTGACCTGACAGATGGTGTCATGATGATACGGATTGGGAACCGGACCAGAGTATTTCCTGCAGGAAGACAGGACGAAAATAACAATGACGGCGGATAAGACAAGACGTGTGAGTGTTGACATGATCGTGGATTAGGTGTTAATGTGTATAAATACCTAGATGAAGATAGGCAGTGCGGATGAGACTTAGAACATGACTTGATAAGTGATACTATATGACTTGATAAGTGATGCTATCGGCTTTATAACTGAAGAAAAACCGGGGAGCAGCGAGACGCCGGCTATCTAATCCAAAACGGACATCGTCAGCTGAACGATATCGTCAAAAGCGGATTTGTCGGTGGTGGATTTTCCGGCGACGCGGATGCCTACGATGGTATTGTAGAGGAAGCGGGCGAGCGCCCTGGGGTCTTTTTTGCCGGAGATCTCTCCGTTGCTTTGTCCTTTTTTGATGACCGCATAAAAAACGTCTTCCAATTGGCGTTCGTTCTGACAGATGATGGCGTTGGCCTCTTTATCGTGGGAAGCGGTTTCGACGGCGGAGTTGATAAGGAAACAGCCTTTGTGCTGCTTATCCCGGACCATTTCCTGGATGGTCTGGTCCATTAATTGACGAAGCGCGGCCTTTGCCGGAACAGGTCCATTCAGGAGTTGCGCTATATGGGCGGTCTGTTGCTGCTGGTAGCTTTGCAATGCTTTCAGATAGAGCTGGCGTTTATCGCCGAAGGTATCGTACAGACTGGAACGGCTGATACCCAAGCCATCCACGAGGTCCTGCATGGACGTGCCGTTGTATCCTTTTTGCCAGAATAACCTGATCGCTTTTGCCAGCACTTCGGTCTCATCAAAATCCTTTGTTCTTGCCATAATGAAAAATAGCTTTGCTTACCGGACGATAAGCAAAGCTAATTATTTTAGTGGATACCGCCGCCTGGCGGCGCCTGCCGCTTAGTGGACACCGCCGCTGGCGGTCAGCGTTTCGCCTGTGAGCCAGCCGGAATCATCCGAGGCCAGAAAAACGGCGACCGATGCAATGTCTTCGGGTTGCCCGATACGGCCAAGGGGCGACTGCGAGGCGAGTTGTTTTTCCAAATCGCTGCCGATAAATCCGGCGCTATGGGTGCCTTCGGTCTCTACCATGCCGGGATTGAGCGAGTTGACCCGGATCTTCTTAGCGCCCAATTCCTTGGACAGAACGCCACTGATGACGTCGACTGCGCCTTTTGTCCCCGCATAGATCGAACTGCCGGGAGGGGTCAACCGGGTGACAGCCGAACTGATGTTGATCACACTGCCGCCGTTGGGCCCAAAATTCTTCACGGCTTCCCTGGTCGTTAGCAGCAAGCCCAGGACGTTGGTATTGAACTGGCGGTAAAATTCTTCTTCCGTCACTTCTTCCAGCGTCGTGAACTTATAGATGCCGGCGTTATTAACGAGGATATCGAGGCTGCCGAAGGCCTTTTTTGTTTCGGCGAAGAGGCGGGTTACATCCGCCGCCTTAGATACGTCGCCCTGGATGGCCACGGCCTTACCGCCTTTGCCTGTGATCTCGGCGACCACTTTATCGGCCCCTTCTTTCGAAGAGGAGTAGTTAACGACTACTGATGCGCCGGCAGCTGCGAGGCCTTTGGCAGTTTGTGCACCTATTCCCTTGGAAGCGCCGGTTACCACGGCGACCTTGTTTGCTAATTTGCTCATTGTTTGTTTATTTTCTAATTGATCTATATTTTGGAATGATCGTTCCACAAATATAGACAATTCTGGAATGGTCGTTCCATTTTTTGACAATTTTACTTTCTTATGACAAATCGGGGTCCTTAATAATTTCCTAACATTAGAGACTCGCGGGTATATTTTATTTTTACACCCTATGACCAGGGAGGAGTTTGAACACCTTTACAACCAATACAGCGCTGCTATATACGCCAACATCCGGAAGATGGTGAAGCCCGCGGACGTTGCGGAGGATATATTACAGGATGTTTTTACGGTCCTGTGGACCAACAGGGCGAAGCTCGACCCTACCCAACCTATCGGCAACTGGCTGTTCGTGGTGAGCTATCACCGGTCGATCTCCTATCTAAAGAAAAAATTACGGGAAAATACCGTTCCTGCTGCCGACCTCACCCTTGTGGACATTCCGGCGGAACCGAAGGTGGATGAAAAATATTATAGTGCGCAAATCGACATCCTGAATAATGCCGTCGACCATCTGCCCCCGCATAAACAAAAGGTATTTCGTTTATATCATTTTGAAAATAAGACCTTTGATGAGATCGCGCAGGAGCTGAACCTCTCTGTCGCCTCCGTAAGGTTTTATCTGAAACAGTCCAGGGCGCTTATCCGGCAATATGTAAACGAACATTTTGCCCCGGCTGCCGGTATCTCCCTGCTCCTCCTGTTGGTAACAATTCCTTAACCTGGAATTATATTCCCCTTTTTTCCACCCCGGAGTATTTATCCATGTAGACTATGGATAATCTGGAGCATCAAATACAACAATTCTGGGAGAACGAGACTTCTCCTGCGCAGCGCCGTGAGATCCTTCGCCAGTTGGAGGAATCAGGCATGGAGTGGAAAGACTTCATGCAGCAGTATTATAATAAGGTGCTTGCAGGAGAGGATGCCCATGACCTGAGTGATGCTCAGAAGAGTAAGGTCTGGCAGCGATTGAAGGATGTGGTGGAGATGGAGGATGTGGCGGGGATGGAGGATGTGGCGGGGATCAAGGATGGGATGAGGGTGAGAAAAAGGGTGGCGATGCTTCCCTGGATGGCGGCCGCTTGTGTCCTGTTTGTTGTGAGCCTTTGCATATACCGGTGGGGTGGGAAGCCTTCGGGACGGTCGTCCGGGGCTTCGGGGCAGCCGTCCGTGGCTTCGGGACAGTTGTCTGTGGCGGGACAGCCCGCGGCGGCGGCAAAGGTGATCGTAGCGAAGAACACCGGAGCGGGAGAAGAAAGCCTGACCCTGCCGGATCATTCCCTCGTTCTGCTGGCGCCGGGCAGTAGTATCCGGTACCTGGAGCATTTTGATACCCATGCACGTAATATACAGCTGGAGGGGCGGGCGCTTTTCGAAGTTGCAAAGGACTCTGCAAGGCCTTTTACGGTAACGGCCCATGGCTTCGCAACCACGGCGCTGGGGACCCGGTTTATCGTGGATGCTATGAGATCGCTTGTCTCCATCCGCCTGTTAAAAGGGAAGATAGTCGTCAATAGCACCGCTGATGGGGAAGTGGCCATGCGAAATGTATATCTGACCCCGGGGCAGGAGCTAAGGATCAACACTGAAACAAAGCATTTCGCTCTGAATGATCTTTATAAACAGCGGCCTGGCAGCACCAGCATGGAGAACCCTGTCACGATGCCGCTGTCCTTTGAAAAAACAAGCCTGGCAACAGTATTTCAACGGCTGAGCGCACATTATAAAACCTCCATCCTATTCGACAAAGCCGAAGTACAAGGCTTGTCGTTCACAGGTGCTTTCGAGCCATCCGATGAACTGGATCTGGCGCTGAAAGTCATCTGTAACATGAACCAGCTGACCTTCACCAAAGAGAGCGATCACATCGTAATAAGTAAAAAGTAATAATCAAAAAAAATGAGATACAACGCATCCGTCCACAAGGGGGCGGGAAGGAACCTATTGCCGGAAACGAAATGGTTGAGGTGGGCTGTATACATCACACTGATGGTGCTGACCCTGCCTGCTTCGGCCCAGCAACCCGCGAAGATTACGGGCATCGTCCTGGATGAGAGTGGAGAGCCGGTGCCGGGCTCAACGATAGCCGTCAACCAAAGCGGAACTACTGATACTGTACATGTTCTTACCGACAAGAACGGAAATTTCTCTGTCCTGAACCTGAAAGGGGGGAGTAAATACGATGTGCTGGTGAAAAGTTTTGGGTATAAGGATTTTGTCAAGCGGTCGTTCCCTGTGACTGCCAGTGATAACAACAGCTTGTTCGTACGGATGTCGCCCACTTCCAATATCCTCGAACAGGTGGTGGTGTCCTATGGACATCAACGGAGGTCGTTGGTGTCAGGCTCCATCGCACAGGTGAATGCAACGCCTTTACAGGATATGCCGGTGACGCAGTTCGCGCAACAGCTGCAGGGGAAGATAGCCGGTGTGCAGATCAACCAATACAGCGGCATGCCCGGGCGGGGCATCGGGTTTATCATTCGGGGCTCAGCCTCCTTTTATTCCAGTAACCAGCCATTGGTGGTGGTTGACGGTGTTCCTGTGACGGGGAGCATCAACAATATCAATCCCGCCGAGATCGAGAGCTTCAGCTTTTTGAAGGATGCTTCTTCCTCCGCCTTATACGGTTCAAGGGCTGCCAACGGCGTGATACTGATCACTACCAGGCATGCCAAACCGGGAAGCTCCAGCCTGGAGGTTTCTTCTTATTATGCCGTTCAGAAAATACCCGGTGAGCGGGTGCCAAAGATGATGAATGCAAGGCAGTTTGCCACTTTTATGAATCAACGTATGGAGGATGGCCTGAAATATGAGCCGGGCTATAAAATATCGGCGGATTATCATGCGGCTTACGACAACCCCGCTCAATATGGAGCGGGCACCAACTGGTATAAACTATTGACCCGGACGGCTCCCATGAGCAATGTCGACATCGTGATGCAATCGGCCCATGAGCATTCCTCGTCCACATTTATCGCGGGATACCAGGAACAGCAGGGGGTTCTCATCAACAATGGTACGAAATTATTCACTGCCCGTTTTAACCATGAGATATCGGCGATCGACAACAGGCTGAAAGCAGGTGTCAACCTTGCTCCCAGCTACCGGGTGGATCATAACAACCGGTTCAGCACCGACGGAGTGGGCGGTTATTTCGAACGGTTCTTTGAAGCAAGCCCGTTGATATCCCCTTATAACCCCGACGGCACTTATACGCGTAGTGTCGCATCCCCGGGGATGGTGGGCTATATCAACCCGCTGGCCACCTATAATCTGACCAACGACAATTATTATACTACCCGTATCCTGGGCAATGCCTACCTGAATCTCGAGATCATCGACGGGCTGACCGTCAAGACAAGCGTCGGTATCGACAAAGGCGCCGAAACGCGAAAATATTTTCAATCCGGTCAGGTGACCTCTAACGTGGGGCAAACGACGGGGACCAGCTCCGCCGTGGACAATGGTTCCTGGACTGCAGAGGCCAATCTCGTATATAGCAAAACGATAGCCAGGGATCACAATATAGAAGCGCTGGTGGGCTATTCGGCGCAGAAATACAGCACCTATGGGAACAGCCTCACGGGGTTGGGTTTTAGCAGCGACGCCATACCCTATCTGAACCAGGCTACGAGCGTTACCGGTGGAAGCAGTGGGTCCGCGTATTCCTTATTGTCTACCATCGGCCGGCTGAATTACAATTACAAAAAGAAATATCTCCTTTCTTTAGCCGCCCGGCGTGACGGATCGTCGAGGTTCGGTATCGACAGACAATGGGGTAACTTTCCCTCTGCATCGGCCGGCTGGGTAGTCAGCAGCGAACCTTTTATGAAAAATTTCCCTGTGATCAACTTCCTGAAGGTCCGCACCAGCTACGGTCTGACAGGGAACAACTTTTTTGTCGGCAACTACGATGCCCAGGCCACCGTCGGTACTTATTACTACGATTTCAATAATACCGTCACCCAGGGTATGACTATCAGCAATCTTGGCAACGACAACCTTGCATGGGAGCGTAATAAGCAATTCGACATCGGCTTTGATGTATATCTCTTTAACAATCGCATCAGCCTGACGTACGATTATTATCACAAGATCACCGACGGCCTGATACAACAGCGTGCCTTGCCCACGTCTACGGGGTTTACCCAGATCATCTCCAATGTAGGGGCGCTGAAGATGTGGGGGCATGAGGTCACCGTCAATTCCACCAATCTTCAGGGAAGGCTCAAGTGGAATTCCAGTCTCATTGTGTCAATGGACAGGAACCTGATCACCAGCCTGGTTGCCCCCGGGTATATCCGCCGGAACAACACTGTCTCGTCCGACTATTACCGTCAGCAGGTGGGACATCACCTGGGCGAATTTTACGGGTTTGTATTCCTGGGATTCTATAAGGATGCACAGGACCTGGCCAATTCAGCAAAATACCAGGTGACGCCGGCCAAGCCCAACGGGAATTCCGATGTAGGTACAATAAAGGTAAAGGACATCAGCAAAGATGGAGTGATCGACGATGTCAACGACCGTACGTTTATCGGCGACCCCACCCCGAAATTCACCGGCGGTCTGGTTAACCGGTTTAACTACGGACACTTCGACCTCAACATCGACATGACCTATTCGGTAGGCGGTAAAATAATGAATGCCGCCAAATGGGCCTACCAAACCAATATGGATGGCTCCCGTGTGCCGCTGGCCGCGGCGCTGGATCACTGGCGGTCAGTGGACAATCCCGGTTCCGGCATCTATCCACGGACCGAGAGCAATACGACTGCCATGGGAAGACAGGTAAATTCCCAATGGATCGAGAATGGTTCATTCCTGGCGATAAAGAATATAGCGCTGGGCTACACCCTTCCCTTCAGGAACGTCACCTGGCTGAACAGCTGCAGGGTATATGCTTCCGTACAGCAAGCATATATCTTCACAAAATATACGGGGATGAACCCTGAAGTGAATGTAGGCGGCCTTGATCAGACTTCCGGTGTGGGCATCGACGAAAATGCCTATCCCATTCCCAGAACCTTTTCCCTGGGGTTAAACGTAGCTTTCAAATAATCTTTCAATTATGATAGTTTGTAAAAGAGTTAAAATTTTTTCCGCGGTCTTTTTACTGATGGGATTATTTTCCTGTAAAAAGGATTTTATACAGCTGACCCCGGTGGATTCCTATACGGTCAACAACTTCTATAAAACAGAGGGGCAGTTCCAAGCGGCCATTGTGGCAGCATATGCCCCTTTGCGTGATGTGCTGGTAAACGATTATTTTACTTCGGAGATGCATTCGGACAATACGATCTATCAACCCTATGCCGACCAGGGTACAGCCTATGGACAGAGGAGGAACATATCGGATTTTACCAATACTTCCACCAATGCCTATGCCAATGCTACCTGGCAGCACAGCTATACGGGTATCAGCCGCTGTAACATCATCATCGAAAGCCTGAAGAAGGCGACCGGTATCTCCGATTCGGTGCGGAAGACGATAGACGGACAGGCAAAGTTCCTGCGCGCCCTGAATTATTTCAAGCTCGTGCGGTTATATGGTGCGCTGCCTTTGTTCCTGAAAGTGATCACGGTTGCGGATGACGCTTTTATACCCAGGACAGGTGTCGACACTATCTATCAACAGATCATTGCCGATGCACAGGATGCGATAAATGAGCTGGCGGTTCCGGGGAAATTTCCCCAGACGGGTATTGCCACGAAGGGTGCCGCTACCATGCTGCTGGCGGATGTGTATGCCGTCCAAAAAAGATGGAGCGATGCGGAAGCCTTGTTGAAAACGCTCCCGGCCATGGGATATGGATTGTATCCTAATTATGCCGATGCTTTTCTGCCTGCCAATAAGAATGGTTACGAATCCCTTTTCGAGATACAGTTCCTGGGCGGCATGATGACGGGCGCTACGCCCAATGTCACAACGCTGCATTTTATTCCCCGCACCAAGAACACGAAAGTGCTAACGGATAGCGCTATCGACAATACGGGTATCGGTGGATGGAATACGCCTTCCAGCGATATGATCGCGGCCTATGAACCGGGTGACAAGCGGCTGGATGCCTCCATCGGGATCATCGAGGGTACTTATGATGGAAGCTATTATTTTACTTATTCAGCGGCAAAGAGCGTGTTGAATTATACACCAGCTGCCGGGAAAATAGGCATCCCCTACATAAAGAAATATCTCCATAAACCATTTCCAGGTACGACGGGCTCGAGCGACGATTTTCCGATCTATCGTTATTCCGAGGCATTGCTGTTGTTGGCGGAGGCGCTGAATGAGCAGGATAGGCCCGGAGAGGCGCTGGCGCCTTTAAATGCGGTAAGAGCCCGCGCAGGACTGAATCCTTATACTACTATGGATAAGGGTCTTCTTCGGGATAGTATATTGCATGAGCGCAGGGTGGAGCTGGCATTTGAGAATCACCGGTGGGAAGATCTGCTGCGTTCGGGAAAAGCGCTGGATGTGATCAATGCTTTTGGAGTAAAGATCCGGCAGGAATTGAGCTATCTCCCTTCGGATTCCCATGTGGTGACCGGCCATAACCTTTTATTCCCGATACCACAGACCGACATTGACCTGAACCCTAAATTGACTCCCAACCCATGATGAAGCGTGTGTTTATTTTGTTGTTGGCTCTATTGCCCGTGTTTGTGTATGGGCAATCTGTGAAATATGTTGTGTTGATCACTATTGACGGGTTGCGACCCGAATTTTATCTCGACAGTTCATGGGGGATGGTGAACCTGCGTCACCTGATGTCGGAGGGTGTTGCGGCAAAAGGGGTAAATCCGGTATTCCCTTCCGTCACTTATCCCGACCATACCACGATCATTACGGGCGTTGCGCCGGCCAGGCACGGTATTTATTTTAATTCTCCTTTTCGTCCGCGTGGAGAAGGTGGGCAGTCGTATGTGTATTATGATTCCATCAAGGTGGAGACTATTTTTGACGCCATGCGGAAGGCGGGGCGGACGACAGCGGATATCATCTGGCCTGTGACCGTGCATGCGCCTATAGATTTTAATGTACCGGATATTGCCCAGCCGGGCTCGCGGGATAGGCGGGGTATTACGGCAGAGTATGTATATCCTGTTGGTTTGTGGAATGTCCTGCAGGATAGTGTGGTGGGACGGTTGGAGGCGGCAGACTGGAATATGTTTGACGACGAGCTGGTGATGGATGAGAACATCGGCAGGATGGGCGCTTACCTGATCAAAAAGCACAAACCGGGTCTTACCGCCATCCACTTTGCCGCGGCCGATCATTATCAGCATGAGTATGGCCGGGATGGATATGCTGTCAGAGCTGCAGTAGCGGGTATCGACAGGGGGATCAAGTCTGTTTTAGAAGCTGTTCGCAGGGCGGGTATAAAGGACAGTACTGCTATTATCGTCACGGGCGATCATGGATTTGAAGATGTTTACCGTGTGCTCCAGCCGAATGTGTTGCTGCGGCAGAATGGTCTGTTGACTGATGTGCGACGGGATCAATGGCGGGCCCAGTTTTATCAGCAGGGTGGGTCTGCTTTTTTGGTTTTGAAGGATGCGGGTGACAGGGAGGCGTTGTCGCGGGTTGTGGCTGTGTTTCGTGGCCTGCCTGATTCGGTGCGACAATATTTTGCCATCATCGATAAAGAGCGCCTGGAAAAGATGGGTGCTTTTCCAGGCGCAGCACTTGCCATTAGCGGTTTGAAAGGGACGGCTTTTGGCAGCAAACAGGATGGCAGGCTCATCGATGTGTTGCCGGTGGTAAAAGGCAATCATGGTTTCTTTCCCGACCACCAGGAGATCCGGACAGGTTTTGTCGCTTCAGGCCCTGGTATTCGACAGGGGCTGGTATTACCGGAGATGAACATAGTGGATATCTGTCCGTTGATCGTTCGTCTTGCCGGTATCCCGTTTGGTGTTGTCGACGGAAGATTGTATCCTGAAATGTTTACTTTTTAATAATCGATAGGCCCATGCGGTGCGGCGCAGGCATAGCTGATGGTGACTGTGGAGTCTGTATTGTAAAGGTCGAACAACTGGATGTTATTGCTGCTCAGGTTGGGTAGGTTCAGCGGCAATCCGAACTCGTTGTATGACGGCGTAAAGTCTGCCTTTATGACATTGTTGAGACTGTAATCGTTATACAGGAACTGCCAGACCTTGTTGGTGCGATAGACGTTGACCCTGTTATCATATGTAAGACCAGGATCGGACAGCACCTTATTGCCTGTGGCGTTGTAAGTGAAGGTATTTTCCAGTACAGGTGCATGCGGTGGTTCATTGGGTTCCTGGATGGACCACTGCTTTACGATCCTATCCTGCCCATCCAGGGTAAAAGCCTTGATGGTGTAATAAGCTGCATCGGCTGCGGCAGGAGCGGGATCCCTAACATCGCCTGCATAGGTCAGGGTGGTGTCGACGATGTAGTCTGAACTGACGTAGACGTATTTGTGCCAGATGATGGCAAACCAGGGCATCCCGCTTTCGATGGTCTCGGCCCACATAAAGTCCGACAGCCTGTCGCTATTGTCATACTTGAAGAAATAGCGGGAATTGCCGATCTCTCCTACGGGATTATTGTCGATCAGGGAATCGGGGTTGCCTTTGGCATTGTAATACACGATGTACTGGTCGGGGTTGCCGTAAAATCCCTTGATGCCTATTTGGGTTACGCGGCAAAGGGAATCGTGGGCATTGGGATGGTGCAGCACATAGTCGTTGATCTTCTGACAGGAGGGAAGGGCAAAGAATGCAATGAATGCGGCCAGGGATAAGCATAGTGTGATCTTCTTCATATCATCGAGGTTTTTGGTTTAGTGAAAAGAGTATCTGCAGGGACAGTGCGGTGTCTCTGGTCAGACATGGAAATGTGGCAGGAAATTGGCAGGGAATGGATTAATGGGGGCTTAAACTAGGAGCTATTAACCTGAAGGTGGAAGAAAAGGTAGATGAATTCAAAGATAGGTGTTTGCTGTGAAAAAACAATGGTAGGCGTTCGCCTACCATTGTTTTGTAGGTAGAGTGCAGGCGTAGACAAAATTTATCGTGGGGCCGGAGTCGGCACCGAAAAGAGAGCCATAGTATTGGTCGGATTTTGGAAGGGTTGTCGGCAGACCGAATGCATTATAAAAGGCTGGATAAGCGTTAGCTGTATTGATAGGATTGTTCCGGCTGAAATCCTGAAATACGAATTGAAAGATCTTGCTGGTGCGATAGACATTTATCTTGTCGTCATAAACAAGATCCGGATTGGATAGCGGCAGATTGCCATTTGCATCATAGACGACGTCATGGTCCAATTGCGGCGGCGTATGGGGATCCCGAAATACGTTCCATACTTTTATGATCCTTCCTTTTTCATCCAGGGTATAACCATTGATTTGGGCGTAGAAAGCGGAGTCATACAGGGGCGGGTAGCCGGGAGTATATTGAATAGTAGTATCTACCACAAAGTTCTTCCGTGGATACTCGTATTTATGAAAAATGAGACCGCCCATCTGATTCGGTGTGCCGGAACCATACTGTGGGGAATAGTTGATGAAGTACCACAGCAGCCTGCCGAACTTATCATACCTGAAATGGTGTTCGACATTGTCGATGCTGAGCGCCGGGCTCCTTTCGAGGATGTCCGTGGGATCGCCTTTTGTATTATACAGGACGGTAAAGGTGTCCGGCTTGCCTGTGAGACCAAGCATGTTTATCTGGGTGATATGACAGACGGTATCATGGATATCGGGATGATCGCGGATATAGTCGAAGACTTTTCTACAGGAAGTGGTGGTGAACAGGATGATAATGACCGGGAAAAGGAGGAGCTTCATGATGAATAATGGTTTAGTGGTTAATAGTTGATAGGTCCTTTGGGTGCGGAGCAGGCATAAGTAAAGGTCATGTCCGCAGCCGTGTTATACAGACCGAACAGGTAATGGTAGTAGGGATAGTCCTGCAGGTTGCGGAGATTTAAAGGCAGTCCAAAACTGTTGTATTGGGTAAAGTAGAAGTAGTCGATCTTCACCATGTTGTTCCGGCTGTAATCATTGAACACAAATTGCCAGATCTTATTGGTGCGATAGGGGTTTACCTTGTCGTCATAGGATAGACTGGTGTCGGGCAACGGCAGGTTGCCATTGGCGTCGTACACCATTTCCTGGATCAGCTGCGGCGGCTGATGAGGGTCACGGGAAAGGTTCCAGACCTTTGAAATCCTGCCTCTTGCATCCAGGGTGTATCCTGTGATGGATGTGCCATTAACCGAGTCGTATATGGGCGGATAGGTTGTGTCGCTGGGATAGAAGATAAGCGAGTCCGTGATAAAATTAGGACGGGGATAGGCGTATTTATGAAATCCGAGGCCGTACGTGATATTGGGATCTGGCGGAGGACCGCCACCGCCCGAGGGGAAGTTGATAAAGGAGTATAACAATCTGTCATACTTATCATATTTGAACCATCTGTTGACCGATGCGATAAACCCAAGGGTGGAGGGGGGATAGCCTGGAAAATGGACAAATATGGTAATAGGGTTGCCTTTACTATTATAGGAGATATCGGCCACGATCGGCACGTTATAAGCGTCGTTGAGATTGATGTTTGTCACCCGGCAAAGACTGTCGTGGGCGTCGGGATGGTCGCGGATAAAGTCGAAGACCTTTCTACAGGAAGTGGTGGTGAACAGGATGATAATGGCCGGGAAAAGGAGGAGCTTCATGATGAATGGTTTAGATGGTTAATAGTTGATGGGGCCTTTGGGTGCGGAACAGGCGTAAGTGATGTGTATGTAGGGAGCGATATTGGTCGACCCGAAAAGTAAAATATTGGGGTTGTGATTTTCCAGGTTCACCAACTGTGTGGGCAGACCAAATTCATTATAAATGTTGTTGACGTAGACGAACGGGTCGTTCAGTATCAGGTTATTCCGACTGTAATCGTTGTACAGGAACTGCCAAACCTTATTCGTTCGATAGGGATTGACCTTGTCGTCGTATTTCAGGGCGGAGTCGGACTGGATCTTATTGCCATTGGCGTCATATTTTATCTCTTCCATCAGTTGTGGATGATGAGGGTCGTTGAGGGACCAGATCTTGACGATCCTGTCGTGAGCGTCCAGGCTATAGGCCTTAAGGCCGTAACCGCCGATAGCCGCGGCATTGGGAGATGGGCCCCGGACGTCATCGCCTTGATACACCAGCAAGGTGTCGAGGATATAATCTTTACGCGGATAAGCGTATTTATGCCAGAATACCGCACCAAATTCCTTTATAAAAGTGAGCATGTTGTCCGACAATCTGCCGAAACGGTCATACCGGTAATATTGATCGAGATTGCCCGGTGCATCCTGATGGCTTGTCGACAGCATAGAGACAGGGTCGCCCTTTGTGTTGTAAGTGAGGTAAAAAGTGTCCGGGGTACCAAGTATATTGGTGACATAGAATTTTGTTACCCGGCAGAGTGAGTCGTGTGCATCGGGATGGTCGCGGATAAAGTCGCAGACCTTGCGGCAGGAGGTGGCGGTGAACAGGATGATAATGGCCAGGAAAAGCAGGGGTTTCATGATGCATGGTTTAGGTGGTTAATAGTCGATAGGCCCTTTGGGCATGGAGCAGGCATAAGTGATGTTAAACGTAGGGCCGGTGCTGGTCAGCCCGAAGAAGGTCATATTGCGTTCGAATGAATTGGGCAGTAGCAGCGGTAGCCCCAGGTCATTATAAACGGGTGATGGCAGGATTATTACGCCCGGATCCGGACTAAGGGGAAGCTCATTGTTACGGGAATAATTATGGTAGACGAATTGCCAGACCTTATTGGTGCGATAGGCATTGACCTTATCGTCATAATAGCGTTCGGCGTTGGTCAGGGGCTGGTTGCCGTTAGCGTCATAGATGACCTTTGCGCCAGGTTGAGGAGGCTGATGCGGGTCTTTGGATACGCTCCAATACCTGTCGATCCTGCCCTGGGCGTCGAATGTATAGCCCACGATAAAATAACCGATTGGATCATCGGCAGCATTGGGAGCGGGTTTGCTGGCATCGCCAAAATCGCTGAATGTGGTGTCGGTGACAAAGCCGGGCCGGGGATACCCATATTTGTGCCAGTTGACAGCAAAGGGTGCTTGTCCTGTGTCCCATATGTCCGTCTGGATGTAGTCGGTGAGCCTGTTAAGAAGGTCATATCTAAAATACTGGCCCCCTACGCTAAACTTGCTGTGGGACAGTACAGTGACGGGGTCCCCCTTCTTATTATAGGTGACGGTAAGCACGTCGTCGGAGGGGTTATCAAATTTGATCCTAATGGTGTCGACACGGCAGAAGCTGGCGTGGGCATCGGGATGGTCGCGGATAAAGTCGAAGGCTTTACGGCAGGAGGTGGCGGTGGACAGCATGAAGGTTGCTGCCAGAATAAAGCAGGTGAGCTTTGACATGGTGAAGTTTTTAAATTTGATAAAAGGAGGGGGGATGTGATGGGATATGTGGGGAAGGGATTATGGCGAGCAGGCAGATAAAATAAAGATACGTTATAGGTACACAAATGTCAAGCCGGCGGAACAAATACCGTGTTTTGACGGTGGCGCTGTCATGAAAGTATCCTATATTCATGCTATTATGAGAAAACAACTTCATGCACTGCTGCTCATTATGGGCATGAGCTCCTCTCTTTTTGCCCAAAGAACCATCATATATTGCGGTAAGCTCATCGATCCTGCCTCCTTGCAGGTGAAGACGGAAATGTCCATTATTGTGACGGGCAACACGGTTTCGGAAGTTCAGAAAGGATATGTTCCTTCGGCTGCGGGCGATAAGGTCATCGATCTGAAGGGTCGCACTGTCATGCCGGGTCTGATAGATGCTCATGTACATCTCGAGCATGAGACGAGTCCGAATGCCCAGCTGCGGGGATTCATCACCAACGATGCGGATGTTGCTTTCCAGTCGACCGTCTATGCAAAGACAACGTTGATGGCGGGCTTTACCACCGTACGGGATGTGGGCGGCACCGGGGTGAATATCGCGTTGCGTAATGCCATCCGCAAGGGTTTGGTACCGGGGCCCCGTGTCTATACAGCCGACAAGATCATTTCCTCGACGGGCGGGCATGGCGATCCTACCCATGGATGGCGGAAGGGGTTGACAGTCGACGAAGAGACGACCATCACCGTGGCCGATGGGAAGGATGCCTGTATCAAGGCGGTACGGCAACTATATAAAGAAGGAGCGGACCTCGTGAAGATCACGGCCAGCGGTGGTGTGCTGAGCCTGGAGAAGGATGGGACGGGGCCGCAGTTTTCCGAAGAAGAGATCCGTGCCATTGTAGAGACGGCAAAGGATTATGGAATGGCGGTGGCGGCCCATGCACATGGTGCGGAGGCGATGAAACGCGCTATCCGCGCAGGGGTGACTTCCATCGAGCATGGCACCCTGATGGATGACGAGGCCATCAGCCTGTTCAAACAGCATGGCACCTGGTATGTACCGACCATCATTGCGGGTAAGTCGGTGGCCGACTCAGCCAGGAAACATCCTGAATACTATCCTCCCGTGATCGCCGGCAAGGCTATTGCCATCGGTCCCATGATACAAAATACATTCACCAAAGCCTATAAAGCAGGGGTAAAGATCGCCTTTGGGACGGATGCCGGTGTATATGCGCATGGGAAGAACTGGATGGAATTCGTCTATATGACCGAGGCGGGTATGCCTCCCCTGGAAGCCATCAAATGTGCGACGGTAAATGCTTCTCAGCTTATCGGGATCAGCGATAAGGTAGGCACTATTGAAAAAGGCAAGCTGGCGGATATTGTGGCTGTGGAGGGCGATCCGACGCAGGATATCCATGTCATGGGGAATGTGAAGTTTGTCATGAAGGATGGGGTGGTGTATAAGAATGATTGATAATCAAGTTTCTATAATGTTTCAACGAGTTTAAATGCTTTAAATTCATAATAAAATAGGATTGAAATCCTGAAATATCATATAAATTATGGATTAGAATCCTAAAATATGATAAAACGGACTTGGTATACGAAATGCGATCATAAACGACTTCAGATTACTTAATTCCCGAAATGATGTTGGTGCATTGTGGGAAAGCTTTGTTGTTGCAGAACGAATGAAGCTGCATCGATATGGAGACAATGAAACCTCTCAATATTTTTGGCGCACCACCCAACAGCAGGAAATTGATCTTATTGAAGAAAAGGGATCCGGTCTTACAGCCTACGAATTAAAATGGAATAAAAACAAAAGGTTCGATTTCCTCAAACCTTTACAGAGAATTATCCTGGTTCAGGAACCTTTGTGATCTCACCCGATAATATCGAGGATTATTTACTGATATAGGTTGGTTAACGTCCTTTCCTCAGCCAATGATACAACCAGCCGGTGGCCGGAGCGCTGCTGGGTGGAGTTTTGAGCACGCCATTGGATGGCGTTTGGGGTTTTTGCACCGGCGTACCGGTCGTTTTGCCTGATGCCTGCGATGACGCCTGCGCCGGTGATTGAGCTGGTGCAGGTGTCCACCCAGCGCGGTTTTTTCCACAACATGACATATGATTTGATTTTTTTTATTGATCGTTACGAGAAGTAAGTTTTTCCAACAGACAGATCCCGCCGGAGAGCGCCAGCCATAACAGGATGCCTTCTTTTAAGTTTCGGGCTATATATATAGCGAAGGGTATCGCTACCCAAATACTAAGACAGTAAGGACAGTCGAGCAGGCTTCCGAAGAAGCCTGCCCCTGCCATCTTACGCAGCCTGAAGATGCTGTTGAAAGGTCCATCTTCCCTTGCAAAGAGATGCGTGATCCGCCAGGCTGCCAGCAACACGATAAAGAACAGAAAAGCATCCATAGGTTGTGTCACGGCTTAGGGTCTATGGTTCCAATGCGAAGGCTGCCACGTCGCCATTGTCCTTGGCTATCAGTCTGTAGGTTCCATCGGTGGCCATGGCTGCTACGGAAAGGGTTTCTGCGAACGCTGCTTTACCGATGCCACCATTGTAGCAGGACTCCAGTAACTGGGCCGGAGTAAAGGGTTTGTCGTAGATGCCACCGCCGCCGAGTATATAGCCGTCGGCGCTGTCGATGACCATTCCGCTGGCGCCCGCTGCAGCGACATAACCGCAGGTGCCTCTTTCCACGTTGAATTCAAATACCGCGAAGTTATTCGGATGAGCCGCCTGGAAGGAAAGGTCCAGTGTCGCTTCTGTACCGCCGGGCTTATAGGACACGAATCCGCAACAATCCGTAGAGGCGGGTGTGCCGTTGACCTTTACGGTATAGATATCGGCCGAGCAGCCTGAATTGTCTATCCGGATAAGTATGTTGAAACCGCTGGTCGTCGGAGAGGACGGGGTGGGCAGCTCCAGCAGGGCATCCGGTGCGTTTACGCTAAAGCCGGCATTGCTGTAGTCGGGTACTTTGAAAGTGGCCTTGGGAATATTTGTCAGCAGGGCGCCTGTCTTATCGAACAGTTCCAGCTTGAATTCGTAGAGCCCATCGCCTTTGTGGAGGCCGGCATCCCTTAGATCATCCGAATTAAAGGAGATACTGTAGTTGCGATAGCTGGGCTCGGTCCATTGAGGATTGGCTTCCGGTACGCTAAAGGGCGCCATATCGGGCCGTTCCGTAGGGATGATATACAGGTTGTCGTTGGCGCCGACGGTGAAGGGCCCCAGCTTTACGCTGTTCGATCCGAACTGGGTGTCGCCGTGAGAGTCGACATAAGTAAATTCGTATCCTTTAGATGTAATGCCGCCCGCGGGCTGCAGGGCCTTATAGGAGTCGGAGACATTCACCAGGGCCGCGTCCTTTACTTTCTTATAGCTCCAACGGTAGTAATAGATACCGTTGTTCGGAAGGCTGTTGCCAAATCCAACGACAAAGGTGGGTCCTCCACCGAACGGACGTTTGAAATCACCTACCGTCGTGGGTAAGAAGGATGGGTCATAGATGGCTGCTGCATCCGTCAGGCCGATGCGGTTATAGGTCGCCGATTGTCCGGGAGGCGCCTGTGTATAGCTGGCCTGGTTGATATGGGAGACGCTAGTGCTGCCCACTGCCCTTACCCAAACCACGTCTCCCGGCAAGGAGCAATCGCAGCAGCATCCTCCCGGTACCCTTGGGTCGGTGATATGGATGTTGATGGGTGAGCCGCAGGCATAGTTCCATAATGTGTAACAGGGGATAGGCGGCTCATATACTGTGGTCCATACACCGTTGATCTGGTATTCTATCCATATATAAATATCGGGTTTGTCACCGGTGCACCAGTAGCTCACCTGTTTATCGAATCTTCCGGCAGCATCGGTGTATGCGACAGCCAGTTCACGGCAATGATAGAACCAGGGCCACCACCAGGGCCAGAGACAGAACCAGGGATGGAAGATGGCGTAGTTGGCGGCGATCGTCTCCCTGATCTTGTTGAGATTACCCGAGGCAAGGGTCTGCCGGATATCTGCGCTTAGCTCCGGCAAGGCAGCTATGGCTTCCGCATGCCGCTGTTCTTCGGAGAAGGTGCGGAATATGGTCTTTTGATTTTTGGTTTGTTCGAGTGTTACGCGGCTGGTTGCAAAGGGCGGCGGGTCGGGTTGGGGAATAGGGAATTTGATGATCTCGCGCGGGTTGAGGATCACTTCGGGCACTTTGGCGATGATATAGTCGGGGATCCTGTAGATCCAGTACCAGATAGCGTCGATATCGCAAATGTGTACGCGGGCTTTGCAGATGGGGCGGTCTTCCCACATGCCGTCGACAAAGAACCATTTGGATACCTTTCCCGTCACCCGGCAGGAACAGAAGGGCCAGAACTGAGTGATCAACGAGGGGATAGGCAGTATAGAAAAGTTGCCGTCGGCGGTCGCCTGCAGCACGGGTTCGTAAGGCTTGTACTGTTCCAGCGCTTCGATACTTTTCACGCTTTCGATTCGCTTATCCGTCCCCGGGGCGATGAGGATCCTGAATTCGCTGGTGTTGGGTGTTTGGGCTGCAGCGTTGGCGGGTGCGGTGTTGGGGGCGCCGGCTGTATCGGCCAGGATAAATTCCAGCAAATTTTTACTGACGTGCTGCATTTGGAGGAACCGTCCATCGCAATAAAAAAGGAAGCCGACAAGGGATATCTCCTGCTGTGGCGCCTGTTCAAAGTTTACCGTCAAAGAGATTTTCTTAGCATCTTTTGCCATGATGAAATTTTTTGTGTGTACAATAAGATTCTGTAGCGTACAAGCCGCTAATGGTTGAGGATGGCGCGGTAGTTATTCAGGTAAAAGAGACAGAGGAGAGAGATAATCAAATGCAAGATACGATGTCGTACGACGCATGTCAATACCACTTTATGGTAAAATTTGCACAGACGGGAAGTATCGGGTAAACTTTAGCTCTTCCACTTCCTCAACTGCTGCAACAATGCCTTCATATCCTTCGGCAGGGGCGCTTCTAATGTATGGTGTTCTCCCTGCTGGTCCTGGAAGTGTAGTAGCTGCGCATGCAGCGCCAGCCGGTGAAGGATGGGGTGTTCCTGCTCTTCATTCCTGCTGAGCTTGTAGTTGCGTTTAAAAGAAGAGATAAAGACCGGACGGCCGTCGCCGTAAGTTTCGTCACAGACGATAGGGTGACCCATGGCCTGCATGTGTACGCGGATCTGGTGTGTGCGACCGGTATGGATGTGGAATTGTACCAATGAATAGAGACCCAGCTCTTCAATGACCTCGTAATCCGTGAGGGAGGCTTTGCCTTTTTTGTTGACCACCATGGTGCCGGGCTTGGTGGGGTGTTCCATAATGGGATGGTCTATGCTGCCTTTAGGTTGGGCGAGGCTGCCTTGCACGATACCAACATAAATTTTTTCAACGGCCCTTTCTTCGAAAATCTTCGAGAGGTACTGATGGGTCGCCTCATCCTTTGCAAAGATGATGACACCGCTGGTGTCCCTGTCGAGTCTGTGGACGGTGAAGATGGCGCCATATTTCTCTTTCAGCAGGCTTTTCAGGGATGGGTCCTTGCCTTCGCGGTCGGGGATGCTTAGCAGACCGGCGGGTTTATTGATAGCAATAAATTGTTCGTTCTCGAATATGATCTCGGGTTTGTGCTGCATATGGGAGAGGATTATTCGGAATCACGTTTCCTTTTGTTGTCGCGCCGCTGATCGCGCACCTTGGCCTTGTTGTAAGAGCCGGAAGACTTGCGACCACGGAGTGGATCCGCTGCCGGAGCGGCCGGCCTGGCGAATTTGCCAGGTTTGGGTTTGGCCTGACCAGCGGGTCTGGAGGGCCTGGCGGGTGTATTTGGTTTTGGGGATTTAAATGATCTTGCAGGTTTGGCAGTCACGGCCGGTTGGACGGGTACATCGGATCTTCCGGTAGCCGCGGTTTTGTCTGCCGCGGCAGGTGAAGCCAGCGAGCCTCTGAAAGAAGAATTCAGGTATTTGAGGATGCGGATCTCTTTTTCCGTCAGCAGCCGCCAGTGGCCGCGCTGTACATTCTTTTTCGTAAGTCCTGCGTACGTGACCCTGTCGAGTCCCCGGACATCATATCCCAGGTGTTCGAAGATGCGGCGGACGATGCGGTTGCGGCCGCTGTGGATCTCCAGGCCTATCTGCGTCTTGTCCTTTATGTCGGCATAGGCCAGCACGTCCACGCGGGCCAGGCCGTCTTCCAGTGTCACACCTTCCGCGATCTTGTCGAAATCGGCCTTTGTGAGCGGCTTGTCCAGCGTCACATGATATATCTTTTTTATCTCGTGTTTGGGATGGGCCAGCTTCTGGGCCAGGTCGCCGTCATTGGTCAGCAACAGCACGCCGGAAGTGTTGCGGTCCAGGCGGCCGATGGGAAACACCCGTTCCGTAGTGGCCTGGCGGATAAGGTCCAGCACCGTCCTACGGCCTTGCGGGTCGTCGGTGGTAGTGATATAATCCTTGGGTTTGTTGAGGAGTATGTAGACAAAGTTCCGTGATATGGTGACCTTTTTCCCACCTACTTTGACGACGTCCGAAGGGGACACCTTTGTGCCCGGTTCGGTGACGAGCTTACCATTGACCTCTACTTTCCCCTGACGAATGAGCCCGGCAGCGTCCCGGCGGGAGCAGATGCCTCCATGTGCAATATACTTGTTCAGGGGCAGCATGTTCGGATCCTGGGGAGCGGCGCCTTTGGGAGCAGAGGCCGCGGCAGGAACGGTGGATTTCGATGGTGTGGTATACTTCGATGGCGTAGTGGATTTCGACGGTGCAGTGGATTTGGATGGGGCAGTAGATTTCGACGGCGCAGTGGATTTCGATGGCGTACCTTTTGCAGGGGCATCCGTGGCCTTCAGCACTACGGTCGGCGGCTTTCTTTTTCCGGGAAGCTTTTTTAAATGGGCGCCGCCGGCCATCTGTTGTTCACGGGCCTGGCGTTTGGCTTCAAAGTGTTTTTCGATGGCTTCTTTACGCTCCTTCTTTGCCGCCTTTTTTTCCTGGCGGAAACCTTCTTTGATGGCAGCGTTGTTCTTTTTAGTGTAGAACTTGTTGAAATTATCCGTTCTGCGCGGCATAGATTAAAGTTTGCTGTTTTACAACAGTAATTATATTATATAAAGTGCAAAGATAATAAATAAAAGGCAAACAGGCAATTTGATCCATGTATGGTAAGGGTTTGAGGTGAATAGTACCATTGAAAAGGCGATATGCGCAACAAAAATATTAGTCTACTTGTATTGTAGGGTATATATTTGCACCAGGAAAACACATTGAGTTACTAAAAGCACTGTTATGAAGAAGCTGCTAGCCGGGCTAATGCTTATCTTTTTTTCTTTCTTTACGCAAGCACAAACTATTAAAGTAAATGGAGTAGTCACAGGAAAACCGGATGGAACGTCGCTGGACGGCGTCACCGTTAGGATAAAAGGCACTTCGCGGGCTACGACCACCAACGCGGAAGGTAAATTCGAGATACCGGCATCACCCGGAGAGGTTATTCAATTTAGCTTTATCGGTTATCAACAAACGGAATTGCCTGTGAAGGATGAAGCCGTCCTCCAGGTCTCGTTGGAGCAGGCGAAGGGTACTTTGAACGAGGTCGTCGTGACGGCATTGGGTATTGCCCGGCAGAAAAAGTCATTGGGTTACACTGTCCAGGAGCTGAAGTCGAAGGACATCGCCGAGACTTCGGAGCCCAATCTTGTCAATGCACTGGAAGGTAAGGTAGCCGGTGTCCGGGTGACCAACAGCCAGGGCGAGATGGGGTCTTCGCGAATTGTGATCAGGGGTGAGACTTCCATCTCGGGGAATAATCAGCCGTTGTTTGTCGTGAATGGATTTCCCGTAGACAATTCCCAGCTGGGAGCCGGCGCCTCCAGGGATTTTGCCAATGCCATTGCTGACATCAATCCCAACGATGTCGAGTCCATCAGCTTTTTGAAAGGACCTAATGCTGCGGCCTTATATGGGTCCCGCGCTGCACAGGGCGTGGTGCTGATAAAGACCAAGACCGGCAGAAAGAAAAAGGGCCTTGGCGTTACTGTCAACAGCAATACGAGCTTTAGCAACCTGCTCACCCTGCCGAAGTACCAGAATGTTTTTGGACAGGGCGCCAATGGGCAGTTCAGCTATAAAGATGGTGCAGGCGGTGGTGTCAATGACAATGTGGATGAAAGCTGGGGGCCAAAAATGGACGGCCAGCTGATCCCTCAGTTCTTCGATGGGGCGCCTCAACCTTTTGTACCACATCCCGACAATGTAAAAAGCTTTTTTAAGACGGGCGTCAGCTTTAATAATGGCGTAGGGATCGAGGATGCGGGGGATAGGTACAATTACAGGTTCTCAGTCAATACACAGAAGATGTTTGGCGTTATTCCCAACAGCGATCTGGGAAGAAATAACTTCTCTTTGAATACTACGCTGAAGTTAGCTCCCCGGCTGACGCTGACAGCGAACATAAATTATATACAGACCAGCTCGGGCAACCTCCCGGGTGCGGGCGGCAAACGTTCTACCAGCACTATGCTCCAATTTATCTGGATGGGACGGCAGGTGGATATGAATAAGCTGCGGGATCATTATTATAGTACGCTTAGCCCGTTGAACTGGAATAACGCTTACTATAGCAATCCTTTCTTTGTTGCGGAACAGAATACGGTAAGCCAGCGGAGGGGCCGTGTCATCGGAAATGTCGGATTGAGCTATAAGATCACCGACGAACTGACCGCCAACCTGCAGTCGGCTACGGATTATTATACCGATCGCCGCAAACTGCGGATAGCTTATGGCACCAGCGGTACTCCGTTCGGCAGCTATGAGGAAGATGCCTACACCATCAATGAGAACAATACCCAGTTTACGTTGAACTATAAACGTAAGCTCAGCGCGGACTTCAGCCTGGAAGCACTGGGCGGGGCCAACCTGAGGACCTGGTCATTCGAAGAGAACGATCAAAAGGCGCCCCGACTGGCGGTGGCCGGTGTGTATACGCTCACCAATTCCCGCGATCCGCTGATATCTTCCAACTTTTTTTCCAAACGTAAGATCTATAGCTTGTTCGGGTCGGCGGAACTGGGCTTCCGGAATTACGCTTTCTTGAATTTCACGACCCGTAATGACTGGAGCTCTACGCTTCCGATAGCGAACCTTTCTTATTTCTATCCGTCCGTCAGCGCCTCATTCATCCTATCGGATGCATTCGACATCCGCAGTGATGTGCTCAGCTATGCCAAGCTGCGGGGCGGCTGGTCAAAAGTGGGCGCCGACGCGGATCCTTACCAGCTGATAAACACCTATCCTTTTATCACCCCAACCTTTGGAGGTAATCCCATGCTGACAGCCAACACGCTGTCTCTTAACGCCGGCTTGAAACCGGAGGCCACCACCTCGACGGAAATAGGCGCAGAGGCCGGTTTCTTTTCGAACAGGTTACGGCTGGACCTGAGCCTTTACCACAGCAGCAGCTATAACCAGATCCTTCGTGCGGATGTAAGCCCTACGACGGGGTATTATCAAAAGCTGATCAATGCGGGAAGGCTTAATAATAAAGGCCTGGAAGTGCAATTGGGTATAACGGCGGTGAAAACAACCCATTTCACCTGGGATATCAATGCCAATTACGGCATGAATCGCAGTAAGCTGGTTGCCCTGGATGACGCGGGATTGTTGAAAAATTATCTGCTGGGCAGCGATGGGACCATACAGACCGTCGCTACGGTCGGCAAGGCCTACGGCAGCCTTTTCGGAACAGCCTTTCTTCGCAACAACCAGGGGCAGGTCGTCGTAGACGACGATGGGACCCCGTCTACCAATCCTACCAACCAGATCCTTGGAAAATATACACCCGACTGGCTGGGTGGTATCACCAATACTTTTACGTACGACCATTTCAATCTTAGCGTGCTGGTGGACGGCGCATTTGGAGGATCGCAATATTCTTCGACCAACGCTACCGGCGCCTATACAGGTGTGCTGGCTTCAACGCTGCCCGGCAGGGATGCAGCGCACGGAGGTTTGTCTTATTACTACCCCGGGAACGATAATAAGCAGCTGCCCGTGGCAGGAACGGCAGGCCCTGCAGGAGAGAAAGTATATGACGACGGCATCATCTTTAAAGGCGTAACCCAGGACGGGAAGCCCAATAAGACGATCATGCCCGCTTCATCTTATTATAAGACGCTGAACAATTTTGACGAAGCCTGGATATACAGCAGCAGCTTTATCAAGCTTCGGGAAGTACGGCTGGGTTACGATCTACCGGTCGAATGGTTGCACTCTATCGGCTTTGCCGGAGCCACTATTACCCTTGTGGGACGTAACCTATGGATCATTCATAAGAAAGTACCGAATGTGGATCCTGAAACGGCGTTTAACAACGGCAATGGACAAGGTCTTGAAGACCTGAGCCTTCCCGGCACCAGGAGCTATGGCATTAACCTGAACTTTAAATTTTAATGACGATGAAAAGAACTGCATATATATTTTTGATCGTATTGTCCTTTGGTGCTGTCTCCTGCAAAAAGGAGCTGGCGGATATCAATAAGAACTCCAATGCCACGGAGAATCCTCAGCCGGACTACCTGCTGACGGCTGCCGAAAAGCTGATGACGGACGCCTACTGGAGTGTGGACAACAATATGAACTCTTCTCTTTTGATCGTTCAGCATTGGGCGAAGATCCAGTATACGGACCCTGACCGGTATATTTTCACGAACAGCAGCTTCGACTCCTTATGGAAGGCCGGATATGCGCGTGGGGTTACTAACCTGAATAAGATCATTTCGATTGCCGCGGCACAAAATAACGCCAACTACAAAGGAGTAGCTCTCACGCTGCGTTCCTGGGTGTTTCAATTATTGACGGATGCTTATGGCGATATCCCGTACAAACAGGCCGCCAACATCGACAGCTTTCTCACCCCGCAGTATGACGCACAGGAAGATGTCTACCTGGGGCTGTTGAATGATCTGAAGACAGCGCAGGCTGCGCTTGATCCCTCCGGCCCCGCCATCGCGGGAGATCCGTTGTATGGAGGAAAAATCGCGCGCTGGAAAAAATTTGCGAACTCGCTGCGGCTGCGTATCGCGCTTCGTATTGCCGACCGCGACCCTGATAAGGCGGTGCAGGTGTTGACGGACATCCAGGCAGAAGGCGGCGCTTATTTTGAGGGGCTCGTCGATGCCGCCGCGCTAATCTACCAGGATTCCCCCAATCAAAATCCCGTGAGCGCCATTTTCGATACACGGCAGGATTACCGGATCAGCAAGACCATCGTGGACAGGCTGACGGCATTGAACGATCCCCGTTTGCCCGTTTATGCGCAGCTGACAGATGATACACCGAAGGTTTATAAAGGCGTACCGAATGGTCTGCTGACGAATGATGCCAATAGCCTGGGGCTTAGCAAGACCTCCCGGCCAGGCGATTATTTCAGGGCGCCGCATGCACCGGGTGTCATCATGAGCTATGCTGAAGTGTTGTTCGATCTTTCGGAAGCCGTTGCCCGCGGATTTATCACAGGCGACGCGGCGGATCTTTATAAGCAAGCGGTGCTGGCGAGCTTTGCACAATATGGTATTGTGGATGTTGGGGTGACGGGGCCTTACCTGGCGCAACCGTCTGTCCAGTATGATGCGGGGAATTTCAGGAAGTCCATTGGGGAGCAGAAGTGGATTGCCCTGTTCGGGCAGGGATTGGAAGCGTTTGCCGAATGGAGGAGGCTGGACTATCCGCAGTTGACGCCTGCCGTGGCGGGTGTGCTGGGAGGGAAGATACCGGTACGGTTTATCTATCCCGGGAAGGAACAATCGTTAAACGGAGCGAATTATACGAAGGCGGTAGGGCATCAGGGGGCGGACTTATTGACGACGAAGTTGTGGTTTGATAAGAATTAAGGAAATGTCTGAATTGAATAGTTGTGAAAGGGCGGCTGGCTGGCCGCTCTTTTTTTATTGGCGCCGGATACTGCGGATCTTTTCCAGTTCAATTACATCTATCTGATCTTTTGGCCGATTAACTACTTTTTTATTTTGAATCAGGTGATTAATGTGTAGAAAGGGGACATGTACTCCTTCCAAATCTGCGATAGAGGCCATGCTTAGACATTCTTCAAAGGAATGATCTTCCAATCCTTTCATTTGGGTCATGATATCGAGTTCTATGCCGCCGACAATGTTGATAGAGGAGAAGCCTGGCACAAACGGCATTGTTTCAAGCGGGGCAAAATCACCATATCCTAGCATTCTAATGGCTGCTCTAAGATTCTTCCTGTTTTCCAGCATATCTTCCAGCCACATATCTAAATCATCTGTGTTTCTATTGAAACCATGGAACCTGGTCGCGAAGCCGCCAACCATGATATATCTTACATTATTTTCATTTAGAGCTCGCCAGAATTTAATGAGCTCTTCATCCAAAACATCCATATCATTTATTTATGGACAACTTTTGCCTTTTTGAATAAGCTGTTGACCCGCAACATTTGAGTAAAAAGATGCAGTTTTTCTATGTCGGGACGATATATATTCTCAATAAGACGCTGTTCCTCTGAGCGGTTCTGCAATTTAGCTGGGTAATCGCTTCCTGGTATGTTTTGTGGTTCAGCCGCCATGTGTTATAAATTATAGTGCAATTTAAACAAATTTTCAGTAGGTTTTAAATTGGTTAACGGGTAGTTGTTGTTTAATTTATTGATAGTTAACAAGTTGTTTGATTGAGGGTAATCAAATTTTGGAATCGAGACAACAAGTGTAATTGACCGTCTGGGATTAGTTTTTAATGAAATGAGGCAGGTAAGGTTTGAGACAACATAGGTAACCTACTTGCCGCTGTGATCTGTTTTTAAATTAATGAGTAACTTAGGTTTGAGACAACCGTGGTTTGGCAATTGACCGAACATTCGAGGTTGTGATCTGCTTTCAAATTAATCGGTAACTTAGGTCTGAGACAACTGAATGATGGCAGTCAATTGGATGTTAGCCCCATTTTATAATAGGAATTTTATCAACGGAGCAGCACTATCCTTCCTTAATAAATTCGACTTTCACCATTCCTTGGCACCACGATTTCATTCCAGTTCCAGCGGTGCCCCCACTTAAATCCGGCTGATACACACTAAACATTTGTCCATGGGGTTCCCAGCCTATGCCGATATGATTTTTTATATGCTGTGTAAGTTCATTGATGCTGCCAGCTCTAAGTGTTGAATAGTCCGTAATTTTCTTGGTCATATGGAAGGCTTTAGAGGACTCCAAAATACAATGAAAAAATATTTTCAACGAATTGCTAAATTTGTTAGTGTCTTAGTAGCATGATAGCAGATGGGCTTGTCTTCTTACCTGAGGGTGGTGCCCCAAAACAGAATGGTGTCCTGTCTGTCTTCACGGTTATGACTCGCTTTTCAAATTATTCGGTAACTTAGGTCCGAGACAACTATATGCGTTCTGCTGCGACCGGGCCGAGACAACTAACCAGGATGGGAACCTCCTGCAAAATATGTTGTGATCTGCTTTCAAATTATTCGGTAACTTAGGTCCGAGACAACTTTTATATTTTTCGGCTCGTTAGACCAGGAGTTGTGATCTGCTTTCAAATTATTCGGTAACTTAGGTCCGAGACAACTGTTCCCGATATGGATCGTTCGGGTGCTGTGTTGTGATCTGCTTTCAAATTATTCGGTAACTTAGGTCCGAGACAACCCAAAAAAGCCAGCTAAATGGTAGAGGAAAGTTGTGATCTGCTTTCAAATTATTCGGTAACTTAGGTCCGAGACAACATGGTCAATGGCCATGGCCACGACCCCGGGGTTGTGATCTGCTTTCAAATTATTCGGTAACTTAGGTCCGAGACAACTGGTTATTCTTCATCCTTCTTTTCCTTGCAGTTGTGATCTGCTTTCAAATTATTCGGTAACTTAGGTCCGAGACAACACCTTCGG
>Ga0207695_10001194_pt1 | contig 44655 bp, 26 predicted proteins | sample KBSC54metaG_FD_184354 | JGI IMG/M metagenome (GOLD analysis project Ga0207695, IMG submission 184354) | Corn rhizosphere microbial communities from Kellogg Biological Station, Michigan, USA - KBS C5-4 metaG (SPAdes) (version 2) | ecosystem: Host-associated > Plants > Roots > Rhizosphere > Soil...
CCTGTTGGTTGGTAGCTTCAGCAACCACCATTCTGACAGGGGGCCACATCTTGCGCAAATGTAGTAAATGTAGTTGCGGCGCGGACTTGCGGCTTATCTTTATGCCATTAGCACCTGTCTCCCTTTCGCGCGCGGTCGTGATCATCGGACGGCCGATGTTGAAATTCTTCAGCTTAGTCGACCTCGGCACCGCCTTCAGACTTCGAGTAGGATTCGCGCAGCGAGCAGGAAGGTCACAATGGCTGAAGAGGGAGACATCAAGTGGCTTTTGGAGCGCAACGTCTTTGAAGACAATAACCCGGAACGGATCGCTCAGATTGTGCGTTCCCGGGGCATGACCTGCTTTGAAGTCGCCTACACCTGCGTGGACGGCGACGAACGGGAGTTGCGTCCAGCAGCATCCGTGCCGTTCGGCCACGACGACCTCGTGTTCGTCTACGGCTCCATGAACCTCTGCCGCTGGTTATTGCGCGATCGCCGCTGGCCACAACTTGCTTGGTACGATTTCGGCCGACTGCGCTGCCAGAGCTATTACGCCCATTGGGGAAACTTCCTGTTACAGCGGGAGTACGCCTTCCTGCCGCTGACCGAGGTCCGCCGGCGGCGAGATTGGCTATTCCAAACGTTCGGGCGGGATGGCCGCATCTTCATCCGTCCAGATGACAACGCCAAAAGCTTCGCTGGTGGAGTGGTCGAGGCAAATGATTTCGAGAAGTGGTGGGAACTCGCCAACTTTTACCGGCCCAGTCCCGAAAGCATAGCCGTCGTCGCAAGTCCTCAGATCATTCGTTGCGAGTGGCGATTCATAATCGGCCATAAAAAAGTGGTTACGGGTAGCCAGTATCGTCGTAACGGGGTTGAGGAACTCTTGGAAAGCTACCCGCCGGAAGCTGCGGGGTTCGCAGAGGCCGTTGCCAGCTTCAATGGGTTCGAGCCGCACCCCGTCTACGTGATGGATGTATGCGAAACGAGCGATGGATACAGATTAGTCGAGATCGGCAGCATCTGTTGTGCCTCCCTATATGCCTGCGATTTGGATCGTGTGATCGCGGCGATAACCGAGGGCCAACGAGGGTAAGAAATCGAACTGAAGGGGACACGACCCGGACACGACCCTTTATTTGCTTCCTTTCCTCCCTCGGCCGGCTTTTCGCTTCCGCCAGCCTTTCTGGCGGCCGCGGGGGCGGAGGGTGCTGGAGAGGCCGTGCCGCGCGGCGGTCGCTTTCACCCATGACGGGCTGCCCAGCGGTCGGCCACGCTGGGTGGCGGTCTGGATGGCGTCCACCTCCGCCTGCGTTTGCGGCTCGTTCACGAGCCTCGTCCAGTCCCGCGGTCGATCGATCGGCCAATCGCTCAGCAGTCGCCGCATCTCCTGCGGCCCGTGCAGGCGAACGTGCAGGCTGCTCCATCGCCAGTCCTGGGCTCGCGCCACGGCACCGGCACGAAGCGGATTGCGCTCGACATACCGCAACACCGTCAGCAGATGCGCATCCTGCTGCACCATGAAATTCTTGAATCGCCCCTGATACACGTGCCCCATTCCCACGGCGTTGTGGGCTGTCTGCCAGCGGGCGGCATGCGTGAGCCCCAGATATCCAAAGAACCGCGACAACTCGCCCTCGCGTCGTGGCCGAACCACAAAATGCCAGTGGTTGGACATGATGCACCAGGCCAGGATCGGGATCGGATGCCGCTGGTGGGCTTGAAGCATCACCTCCTCAAACGCGAGGAAGTCGGCCTCCTTGCGGAAGAGCCGCAACCGGCCATTGGCGCGGTTGAAGACGTGATAAACAAATCCGGCTGGAGCGACGCGAGGGATGCGGGGCATGGGGCGAGACTACCCCAAGGACGGCCGAAAAGCAAAATAAAGGGTCGTGTCCCCTTCAGTTACGCTGCGCGAGCAGCAGTCAACCTCTCCCGGATTTTTTTCTCCACCTATCGATCACCTCCGCACGCGCAATAAGGATGCACATTCCTGCGACCCATGCGATACAACCGAACGCCGCACCAATCCAGGCGTTGAATTCGAATTTCGGCGAAATATCACTACCCAATAGCATCAGTATTCCTAGAGCACATGCTTGGAGAATGCAGCCAAGAGAAACCATGTATTCTCCCGATTTGGACCAGGCGCGGACTCGCCGCCTCCGACCCCTGACAGGGGCCCCCTTTCAGGGCCCGACTCGCGATCGGCTGCATTAACTTCCCTTATGCAGCAACCGCACAGCATGCCACGCGCACGTCGCCGCGATAACCAGTGGAATTGCGGAAACAAATATGGATATTGCCGTCGTAACAATCAAATGCGCCGTCGGCGCGACTCGTCGCCCCACACCGTGGCGGCCTCGACGCCAGTTTCTAAAACTAATCATCCAAATTCGACCAACGATCAAGAGCGCTTCAATAAAAAAGAGAACGCCGGCAACGGCAGTCAGCGACATTACAATGCCTACAAGCTTAGGCGACTCGGTAGCAGTGAGCGCAGCTATTACCGCCACCGCCGCTGGGAGGAAGACGAAGGCTATGGCAACTTGATGGAGTTCGCGGGGAAATCGGCGCATATCCCTTTTGCCTGATCCGTTAGCCATACATCTCCTCGAAACGGTGAACCAGATCATCGGTACTGAAGTCAGCGGTTATGCCGGAGAAGGCGTGCGTCATTCTACCGAGAGTTTTCCACTCGATCCTCGAACTTGGGAGCCAGACGGGTGCTAACCCGCAGCTGAACAACGTAGCATCTGGAGAATTACAAAACAGTCGATTCTAGGATTTCGCTTGCTTTTTGCGGAAAAACCGCAATAATTCAACCACTCGGCACGTTGTGTCGATGGAGATCATCATGAGACAGTGTTCAGGATCTAAATCAGCAAGCTGCGGCACGATTTGGCGACGCGAGTCGCTGAGTAATGCCGCGTTTAATATGCGCCATAGTACACGCATATAGCTCCCTGCCTTTGCCGGCCGGGAGTTCTTCCCGGTCGAAGGTAATACGTATCTTAAAACCGGGAAGACGTTAGCTCGAAATTGAGCATTTGGTCTGTGGTAGTCCCACGGTGACCCAATGTTGGTCCGCGCATACAGATTGAAGAAAGGCTGTGATCCGTCTATCGCGCTGTTAGCTCAGAGGCAGAGCACCCGCCCGATAAGCGGGAGGCCGGAGGCTCGAAACCTCCACGGCGCATTTGTGTAGTTTTGTAGCACAGCCGCCCTCGGCTGTGGCTTGCTGCTGAATCACAGCCGCGGGCGACTGTGCTACAAGAGGAGCGACGGCGGAAAGTCGTTGTATTTACTATCATTACAGTACTTAGCACTCGTAGCTCAATGGTGGAGCCGCCGGCTCTTAACCGGTAGGGTGCAGGTTCGAGTCCTGCCGGGTGCATGAGAGGAGATGTGACGCGATGGAAATGAGAAGAGAACGATGCAGCTGATTTTGCACCGGTAGCTCAACGGATCAGAGCAACCCTCTTCTAAAGGGTCGGCTGGGGGTTCGAATCCCTCCCGGTGCATCTGGACCGTGTGCACCATTGTCTCAATAGCACCGCGGCATTGCGGAAAACGAGAGGTGATTGATGAGTAGCGATTCATCAGAAAGTACCGACGAAAGCTCCGAGTTACGGAGGGTTGGCTGAACTGGTAAAGCACCCGTCTCGAAAACGGGCAGACCTTCGGGTCATGGGGGTTCGAATCCCTCACCCTCCGCTCAAGCCGCCGGCGACGGCGCGCCTGGAGGGTTGGCAGAGTGGTTTATCGCGCCGCGGTGCTAACGCGGATGGCTCAGAAATGGGTCACGGAGGTTCGAATCCTCCACCCTCCGCTGCAGGCGATCGATGCGAATTCGATCGTGAGAGCTCCTAACAAAACAGATCGCGCGGCAAGGCGCCGCGGATGGAGTCGATGGACAAGGAGCGACGACGAGGCGTATTGGTAAGGAAATACGGCGAGGAGGAGCGACGCCGATCCATCGACTCCAGACGCAAGCGTTGCCCGCGAGGTGTTTTGTTAGGAACTCTTAGGCTCTTTGAAAACCTGGTGTCCGATTTTGTGGATTTAGCTCAGACGGTAGAGCGGAGGTCTGAAGAGCCTCTTGCCCTGGTTCGATTCCAGGAATCCACATGCAACTCAAATCGCGTCGGTAGTTCAGCGGTGGAACGCCGCTATGCCAAGGCGGAAGCCCGGGTTCGATTCCCGGCCGGCGCATGGATTGGTCGCAGTGATAACTCAGTTGAGCAGAGTGCCGGTCTTCCAAACCGGAGACGTGGGTTCGACTCCCACTCACTGCATGAATGTAGCGGAGCTCCAAGCCGTGGTAGCTCAAGAGGTAGAGCAGTCGTTTTGTAAACGACCGATTGCCGGTTCGACCCCGGCCCGCGGCTCTGATAGCAAATTGGGTGTGTAGCTCAACGGAAGAGCGGAGGCCTCATAAACCTCAGGTTGTTGGTTCGATTCCAACCATCACCCATCGCGGCGTTGCCGCGATAGAGGAGGGGAGCAGGAGAACCGTTGAGCAGTAGATAATTCGAAGACCCATACCCATGTAGCTCAATCGGTAGAGCGCGCGATTGTTAATCGCGTTTATGGTGGTTCGAATCCATCCGTGGGTGCTGTGACGCTGATACGCCGGATGTTCCAATGGCGGAACGCCCGCCTCCAAATCGGGAAGCGGCAGGTTCGATCCCTGCACGGCGTGCTTAGAGCTCTTGATAATGACCACGTGACCGAGCGGCCAGGTGCGGGCCTGCAAAGCCCGACACACAGGTTCGATTCCTGTCGTGGTCTATGTGGCCGTAGCTCAACTGGACAGAGCGCCGGGATGTGACCCCGGTGGTTGTGAGTTCAAGTCTCACCGGTCACCCTGTGCAAAAAAGTAGAGGCAGAAAGCTGTTTACGTCGCACTCGTCCCACTTTCCATCGCGAATCGTAGCGAGGACGTGCGGCGACGATGTACGTGGGAATCAACCGTTCCTCAGTACCTCAAGCTGCTGGGTCTTTCCTGACCTGCCGCTCATCCACTATGCATCGAGCGTTCCGCCCGTGATGAAGTCGCCGATGTGGCCGGCGTCGTCGGTGGCGGCAACTTCGATCAGAAGATGGCGGTGCATCTTGTGCAGGAAGTGGATGGGAAACGTCAGGTTCACGGTTGGAGAATTGGGCCCGGCGGCTACGAGTTTGATTTCGCTCAGATCAATTCGCACATCGCCGTTGGAAAGCATCCCGTCCGAGCCGATCTTCTTGGCCGGCCCGAATTTTCCGCTGTGCGCGTTGTACAGGCTGATCGTCTGCGAGGCCTCGTCGAAGCGCAGCCACATGACGATCCCCTGGTCATCGCGCAGGCGCAGGTCGATGGCGGTCAGGTCATGCCAACTTGTGCCGGGCACGGTCCATTGGACCCCAAGGGTTGCGACGCCCGAGTCGGGGACCGTCGTGTTCGCACCGGTGAGCTGGAAGGTGCCGATGCTCTGCTGCGAACGCCGGACGGTGATGAAATCAAATGCGCCGCAGGAGAATGATGCGACGGCCGGGGCGTCCATCACCAGGCGCAGGACGTGGGGGCCCTGAGTCAGGAGAATGTTGCGGGTGGTGACCAGGGCAAAATTGGTATCCGATCCGGTGGCGGGAACGGAGAGCTGATTGGGCGTGCCGACCGGGGACCCGTCCACTTCAAGATGGAACAACGCGCCGGGCGATGCCGCGGCGGCGCTCACATCGATGTCGTACTGCGCGTTGGCGGCGGCGAAAATGGTGTAAGAGAGGCTTTCCCCGACTCGAGTGTCGTCCACATAGAACCCGCCCGACGGGTTGGGGAAAATATCCACACCTTCGTTTGGCCGATAGGCGCCGCCGGTGTTGGTCGGAGTCGAATCGTGATACGCGATGCCTTCGCCGCCAGTGTCGAAGTTCTCGGCTTCAATGGTATTGCCGGTGCCCAGCGTACCGCCGTCGATCACCACCGGCGTGCCGAGGAACGGGAGCTGCGGCGAGAACGAAACCGTCAGATTGTAGTTGGTATCGACATCGCTATGGACGATCGCCAGATAGGTCTGCGGGGAGACAACAAGCCCCTGGATGACGTCGTTGCCTGGCGCGCCGATGGAAGTGGCCTGGCCCAAATCGATGGTATTCGAGGTGCCGTCAACGACGTCCGTTATAGTGCTGCTCGTTAAACTGGTGCCGGTTGACCCGCCTTTTACCGTGGGGACGACGAGCGGAACCAGTTGCACATACGCGGGCGCCGCCGCGCCGGTCAGGGTCGCGGAAAGCTCGCCGACGTTCCCGATCGTTAAGACGCCGCCGGAGATGGGGGCGGTCACGTTAACGCGGAAGAAATCGTCGTTGTCGATTCGACCGACGAATTGCGTGGAGGTCGAGAGCGAGCTGGGGCCGGGGCCCAAAATCCCAAGAGTCGCTGCCGTCGCGGAGTTGTTTCCGGCGGCATCGGTCGAGATGGCCTGAAGCGACATGCTATAGGAAACCTCGCCCGTGAAGCGCAGCACATGGACGTAATAAGTGCCGGGGTCGATCAGGGAGACGACCAGAGGCGGCGGCGCAACGTTGGCCGCTGGCGAAACTGTGGTTGCAATTATTTCACCCGGGTCGATGACTCCATTGGAGTTCCTGTCCTCAATCAGCTGAATGATGGCTTGCCCGGTGGCAAAGGGCGTCTGCTCGACGAAAACGTACGGCCCCGAAGTCCCGACAGTGAAGCGATAGAAATCGTCCACATCGTCAACCGCATTGATCGATCCATCGCCGACGAAGTCAGTGATCGTTTGCGGTGCGCCCAGCACACCCAGGTCGCGTGCCTGGCTCTCGGTGTTCCCGGCATTGTCCACCGGCGCGGAGGCCAGCGAGATGCCATAATTGGTCCCGACGGGGTCCGTTGAAGTCACCGCCAGCAGCCATGTTCCAGCGGTCGGCAGGTTCACGGAGAGCCGCGTGCTTCTTCCAGAAAACGGACGGGAAACGAAGGAAATTTCCTTGTCCTGCAGAATGCCATCGCCACTGAGGTCCTGGCCGACGGCAACGGTGACCGGGTCGGCGACGGAAGTGAGGAAGGCGTTCAACTGGATCGGAGAAGTCGTGGGGACTTTGAAATAGTCGGTTGCGTCGCCGGGGCCGATCCATTCGCTTGTGGTGGCGGAGGCCCCGCTCAGCCCCATCAGCCGGGCGGTGAACGCATCCGATCCGGCAAAATCGGCGTTGATCGTCAAATCATATTGCGGCGTACCTGCGGTGCGGAAAACGCGAATCAGATAGGTCCCAGGCGCGACCCTGGCATTGATAGATTCCGCAGCATTGCCGGGATTGTTGCTCAACGCGACTTGTTCGCCGGCATCGATCTGGCCGTTGCCATTGAGGTCGCGGCCGATTTGGAGGTCGGCATTGGTATTGAGCGCGGTCGCGGGGAACGACGCCTGGATGATACCGGGAGCATCCAGATCGACTCGATAATAATCGTCCACGTCTGTGGCGCTGACGGTGTCGGCGATGTGCGTTGAGCCATGGAAGGTGCCGCCGACATCGAGATTGGTGGGTGAACCGGCCGGACCGCCTTTGTCGGTGTTGGTGTTGGACAGGCTAAGGGTGTAGGTCCCTTCGCCGCCGATTCGGCTGATGCGAACATAGTATGTCCCGGTCAGCAGGCTCGTAGAGAGGTGAACGTTTCCGCCGTTGAACGTCTCCTGCGAAGTCACGACTTCGCCGGAGTCGACCTGCTGATTTCCATTGGCATCGTTGATCAACTGGACGAGGTAGTCCGTGCCGGCGGACATGCCGCTCAATTCTGCATTAAATACAAACGGTCCTCCCTGAACCGTCGAGAATTTATAAACATCCGTCGGGTCCAGGGGGCTGAGCGAATCGGTCCGTTGCGTGGCAACGGCGCCGACGATTCCAAGATTGGCAGGTGATGCGATGGTGTCACCGCCGAAGTCGGTTTGGGTGTAGGCAAGGCGCAGTCGGTAATTGGTCCCGCCGGCGACAACTTGAAAGCTCGTGAGAAAGCCACCGCTGACGTCCAGCCCATAGCTCCCGGGCAGGAGGTTGCTGGTAATATTTCCAATCGATCCTGGCGTCAGAGGCGTCTGGGTGGCAATGGCTTCATTGTCTTCGAAGACCCCATCGTTATTCGTGTCGTGGTAAAGAGTCAGGCTGACGTTGACGTCACCGCCCGCCGGGTCGGACGCCAATCCGTCGAGCGTGGCCGATACCGATCCGGCGAAGGGCACATCGAAGAGATACATGTCGTCGGTGTCGCCAATATGATTGATGATCGACCGGTCTGGCCAACCGACAAAGTCCTGGAACGTGGCGGTGCCCGCGGACAGAGTGCCGATGTTTGCGCCGACGTTACTCAGGAAACCAACCGGCGCCGGCGGATTATCCTGTTCTGCCGCGGGGGCATGATCGATTGAAAAAGCGAGGTGAATTGGCAGGTCCGGGCCACCGGCATTGGCGACATCGAGGGTGTACGTTCCGGCCTTGAGTTTCACACCAAGTTCCTGGTCCGCCTCGCGGTGTGTGCCATCGCCGTAGCTGCTGGGGCCTCCCTCCAGGGAAATCCAGAAGTCACCGATTCCAACATCACCGATCTCCAGCGCGCGCGACATCTGAATCTGCGCTTCGCAGTCCGGAACGGTGAATTGGAAAGAGGTGAGGCCGTCGGACGTGAAGGTCCCCTTGGCCGTCTCATTGGGAAAATAGAATCGGCCGGTGGTCATCGTGCCAAGGTTGACCGAGAGAAGCCACCGGGGTTCCAGAGGCTCGCATAAACACAGCCTCCTGGACAATGCCGATCTTGTTTTTCGATCCTGAACGTTGCGCCCGAGCCGCCGCGGCGTTTCGTCCGACATGCGTTTTCCCTCCACAGCCAAAAAAGAAGAATGGATTGACAGAATACTGCGGAAAGGGGTCATTTCGCAAGAAAAATCGCCCGCGGGCCTTCAGTTTGTCCAGAAGCCAGACACCCGAAAGGCCGCCGCCGTCCACAAAGCGCACGCATCCGACTTTACGTCCTCTACCCTGCAAGCGGGGCTCCGCGATACAATCCTCATCCATCTTCAGGAGAAAGAAACCTCATGACCCGCCCAGACCCCCGGCTTCCTCGTCGCGATTTTCTGAAGGCCGCTGGCGCGGCGGCGATGGCGCCGGCGTTGATGCAGAGCGCTGCCGCGGCAGCGGAAAAAGATTCGAAGATGATCGGCATCCAGGTCGGCTCGATCTCGTTCTTCGATGAAGGCGTCGATCAGGTGCTGGATATCTTCCAGCAGCGCGGGGCGATCAACACGATTTTTCTGACCACCTTCACGTTCGGCCGCGGGCTGGCGGGCCGGCAGATTCCCGGGCAGCCGTTTCCGGATCATGGCAAGCAGGAGTCGGATGCCAGCATCTTTCACGGCGGCAATTACGCGACCCCGCACGAGCAGTTTTATGAGAAGACGATTTTGAAAGGCCTGCGTGCGCCCGATCATGGCGATGCGGACATCCTGCAGATGGTGCTGCCCGCCGCCAAAAAGCGCGGAATGAAGGTCTTCTGCTCGTGCGAGGATGTGTTTCGATCTTCGATTCCAAATTTTGACAAGGTCGCCGAGATTGACCTGAAGGGGCGCCGGGCCGGCACGACCTGCCTGTTCAACCCGGACGTGCGCAATTTCTGGACGGCGCTGGTGACCGACTACTGCAAGTCGTATGACGTCGATGGCGTCCTGTTTTTCAACGAGCGAAACGGGCCGCTGCTCAATGCACTGGGCGCCAGCCACGCGCAAAGCATCGCATCCTCGCGGGTCACCTGCTTCTGCGAATTTCACCGCAAAGCCGCCAAAGAGCGCGGGATCAACTTCGATCGCTGCAAGGAAGCGTATGAGCATCTCGATCGGCTGGTGCAAAGCAGCCTCGCGGGCCGGCGGCCCAGCGACGGATACTTCGTCGAATTCTGGCGGCTGCTGGTGGAATATCCGGAGATTCTCATCTGGGACAAGCTCTTCGACGAAGGCAAGCATGAAGTGCTGGCGGAGATTTATTCGACGGTGAAGGCGATCAAGCCGACGCTGCAGGTCGGCTTTCACATCGAGCATGTGAATTCGTTCAACCCGATCTTCCGCGCCACCCGCCGGTATGATGAGCTGGCCAAAAAATGCGACTTCCTCAAGATCGTCGTCTACAACAACTGCGGCGGTGAACGCTACGCGCACTTCATCGACAACATCGGCTCAACTATCTTCCGCGACGTCCCCAAGGATGAACTCAAACGCTTCAACGACCATCTGCTGAACTACACGCAGGAAAAAGATCTTTCCGAATTGGCCAAGGCCGGGCTGTCGCCCGATTACGTCTTCCGCGAAACGCAGCGGGCGATCGCGGGGGTGCAGGGCAAGTGCAAGATTCTGCCGGGCATCGATATCGGTATTCCCGTCGGCAGAAACAGCCGGCATGCCTCGCCGGAAGATACCTACGCCGCGACTGCGGCGGGGCTGCGCGCGGGCGCTGATGGATTGATCCTGTCGCGCAAATATTCGGAGATGCGGCTGGATAATCTCGCCGCCGCGGGACGGGCGGTGAGGGATGGGGAGAAAGCTTAATCCGCGAATCGGGGGAGATCCAAAACATATGAGCTAAAGGCGTCGGAAAGCCTTTAGAATCTCATAAGGCGCATACTTTCAAAAAAGTTTGACCGGATCTGCCTCGACAGTGTAGAATTCTTGCTGCCGAAGCGATTGACTTCCGGGTCCATAAAGCGGCTGATGATGCCTTGAAGCCGCGGCGTCAGGACATGAGCTTTGCTCGATTAATCCGGCTTGCCGGAGCGCCTGCATCAATTGGAGCGATCGCCTCGGCTTTTTTCTTGCGCTCGCCCGGGGAAATTCATTTTTACCGCAGAGGAACGCGCAGGAAATTCAGCTTCTCTTTTGATCACGATGACAAAAAGAAACACGGGCTGCGGCGATGGTCGCCTTGCAGCCCGTGGGGGGGTCGAAGTTTCCTTAAGAGAGGATGATTCCTTAGAAGGGTATATCCGCCTCCTGGAAACGCGCGTCTTTGTCCTTTGACTGCTCTTGTTCCGATTTCCATGGAAGCTCGGCGGTTTCGGCGCGCTGGGGTCGGGCGCCGTCTTCGCGGGAGCCGAGGAACTGGAAGTTTTCGATGACGACGGAGAGCTTGCTGCGCTTGCCGTGGCCGGATTTGTCTTCCCAGACGTCGTATTTCAGGCGTCCTTCGATGAACAGTTGCCGGCCTTTGCGGGCGTATTCGCTGATGACTTGCGCCTGCTTTCCAAACGCCGTGCAATCGACGAAGCAGACCTCTTCGCGGTCTTCGCCGCCTTGGGTGCGGTAGCGCCGGCTCATGGCCAGGCCGAACTCGGCGATGACCAGGCTGTTGGGGAGGTGCTTGACCTGCGGATCGCGGGTCAGGTTGCCGATGAGCGTAACGCGATTGAAACTGGACATGATGCAAAACCTTTCGTGAAGTCAGAAGCCATAAATAGGTGGCGCGAACGTGAGCGCCATGTGGAAAGAAGGCGATCACCGTGCTTCTGACCCACGATGATCGCCTCCGGAGTACGCATATATATGCAGTCGCTTTAGTTTTGTCGCCCTGCGTCTGGACCACGCTTCTCTGACGCGCACCGCAGGCGGTAGCGGCTAAACGGCACCAGACGCGGCTGCGCCGCGGCAGTGGAGCAAAATGCTCCTTCGTTCCTACGCGGCGGCCGCTGCGCCGGGCAGGCGGTTGCGAACGTACTGGATGCACTTGGCCAGCGCCTCGGCGGGCATATCTTCCCACACATCAACCGCCGCCTTGGCGAACCACTTGTCGATGGTCCCATCCGGGAGCCGGACGATGTTGAGCAGCTCCTTGATCTCGCGGACCTGCTCGGGGGAGGCAAGCTGCACTTGTTCGGGTGCTTTTTCGAGCATCGCAATATCGTAGCGCTTGCGGATGGCGTCGTAGCTCCATTCAAACACGTCATCGTCGGGAAACGATTCGACGCGCGTCTTCACCACTTTCGCGAAGCGTTTCTTGCTTTTCTTGGTCAGCTCGACGACCAGATCGAACCAGTAATCGAGCTGGCGCCAGCCGTCGAAGGTGTAGCCGAGCTTGGAAAGGTTGGCGCCGTATTCGGTCTTGGCATGAGCGGTGATGACCACGTTCATATCCAGGGCCATGATGAGATTGGCCAAGCGTTTCATCGTCTTGTTGGCTTCACCATAATGCCGGCCAAAATCGGTGCCGACCTTCAGCTCGCATTTCTCGAGCAGGTCGTTGTAGATGGTGGTGATCGGGTCGATGACCAGCGTCTTGAAATCATGCTTTTCGGTCAGCAGAGCCTTCACCTCGGCGATGACTTCATTGATGTCATTGGTCTGATAGACGGCCGATCCGCTGGTGATGACCAGCTTGTCATAGTTCTCGGTGCCGCGCTCGGCATCGATGATGTAGCTGTTGGGGAACTGGATGGCGGCGGTGGTTTTACCGACGCCCGCCGGCCCAAACATGAATAGCTTGAGCCGCTTGGTGACGCTTTCCGGTGTTTTTGCGCGAAGAGGCATTGACAACAACTCCATTCTCGCGGCCACGGTTCAAAATCGATCGCGATCGGCCGACACAAATCGCGGTTTGTTTGCATTAAGTTAGGATAGCCAGGAGGGGCGGAAAAGGCAAGGTTAAATGTAAATTAAATTATCATATATCATTTGCACATAAAGCCATTGTACGACAAAGATTGCGTTCAGTTCGGCGAGCTCAAGAATTACATTTTTTGCGCATGATTTATCGATGATAAACAGCCGGGCTTGTTAGGAGATTGATCGCTATGTCCGTTGGCGATGTTTCGTGGCTTCCGGCCCGTCCATTCACGGCTTGGAAGGCAGTGCCACGGCGCGCGCAACCGTGGCTCTCAGCCCTTGATTTTCGACCCGGATTCCATCGCCTCCAAACGTCTCGCGCATGGCGGGGTAGATATGAGGTCGGGCATTTTCAGGACGCGATTTTTCTGGAGTAGCAATGCGCTGGACCCCGCTTTGGCTGTTGGCCGTCGGCTTTACTGTCGTCTCAATTCCCTGTTTGAACCACGTCACATTCGGAGCGGAGCTAGTCGTCTCGGCAGGTCCGCGCACGCCTGAAGATGAAGCCAAGGCATTTCATCTTCCGCCCGGCTTCAGAGCAGAACTCGTGGCTTCCGAGCCGGAGATTCACAAGCCGATCAATATGACCTTCGATGAGAAGGGTCGGCTTTGGATCACCGACACCGAAGAATATCCCTTCCCCGCTACGAGCGGCGCCAAGACGCCCGACAGCGTGAAGATCCTCAGCGACTTTGGTCCCGATGGCCACGCGCGAAAGATCGAAACGTTCGCTGATAATCTCAACATTCCGGTCGGCGTGCTGCCCATCGCCACCAATGAAGCAATCATCTACAGCATCCCCGCTATTTGGGATATGAAAGACACGACCGGTAGTGGCCATGCCGACCAGCGCCGCGTGCTGCTGAGCGGCCAGGCGCACGACGACACCCACGGCCAGACCGGTTCATTCATCGAAGGCTTCGACGGCTGGGTCTATGCCGTTCACGGCTTCCGCAACACATCACACGTGCGCGGCACCGATGGCTCCGAGATCGTGATGAACTCAGGCAACATCTATCGCTTTCATCGCGATGGCAGTCATGTTGAGTATTTCACGCACGGGCAAGTGAATCCTTTCGGCCTGGCGATCGATCCGCTGGGCAATCTGCTTTCCAGCGATTGCGAAACCAAGCCAATCTGCCTGCTGCTCCGCGGCGCTTATTATTCCAGCTTCGGCAAGCCTGACGATGGCCTTGGGTTTGGCCCCGACATGATCAATCACATGTATGGCTCGACGGCCATCGCCGGCCTGATTGATTATGTCGCCGACCAGTATCCGCAGAGTTTTCACAACATGATGCTGGTCGGCAACGTCGTAACCAACAAGATCAACCGGGCGCAACTCGAACGGGTTGGGTCGGGTTACCGCGGCGATGACGCTCCCAATTTCTTGGACAGCGATGATCACTGGTTCCGGCCGGTCAGCATCAAGCTGGGGCCGGACGGCGCGTTGTACGTGGCTGATTTTTACAACCGCATCATCGGGCACTACGAAGTCGATCTGCATCATCCTGGCCGCGACAAGCAGCGCGGCAGAATCTGGCGCATCGTCTATGAAGGAAAAGATGCCAAGCCGGCGCCGACCAAGCCATTCGATCTGACCAAAGCTTCAGTGGCAGAGCTGATTGGCGATTTGTCCAATTCCAATTTCACCATTCGCATGCTCGCCACCAATTACCTGGCCGATCACACGGGACAGGCGGCGGTTGAGCCCCTCAAGGCTGTGCTTAATGCGCCTGCCGACACTTGGCTCAAGGCGCACGGCATGTGGGTGTTGTGGCGATTGAATGCGTTGGATGGATCGCTCCAGCATCGCCTTGCCACCGATTCCGATCCGATCGTTCGCGAGCACGCAATGCGTGTGCTTTCCGAGACGATTCCGTGGAATGCGGCCCAGCACGAGCTAGCACTGGCCGGCCTGAAGGATTCCGACCCACTCGTTCGACGGACTGCCGCCGACGCATTGGGCCAGCATCCCGCTTTGGATAATGTGCGACCGATCCTCGATGCCCGCGAGGAGGCGAAGATCGATCCGTTCCTTCTTCACGCGCTTCGCATGGCGCTGCGTAATCAACTCGACGCGCCAGGTGTCGCGGAGAAATTGCCGATGCCGGGTTGGAGCGAAACCGATGTTCGCGACCTTGTCGATGCCGCCCAGGGAGCGACTTCTTCGGGCGCGGTGGGGCTGATGGTCCATCACATGACCGAGCTTCCCGACGATCCGCAGAAGCTGGCCAAACTGGTGACGCATGCCGCGCGGTATGGCAACAATGACGAAACTGATGAGCTTGCGAAAACCGTCTCGAGCAAATTCACCAACAACACCGGCCTCGAGCTGACGCTCTTCAAGGCGCTTCAGGATGGCATTGCGCAGCGCAATGGCGCGCTGGGTGAATCGGCACGCAAGTGGGGCGCAGACCTCGCGACCAAGCTGCTGGAATCTCCAAAGGATGATTTTGGCGGCTGGACCAACACGCCCGCCGCTCAGTTCCCCGATGCCGGGAATCCATGGAGCGTGCAGCTCCGGGCGTCGGCTGATGGTGACAAAGAATCGCCCTTTATTTCATCGCTTCCGCTGGGTGAACCTGGGACCGGCATTCTGCGATCACCGACCTTTAAGTTGCCCGAGCACCTGTCCTTCTTCGTGGCCGGTCACAGCGGCAGGCCCGCGATTAAGAACACGATGAAGAACATCGTCTGTCTGCGCGATGCGCAGAGCAACGAGGTGCTCGCTCTCTCACCAGCGCCGCGCAATGACACAGCCCGTCGCGTCGAATGGGATCTGAGCAAGTTCGCCGGCAAGAGCGGTTACGTCGAGATCATGGATTCCGACAACGGCACCGCCTATGCGTGGATCGCGGTGGGGCGGTTCGATCCGCCGGTGGTAAAGGTGCCGCCGGAAACGGAGCATGCACTGCGCACGGCAATTGAAATTGCCAGCGGACTTCGGCTCACCAGCCTTGCCGACCGCATCGCTAACGTATTGGACAGCCATCACACTGATGTCTCCAATCGCGTGGCTGCCGCTCAGGCGCTGGGTGTTCTGGATCCGGCAAAGCACGCTGCCGCTTTGATTGCTGCTCTGGCTGATGCCAAAGCGAGCCCGGCGCTGCGCAATGCTGCCGGCGAATCGCTGTCTCAGGTGGAAACGCCTGCCGCTCAGAACGCAATGGTCGAAGCAATTCGCACGGCCCCGGCCAACTCGCAGCTTGCCCTCGCCAAATCGTTGGCCACCACCGCATCCGGCGCCGATGCGCTCCTAACCGCAATGGCCAATGGCAAAGCTTCGCCACAATTGCTACAGGATCGCACGCTTCTCGATCGGCTCGACATCGCCAAGCCGGCCAATCTCGATAAGCGCGTGCACGATCTGACGGCCAGCCTCCCGCCCAAGGACATGTCTCTCCAGCGAACCATCAACGAGCGCATCGCCCATTTCCGCTCGGATCGGAAAAAATCGGCGGAGAACGGCGCCAAGATCTTCGCGACCAACTGCATGGTCTGCCACAGCATCGGCGGACAGGGCGCGCATGTCGGTCCGCAGCTCGATGGCATCGGTTTGCGCGGCGCGCCGCGTCTGGCAGAGGATATCATCGACCCCAGCCGAAACGTCGATGCCGCCTTCCGCTACAACACCTATCAGCTCGACGATGGGCAGGTGATTGCCGGCATCCCTCGCCGGGAAGAAGGCGCAACGCTCACCGTCGCCGATTCGACTGGCAAGGAAATTGCCATCCCCAAATCGCGCATCAAGCGCTCGGTCCAATCTACTCAGTCGCTGATGCCCAGCAACTTCAGCGAAGTCATCAAGGAAAACGATTTCGATGATCTGCTGGCCTATCTGTTGACTAAATAGCAAATGAGCCAAGGTGAAGAATGCGTCGCTGCAGTTGCGCAGCGACGCATTTTTTTACGCGCTTCTTCACCTTGCTCCGCCAGCGTTGGTGATTCGTGTCTCGGTCTTGACATGTTCGCAAACGTAAGGCATTCCATAAGTAATGCCCCTGCGCACAGGTTTTCTTGCGTTCGATTGCGCTGGGGTTTTTACGGACGTAGAATTAGAAGCCCAGAATCGCGCAAGCCGCTGCAATAGTTGCGTTATATGTGAGCGGTTTCCCGAACTGTCCGATAATCCAAGGCGTAAAAACGGAAAGGTCATTTGCCCGGTTCGGGGGAAGTTTTTTGTTTTATCTGGCCTGAAGAGACGGGGAGATTTGTTTGACGACTGCCATATCAGCATCGGGCTCGACTCAGCTTGATCCGATTGAGGATCAGGACCAATCGCTATTGGGCATCCGGCGATCTTCGTGGCTCAAAGTCGTTACCGTTGTCGCGCTATTTGCCTTGCTCTTTTGGCCCAATCTCCGCCGGCTGTGGGACAAGACCAACCCATTCACTGGCGAGCCCAACTGGAGCCATGCGATCTTCATTCCGTTAGTGGGGCTTTATTACCTGTGGGTGAATCGCGAGCAGTTGCGAGCTGCCAAGGTGAAGCCGGCCTGGAGCGGGCTGGGGATCGCGCTGTTTGGGATTCTCTTCTTCGGCTACGGCATTTATCCCGGGCAGAACGACTGGTTCAAAGACATCGGCATGGTCATCGCGCTGTTTGGGGTCGTGACCCTGTTGTGCGGTTGGGAGGTCATGCGGATCGCATGGTTCCCCATCATTTTCCTGTTCTGTGCGCTGCCTTGGCCGGGGTTGCTGTACAGCAAGATCGCCAGCCCGCTGCAGGAGTTGGCCGCAGGCGTGGCGGTAAAGACGCTGCAGGTGGCGAATGTCGAAGCCATGCGCTTTGGCACCAAGATCATCATGGTCGGCAATCACAATGCGGTGCGCACGCTGAATGTGGCCGAGGCCTGCTCAGGGCTGCGCTCGCTGATGACCTTTGTTTCGCTGGCCGCGATGCTCGCGTTTTTGTCGGCCCGGCCGCTGTGGGCCAAGATCGTGATGGTCGTGACGGCGGTGCCGATTGCGATCTTCTGCAATGTGATGCGCGTCAGCGGGCAGGGGCTGCTCGATCGGTATGTGAGTCAGCAATTGTCGGAGAGCTTTGCACACCAGTTTGTCGGCGTGATCATGCTGATCCCGGCATTCTTCCTGATCCTGCTGGTGGGGTGGATCCTGCAGAACCTGTTTATCGATGAAGTGGATGACAAGGCGGCGTTGAAGACGAAAGTGGTGCGCGCTCGCGTTGCGACAACCACCGTGACTGCGCCCGCGAGTACTGGCGCGAAGCCGCAAGCGGCGGAAGCGCAGCTTCCACCTAGACCTGCGATTGCGATTCGTCCGGCAATGACGCTTCCACCAAGACCCAAAGGTTTGGCCGGCGATCGAAATGGAAACGCGCCGCGCGCGCCGAAGGAGAAGCCATGAATCCGTGGGGTCGCGCCGTGAAGCGCGTTTTATCTCAGCCGGCCTTCGTGGTGACGGTTCTGCTGCTGGCGGTTTCGGCGCTGACGCTCAATGGAGCGGTCGGGTTTCTACGGCTCCATTTTAAGAAGCTGCCTTGCCCGCTTCGCGTCGCCATGATCAAGGATGCGTTGCCAGCGAAGATGGGAGACTGGGTCCAGGTTTCTCAAGATCAGCCAATCGATGCGGAGACGGAGCAGATCCTGGGCACCAGTCAATATGTGTTCCGCGATTATGCGGACAGCGGCCTGGTTGGCTCCGATGAAATCGAGGCGATGAAGAAGGCGACGCCGCAGCAATATGAAGCCTTGCGGGCGCAGATTCAGGAGCGACAGCCGCAGGCGATCATCACTGCCGCTGTGACTTATTACACCGGTCTTGTGGATACGGTGGCGCACATCCCCGAGCGCTGCTACGTGGCTGATGGCTACAACGTGAGCCATTCCGAAGAGAAGGATGCCGATCTGCATGGTGCAGACGGCTGGCAGCGGAAGGTCCCTTATCGCTTCCTGACGTTTGACGATCAGGTCGCCACGCGGCGCGTGTCGCGCAACGTGGGATATCTGTTCAATGTCAATGGTGTCTACGACGCCGATTCGTTCGGTGTCCGCGGTCGGCTTCAGGATTTGCGCGAGCGATATGGCTACTACGCCAAAGTGGAATTGATGACCCAGGCGCCGGCGGCGATGTCTCAGAACCCTGACGTGGCAAAGAATTCAGCGCAGGCGATGGAAAAATTCCTGACCGTTGCGCTGCCGGAACTGGAAAAGGCGCTTCCCGATTGGAAGGCACTTCATTCTGGTGTGCCTTCATCAGGCAAATAGTGGTTTTTGACAGGAATTGGGTTCAGGAACGTCCGATTATTTTTTCAGAGCTTTGCGAAACTTCTGTCCGCCACCCGTGCGGACGATGAGACGGTAAATCAAAGGCTTTTACCAATGGCCAAACGCGTTAATACAGTCTTTTTGCTCGCCTTGACGCTTGTCGTCGTCGTGATGGGCGTGATCGGCTTTGGGTTCTATAAGTACATGCATCGGCCCAATGCCCAGAAGCATGTTGCCGCCGCCAAGCAGTATCTCCAGGACAACAATTATGAGGGGGCGCAGATCGAATACACGCTGGCGGCGCGACTCGATCGCACCAACAAGGCGATTTATATCGATCTGGGCGACGTGGCTAATCGTCGAGGTGGAGAGCAGGGCTTCGGGGCGCTGGAGCAGGCGCGTGCTGCCTGGCAGGCGGCCCTGGAAATCGATCCACATGATGCCGTGGCGCTAAATCGTTTGCTGGATTCTTATGTCGATCAGATTTCATATGCGCCATCCACCATGCAGCCGGCCCAATATTCGGGCTTGAAGGATGTCGCGGGACGTTTGTATCAGGATGATCCGAGCAATGTCCGCGCTCATGCCTATCTCCTGATTGCCCCAATCGAGCAGTGGATGCAGGGTGGGCCGCTTTCGCAAAAGGCATTGAATGACCTGTTGGGAGAGCTCGGGAAAATTCAAAAGGCACATCCGGAAAACTATGAAGTATTCAGCACGTTGTGTCGCGCCACCTTGCGCGATGCAGTGGAAGCATTTCGCGGGTCGAATCCCGATCGCATGGCCGCGGACCTGAAACGTGTCCAGCAATTCATCGACGCGGCGGCCGCTGTCCGCCCCATGACCGGTTCATTGATGCTGCGAATTTCGCAGATCGACCGGATGCTGATCCAATTTGGCAAAACGAAGGAAGAGCGCCAGAAGCAGCTTGATGCGAGCGAAGCGGCTCTCAATGAGGCGCAGAAGCTGACCAACGACAGCGACCCGCTGATGGTTGATATCTATCTGGAGTCGGCCGAGCGTGCGGTTGAGCACCAGAACCTGGCAGAGGCCGAAGGAATCCTGCGGAAGGTCGATGCCACGCCAAAGGGCAGCACCGATGTGCGCGTCAAGAACGAGTTGGCGCGCGTGCTGGGTATGACCGGCGATCAGGCAAAGCGGCAGGAAGCCATCAAGATGCTTTCGACTCCGCTGGCAGACACCCATGAAGCAGGCGTTCGCGGCGCACTGCTGAAGTTCAACCAGTCAGCGATGCTCGAAGAGCTGACCTATTTGCGCGTCGATCAGTATTCGACGACGACCGATTCGCATCAGCGCGATCAATTGCTCGTGCAGATCGACGACGGATACAAGTCGCTTGCAGCGCAGCATCGAGCGGAAAGCCCGCAACTTCTTCGATTGCGAGCCTCCGTCGAACATATCAAGGGACAAAAGGCCCAGTCCATCGAAACGCTTAAGCGTGCCGTGGACATCATGGACCACATGCCCAACAAGCCGTCCTTCCAATACGACCTGATTTTTCAGCTTGCCCGCGGCTATTTCGAAGCTGGCCAGAATCGCGCCGCCGAGCAGCGTCTGGTTCAGGTCCTTCAGGCGGCGCCGGGCTTTATGCCGGCGCGGGCGATGCTTTTTGAGCTGTACGTCCAGGAACGAAATTTTGATGCTGCCCAGAATCAGATCGATCAACTGTCGGCGGTGAGGCCGGACTCGCCTGATGTGGCCCGCTATCGTATTGCGCTGGCCCAGGCCCAGGGTAAATCGCCGGAGGATCTCAAAGGGCTGTACGAGAAACTGCCGGAAGACACGCTATCCGCCCGGCGCTTCAAGGCCGAGCGCGCTTACGTGATCGAGAATTACCCTGATGCCGCCCGGCTTTTCGAGGCGGTGCTGAAGGAAGAGCCTCGCGACTTGCGGAGCGTTCTGCTTCTGTCCAACGTCTATTCCAAGCTGGATCAGAAGGACAAAGCCAAGGCGCTGGTGGAGCATTCGATTGTATCGATGCCCGATGAGCCTCGGCTCAAGATTTTACAGCAGCAATTGGATGGCGCGACTCCAGAGCAGCTCAAGGCATTGTCACAGAAGCTGCTGGCCAGTGGCGATCCTGTGACGCAGGAACTTGCGGCCGCGCGGACCGATGCGGCACAAGGCAAATATGACTCGGCCCTAGAGCATCTTAAGAAGGTTCGAGATCAACGGCCCGATGATATCGCCGCGTGGGATCTCACGTTCCATATCGAACTCGGTCAAAGTCGATTCGATCAAGCTCAGGCCGCTGTTTCCACACTCGCGCGGCTCAACGCCGACCAGGACAACGGGCGCGCCTATGAGTGGGAACTGGCGATGGCCCAGAAGGACTTTACCAAAGCAATTTCAATTGGCCGGCAGCTCACCAATGACCGCAGCGCCTTCAGCCAGAGCTGGCGAATGCTCGGCGACGCATTGCGCGCGGCAGGGCAGTTGAATGAGGCATTGAATCAATATCGCACGGCATTGGAAATTCAGAGCACCAACATCGATGCCTGCATCGGTGAGGTGCGCTGCCTGGAAGGGCTCGATCAACCGGATCAGGCTCGCGATGTTGCATCGGCAGGACTGCAGCGCATGCCGGATAATGCGCAGCTCAAGGAAATCGTGATGGCGCACGATGTGCTGCACAATGCAGCGGATGTTGTGCCGCAGCGCCGCACGGTCCTTCAGAAGGCGCCCAATGATCCGATGAGTTATTTCAACCTGGCTGAAACCTGCATGATGGCCGCGAAGCAGGCGGAAGCTTCCGATCCGGCCAAGGCCAGGCAATTCAGTGATGAAGCCAATCAGACGCTTCAAACGGGCGTAGCCAAATTCCCCGAAGACCTGCGGCTCAACGCAGGCTTGGCCGAGGTGCTGGAAAAGACCGGACATTTCGATGACGGTCTAAAAATCCTCGAACATCTTTCATCGCTTCCGCAATACAAGGACCGGCCTGAAATCATCTCGCTGATGGGCGAATACTATGCGCGCGGCGAACATCCAGAGGATGCGGAAAAACTCTTTCGCCAGGCTTGGGCCGCGTCACATGATGACACGGCATTGGAGCTTCGCCTGGCCCAGCATTTAGTCAGCGAGCAACGGTACGATGCAGCACTGGAAGTCCTTGCGGACAAGACCAACGCCAATCGGCTGGAAGTCGTTCGCGCGCGAGTCCGGACGCTGATGGCGGCCGGACGATTCGACGAGGCCGACAAGAGTGCTCGTGCAGCGCTCGAAGCCAATCCGAAATCAGAAGACATCATGCTACTGCTGGCCGGCATTGAGCTGACGTCGAAAAATTATTCGGCCGCCAGACAGCACGCCCAGGCTGCGCTGGCCATCGATCCGAAGAACGATACCGCCATTTACTTCCAGGCTCTGATCGAACTTAATGATCTCAAGGATGGCAACATCGCCCAGGCGATTCAAAACCTCGGCGACCTGGCTACCCGCCATCCGAAAATCATTCATTACAAGGTCGACCTTTCGACTGCTTATGCTCGTCGACACGACGAGGAGGCAGCGGCCCATCAGTTGGAAGATGCACTGGCAATTGAGCCGACCAACGACGACGTGCGGGCGCGCCTCTTGACGATCTACCTGCAGAACCAGAAGTGGGGCCGGTTCGAACAAGTCGTGCAGGCTGCTATGGGCGATCCAAAGCTCAGTAGCAACCCGGCGTGGCCCCATGCTTATGCCCAGGCACTTGCGCAGCAGAAGAATTATCCAAAGGCCCTGGAGCAAATGCGCCAGGCGATCAAACTGGATAAGACGCATAACATGATCTACCAGCATGACCTGCTGGAAATCATGCTGGCATCTGGAGACTACAAGGGGGCGCTGGCGCAAATTGATGCGCTGCTTGCCGACAACCATCGCGATTATTGGATTTACAGCGATCGGGGCATTGCCCATGCCGCTTCGGGTGACAAACCGACTGCGACCGGCGATTTTGACGAGGCGTTAAAAGCCGTCGATCCTTCCAAAGATTTTGAAGCGGCTCGAGATGTGATACTGAAGATGGGGCAATCGGTGGGTTACAACCAGGCGATTGCCCGGGTCCAGCCACACGTCGCAAGTGAGAACCGCTGGCGCATGCTGGCCGTAGATTTAGAGATAGCCAATAGCAACTGGGCCGGTGCGGTCGAGGCCCTCCAGCCGCTCCTGGCAAAGCCAGATGCCCTGGCAACCGACGAGCGCGCCACCATGCTTCAAAAGGCTGGGCTGGCTTTTCAGATGGCAGGGCAGTTCGATAAGGCTCGCAAAGCCTATGAGGACTTGCTGAAGATCCAGCCAACCGATATTTCAGTCTTAAATAACATTGCCTATCTGCTGGCAGTGGACATGAAGAATCCCCTGCAGGCAAAAGCTTACAGCCAGCAGGCTTACGACAACCAGATTCGCAACGGCCTGGTCAATCCGGGCGTTGCAGACACCCACGGCTGGGTACTGACCCTGTGTGGCGGCAATGATGCCGGGATCGGCCTGACAATCCTGGATGGCATCGTTCGGGACCACCCGGATTTCCTGGAGGCTCGATATCATCTGGGCATGGCTTACCTTCGAAAGAAAGATTCGAAAATGGCCGAGCAGCAGCTTGCAGCAGCAATGACGCTGGTTCAGCAGATGGAAAACCAGCACCAGACCGTTGATGCCCACCTCAAGGATGAGATCGATCAAGGGTTAAGGCAGGCCCGCGAGCAGAACGGCACGCGAGTGGGTTCGGCTCAATAAAGGGCGTCCCGGCGCGCAAATTGGCGTTAAATCGCGCCCGGAGGCCCGCCAAATGTGGTATACTCTGTATTCACCTGCAGGCGCGTATTGGGTCCGATAAACTTCACTCGCGCGGGCAGGAATTAGATGTCGGCATCGAATGTAGGGCCGTCCGCTGGCCTTTGCAGTTGAGGAGAGAACATGACGAGCTTGCCGCAGACCGCACCATCCCGCCTGCCTCGTGCTGCGGGCAATGGGTACCCTATCGGCCCGGTCATGATGGCGCCGGCGCAACAGGCCAACGCGCTGACGGGTGCTGATGTCTGGCGCGTGATCCGCGCCAACATCTGGCTCATTCTAATCGCGTTGGCGGTCTCTGCAGTGGTTGGCTACTTGGCCAACATGTACCTGCTGGCCAAGTTCTCGCGATACACATCGGTCGGCTATCTTCGCGTTCTCACCCAGCCGGAAATGCCTCGTGGCGGCGATAGTTTCTACGGCGCCGGCGTCAACACCGCTGAGTTGGAGATCGAACAGCGCACGCACTCGAAGCTGCTGCTTCATGAAGGCCTGCTTTCGCAGGTGCTGGCCAGCAGCCAGCCCATCCGTCAGACCGATTGGTTCAAACAATTCGTTACCTACAAGAATAATCAGCAAACGGTTGACGCCCAGGCGGCCAAGCAAGACCTGCTTGAAAAGGTGGACGTCAGCCCAGTCCCCAACTCCCGACTGATCGAAGTCCGGATGTCTTACTCGGTGCCAAAGGATTGCCAGACGGTCATTCGCGCACTGTGCGACCAATACATTCAAAACACGCGTGAGCTTCAAAGTGAGCAGCAGGGCAAGGGGCTGTCATCGCTGGAATCGCTCAGCCGCGAATATCAAACTCAGATCGATTCACTGGGCACGCAAATCAATGGACTGACCGAAAAGCTCGCCCAGGAAGGCGTCGCCATCGGCGGCGGAATGAGTGAGAAGGACATCGAGCTCCAGGCTCTGATTCCGCAACAGTCGAGGGTCATGGAGGATCTGGCTACTGCCCAGGCAAAGCTCGACGCGTTTGAGCGGCAAGTAAAGCTCGGCAGCGTTCCGCAGGTGGAGCGCGATCTTTCGCAGAATCCGTCAATCGTGGGTCACCGGCAGCTCGTCTTCGATGCGCAGCGGCGACTCAGCGAAGATCTCGTGCAGTTTGGTGAAAGCAACAGAATTACCCTGGCGCAGAAGAAGGATCTCGAGAATCTACAAAAGGCGCTAGCTGACGAAGAGGCCTCGGCCCGCGATTCATCGGCCAACTACCTGCGCGAAATGCTGCAGGGCGAAGTGGCCGGCGATAAGCAGGCGGCTACTGACATCAACGATCGCGTGGCCAAGCTGACTGCACGCATCTCGGAGCTGCAGAGCACCAAGAATGAAGTCAGCCGAATGACCCACCAGCGCGACGACCTGCGCCAGAAGCTCGATAAGGTCAAAGATGAGCAGGACAAGCTTGGGCTGGTGATGGGCAACGACAAGCTGAGCCCCATCGAATGGTCGGCCCAGCCTGATCTTCCTGATCGGCCGAGCTTCCCGAAGCTGTCGATTGTGTTGCCGATGGCGCTGGCACTGGGCCTGATGTTGAGCTTGGGCATCGCCTTCCTCCGGGAGATGACCGATACAACAGTGCGCTCGCCGCGCGATGTGGCCCGCGTTGGCCAGATGACGCTGCTGGGCATGATCCCGCACGAGAGCGACGATCCTCAGGCGGCCGGCGCACGATTGCCGCTGGCGATCTACGAGGCCCCGCATTCGATCATCGCCGAGCAATTCAGGCAGGTGCGCACCCGTCTCCAGCACATTGCTTCGCTGGATACCACGCGCAGCATCCTTGTCACCGGCTGCAGCCCCGAAGATGGCAAGACCATCGTCGCCACCAACCTGGCGGCAGGCCTGGCGCTCAATGGCCGGCGAATCCTGCTGGTGGATGCCAACTTCCGCCGGCCGATGATTCACAACGCATTGAATGTCAGCAATGAGATCGGCTTTGGCGATGTGCTCAACGATCCCAGCGTGTTCGATCACGCGGTTCGAGCGACGGAAGTGCCGAACCTGTCGGTGATGCCGCTGGGCAACCGCCCGAGCAATCCAACCGAGCTGCTCGAAAGCCAGTTGCTCATCGACTTCATCGAGCGAGCCTTGGAAGAATATGATCACCTGATCTTCGACAGCGGCCCGCTACTGATGGTGTCCGATGCGATCGCCTTGGCGCCGCGCGTCGATGGCGTCATCACGGTCGTCCGCGCCCGAGGCAACAGCCGCGGCCTGCTCCAACGCGTCCGCGACGAGCTTCGCCGGCTCAAGGCCGAGCACCTTGGCGTCATCCTCAATGCCGTCCGCGTTCAGGGCGGCGGATATTACGGTCCGATGATCAAGAGGTATTACGCCTACGACCGGCGATGATTGAGTCGATCACCTGGACTGAAATCCGCAAATTGAACTCAAAGAGCCCGCGATGATCGCGGGCTTCTTTTTTGCAGCTATTGAGCGCGTCTCTGGCATTCGCCTTCCTTTGAAATACTGCATCCGTTCCGGCACAAACTCCGCCTTACTTTGATAGACTCAAGTAATGCTGTCCGCCATGCCTGCTTGGATGCTTTCCGATCAAATAATGACGGCGCACGACCACATGCGGCTGTTGCCGGATCGCATCGTTGGAACTTGGCTCTGCGCTCAAAGAAGCAATGGGAAATTGATCTGGTCATTTGACGCAAGGCGCCCCAATCAAATTTCCGGGATCATTGATTCCGTGATTTTCGCCACCGAGAACTACCCAGTGGGCATGATGGGGACCGGCAATTTCCATAGATACGGCATTAGTCTTGATTCCGGCCAACTGTTGTGGACGAGCCATCCAAGCGGTGCCTGCGGCGAAGCTTCGCGGTTCGGTTCTTGGGACCTAGAGGACTTTGATGTCGATGGAGATGCAGCGGCCCCGCGCCTCATCGAAGATGGAAAGTGCCTGTGCAAAGATGGGAGCATCATCGATCCACATTCGGGGCATCAGATCGGCCAGATGACACCAAAGGATGTGGATCTCAGCGCCAGGCGCATGATGTCTGCCCGGAGCTCCGAGCGGAGCCGTGCGTTTTACAGGTCCATTTCGCAAGAGCCTGACAGAGGAATTCAGTCAGTTCCGGGCAAATGGCTTTCGGGCGAACGTTTTCGCAGTCTCCAGTTCACCCTCTGCAATGCCCAAAACGTCTGCGAATGGAGTTTTGATCTGAAGCAGACAGGATATGAGCAGGAGCATCCGAGCTATTACCAATTTCGCTTGGTCGATCAGTATATTTATTTAGTGGCATACGAGCCTTTCAAAGAGGAGCCGCCACCCACGCCAGACCATTGGAAGCCACCTGAGCCAAGGCGGTTTCATCTTTTGGCGCTCGATCTCCACAATGGGAAAGTGGTGCAGGACATACCGATCGGGAACCGAAAGCTCCGCACGTGTAGATTGGAGGACGCGGATCAGGCGGGCGTGCTGATTCGATCATCCAGCGAGCCGAGAACTGGGCGGCCGTGGAAATGCTCGATTTCTCATTTCGAGCGCCAGTAAGACAAGCGATCGTCGGTGCTGGAACGACTTGGCGCTTCCATATTTGGGCGGTTTCATTGCGGGACAGATTGCGAGTTCGTCCAACAATTCTCATCGCGGTGGGTAGTCCGTTTTAGCAACCTTTCCTAATGGCGATGGAGGCATTCATGTCACGACGATCTTTGTGGTTGGCTGGTGTATTGGCGCTCGCATGCGCGGCGCCGGTATTTGGGGCGGATACCGATTCGCGCAGCGCGGCGATCTTGACGCCGCAGCCGGCGGCGAAGCCGCGCATTAATGGGGCGCGCGCGTATGGCGAGCGGCCCGGCCGGCCGTTTCTTTATCATGTGCCGACCACGGGGCAGCGGCCGATCTCTTTTACCGCGACCGGTCTGCCCGATGGGCTGAAGATCGATTCGTCCACCGGCACCATCACAGGCAATGAAAAGCAGCCGGGCACCTATGCGGTTCATGTCGAAGCGAAAAACGGGCAGGGAAGCGACTCGGCCGATTTGAAGATCATTATTGGCGACACGATCGACCTCACGCCGCAGATGGGCTGGAATAGTTGGAACTTCTTTCATCGCTCGATAACCGATGCCAAGGTTCGAGCCGCGGCGGATGCAATGGTTTCCAGCGGCCTGGTCGAGCATGGCTGGACTTATGTGAACGTCGATGACTGCTGGCAAGCCGACCGCGATTCGGAAGGGCGAATCCAGGGCAACGAAAAATTTCCGGATATGAAGGCCCTTTGCGAATATGTGCACAGCAAGGGCTTGAAATTCGGCACCTATTCTTCGCCCGGACCCAAGACTTGCGCCGGCTTCACCGGAAGTTACGGGCATGAGGCCCAGGATGTGCAAACGTATGCACAGTGGGGCGTGGATTATGTGAAATATGATTGGTGTTCCTACGGCCAGATCGCGCCAAAGCATTTGGAAGATCTTTATTGCGAAGCGCTTCCGAAGGATGCCGACCAGATTAAGCAAATCATGAAGGAGCAGGCGGCGCTTCCGCGCGGCAGCCGGCGCAATCCGCTGACCGCCGAGCAGCGCGCTAAGACGCAGGAGCTGCGAAAGAAGCTGGACGCGATCCTTCAGCAGCTTGGGCCGGAAAAGCGCCAGGCGATCGAAGTGCAGGTCGATCAGCAGCCGTATAGGCTCTTCGGTCAACTTCTGGCAAAGGCCGATCGCGACATCATCTTCAGCCTCTGCCAGTACGGCATGGGCGACGTCTGGAAGTGGGGCGATCAAGTCGAAGGCAACAGTTGGCGCACCACCGGCGATATCCAGGCCAACTGGCCCAGCATCGAGCGCATCGGATTTTCTCAGAGCGCTATCGCGCAATACGCCAAGCCCGGCCACTGGAATGATCCCGACATGCTGGAAGTGGGCAACGGCAATCTGACCCCCGATGAAATGTACACGCACTTTTCGCTCTGGTGCATGCTTTCTTCGCCGCTGCTGATCGGCTGTGACATGAGCAAGATGGACCCGCTCACCGTCAGCATCTTTTCCAATGATGAAGTGATTGCCGTCGATCAGGATGCGCTGGGGCACGAAGCGACGCGCCGATCGCAGGACGGCAAAGTCGAAGTCTGGGCCAAGCCGTTGGCGGATGGATCGATGGCGGTGGGACTATTCAATCGCGGATCGGAAGAGGCGCCTGTCACCGCGCACTGGGCGGACCTTGGAATCAAGGGCAGCCACGCCGTGCGCGACCTCTGGCGTCAAAAAGATCTGGGCAAATTCGATGGCTCTTACCGGGCCACCGTGCATCGGCATGGCGTGGTGCTGGTAAAGGTCAGCGCGGACTGAATTCCCTGGGCTGATCGATCACGCGCAGGCAGACCGTCGGCGGCTGAATCGTCGGTAGGGCGTCGATCACTTTCAGCGCCGCCCGAATTGCGCCTTCGCGGGCCAGGTGCGTTGTGATCACCACCGGCACGAACTGCGACGCATCCGACTCGCGCTGATGAATCCCCGAGAGACTGATGCCATGCGCGCCCAGCGCGTGCGCGACCTCGGCCATGACACCCGGCACATCGCGGGCTGTCAAACGAAGATAATAACGCGATTGAAGCTCTTCGATCGGCAGCATCGTCGCCCGTCGTGCCGAATCGGGGAATATATTGAGCCGCTTGAAGAGCAGGGGAGTTGTGCCCGTCGCCACGCCGACCAGATCCGCCACCACGGCGCTGGCGGTAGGCATCTGCCCGGCCCCTCGACCATAAAAAAGTGCATGGCCCAGTGCGTGTCCATACACGCTGATTGCATTGAAGCTGCCGCTCACTTCGGCCAGCACGTCGTTGCTATGAACTAAAGTCGGATGAACGCGCAGCGCGATTCGACCATCCTGTGCACGCTCACCGATCGCCAGCAGCTTGATGACGTAGCCGAGTTCTCCGGCAAATTGAATGTCGGTTGGATGCAGCGCGCTGATACCTTCAACCAGAATATCCTGCTCGGAAAACTGCGCGTTGAACGCCAGTCCCGCGAGGATGGCGAGCTTCTGGGCCGCATCCCGCCCGGAAACATCCAGCGTCGGATCGGCTTCGGCATAGCCAAGCTTTTGCGCTTCCTCCAGCGCGTGAGCGTAGGTCCACTTATTTTTGGTCATCCGTGTGAGGATGACGTTGCAGGTGCCGTTGACGATGCCGACGATGGCGTCGATGCGATTGGCGATTAAGCCGCGCGAGAGGGCGTCGATGATCGGGATGCCGCCGCCACAGCTTGCTTCGAATCCAATGCAGGAATTGTTCTTGCGCGCCAGCTCAAACAGCTCCGGCCCACGCAGGGCCAGAAGACTTTTGTTGGCCGTCACTACGGGCTTGCCAAGCTTAAGCGCTGTTTCAACTAGAGTGCCGGCGGTGGTGGTACCGCCCATGAGCTCCAGGACGACGCCGACTTTTGGATCGCTGATGGCCGCGTGAGCATCGCTGGTCAGCGGAAGCCCGGCGCTCGAATGTTTGGCTGAATCGCGCACCACGACGTGACGAATCTCAAAGCGCACGCCGATGCGCTGTTCAAGCAGATCGGCCTGCTCGCGCAGGATTTTGGCCACGCCGCTGCCCACGATGCCGTGGCCCAGCAGGCAGATTCCCGTAGTCGTTACACTCATCTCGCCATTGCCCTCGAAGTGGCCGGACTTTAAAGCTGGAGTATGAGGGAATCAAGATGGGTCAGGATCGATGGCTCGCGCTTTGCGCCGGGCCGGTGGGAGCTGCCGCGGGCTGGGCGTTGCCGGGCACTTTGTAATCCGGAATCAGTTCCTGGCGAAGGGATTCAAATTCATCCTGCCAGCGCTCGGGGATGCCGCCGGCAACGAGGATGTTCTTCAGGCCTCGCACCGTGTTGGCCAGCATGTCGGCATGGGCCTTGTCGTTGCCGCCCTTCGCGAGTTCCGCGTTGCACTTGAGCAGCTTGTAGGTGCATTCCCAATAAAGATCATTTTCGGTGGTCTTGGGCCCATCGGGCGTCTGCTCAACGGTGATGGGGGAGCCGAGCTTGCGATTGGCAAGTAGATCGCCAAGCAGTGCCTGCGCATCCTTGTAATCGCCCAGCTCAAATTGCGTGAGGGCGAGGCCGGTCTGCACGGATGGATCCGGATCGGCCGGGTTGATATCGCCGCTGGCGATTTTTTTCGGATCGAGGGTCTTGACGTACAGCTCATGCATCGGCGGCGACATGAGGTTCTGATAGATCTTCAGCGTCTGCTCCAGCAAGCTCTTTTTCTGCGCTGGGTCGGAAGTCATCGTGCCGGCCAGACGCTTGGTGCGCGCGTCGTAGACGACGTACGCGTAATAATATTTCTTGATGTTCGGATCGGTGCTGTTCTTGGCCCAGTCGCCGAGGAACCCAGTCAAGCGGGCTTCATTCTGCGCGACGGTGCGCATCGTGTCGGTGTCATGTGCGACATCCGCCTTGACGTATTGCTTGTCGAGCTGCTCCAGAAGCTCGCGGACCAAACCAATGCCTTCGCCGCCTTCGGTTTTGTTAAGCAGATTCACCAGAGCGCCGGTAGCCTGATCGAAATGGCCCAGGGCCATGTCGCACTGCACCCGCTCGAACAACGCTTCGCTCTGCAGCGACTTTTCCCCCGGCACGCCTTTCACGATCTTGTCGAAATCGGCCAGGATCTTCAGTGCGGCTGCGGGATTGTGCTGCTCCGTGCGCGCGAGCTGCGCATACACCAGCGTCGATTGCACCGCCTTGGCGCGATCGACGTCATTTTTCGATTCCGACCCCAGCCGCTTCACGTTGCCGGCGGCTTTAATCAGCTCATCGACATACTGCTTATGCTCGGCGGGCGTCGTATGCCCATCGAGAAGATCGCGCAGGCAGAGCATCGCCTTGTATTGAGCGTTGAGATAGGTCTGCTCCTTAGGTGCAACGCCCAGATACCACGGCAACGCCTCCTTTGAATTTCCCAGCGCCTGGAAATGCTCGCCTAGCAGATATCGCAGCTCGGTGTGGTTGAACGGCGGCGCAACGGCCGTTTCCAGGAACTTCTGATAAAGATCAGAAAACCCGCGCGGCGCCGCCGGCATTTTCTTCATCTGGAAGACCAAAAATCCCGCGCGATCGAGAATCTGGTTGGCCAGCTTCAGATCGGATGCGTAATACTTGTGGGCATAATCGATGTAGCCATTGGCGGCATTCATCACATCGCCCATTCGGTCTTCCAGCGTCGGAATTACCGCTGCTGCTTCGCTTACCATCTGCGGCGTCACATCCTTGTCGCGACCCTGCCGGCTGACCAATTCTCGCGCCGCCTCGATCGCATGCTGCATGACCGCGCGATCCGGCTTCTGTTCATCGCTCTTGTGATATTCGATCATCCCCTTGCTCATCAGCCCCTGAAGAAGCAGGGCGTTGAGCTGCGCAACCGGCCGATCGGCGGGAATGCGCATCGCAAGCTGATCGTCGATAATCCCCGCCAGCTCGGGATGATCTTTTCGCAGTGCAAGCAGGACCGCCTCGGCAGCCGAGTCGGCCTTCTTCTTTTCCTCGGGCGTCTTGGCCAATTCAGATTCGAGCGCATCGACGCGATAAACCAGCATACTCGCGGCGGCGTCGATGCCTTTGGTCGTCTTTTCAGCGTCGGCCGGATCCAGCTTCAAACCCGCCAGCAAGCCCGGCAACTTTTCCTTGTGCCATTTCTGAAGCGCGGCCAAATCCTGCTTTGCAGTCGGCAAATCTTTGCCGAGCACGTCGGCTACAGTGCTGAAATACCGGGCCTCATATTGCTCGAAGGGATTGGGCGGCGGCTTCATCTTGCCGCTGTCACTGATCGTGCCGGCAAAGTATCGCCGCGCTTCGCGATAGCTGCCTTTGGCCATTGTGAGCTTGCCGATCATGTTGTGGACGCGCGCCTGGACGCCGCTGTCGCCGTTATCGAGATCGGACAAATATTTGATCGATTGATCGACCAGCGCCTTCTGCTGTGGCCCGGTTGGCTCAGCCAGCGCCAGGAAATAGGCCGACATGTTCTGCTGATATTTGGCGTTGCGCGCGATGTTATCGAGTTTCTCCCATTGTTCGGCACGGGGGTCGTCGCTCTTCTTGATCTGGGCGGCGATCACATTCGCCTGATCCTCAGCCAGCTTCGACGCGGCGCCGAGTAATTTGTACGCGGCATCGGCCACGGGGAGCAGCCGGCGCTGGGACGCCGGATTTTCGCCCCAGTATTCGATCGTGTTCACGTCGCGATTGACTGCATCTTCCAGCATCACACCGGCAAGCTGCAGAAGCTTTTGCGGATCGCTGCTGCCGGCAATGATCACATCGACGCTCGCCGCTGCCTCACGCAGACGTTGAAGTTTCGCGGCTGGCGTCAGGGTGGATTTCGGATCGAGCAGTTCGCGAAGTCCGCCCAGGGCACGCACAGCTTTCTGCTGATCGGGCGGAACGTGATGCACTTCAAAATAGCGATCGAGCAAATTATCGAGCCCCCGGCTGGCCAGCTCGCTCATGAGCTGGTTGTCGCCCATGCTTTCCAGCGAAGGATTGGTTGCCGGTGCATCGGCAGCGCGGAGGGTAGTCGTCGCGATCAGGCTCGCAGCAGCAGCCGCGAGAATCATCGTCGCGCCTTTGAACCTCCGTCTTTTCCCGGCCGGCACTTCTTTCATGAAAACTCGCTTGGATTCACCTGGGTCCATGATTACTGCGACGTGGCAAAGGCAACCTTTTCGAACTTCGCTTCATTGGTGGCCTGATAGACGGCAATGAGATACTCCCACTTGCTGTCCACTCGGGGATGCAAAATCACCTGAAGCTTGTCCGGCGCATTGCCATTGGCCAGCAATTCAGCGCGCTTGGCAGCGAGAATTTTGGTCAGGTCTTCGGGGCGGGTAACACCTTCGGAGCCGCTCATGTGCGCGATGAAGCCGGAGCCATCGCGAAGATTATCGACGTAAATATCGATCTGCGGATCGGGAAGCTCGCCGGGCTTGAGCTGCTTATGGTTCAGTCCCTTTGCGCGGATGGCCTGCTTGTTCATCAGGAAGCTGCTGGCTCCGCCGAAGCTGCCGGCCAACATGAGAAAAATCAGGATGACCATGACGACATCCACGAGGGGCGTCATGTTCGGCCCTGAATCGTAATGCACTTTTTTAGCGCCTCGAAGCTTCATGGGTTCCCATTATTCTGCGCTTTTGATCAACGAGCGATTCATCCGCTCTTGGACGCATCCTTGGTTTCATATGCAGTGTCGCTGATGCCGGCGTTGGCGATGGTAATCAGCACCTGCTCGAGCTGGCGATAGAGCACTTCCTTGTCAGCACGGACGATGATCTTCGCTTTGCCAGGATGCGTTTTCTGAAACTCTTCAAGCACGCGCTGCAGTGGATGATCGACCGTTCCATGCAGGCGATCGTTCAGGCGGATTTCCCGCACCTTTCCATCCACCAGCGCCGTCACCAGCGGCTCTTCGACGTTCGTTGGATGAATATTGAGTGTCAGCGTGTTGCCCAGATCTTCGATCTTCGTGCCGATGATCGTGGAAGGAAGCTGGATGTCTTTGTCTTCGCCCCGCGAAACGCCAATCTTAGCCACGAGCATGAAAAAGATGATCAGACACATGACGATGTCGATCAAAGGCGTCACGTTGACGCCGCTCTCCTTGATCTCGGGCATCGAATGCCGTCGCATGTCAAGCCTTCTTCAGAATCGGTATCAGAACATCCAGCGGGACCCCGCCTAAATCGCTAGGCCAGCGGAGCTGGTCCGGGCATCGGGGAAGGCATGGGAACTTTGCGCGGCACGGCGCCCGCCGGCACCGGCGCTGCCGGCTGCGGCACGGCTCGCGGCGCAACGGGTTGAACTGCGCCCATCGGTCGTTCGGCTGGCTTGACCATCAGCAGCAATTCTTCGGCAATCAGTGCCCCGCGCACCGTCAATCGATCGATGATCGTTCGCAGCCAACCGAATGCCGCCAGGCAAGGGATGGCCAGCATCAGACCCAGGAACGTATGGCACAATGCCTTGGCAATACCAAACGCAAGCTGCGCGGGGCTCGCATTTCCGCCGGCCTGATTCATAGCCGAGAAGGCATCGATCATGCCCAGCACCGTGCCTAAAAGTCCAAGCAAGGGGCCGAGGTTGCCGATGATATTGAGATACTCAATTCGCCGAAACTGCTCGGCAGTTTGCTCACCGATTGAGGTTTCCATCGCCTCTTTCATTGCGCTGAAAACCGGAGCACGCTTCAGTGCGGCACCGAGCGCCTTGCTCACGAACGAAGGATCGGCTTCGGTGAAGTCCACCAACTCCTTGAACTTACGCTGATTAATCAGGTTCTTGATCTCCTCGATGCTCGTCGCCGGAAGCAGCACCGATTCGCGACTGCCGATGAAGCCTTTAAAGATAAAATACAGGCCTGTGATCGACAGACCGACGATGATGACGAACACAAAATCTATGTTCGACAGGATCAATGAGACCAGGCCGGTCGAGCCAATTGGTTTTGCTGCCGCGCCATTGGCGGCGTCCTGGGCATAAGCGCCCGCGGCCAGAAACGCCATGCCCAGCAGCACGGCAAGAAGAACAATGCGAAACGGAGAAGAAGCGTAACGACGCATGTTGCGCATTCCTTTGTCAGGGAAGTTTCACCAATTCCTATTGCAGAACATAAACAATCTGCGAGCGGCGGCAATTCCACCAGCCTACAGATCTTCTTCGTTCACCAGCCGGAACGTGCCTCCGGTTTCCTTGGCGATCGTTTGGAGAAGCTGCTTGAACGCCACGTCCTTGTCGCTCTTGTCGATGAAGGCAATCGTGTTAATCTTTACCTTTTTGTCTTTATCCAACTCGCGGATCTTGGCAAGAACGGCGTTGTTGTCCGGGAAATCGCCGTCGGTCAGAAGATAGATCAACTGCGGATGCTGACGAAAGGCCAGCTCGATTCCCGGAATCGGATCGGTCTGACCTTTGGTGACCACTTCCGACATGAACTTGTCGAATTTCCGCTTGTTCTCAGGGTTGGCCGGCAGGAGAACGGTGTCGAGATATTTCAGGTCGGAAGCGGATTCCTGGAAGAAGATCACGCCGAATGACTGAATCGGCTTGAGATTGTGAACCACCTTCGACAGTTCCAGCTTGAGAGCCGGCATTTTCACCAGCATCGATCCCGAGGCATCGCAGACAAAGCTGATGAAGCGAGCGTTTCCACCATCGCCGAACACCGGCCCCTTGGGACCGATGCCGCCTCCGCCCGGAGCGCCGAACATGGCCATCGCGCCACCATCGGCTGATCCCGCGCCGGTGCCGACATTCAACTTGTTATTGTTTGCGCCAAACGTCCCGCCGGCCGAGGCATTGATCACCGCATCGGACGTGTCACCCGTCGCACCCGACATGGTCAGATCGACATTCGGACCTTTCTTGTCGGCCCACTGCGGATCCGTGACGCTCGGGTCCTTGTCCTGCGCCGCTTCGCGAAGCGGATCACCCAGGCCAACGTTCGGCACGCCGCCCGGCGGACCTTCCTGCGCCATCGAGGCTTCGGGAATGATCACCTGATCCTGATGCGGCACCGGATTGACTGCTTTGTAAATGCCGAACACCAGCAGCGCAAAAATCAGGATTGCCAGGTGGACAGCGACCGAGGTGACAAACGGCAACACATTCTGCACCCACGGCTGCTGCCAGAAACTGGTGGGACGAAAATGGGTTCCCTGTTCTTCAGGCGCTGGCATCGCCACTTGCTGAGCCTCCGTCGCAGGTGCAACAGCAGCTGGTGCGTCAGTAGGAGGGGGAGGATCGGGAGAAACGGGAGGCGCTGGTGGAGTTTCAATTGGGGCTTGCGGATCCATCATTTCACCTCGCGATCGCGCCATTGCCGGAAGATTAACTCATCTACATCAGCCCATCCATCCCCGGAATTACGCGTAGCGGCAGCCTGTTACTTTGGAAACCAATTCCGGGGCGCACCGCCGACCGGCCATCTTCCACAATGCAGCGAGCCAGTGCAATGCGATGCCATCTGAGGTATGCGAGCCACTACTGAAGGCCAAGTCACTAAAACCAGGCAGGACGGCGTGGTCGGATCAACAAGCGCTCCAACCGCCGAAAAAGCAGCTTCCACGTAGCTTTAAGTATAACGCAGCCGCCCTACCAGTCAATGAAATTGGGGTTAAGCAGAAGGTTAAAATGAGGCAAACCAGACGCTTCTGCTGCCGTAGAATTGAGCGCGTCGCTAGACTGTTTGCTCGCTAAACAATTCCAGCAACGGTATCCGAAATTGATCGTAACTGTGGGTGATGATGCGGTGGGCTTTGCTTCTTTCTCTCGTGCTTGCAATCGCTTCGGCTGCGCGAGGCGCAGACTCGACCGACGGCAATACGCTCTTTGAGCAGCACATTCGCCCAATGCTCGTCGAGCGGTGCTATGAATGCCACTCGGCCCAGGCAAAAAAACTCAAAGGCAAGCTTCATCTCGATTCAAAGCAGGGGATCGCGCAGGGCGGGGCTGATGGAAAAATATTCGTTCCGGGTGAACCGGAAAAGAGTCGGCTGATCGAGGCGCTTAAGTGGACCGATCCTGACTTGCAGATGCCGCCCAAGCAGCAATTGTCGGCGGAGCAGATTCATTGGTTTGAGGAATGGATCAAACTTGGCGCGCCGGACCCGCGCGAGGATTCAACAAGCGCCGCTCCCGCAAGTGCTCCTAAGCGCGGAATGGATCTGGAGACAGGCCGAAATTGGTGGGCATTCCAACCGGTAAAGGATATCGCGCCGCCGGCTGTGAAGGATTCAGGTTGGATCGCTCGCAAATCGGATCAATTCGTACTCGCGAAACTTGAGGAAGCTGAACTGAAGCCTTCGCCAAAGGCTGATCGTCGAACGCTGATCCGCCGGGCCTATCTCGACCTCACCGGTCTTCGGCCTACCTACGAGCAGGTCGAAGCCTTCGCGAAAGATGATTCGCCGAATGCTTATGAAAAGCTGATCGATCAACTGCTGGCGTCGCAGCACTATGGCGAGCGGTGGGGGCGCTATTGGCTCGATGTCGCGCGCTATGGAGAAGACAATCCCACGAGCGAGGCGACCAATCCGCCTTACCCATTCGCCTGGCGATATCGCGATTGGGTGATCAAGGCGCTCAATGACGATGTGCCCTACGACCGGTTTGTGAAGCTGCAACTGGCAGCCGACGAGATGCCGGGAACTTCCCGGCAGGATCTGGTGGCGCTGGGATTTTTGGGCGCGGGTCCGGTTTATCACAAAGATGCGCGAAACTCGAAGGACGTCATCACCACGCTGTATTGCGACGACTGGGACGAGCGCATCGACACCGTCACGCGCGGCTTCCTCGGTCTGACCGTCGCCTGCGCCCGTTGTCACGATCACAAGTTCGATCCGATCACGAGCAAAGACTATTACGCGCTGCAAGGCGTCTTTGCGTCCGTCTGCCAGGTGCCGCGACCGCTGGCGGAAGTGGACCCGCAAACTGAAACGCGCTTCATGGCGGCCGAGCAGCGGCTGTTCTATCTGAGTTATTCGGCCAATCTGCTGCGCGACGAACCGGGCAGCAAGCCAAAGGAAGCCCGGCAGAAGGTCGAGCGCTTCGTCGCTGAGATGGATCAGATCATGGAGGACATGTCCTTCCTCAAGAGCCGGCACCAGGACATGTATGGCCAGCTTCAGCAACTGGATCGCCGCCCGCGGCCATATCCTCAACGGCCTACGACACAACCAGTGCAACCGATTGCCGATGTACAACCTGCTCCACGTCGAGGCCGGCCCAATGCGAATGCGGGCGCTGGCGCAGGAGCAAATGCTTTTGGCAATCGCCGCCGGCGAGGGCGCGGCGGTTCGACGGCGCCCTTCTTTGAAGCCGTGTTTGATGCAGGAACCTACATCGACGGTTCCGATCAGGACTTCACCATGGTCAACATTCGCCCGGGTGAAGCGCGGAACATGCCGGTGCTTCCCGGCGGCAATCCCGCGCGGCCCGGCGAGATTTCGCCCCGGCGGTTTATTGCGGTTCTTTCTAAGGGCGATTCAATCTTCCACGAAGGCTCCGGCCGGCGCGAGCTGGGCGAAAAGATCTTCAGCGATGCAGCGCCGCTGGCGGCGCGGGTGATCGTCAACCGCGTGTGGGCGTGGCATTTTGGAAAGCCGCTCGTCGCGACGCAGAGCGATTTTGGCGTGCAGGGCGATAAGCCGACGCATCCGCAGTTGCTGGACGATCTTGCCGCGCGATTCATCGCCCATGGCTGGTCGCTGAAATGGCTGCACAAGGAAATCATGCTCTCGGCCGCTTACCAGCAGGCGAGCAACCCGCGCGAGGATGCGATGAGAGCCGACCCGACCAACGAGCTGATTTGGCGGATGAATCCGCGAAGGCTCGATGCCGAGGCGTTCCGCGATTGCATCCTCCAGGCAAGCGGCGCGTTGGACACGACGATGTATGGCATCTCGATGGACTTGGATCAGCCGGGCAATAATCGGCGAACGGTTTACGCGCGCATCGGGCGCGGCCGTTTGAACAATTACCTGCAGCTCTTTGATTTCCCTGAAGCGACCATGCACAGCCCCGGCCGCGAGGTGACCACGACGCCGCTGCAGCAGCTCTTCGTGATGAACAGCTCGTTCATTGAGGATCAGGCATCGACCCTGGCCGAGGCGGTGGAAAAAGTGCCGCAAGGGGATCGTGTCGTGGCGATGTATCAAAAGGTCTTCGGGCGCGATCCAAGTCAGTCTGAAGTAAAGCTGGCTGCTGATTATCTTGCCGGTGGCGGAACCCTTGAGCAATATGCGCAGGCTCTTTTGAGTACCAACGAGGTGCAGTTTTGGCCCTGATACCCGGTTTATCGCGAAGGCAGTTCATTCAGTCGATCGGCGCGGGGCTCGGCACGGTTGGCCTGATGGGAATGTTGGCCGAGCAGAGCGCGGCCGCTTCGGTAGTACCTTCGGTTCATCGAGTGGGGCCGATGTTTCCGCCGCGCGCAAAGCACAACATCTTCCTGTTTCTGCCGGGCGGACCTTCGCAGGTCGATATGTTCGATCCGAAGCCCTTGTTGGCAAAGTATGCCGGCCAGCGACCGAATTCCGTCAATCTCCGCACCGAGCGCACCACCGGCGGCCTCTATCCCTCGCCATTCAAATTCCAAAAGTATGGAAAGAACGGCGTGGACGTCAGCGAGCTGCTGCCGAACCTGGCATCGATCATCGACGACATCTGCGTCGTCAAGTCGATGTACACCTTCAACCCCACCCACACGCCGGCTCGCGCACTGTTTCATTCCGGGAACATCGCGGCGACGCGACCGTCGATGGGATCGTGGATCTCTTACGGTCTGGGCACGGAGAATCAGAATTTACCGGGTTTTGTCGTGCTCGGTCCCGGCGGCGGTGGGGGGCCAGGCCTGCGCAGCGGGTTCCTCCCAGCTCGTTACCAAGGTACGCCCATCGATGATTCCCAGACGCGCCCAGAAACGATGATCCGAAATCTCCGGAACACGCAGCTCGATCCTGCAGCGCAACGCCGTCAGCTCGATCTGGTTCAGGGGCTCAATCGCGGCCACGAGCGCGCCTTTGGTCGCGATGAATATCTCGAAGGTCGAATCCAGGCGATGGAGACTGCTTATCACATGCAGTTCGAAGCGATGGACGCCTTCGATGTCAGCTCAGAGCCGCAATCGGTTCGCGAAGCCTATGGCTCAACTCCATTTGCCAATGGCTGTCTGCTCGCCCGTCGCCTCGTCGAGCGAGGCGTGCGCACGGTGCATGTCTATTATGGCCCCGGCCAGCCCTGGGATGATCACAGCAAGATCAACAACAACCTCCGCAATCGTTGCCCCGACATGGACAAAGCCTCTGCCGCGCTGATCACCGATCTCAAACAACGCGGGCTATTGGATGAAACCGCCGTCGTCTGGGGCGGCGAGTTCGGACGAACCCCCGTCTCCGAAAGCGGCGACGGCCGCGACCATAATCCCTACGGCTTCACCATGTTCATGGCCGGCGGCGGATTCAAAGGCGGTATCTCCTACGGCCAAACCGACGAATTCGGCTTCAAGGCCGTCGAAAATCCCGTCTCCATCCACGATCTCCACGCCACGCTGCTGTATGTTCTCGGCATCGACCACGAAAAGCTCACCTACCGCTACGCCGGGCGGGATTTCCGCCTGACCGATGTGTATGGGCAGGTGATGCATGATCTGCTGACGTGATAGTGCATCTCTATTTTTCCACAGGCATTTTCGCCCGCTGGTAGGCGCGCATGCCGCCGGAGAAATCGAAGAGATGGTCGAAGTTCAGTTTCGTCATTTCCTTGGTTGCCGCGGCGCTTCGGCTGCCGGAGTAGCAGTGAACCAGGTAGGTCTTTGACTTGTCGAGCTTCTCGACCTGCTTGTCAAAATCCGGCGACTGCCAGGGAATGTTCACCGCGCCGGGCACATGGCCCGCCTCAAATTCGCGGGGCGTCCGCACATCAAGCACCACCGAACCTTTGTCCTTTCGCATTTTCTCAAACTCTTCCAGCGAAATCTTTTTCACCGCCGGTTGCGTCGCCGGGGGTGGCGTCTTCGGGTCGGCACCATTGACATGCGCGCTGGGCAAGCAGATTAAAGCGATGATGAAAACAACGATGGATTTAAGTGCGGTGTGCATGAACTATTCCACTATCGAATCGAGAATTTGTTGCATCAATCCGGCGAAGCTTCGTAGATCGATAACGGGTCAGAATCAGTATTCGTTGGCGGCAGGGCAATCTGATTCGCTTTGAGAAAATCGCGAACAACCTGCGCGCTGACGGCCGGAAGATGATTTCGATTGTCGTTGGGCTTGCACAAAATGACGCCTACCACTTCGCTGCCGCTGTTGATCAGGGGTGCGCCGGCTAATCGCGGATGCTGCTTGAGGGAAACAAACCAGCCCTCGCCCGCGGGCGGCGGCACCACATCACTCGCTTTGATCATCGCCGGGGTCGGCGCGAAGACATCTGAGTCGGGCAACGCCACACACCGAAGCGTGAGCGCGGCAAACCGCGGCGCGATATTAAAGTAATTGAGCCCCGGACCGGAAATATCGGCGGGATTCACTTCCAGCAGCGCCAGCCCATGATCGTGTGCCGTGATCTTCGCTTTGATGCGAGTTCCCTGCCCATCTTCCAGCGTCACCGTTGTCGAACTGGCCAATGGTCCGGCAGCCGCAATCAAATGAGTACGATCGATGGGAAACGCGATTGTGAGTTTTGCATCCTTCGCCGTGGCGACGTGCGGAGCGATCGGCATCTCTTCGTCATCGCCCTTGTTCATGTTAGCGCGCGGCATCGTCATCGTGCCGCTGTCAACGACCATCTGTTTCGGAGCGGATGCCATCACGACCGTCGATAATTGCTCCAATGTTTTGTGTGCTGTCGTGAGCCGCCGCTTAAGCGACGGATCCTTAATCTCAGCCTGGTGATCGCCCACAAACTTGAACAGATTCGTGTATTTTTCGAAGGACGCCGTCTTGTCGCCAGACGCGGAAGCCTCGGCTTTTTGCAGCAGGTCCAGCACTTCTAATCTGTGTTGTCCTTCCCAGGAATCGTCGCTGGCTGATGTCATCGAGGGATCGACCGATGAATTCCCCGAATCGGTGCCGCTGTTGGCCATCGCGCCCTGCATGTGGGCGACGAGAGATTTCTGATCGGCCTGCGCCGACGCAATGTCGTCGGCAAACGCGCTGCTTCGCTCGCCTGGTGGCACTTTGCTCGCCAGATCGAAAAGCTCGCGATATTTTCGGGCGGCATCGGAGAAATTGCCATCTTTCGCATCCAGCTTGGCCTCTCGATGCAGCTCCGCAATGCGCGGCGAATATTCGATTTCCTGGGCGGTTAATTGCGACGGCCGAGTTTGAGGGATGGTGGGCAATGTCGTCGCCACGACCGCTGGCGATTGCTGGGGTGCGTTTGCCGACGCCTGAGCCGCGGCCAGCTCTTTCATGTGCTTTTGCACGAGCCAAGCGCCGCCGGCAATCGCAATGATAAGCGTCACACCATAGAACAAGATTGCTGGAACGGGCGATTTTTTCTTGCGGGTGCGCGGGCGCGAACTAGACGCTGCGTTTGTTGCAGAAGTGACCGCCGCGATTGCTGCCATCGGGTTGGCGATGCAGGAGGCGCAGAGCATCGCGCCATCGACATTTTGCAAATCGCGCTCATGGAAGTTTTGCCCGCAACCGGAGCAGGAAACGATCGGCGTCACTTCACGTGGCCCCGCCTGTGATCGGGCCATTCCCTTGGCGTAGCAGGATCGGCAAATCACTGTGCCGTTCTGGTCGAACACTTCCTCGACCGGAAAGCTTCCGCCGCACTCGTTGCAAACCAGAGCCGCCTTCTGCACCGGCGGCGGAGCCGGTGGGGCGGCTGGAATCGTCATCACGCCTTTGCAATGAGGACAATTCACCGAACGCCCGGCCAGCTTCCGCGAAGCCGACAGACGCTTTCCACAGGTTGGGCAGGTGACCACTACCGGCATGCATGCCCCTTTCCCGCCACGAGCTCACTACCCTTTAAGCTTCAGCCCTCCGATTGGACGCAATAAGCCTACCTTTGTTCCCCGGCTCCTGCAATTTCACTCTGTGAATAACCGCCGAAACCGGTCATTCCCACAACGCAGACAACCGCGGGGGATATTTCAAGTCGTATCCCCTTACCAAGGTGAACCATGCTCCGTCGCCTCGCACTCATTGTGGCGCTCGCGCAGTTCGTGACCCAGTTGCCGGCTGTTCGTGCAGCGTCTATCGCGAAAAAGCCGAACGTGATCATCATTCTAACCGACGATCAGGGCTACTCCGATCTGAGTTGCTACGGCTCAAAGCGCATCAAGACGCCACAAATCGACAGGATGGCCGCGGAGGGAATCCGTTTTACTGACATGTATGCCGCCGCCTCGGTCTGCACGCCATCGCGCGCAGCACTTCTGACAGGATGCTATCCCATCCGGATCGGCATGGGCGAGTTTCCGCTTTTGCCCAACGGCAAGCCTTGGCAGACGCGGGTGCTCTTCCGAAACGCGCCGTTCGGCCTGAACCCCAAAGAAATGACAATCGCCAAGCTGCTCAAATCAGCCGGTTATGCGACGGCAGCCGTGGGAAAGTGGCATCTGGGCGATCAGAAGCCGTTCCTGCCGACGAATCACGGATTCGACAGCTATTTCGGCATCCTCTACACGCCGGACATGCCGCCGCTGGATTACGTCCGCAACGAGGCGATCGTCGAACGAAACATCGACCTGTCGATGGTTGCGCAGAGATATACGGAGGAGTCACTCAAATTCATCCGCGAACACAAGGACGGGCCGTTCTTCCTGTACTTCGCCCACACTTATCCGCACGTTCCGCTGGCCGCGTCCAAGGCCTTCAGAGGCAAATCGGTGCGCGGGCTTTACGGGGATGCTTGCGAGGAGATCGACTCGACCGTCGGCCGCGTATTGGACGAACTCAAAAAACTCGGCATCGACGACAATACGCTTGTCATCTTCACATCGGACAACGGACCCTGGCTTGCCAAGGGCGAGGCCGGCGGGAGCGCCTTTCCATTTCGCGGCGGCAAGGGCGGCAGCTACGAAGGCGGATTGCGCATGCCGTTCATCATGCGATACCCCGGCGTCATTCCGCCGGGCAGCGTCTGCCACGAAATGGCGACGCAGATGGATCTGCTTCCGACCCTCGCGCGACTCGCTGGAGTTGCCGCGCCCAAGAACATCGACGGTAAGGACATCACCGACTTGATGCTCGCCCGGCCGGGCGCGAAGACGCCGCACGAAGCCTTCTTCTATTACGTCGGCGACCGCCTGCACGCGGTTCGTAGCGGCAAGTGGAAACTGAAAGTGCCCACGACGCTTTCCGAGGAATATGCCGGCTACCTCCAGATTCAGAACCCGCAAACGACGATTCCGCGTGCGCTTTATGATTTGGAAAATGATCCCGGCGAACAGAAGTCGGTCCTGGCGGATCATCCCGACGTGTTCAAGCGGCTCCAAGCGTTGATCGAATCCGCACGTGACGATTTGGGTGATTCTC
>Ga0207695_10001195_pt1 | contig 44633 bp, 40 predicted proteins | sample KBSC54metaG_FD_184354 | JGI IMG/M metagenome (GOLD analysis project Ga0207695, IMG submission 184354) | Corn rhizosphere microbial communities from Kellogg Biological Station, Michigan, USA - KBS C5-4 metaG (SPAdes) (version 2) | ecosystem: Host-associated > Plants > Roots > Rhizosphere > Soil...
CTCATAGCGAAGCGCCTCCACCGGATCGAGGCGCGAGGCGCGCCAGGCCGGCGGCAGGGTGCAGATCATCGACATGGCCAGCGAGAAGCCGACGATGATCGAGACCTCGACCCAGTCGACCTTGGCCGGCAGGCGGTTCAGGAAATAGACGTCCGAGGCGAACACCGCCTGGCCGGTCGCCCATTCGACGAAGCTCTGGATCGGGTCGATGTAGATCGAGACCAGGGCGCCCAGCGCCAGGCCGGCGGCCGTGCCCAGCACGCCGATGGTGGAGCCGGCCAGGAAGAAGATCCGCAGGATCGCCCCCTGCCCCGCCCCGATGGTCCGCAGGATCGCGATGTCGCGTCCCTTGTTCTTCACCAGCATGGTCAGGCCCGAGATGATGTTGAGCGCGGCGATGGCCACGATCAGCATCAGGATCAGGCGCATGACGTTGCGCTCGACCTTCAGCGCGCCCCAGTAGGAGGCGTCGCGCTGGGTCCAGTCGGCGACCAGCGCCGTGGGTCCGGCGGCGCGGAAGATCGCCGGCTTCAGCTTCTCGGCCTTGTCCGGGTCGGTGACCCGGATCTCGATCGCATCCACCGTCCCCTCGCGGCCGAAGAACAGCTGCGCCTGATCGAGCGGCATGAAGATGTAGGCCTGGTCGTACTGGCTCATCCCGGCGGCGAAGGTCGCGCCCACCACATAGGATTTCTGCACCGGGGTGCCGCCGAAGGCCGTGGCCCCGCCGGAGGGCGAGATCAGGCTGATGCTGTCGCCCGGCTTGACCCCCAGCTGCTCGGCGAGCTTTGCGCCGACCACCACCACGTCGCCGCCGTAGTCGCCCCGGCCGAAGCCGCGAAGGTCGCCCTTCGTGAGGTTGGCGGCGACGATGCGGGTGGCGCGCAGGTCCTTGGGCGACAGGCCGCGGACCATGGCGCCGGTGACCTGGTTGGGCCCCATGGCGATGGCCTGGGCGTCGATCACCGGGAAGGCCTGGGTCACGCCCGGCACCTGGACGATGCGCTGGACCGCCGCGTCGCGCATCTGGACGTTGTCCAGGAGGCCGCCGGTGACGAAGGCGTGGCCGTTGAAGCCCAGGATCTTGCTCAGCAGCTCGGCGCGGAAGCCGTTCATCACCGACATGACGACGATCAGCACGGCGACCGCCACCATGATGCCGGCGAAGGAGATGATCGAGATCAGCGCCACGCCGCCCTGGCTGCGCCTGGCGCGCAGATAGCGATGCGCCAGCATCCGCTCCCAGAGGCCGAAGGGCGGGGCGCGGGTCGCGGCGGTGAGGTCCGGAGTCAAAACTCCTCCCCCGTAGCGGCAGCGTGCGGGGGAGGTGGCAGCGAAGCTGACGGAGGGGGCGCTGCGGCTCGCAAAGAGTCCAGAACCAGCGCCCCCTCCACCACTTCGTGGTCCCCCTCCCCCGCTGACGCGGGTGAGGTTCGCGCGGCGCAGACCTGGCTCACCCGCAGATCGCCTTCAGGGCGGCGTCCAGCGGCAGGGTCTGGCGCTCGCCGGTGGCGCGGCGCTTGATCTCGACCATGCCCTCGGCGACGCCCTTGGGGCCGACGATCAGCTGCCAGGGGATGCCCACCAGGTCGAGGGCGGCGAACTTGGCGCCCGGCCGGTCGTCGCGGTCGTCGAGCAGCGGGTCCTTGCCCAGCTCGCCCAGGGCCTTGTAGGCCTGCTCGGCCACGGCATCGACCTCGGCGGCGCCGGGCCGCAGGTTCACGACCGCCACGCCGAAGGGCGCGACCGCGTCGGGCCAGATGATGCCGGCCTCGTCGTGGCTGGCCTCGATGACGCCGGCCACCAGCCGCGAGACGCCGACGCCATAGGAGCCTCCGTGGATCGGGGCGTCCTTGCCGTCGGGGCCGGTGACCAGGGCCTTCATCGGCTTGGAGTACTTCTCCCCGAAGTAGAAAATGTGGCCGACCTCGATGCCGCGCGCGGTCATCCGCTTGGCCTCGGGCACCTCGGCCTCGAAGCGGGCCGGGTCGTGCATCTCGTCGGAGGCGGCGTAGAGGCGGGCGCGCTGGGCGACCATCGGCTCCAGGTCCCCGTCCCAGTCGATGTCCGGCCCGGGCGCGCCCATCTCGACGAGGTCGCCGTGGGCGAAGACCTCGCTCTCGCCGGTGTCGGCCAGGATGATGAACTCGTGGGAAAGGTCGCCGCCGATCGGGCCGGGGTCGGCCTTCACCGGGATCGCCTTCAGGCCCATCCGCGCATAGATGTTGAGGTAGGCCAGGAACATCCGGTTGTAGGAACGCCGCGCCGCGGTCTCGTCGACGTCGAAGCTGTAGGCGTCCTTCATCAGGAACTCGCGGCCGCGCATGACCCCGAAGCGCGGGCGCCGCTCGTCGCGGAACTTCCACTGGATGTTGTAAAGATTCTTCGGCAAGTCCTTATAGGACTTGATGTAAGCGCGGAAGATCTCGGTGATCACCTCCTCCGCCGTGGGCCCGTAGAGCAGGTCGCGGTCATGGCGGTCCTTGATGCGCAGCATCTCGTCGCCGTAGTCGTCGTAGCGGCCGCTCTCCCGCCACAGGTCGGCGAGCTGCAGGGTGGGCAGCAGGACCTCGATGGCGCCGGCGCGGTCCATCTCCTCGCGGACGATCTGCTCGATCTTCTTCAGCACCCTGAGGCCCAGCGGCAGCCAGGCGTAGATGCCCGCCGCCTCCTGGCGGATCATGCCGGCGCGCAGCATCAGCTGGTGGGACACGATCTGGGCGTCGGCGGGCGCCTCGCGCAGCGTGGGCATGAAGTAGCGCGACAGGCGCATGAGCTGGGGGCCTTCCGAAAGAACCGTGGGCGGAGGGCCCTGATAGCCTTCGCCGACTTGTCTTGGCAACGCGTCAGCTATGGGGGCCGGGCAGCCTGGACAGGTCGATCCAATGCATGCGCACCACCAGCCAGAGGATCCCGAAGACGATCGCCGAGACCCAGGTGGTGGTGATGAACTTGCGCTTGAGCTTGGGATCGACGGGCGCGCCGGGGTCGGAGCCGTCGTTCGGCAGCCCGGCGTCGGCGCGGCTCTGCACCCCGATCGGCAGGATCGCGAACAGCACCGTCCACCAGATGGTCAGGTAGATGGCGATCAGGGTGATCGGGCCGCCCATCAGTGGCCACCCTCCAGAATATTCGTCGTCACGAATATTCCTCGCTTTTGTTTGCGGGCATTCATTTTGAATGCCCTGGCGTTTCCATCAATTCCACGAGCACGCCGCCCATGTCCTTGGGGTGGACGAAGATCACCGGCACGCCGTGGGCGCCGATCCGCGGCTCGCCGGTCCCCAGGACGGTGGCGCCCTTGGCCCGCATGTCGTCGCGGGCGGCCAGGATGTCGGGCACCTCGAAGCAGACGTGGTGCTGGCCGCCCTTGGGGTTCTTCGCCAGGAAGGCGGTGATCGGCGAGGCGTCCCCGTAGGGCTCGATCAGCTCGATCTGGCTGTTGGGCAGGTTGACGAAGCAGACCCAGACGCCCTGCTCGGGCATGGCGAAGGTCTCGCTGAAGTCGGTGGCGCCCAGCATCTCGCGGTACATCTTCACGGAGGTTTCGATGGAGGGCGTGGCGACGCCCACGTGGTTCAGTTTTCCGATCATGGGAGGCGGTATAGGCCGGGTCGCGCCCGCGCGCGAGCCTAGGACACCGACAAGGCCGCGTTGTCGTTGCCGGTGCGGGCGGACTTGGCCAGGTGCGGGGCGACGTGGGCGGGTTCGAAGACGGCGCCGCTGGCCAGCAGGGCGGCGATCCGGTCGGGCCCGATCCCGAACTCCGCCAGCAGGGCCTGCGAATGCTCGCCCAGGTCCGGCGTCGGGTGATGGAAGCCGGCCGGGGTGCGGGAAAAGTCGGCGTAGGCGCGCACGCCCAGGATGTCGCCAAGCCTGGGGTGGGTCCAACGCTCCAGGACGCGGTTCTCCCACAGCCAGCCGCTCTCCAGGGCCTCGGCCGCCCGCAAGGCCGGGGCGGCCGGGACCCCGGCGGCGAGCAGCGCCTGGACGGCGGCGTCGCGCGGACGAGCGGCGAGCGCGGCGGCGATGGCCTGGGCGAGCGCGCCGTCGCGGGGCGCGGCCAGGTCGGCGGCGACGTCCAGCACGCCGCCCAGGGCGCGGGCCTGATCCTCGGTCTCGCAAACCAGCGCCAGCCAGCCGTCGGCGCATGCGTAGAACCGATGAAGCGCGCGCGGGCCCAGGCAGTCGCGGCCGCCGACGTCGGTGGGCGGACGGCCGGCGTAGTCCACCACCTCGGCGAGCTGGAAGGTCAGGCTCTGGGCCATCAGGCTGGTGAGGATCTCCTGGCCCTGCCCTGTCCGTTCCCGGGCGTTCAATGCGGCGACCACGGCCATGGAGACCACCGCAGCGGTGGCCACGTCATTGACCGGGATGGTGTGCAGGATCGGCTCGTCGGCGCCGCCCTGCGCGGCCTGCATGCCGCCCTCGGCCTGCAGCAGCGGGTCGAAGCCCGGCAGGGCGGCGCGGGGGCCGGTGTTCCCATAGGCGTTGATCGAGCAGGAGATGATCCGCGGATTGATGGCCTTCAGAGTCGCATAGTCGACGCCGAGACGGGCGCGCACCCCGAAGCGGTAGTTGTCCAGCACCACGTCGGAGCGGCGGACCAGGTCGTAGAAGAGCTCGCGGGCGGCGGGCTGCTTGAGGTCGAGCCCCAGGCCGCGCTTGCCGCGGTTGTAGGCGCAAAAGCCGCCGCCATCGCTGCGGAACGGGTCGCCCTCGGCGGGTTCGATCTTGATGACGTCGGCGCCGAGGTTGGCCAGCACGCCGCCCGCATGCGCGCCGGCGATCACCGTGCCCAGGTCCAGGACCCGGACGCCGTCCAGCGGCGAGACGCCCTCGCCCTCCCCGCTGGCGGCGGGCGGCGGCCGCGGCGTCCAGGCGGGCAAGGCGGCAAGGGGCCGGGCGAGGCCCCGGATCGAGGCCGGCGTCTCGGCCAGCCTGGCGGGCGGCGCGGGGATCGCCACCTCGCCCAGCGTCGGATGCCGGAAGACCTGCCGCAGCCCGCCCTGGGCCACCGTATCCCCGGCAAACCAGGCCTCGCGCGGGCCGACCGGGGCGCAAGGGGCGCCGTGGTCCTGCAGGACCTGCAGCCACTCAGTGCGCGGCCGGGTGCGGAAGATGGCCGCCAGGGTGTCGCGGGCGAGCGGCGGGTCGAGGGCGAGCTCTTCCCAGCGGTCCTCGAGGCCGACGGCCTGGAAGACCTTCAGGTAGAAGTTGGCGAACAGGCAGCCCAGGAAGAACCACTGGCCGTCGGCGCATTCATAGAGCCGGTAGCTGGGCGAGGCCCCCAGCGGGGCGCCGCGCGGCAAAGGCGGCTGGCCCAGCACCCGGACAGGCCCGGAGACCTCCGAAAGCCCGTGCAGGCCGCTGATCGTGACCGCCTGCCCCTTGCCGCTGCGGTGGCGTTCCAGGAGCGCCGCGCCGACCGCCGAAGCGCCCAGCACGCCCTGGCCGTACCAGAGCACCGGCAGCACCAGGTGCACCGGCTGGTCGGCGTAGCAGCCCTGGCGGAAGGCGACGCCGCTCAGCGCCGTCAGCAGGCTGTGATGCGGCGCGATCCGGCTCCAGTCGCCGGCCACGCCGTAGGGCGGCATCCAGGCATGGACCAGGCCCGCGTGGGCCGCCGTCAGGGTCGCGGCATCCAGGCCCAGCGCCTCGAGCCGCCCCGGCGGGTCGCTGAACAGGGCCACGTCGGCGCCGGCGATCAGCTCCCGCGCGGCGGCGAGGCCAGCGGCCGAGTCGAGGTCGAGGGTCACGACCTGCTTGTTGCGATTGAAGACCTGGTAGCCTGGATGGTCCTTCAGCCGGTCGCCGCCGGGCGGCTCGATCTTGACCACCTCGGCTGCGAAGTCGCCCAGCAGCATGGCCGCCATCGGGCCGGCGATGCCCTGGCTGAAGTCGGCGACGCGGACACCCCGGTAGGCGGACACTGGCGGCTCCCCTGCCCCGATGGCATGAAAGCCGCCCGCGTGGCGTTCGGCAAGCGCGGCTGACTACCGGCCCTTCTTCACGAAATCGGCGATCAGTTCGGCGATCTCCCTGGGATGCTCCAGCTGCATCAGGTGGCCGGCGTCGTCGATCACGATCCGCCGGGACCCCGGGATCAGGGCCTGGGCCGCGCCGGAGGTCGCCTGGTTGTCGGCGATGTCGTGGTCGCCGGTCATGATCAGGGTCGGGACCTTGAGCTGCGGCATGCGCGGCAGGTCCGAGGGCCAGGGCTTGATCGGGTCGCGCATCTGGTGGCCGAGGTCCTGAGGATAGGCCCTCAGCAGCGCTGCGGCCTTGACGCGAGCTTCGTCGTGGCCAGGCGCCATGACCCAACCGGACTTCGCCGCGTTGGCCGCCACCGCATCCATGTTGCCGACGATCATCGGCAGCATGATGGCGCTGATATGCTTGCCGAAGCTGGGGCTGGGCTGGAACCCGTTGATCGAAGCGCCGGAGATGACCAGCCGGTCGACCTGCTCCGGATGCAGGATCGTGTAGCTGACCGCCAGGCCGCCGCCGAAGGAGAATCCCACCAGGCTGGCGTGGTCGAAATGGGCGGCCCTCATCACCGCGGCCAGGTCGTCCTGGGGCGAATAGGGCGCCTTGGCGGGGGGCGACTTGCCGTAGCCGCGGCGGTCGTAGCGGACCACCCGGAAGTCCCGGCAGAGGATCGGCCACATGTCGTCGAAGCTGGCGGAATTCACCACCCCGTCGTGGATCAGGACGAGGGCCCCCATGTTGGTGTTTGGGTCGCCCTGGCCGCAGGTCTCGTAATAGATCTGGCCGCCGTCCACATCGACCATCTCGGCCCGCGCGGCGCCGGCCGCCACGGCCAGCGCGCAGGCAAGCGCCATCATTCGCCCGATCATCGGTCGTTCCTCCGTCTCGGTTACAGGGGTGGGATCGTCAGCCGGCTTTTCGGAGCGCCTCGACGCCGGCTGTCTCGGAGGCGCCGTCCGGTACGAATTCCAGCAGGTCGCCGGGCTGGCAGTCGAGGACGCGGCAGATCGCCTCCAGGGTGGAAAAGCGCAGGCCCTTCACCTTGCCGGACTTCAGCAGGGACAGGTTGGCCTCGGTGATGCCGATGGCGCGGGCGAGCACGTTGGAGCGCACCTTGCGCCGGGCCATCATCACGTCGAGGCGGATCACGATGGCCATCAGACGAACCCCTCGCGGTCTTCCTCGATCTCGCGGCCGGCCTGCATGACGAGGGCTATGACGAAGACCACGGCGCCCAGGATCAGCTCCTGCACCGCCTCCAGATGCGCCCACATCTTGTCGATCTCGTAGCCTGTGGCGCTCAGGATGAGGTGGCAAAGGAAGGGCAGCGCCGCATCGGCGATCAGGCAGACCCCCATGCCCTGGATCAGCCGCGCGTTACGGGCCGTGAACACCTCACCCTGGCTGTAGTGCCGGAAAAGGCGGCGCAGATTCCAGAACAGGAAGATCGAGGGCAGCGCGCGGACGATCACATCGGGCACGTAGGCCAGCTTCTGATCGAGACGATAGCTGCGGAACGGCAGGAAGTCCGGCGGCGGATGGCCGGAGGTGGTGATCATGCCGCCGCGCGGGCCGATCGTGAGGATGTCGCCCCGATAGAAGAGCAGGATCCAGAGGCTGAAGATCGCCAGCAGGATGAAGAAGACGAACAGCCCCGTGAACAGGACCTCGAATCCCCGGCTGGCGGCGCGGATCTTGCGGACGCTGGGCGGCGTGGGCGGGCGCGGCGGAGCCAGGTCGATGACGGCGGCCATGGGCGATCTCCGTGGAGCGAACCGCAGCGTCTGACATCAATATCTTTCTGTCAAACGATAATATGCGGTTGGGTCGAACATGTGCGAAACCTCCCCCGTAGCGGCAGCGTGCGGGGAGGTGGCAGCGCCCCCTCCACCGCTTCGCGGTCCCCCTCCCCCGCTGGCGCGGGTGAGGTTTGGGGCGGACTCGCCCCGGTTCGCGCGTGCTAATCTTGCTCAAACCGGAGGCCCACGATGCGCACCGCAACCCTCGGAAATCTGGGCGAGGTCAGCCGCCTGACGCTGGGCGGCGGCGGGATCGGCCAGATCTGGGGCGACACCAGCCACGAGGAGGCGACGGCCACGCTCAAGGCGGCCCTGGACGCCGGGATCACGGTGCTGGACGCAGCGCCCATGTACCGCAACTGCGAGGCCTTCATCGGCGAGACCTTCGCCGGACGCCTGCCCGCGGGCGTGAAGGTCACCACCAAGCACCAGCTCGGGACGCCGCCGGCCGGCGAAGTCGCGGCCCGGCTGACCGCCTCGCTGGAGGCCAGCCTCGCGGCCATGCGGCTGGAGCGGGTCGACCTCTTCTTCCTGCACTCCAACATCCACGCCGACGGGTTCGCCTATGCGCACGGCGACGCTCACAAGGACGCCTTCTCCACGGCCTGGTCGACCTATGTGGAGGCCGCCGCGCCGGCCTTCGAGCGGCTGAAGGCGCAGGGCCGCATCGGCGGCTGGGGGATCACCGGCATCGGAGTCCCGACGGCGATCCTGGCGGCCATCGAGCACGCCCCGCGCCCGGACGCCGTCCAGGCGATCGCCAACCTGATGGACAGCCCCGGCGCGCTCAGGCGCTACGCCGAGCCGGCCCGGCCGCGGGAGATCGCTGCCGCGGCCAAGGCGCGTGGGCTCGGCGTGATGGGCATCCGCGCCGTGCAGGCGGGCGCGCTCACCGCCGCCATCGACCGCGAGCTGTCGCCCAACTACCCCGACCGGCTCGACTACGAGCGCGCCGCGCCGTTCCGGGCGCTCTGCGCGCGCTGGGGGGAGGACCCGGCGTTCGTGGCGCACCGCTATGCGCTCAGCCTGCCCGACATCGACACCGTGGTGCTGGGCGTGAAGAACCGCGCCGAGCTCGCGCAGTGCGTGGCGGCCGAGGCCGCAGGGCCGCTCGATGCGGCGCAGATGGCGGAGATCGATGGACTGGGATTATGCGCCGGATGAGGTGGCGCTCGCCAGCGGCGAGGCCGGGCCATGCGCTGAGCTTGTGGCAGGGCCCCCTCCACCACTTCGTGGTCCCCCTCCCCCGTTTCACGGGGGAGGTATTGTAAGCATCAGAGTCTGAGCACCGTCGTCTCGACGACCGGGCGGCGGCCCCAGATGCGCTGGCTGGCCTTCTTCACGGCCCGCGACATTGCGGCCTCGACGTCCTCGTCGATATCGCGCTGCTCGCCCTTGAGGCGGCCCAGCGCCTGTTCGGCCTCATCGGCCAGGTCATCGAGGATGTCGTCGAGCGGATAGTCCGGCTCCGAGGGCAAGCCCATGGCGCGGACCTGTGGGCCGGAGGCGATCTTGTTCTTGCCGTCGAGCACGACCGAGACCGCGATCACGCCGTTGGAAGCCGCGTGCCGACGCTCTCGCAAGGCATCGCCGTTCTCCACCGTCACCATGCCGCCGTCGACATAGAGCCGGCCCGCCGGGACCTCGTCGACGATGGCCGCGCGGCCGGGCGCCAGGCGGACCATGTCGCCGTTGCGCGGCGTCACCTGCTGCGGCACCTGCAGGTCGCGGGCGAAGGCGGCGTGCTCCAGCAGGTGGCGGCGTTCGCCGTGGGTGGGCACCGAGATTTCCGGCCGCGCCCAGCGGTACATCTCGGCCAGCTCGTCGCGGCATGGGTGGCCGGAGACGTGGATGCCGGGATGGTCGCGCTCGGTGTAGAGCCGCACGCCGCGGTCGGCGAGGCGGTCCTGCAGATTGCGGATCGGGATCTCGTTGCCGGGAATGACCCGCGAGGAGAAGACGCAGGCGTCGCCGGCGCCCAGGCTGACGTGTGGATGGGTGCCGTCGGCGATCCGCGACAGGGCCGCCCTGCCCTCGCCCTGGCTGCCGGTGCAGAGGAACAGCACCTTGTCCGGGGGGAACTTCTTGGCCTCGTGGTCGTCGAGGAAGGGCTGCAGCCCCTCCATCAGGCCCACCGACTTGGCCGCCGAGGACATGCGGTGCATCGAACGCCCCGCCAGGACCACGCGGCGGCCATTGGCCTCGGCGGCGCGGGCGATGGAATCCATCCGCGCGACGTTGGAGGCGAAGCAGGCCACCGCGACCTTGCCCTTGAGGCTGCCGATCAGCGGGATCAGCGCCTTGCGGACGTCGGCCTCGGAGCCGGCGTGGCCGTCGACGAAGACGTTGGTGGAGTCGCAGACCATGGCCAGCACGCCCTCGTCGCCCAGGCGGCGGATCGCGTCCTCGTCGGTGACCCCGCCCAGCAGCGGGTCCGGATCGATCTTCCAGTCGCCGGTGTGCAGGATCGTCCCCAGCGGGGTGCGGATCGCCAGGCCGTTGGGCTCGGGGATCGAGTGGGTGAGCGTGATCAGCTCCAGCTCGAAGGGTCCGAGCGATATCTTGCCGCCCAGGGGGACGATGGTGATCTGCGCCTCGTCCAGCAGGCCGGCCTCGCGCAGCTTCTCGCGCAGGATGAAGGCCGTGAACGGCGTGGCGTAGATCGGCGCCTTGAACCGGGGCCACAACCACGCCACCGCGCCGATATGGTCCTCGTGCGCGTGGGTCAGCACGATGCCCAGCAGGCGGTCGGCGTTCTCCTCCATGAAGGTCGGGTCGGGCAGGATCACCTCCACGCCCGGCGTGGTCTGGTCACCGAAGGTGATGCCCAGGTCGACCACGATCCACCTGCGGTCGTGCGGCGGCCCGAAGCCGTAGAGGTTGAAGTTCATGCCGATCTCGTTCGACCCGCCGAGCGGCAGGAAGACGAGTTCGTCGTCTTTCGAAGCTTTGGCCATCTATCCCTTCGCCGTGTTCCGGCGATAAATCTCGAGCATGCCCCGGATCGTGAGATCGGGGTCGAAGTGGTCGATCGACGCCGTCGCGCCATGGAACAGCGAGGCCACGCCGCCGGTGCCGATCACCGTCATGGGCCTGCCCCACTCGGCCTTGATGCGCGCGCAGAGGCCCTCGATCAGGGCGATATAGCCCCAGAAGACCCCGGACTGCATCGCGGCCACCGTGTCCTTGCCGATGGCGGTGTTACCGCGCGGGCGCTGGATCGCGACCCGCGGAAGCTTGGCCGCCGCCTGGTGCAACGCCTCCATGGACAGATTGATCCCCGGCGCGATGGCGCAGCCCTCCATCCCGCCGTCGGCGGCGATGACGTCGAAGGTGGTGGCCGTGCCCGAGTCGATGACGATCAGGTCGCCCGGATAGACCACATGCGCGCCGATGGCGTTGACCAGGCGGTCGGCGCCGGCCTCGGACGGCTTTTCGATGCGCACCTCGATGCCCAGGTCGACGTTCTCGCCGATCACCAGGGGTTCGACCTTGAGGTAGCGGCGCGAGAGGTTGCGCAGGTTGAAGATCGACTGCGGCACCACGCTGGAGATGATGCAGCCGTCGAAGGCGTCGAGCCGCAGCCCCGCCATGGCCAGCAGCTGGGACAGCCACACGGCGTATTCGTCCGCCGTGCGGCTGGAATGGGTGGCCGAGCGCCACTGGGCGATCCAGGTCTCGCCGTCGTGCACGGCGAAGAGCGTGTTGGTATTGCCCTGCTCGATGGCCAGCAGCATCAGTCAGGCCTCCCCGAAGAAGACGTCGCCCGCCGTTATGCGCTCCAGAGCGCCGTCGTCCAGCCGAAGCCGCAGCGCCCCGTCAGGGTCCATGCCCTCGGCCACGCCCGTGAGCGTGCGGGTGGGCAGCCGCGCCTCGCAGCGTTCGCCCAGGCCGTGGGCCCGGGCCGTCCAGCCTTCGGCGATGGGGGCGAAGCCCTGGGTCGCCCAGAGCCTGCGCCAGGATTCGAACCGGTCGGCCAGGACCTCCAGCGCATCCAGCGGCTTGGGCGGCGGACCGGCCATGTGCTCGGCGAAGGCCGTCGCCGGCCGCTCGGTGTCGCCGGGCGCGTGGGCCAGGTTGATCCCGATGCCGACCGCCAGCCACAGCCGGCCATCGGGCCGCGAACCGGACTCCACCAGGACGCCCACGGCCTTGCGGCCGAACACCAGCACGTCGTTGGGCCACTTCAGGCGCGCGGCGCCCGTCCCCAGGCAGGTGTCGGCCAGGTCGCAGGCGGCGAGCGCGGCGACGAAGGACAGCTGGGCGGCTTCGGCGGGCGCGACGTCGGTCGTCGTCAGGAGGGTGGCCGCAAGGTTGCCGGTCTCGGTGGACCAGGCCCGGCCGCGCCGCCCGCGCCCGGCGGTCTGCCGCCCGGCGGTGATCCAGACCGGGCCAGCCTCGCCCGCCGCGGCGCGGCGGCGGGCCTCGGCGTTGGTGGAGTCGATCTCGTCGTAGGCCTCGATGGGCGGATGGTCGCCCAAGGGCTAGGCGAGGCCGAAGGCGCGCGCCGCGCGATCCGCCGCCGGATAGATCCAGATGAGCGCGCCCAGCACGACCGGGAAGGAGAACAGCGCCAGGCCGAGCGCGATGGCCCTGGCCTCGATCGGCGGCGTATCGGTCGCGCCCAGGGAGCCGTCGAACCACATCACCTTGATCAGGCGCAGGTAGTAGAAGGCGGCCACGACCGAGCCTACCAGGCCCAGGACGGCGGCGATGGGCAGGCCGGCGTTGAGCGCGGCCTTGAACACGAACACCTTGGCCCAGAAGCCGGAAAACGGCGGCAGGCCGAGCGCCGAGAGCGAGAAGGCGGTCATGGCCAGCGCGATCCCGGGCTGTTCCTTGAAGAGCCCGGCCATGTCCTCGAAGGTCTCCATGTCGCGCCCCTGGCGCTTCAGGGCGGCGAGGCAGGCGAAGAAGCCGGTGACGTCGACCATGTAGAGGACCATGAAGACCAGCATCGACTGGACGCCCTCGGCCGTGCCGGCCGAGAGGCCGATGATCGCGTAGCCGACGTTGGCGATGGAGGAATAGGCCCACAGGCGCTTGAGGTTCTTCTGCGCCAGGCCCGCGAAGGCGCCCACCGCCACTGAGATCAGGCCCAGGGCCACCAGCACCTGCTGCCACTGGACGATCGCCCCGCCGAACCCCTGGGCCAGCAGGCGCGCGAACAGCACCATGGCGGCGAGCTTGGGGGCGGCGGCGAAGAAGGCCACGACCGGGGTCGGTGCGCCCTCGTAGACGTCGGGCGTCCACATGTGGAAGGGGGCGGCGGAGACCTTGAAGGCCAGGCCGCAGATCAGGAAGACCAGGCCGAACAGCACGCCCACGTGCGCCCCGCCGTGCACGGCCGCGGCGATGTCGGTGAAGAGCGTCGAGCCCGCGAAGCCGTAGACCAGGCTCGCGCCATAGAGCAGCAGGCCGGAGGAAAGGGCGCCCAGGACGAAGTACTTCAGGCCGGCCTCGGAGGCCTTGGCGTTGTCGCGGTGGATGGCGGCCAGGACGTAGAGCGCCAGCGAGTGCAGTTCGACCCCGATATAGAGCGAGATCAGGTCGCCGGCCGAGACCATCATGCCCATGCCGAGCGCAGCCAGCACGATCAGCACCGGGAACTCGAAGTTGTCGACGCCCCGGCGCTGGAACCAGCGTTGGCCGAGCGGGATGCAGATGGCGCTCGAGGCGAAGATGGCGACCTGGGCGAAGGCCGAGGCCGCGTCGGCGATCATGCCGCCGGCGAAGCCCCTGCCGAACGGGCCGGTGGCGGCCTCGAAGGCCGCGGCCGCCAGCACCAGCACGCCGCCCCAGCCCACCAGCCGCGAGGCCCTGGGCGCGAAGGCCCCGAAGACCAGCAGCACCAGCGCGCCGACCGCCAGGATCAGTTCGGGATAGGCCAGGCCGAGGTCGGCGGAGAAGGTCATCTTTGAATCAGCCCCCGATGGCCGCTTGGTAGGCCGAGACCAGATGGTCCACGGAGGCCTGGGTCAGGTTCATGACGAGGCCGGGCTGGACGCCCAGCACCAAAGTGGCCGCGATCAGCGGCGCGAAGATCGCCACCTCGCGCCAGTCGAGGTCGGTGATGTCGGCGAGCTTCGGATTGGTGATCACGCCGAACACCACGCGCCGGTAGAGGCTGAGCGCATAGACCGCCGAGAAGATCACCCCCGTGGCCGCCACGATCGCCGTCCAGGTGGAGACGCCGTAGGTCCCGGTCATGGTCAGGATCTCGCCCACGAAACCGCTCGTGCCCGGCAGGCCGACGTTGCCCATGGTGAAGAGCATGAAGGTCGCCGCATACCAGGGCATGCGGTTCACGATGCCGCCGTAGAAGGCGATCTCGCGGGTGTGCATGCGGTCGTAGACCACGCCGACGCAGAGGAAGAGGGCGCCGGAGATCACCCCGTGGCTCAGCATCTGGAAGATCGCGCCCTGCTCGCCCACCGCGTTGCCGGAGAAGATGCCCATGGTCACGAAGCCCATGTGGGCGACCGACGAATAGGCGATCAGCTTCTTGATATCGACCTGACGGAAGGCGACCAGCGAGGTGTAGACCACGGCGATCACGCTGAGCGCGAAGACCAGCGGCGTGAAATAGTGCGACGCCGCCGGGAACATCGGCAGGGAGAAGCGCAGGAAGCCGTACCCGCCCATCTTCAGGAGGATGCCGGCCAGGATCACCGAACCCGCCGTCGGCGCCTCCACGTGGGCGTCGGGCAGCCAGGTGTGCACCGGCCACATGGGCATCTTCACCGCGAAGGAGGCGAAGAAGGCCAGCCACAGCCAGGTCTGCACCTTCGGGTCGAAGTGGTAGACCATCAGCTCGGGGATCGAGCTCGTGTGGCTGATGCCGATCATCGCCAGGATCGCGGCCAGCATCAGGACCGAGCCCAGCAGGGTGTAGAGGAAGAACTTGAAGGCTGCGTAGACCCTGCGCTGGCCGCCCCAGATGCCGATGATCAGGAACATCGGCACCAGGCCGAACTCGAAGAAGATGTAGAAGACGATCAGGTCGAGCGCGCAGAAGACGCCGATCACCAGCGTCTCAAGGATCAGGAACGCGATCATGTATTCCAGCACGCGCTTCTCGATCGCCTTCCAGGAGGCGGCGATGCAGATCGGCATCAGGAAGGCGGTGAGCAGGACGAAGAGGACGGAGATGCCGTCCACGCCCATGCGGTAGTTGAGGCCTGCGAACCAGGGCGCCTGCTCGACGAACTGGAAGCCGGGCTCGTTGCGGTCGAACTGCGCGACCAGCAGGACCGAGAGCGCGAGCGTTGCGAGCGTGGTGACCAGCGCGATCCACTTCGACGCCTCGATGGTGCGCGGGTCGTCGGCCTTGCCGAACAGCCGCAGCGCCAGGATGCCGGCGACGCCGAGGATCGGCGCGTAGGTGATGAGGGAGAGGATGGGCATGGCGCGGCTCCCTTACGCGTTCCAGGCCCAGAGGGCGTAGGAGAGGATCGCCGCGACGCCCAGCAGCATCACGAAGGCGTAGTGGTAGAGGAAGCCGGTCTGCAGGCGCCCTGCCCCCTTGCCCACCTGCATGGAGACGGCGGAGACGCCGTCGGGGCCCAGCCCGTCGATCAGCCGCTGGTCGCCGCCCTTCCAGAAGAGGTCGCCCAGGAGCTTGGCGGCGCGCACGAAGGTCGCGTCGTAGAGCTCGTCGAAGAACCACTTGTTGTAGAAGAACAGGTAGACCGGCCCGCGGTTGGCGGCGAGCCGCGCGCCCAGGCCCTCGCGCCAGAGGTACATGTAGGCCGCCACCAGCAGGCCCAGGATCGACACGATCAGCGGCGCCCAGACGGTCCAGGCCGGCGGATGGCCCTCGGCGAGCACGTGGTTCTTCGCCGCCGTGAAGATCGCCCCGCGCCAGAACTCGTGCTGCTCGGCGCCGATGAACTTCTCCACGAAGACGAAGCCCGCGGCGATGGCGCCGACGGCCAGCAGGATCAGCGGCAGGCGCATGGTCCAGGGGCTCTCGTGCGGCAGGTGGACCTGCTCGCCGTGATCGGGTTCGGAATGGGTCTCGGCCTGGGCGTGGCTGGCGTGGTCGTCGTGGCCATGGTCGTGGTCGCGGTTATGCCAGTGGTGCTCGAGGTCCTCACTGGTCCAGCGGGCGTGGCCGTTGAAGGTGAAGAACGCGACGCGCCAGGAATAGAAGGCCGTGAGGCCCGCCACGAACACGCCGGTCACGAAGGCGAAGTAGCCCATGGGGTCGCCCGCCGCGCCGGCCGCGTAGGCGGCGTGGATGATCGAGTCCTTGGAATAGAAGCCGGCGAAGCCCAGGTCGACGCCGGGGAGGCCCAGGCCGGTGATCGAGATGGTGCCGATCACCATGACCGCACAGGTCACGGGCAGGTACTTCGCCAGGTTCCCGTAGCGGCGCATGTCCTGCTCGTGGACCATGGCGTGGATCACCGAGCCCGCGCCCAGGAACAGCAGGGCCTTGAAGAAGGCGTGGGTGAAGAGGTGGAACATGGACGCCTGGTAGGCGCCGACGCCCGCGGCCATGAACATGTAGCCGAGCTGCGAACAGGTCGAATAGGCGATCACCCGCTTGATGTCGTTCTGGACCAGGCCGACGGTGGCGGCGAAGAGCGCGGTGACCGCGCCGATGACCACCACGATGTGCTTGGCGACCGGGGCGTACTCGAACATCGGCGAGAGCAGGCAGACCATGTAGACGCCGGCCGTCACCATGGTGGCCGCGTGGATCAGGGCCGAGACCGGGGTCGGGCCCTCCATGGCGTCCGGCAGCCAGGTGTGCAGGAAGAACTGCGCCGACTTGCCCATGGCGCCCACGAACAGCAGGGCGCAGGCGAGGTCCATCAGCCGGAAGCCCTGGCCGGCGAACATCCAGGTGTCGCCCGCGTGCGCCGCGACCTGTGGGAAGATCTGGGCGAACTGGATGGTCCCCAGCGACCAGAAGACGGTCATGATGCCGAGCGCGAAGCCGAAGTCGCCGACCCGGTTGACCACGAAGGCCTTGATCGCCGCGGCGTTGGCGGTGGGCTTGTGGTGCCAGAAGCCGATCAGCAGGTAGCTGGCCAGGCCCACGCCTTCCCAGCCGAAGAACAGCTGCATGAAGTCGGCCGCGCTGATCAGGCTCAGCATGGCGAAGGTGAAGAGCGACAGGTAGGCGAAGAACCGCGGCTTGGAGTCGTCCTCGGCCATGTACCCCCAGCTGTAGAGGTGCACGAGGGACGAGACCGTGGTCACCACCACCAGCATCACCGCCGAGAGGCCATCCAGCCGGAACGACCAGTTGGAGACGAACCGGCCCACCTGGATGAACGGCGCGTAGGTCACCGTGAAGGGCTCGAGCCCGCCCCAGGTCCACTGGCTGAACACCATCCAGGACAGGACCGCCGACAGCATCAGGAAGCCGGTGGTGATCGCCATGGAGGCGGTATTGCCGATCCGGCGGCCGAAGAGGCCCGCCACGACCGCGCCGAGCAGCGGACCGTAGAGGATGATGGTGACGAGGAGCTTGGGATCCATCCTCAGCCCTTCATCATCGAGGCGTCGTCCACGGCGATGTCGCCGCGGTTGCGGAAGAAGGTGACCAGGATCGCCAGGCCGACCGCGGCCTCGGCGGCGGCGACGGTCAGCACGATCATGGCGAACACCTGGCCGGTGACGTTGCCGAGATAGGCCGAGAAGGCCACGAGGTTGATGTTCACGGCGAGCAGGATCAGCTCCACCGACATCAGGATGACGATGATGTTCTTGCGGTTCACGAAGATGCCGAAGACCCCGATGGTGAACAGGATCGCGGCGACCGCGAGATAGTGCGGCAGGCCTACGGTCATGCGTCGATCCCTTCGCCGGGCTTGGGCGAGACCATGCGCATGCCGGTGGCCGGCGTGCGCAGCACCTGGTCCATGATCACCTGGCGCTTGACGCCGGGCTTGTGGCGGAGCGTCAGCACGATGGCCCCGATCATCGCCACCAGCAGCACCATGCCGGCCGCCTGGAAGAAGTAGACGTAGTTCGTGTAGAGCACCCGGCCGATCGCTTCGGCGTTGGAGATGTCGGCCGCCGCCCCTGCGCCGCGCGCCATGGGGGTGTCGTTGAGCCGGGCCGCGCCGGTGGTGGCCACGGTGGTCGAGACGATCACCATCTCGATCGCCAGCCCGCCGGCGATCAGGCCGCCCAGCGGCATGTAGCGGGCGAAGCCTTGCCGAAGTTCGGCGAAGTCGACGTCGAGCATCATCACGACGAACAGGAACAGCACCGCCACGGCGCCCACGTAGACGACCACCAGCAGCATCGCCAGGAACTCCGCGCCCAGGAGCACGAAGAGCCCGGCGGCCGAGAAGAAGGCCGCGATCAGGAACAGCACCGAGTGCACGGGATTCCTCGCCGAGACCACGGCGATTCCGCTCGCGATGGTCGCCGCCGCCATCAGGTAGAATGCGATCGCCTGCAGGGCCATCGGCCGGTTCCAGCTCCCTCTAGTGTCTCTGAGATTCGCGTATCGAAAGGCCCGGGCGGGTCTTAGCGATAGGGCGCATCCAGTTCCAGGTTCTTCGCGATCTCGCGTTCCCAGCGGTCGCCGTTATCCAGCAGCCGCTGCTTGTCGTAGTAGAGTTCCTCGCGCGTCTCGACGGCGAACTCGATGTTCGGACCCTCGACGATGGCGTCCACCGGGCAGGCCTCCTGGCACAGGCCGCAGTAGATGCATTTGACCATGTCGATGTCGTAGCGGGTCGTGCGCCGGCTGCCGTCCTCGCGGGGCTCGGCCTCGATGGTGATCGCCTGGGCCGGGCAAATCGCCTCGCACAGCTTGCAGGCGATGCAGCGCTCTTCGCCGTTCGGATAGCGGCGCAGCGCGTGTTCGCCGCGGAACCGCGGGCTCTGCGGATTGCGCTCGTGCGGATAGAGCACGGTGGCCTTCGGCCGGACCATGTACTTGAGCCCAAGCCCCAGGGCGCCGGCGAAATCCAGCAGCGCCGCGCCCTTCATCGCCTGTCCGATACGTTGGAACATCTCAGGACCTCTTGCAGACGTAGGCGTCGATGCGCTGCGGATCGCCCTCTTCCTTGAGGACAAGCTTGCCCCCTTGGGCGGTGCAGTCCGCGGTGGCGCGTTTCAGGGCGTCGTAGTCAGCCGTGCCGGCGTCGGTGCTGGCGGTCTCGCAGGCCGCCAAGCCAAGCGCCAGGACGATGAGTGCGGCGGCGGCCTTCATCCCATGACCCCGAATCCGCCGGGCGCGTAGACCCGCCAGCCGGCGACCAGGGCCACGGCCACGAGCGAGGTCGGCAGGAAGACCTTCCAGCCCAGGCGCATCAGCTGGTCGTAGCGGTAGCGCGGCACGACCGAGCGGACCATGGCGTTCATGAAGAAGACGAAGAGGGTCTTGATCGCCAGCATGAGCAGGCCGTGCAGGCTGGCCAGCCACGACCAGCTCGTGCCCCAGAGGCCGTCGAGGTAGTGCGTCGGCCAGGGCGCCTGCCAGCCACCCAGGAACAGCACCGCCATCAGGCCGCTCATCAGGGTGATGTTGGAGAACTCGGCCAGGTAGAACAGCAGGTAGGGCGTCGAGCCGTACTCGATGGCGTAGCCGGCCACGAGCTCGCTCTCGGCCTCCGGCAGGTCGAAGGGCGGGCGGTTGGTCTCGGCCAGGCCCGAGATGAAGAAGATCACCCCCATGGGGATCATCACCAGCGCCAGCGGCAGGTTCTTCAGGCCAGCCCCGCCCAGGATGTTCCAGTTCCAGAAGCCGCCGGCCTGCAGCTCCACGATCCGCGTCAGGTTGAGGCTGCCGGAAAGCAGGATCACGGTGATGATCACGAAGCCGATGGAGACCTCGTAGGACACCATCTGCGCGGCCGAGCGCAGGGCGCCCAGGAAGGGATACTTCGAATTGGAGGCCCAGCCGCCCATGATGATGCCGTAGACGCCCATCGAGGAGACGGCGAACAGGTAGAGGATCCCGACATTGATGTTGGAGACCACCCAGCCGGGCGCGAGCGGCATGGCCGCCCAGGAGCCCAGCGCGAGCGTCACGCTGATCAGCGGCGCCAGCAGGAAGACGAACTTGTCGGCGCCGGCCGGGACGACCAGCTCCTTGATCAGGAACTTGCCGAGGTCGGCGAAGGACTGAAGGACGCCGAACGGGCCCACCACGTTGGGGCCTTTGCGCATCTGCACGCCGGCGAAGATCTTGCGGTCGCCATAGATCAGGAAGGCGATGACCAGGAGCAGCGGGACGGTGATCAGGAGGATCTGTCCCACGGTCAGCAGGGTCCAGATCACCGGATTGTCGGATTGGATCGCGGCGTGGACAGGCATGCTCACTCCGCCGCAATTCTGGCGGCGCCCGAAGCCTGGGCGGCGCACTCGGCCATGGTCACGCTCGCCCGCGCGATCGGATTGGTCTGGTAGAAGCTCGTGACCGCGCTGGCGAAGGGCGCGTCGGAAAGCTCGCCCGGGCCGCCCAGGGCGCCAAGGCTGAGGCTTACCAGGCCCGCCGCCCCGTCCACGTGGTCGATCCGGCCGAAGGTCGGGTGGTCGGCGAAGAGCTTCGCCCGGAGCTGGTCCAGGCTGTCGTAGGGCAGCGCGGCGCCCAGGCGCTCGGAGAGCGCGCGCAGGATCGCCCAGTCCTCCTTGGCCTCGCCCTTGGGGAACACGGCGCGGACGCCCTGCTGCACCCGGCCCTCGGTGTTGACGTAGAGACCGTTCTTCTCGGTGTAGGCCGCGCCCGGCAGGATCACGTCGGCGGTGTGCGCGCCGCGGTCGCCGTGGGTGCCCAGGTAGACGGTGAAGGCCTTCGAGGCGGAGGTATCGATCTCGTCGGCGCCCAGCAGGAAGAGCACGTCGGCGCCGCCCTTGGCGGCGAGTGCGGCGGCCGACTTGCCGCCGGGGCCGGGCACGAAGCCGAGGTCGAGGCCGCCCACGCGGGAGGCGGCGCTGTGCAGCACGTTCCAGGTCATGCCGAACGCCTTGGCGACCCCAGCCGCGGCCTTCAACACCGCCGCGCCGTCCGCCCGATTGAGCGCCCCGGCCCCCACGACGATCGCCGGCGCCTTGGCGGCCTTCAGGGCGTCGACGAAGGCGCCCCTGGCCTTGCCGAGGCCGGCCAGCGTCTTCGGCCCGGCGCCCAGGTGGTCGTAGCTGTAGGTCAGGTCGGCCGGCTCGCCGACCACGCCGACCCGCAGCGCGCCGGCCAGCCAGCGCTTGCGCAGACGCGCGTTCAGCACCGGGGCCTCGAGCCGCGGGTTGACGCCGACCAGGAGGACGACGTCGGCCTCCTCGATCCCGGCGATGGTCGAGTTGAAGAGCCAGCTCTGGCGCGGCCCCGCGCCCAGCGCCATGCCGTCCTGCCGGCAATCGGTGGACTGCACGCCCAGGCCGCGGAACAGGTCGAGCGCCGCCTTCATGGACTCCGCGTCCTGCAGGTCGCCGGCGATCACCCCGATGCGGTCCGGCGCGGCGGCCTTCAGCCGCGACGCCACCAGCTCCAGCGCCTCGCTCCAGGTCGCGGGCCTGAGCTTTCCGGCCTCGCGGATGTAGGGCCGGTCCAGCCGCTGGCGGGCCAGGCCGTCGACGGCGTAGCGGGTCTTGTCGGAGATCCACTCCTCGTTGATGTCCTCGTTGACCCGCGGCAGCACCCGCAGGACCGCCGAGCCGCGCGCGTCCACCCGGATCGCCGAGCCCAGGGCGTCCATCACGTCGACGCTCTCGGTCTTCTTCAGCTCCCAGGGCCGGGCGTTGAAGGCGTAGGGCTTGGAGGTGAGCGCGCCCACGGGGCACAGGTCGATGATGTTGGCGGATAGCTCGGAGGTCACGGCCTTGTCGAGATAGGTCGTGATTTCAACGTCTTCGCCGCGGGAGATGAGACCGATCTCAGGCACGCCGGCGACCTCGGTGATGAACCGGACGCAGCGGGTGCACTGGATGCAGCGGGTCATCACCGTCTTGATCAACGGCCCCATGAACTTCTCTTCGACGGCGCGCTTATTGTCCTCGTAGCGGCTGTCGTCGCGGCCATAGCCCATGGCCTGGTCCTGCAGGTCGCACTCGCCGCCCTGGTCGCAGATCGGGCAGTCCAGCGGGTGGTTGATCAGCAGGAACTCCATCACCCCATGCCGGGCCTTCTTGACCATCGGCGTGTCGGTGAAGATCTCCATGTTCTCGGCGGCCGGGAGCGCGCAGGAGGCCTGCGGCTTCGGCGGACCGGGCTTCACCTCCACGAGGCACATGCGGCAGTTGCCGGCGATGCTGAGCCGCTCGTGGTAGCAGAACCGCGGGATCTCCTTGCCCGCCAGCTCGGCCACCTGCAGGACGTTCATCCCGGGCTCGAACTCGATCTCGACGCCGTCGACCTTGCAAATCGGCATGGGCCTACTCCGCCGCCTGCAGGGTCGCGCCCTGCACGTGGGGTTTGCCGGCGCGATAGAGGGTGATGCGCGCCTCGACCTCATGGCGGAAATGGCGGAAGAGGCCCTGGATCGGCCAGGCGGCCGCGTCGCCCAGGCCACAGATGGTGTGGCCCTCGACCTGGCTGGCCACGTCGAGCAGCAGGTCGATCTCGGACATCTCGGCCTCGCCGGTGACCATCCGCTCCATCACGCGCCACATCCAGCCGGTGCCCTCGCGGCAGGGCGTGCACTGGCCGCAGCTCTCGTGCTTGTAGAAGTAGGACGCCCGCGCGATGGCCTTCACCAGGTCGGCGTCCTTGTCGAAGACGATCATGGTGCCGGTGCCCAGGCCGGAGCCGCGGGCCTGCAGGTCCTCGTAGGTCATGATCGCTTCGTCGCACTGTTCGGCCGGGATCATGCGCACCGAGATGCCGCCGGGGATCACCGCCTTCAGGTTGCCCCAGCCGCCGCGAACCCCGCCGAAGTGGTCCTCGATCAGCTGGCGGACGGAGATGCCGACGGCGTCTTCGACCACGCAGGGTTTGTTCAGGTGGCCGGAGCCCGCGAACAGCTTGGTGCCGGTGGATTTCTCGGTGCCGAACTGGGCGAACCAGCCGGCGCCGCGGCGCAGGATCGTGCCCACGACCGCGATGGTCTCGACGTTGTTCACGGTGGTGGGGCAGCCGTAGATGCCGGCGCCGGCCGGGAACGGCGGCTTCAGACGCGGCTGGCCCTTCTTGCCCTCGAAGCTCTCCATCAGGGCGGTTTCGTCGCCGCAGATGTAGGCGCCGCCGCCGTGGGTGACGCGGACGTCGCAGTCCCAGCCGTGGATGTTGCCCTTGCCGATCAGCCTGGCGTCATAGGCCTGGCGGATCGCCGCGGTCAGGCGCTCGCGCTCGAAGACATATTCGCCGCGGATATAGATGTAGGCGGTGTGGGCCCGCATGGCCTTGCAGGCGATCAGGCAGCCCTCGATCAGGAGGTGCGGGTCGTGGCGCAGGATGTCGCGGTCCTTGCAGGCGCCGGGCTCGCTCTCGTCGGCGTTGACCAGCAGGTAGTGCGGCCGCTCGCTCTCCTGCTTGGGCATGAAGGTCCACTTCAGGCCCGTGGCGAAGCCCGCGCCGCCGCGGCCGCGCAGGCCGGACGCCTTCATCTGGTCGCAGATCCACTCCGGCGTCTGGGCGACGATGTCCTTCGTGCCGTTCCACGCGCCGCGCGCCCTCGCCCCCTCCAGCCCCCAGTCGTGGACGCCGTAGATGTTGAGGAAAATCCGGTCCTTGTCGGCCAGGATGCCAACCACGCTTAAGCTCCCTTGTTCGAGCGCCGCAGGCTGGCGATGAACCAGATCTGCGCGCCGAAGCCTACGAGCAGGGCCGCGACGAACCCGCCCAAAGCCCAAGACTGGTGGAATTTGAAATAGCCGACCAACCCGGCCAGCGAAGCCAGCCCGGCGATCACACACAGGCCCATCATGATCGCGCTGCGGCGCTTGGTGGCGGCAAGGTCGAGGCTCACAGTCGGCCACCCCCAACACCGCTCACCCCCGCGAAGGCGGGGGCCCAAGCGGCGTTTCTGCGCGAATCCGAACTCGGTTTGGGTCCCCGCCTTCGCGGGGATGAGCGGAACAAAACACTCATGCCGGCGCCTTCGCGGACTTGGACGGTTTTTCCGGCAGGTTGGGGATCTTGAGCTTCTTGGCCAGGGACCCGTCATAGAGCTTGGGATCGGTCAGCGTCAGCGGCCCGCCTTCCGGCGCCGAGCCCTGGCGGCGGATGGCCGAGCCGGGCCTGGGCTTCTTGCCGGCGGCGAAGTCGTCGAGCAGCTTCTCGAAGCTCTCCGGGGTCAGGTCCTCGTAATAGTAGTCGTTGATGGCCGCCATGGGCGCGTTGGCGCAGGCGCCCATGCATTCGACTTCCTGCCAGTAGAACTTGCCGTCGGCGCTGCGATGGTTGGAGGGACCGAACCTGCGCTGGCAGACCGCCAGCAGGGCCTCCGAGCCGCGGGTCTGGCAGGGCGTCGTGCCGCAGACCTGGACGAGGGCCACCTCGCCCACTGGCTCCAGCATGAACATCGTATAGAAGGTGGCGATCTCCAGCACCCGGATCACCGGCATGCCCAGGAGCTCGGCCACGGCGCGGATGGCCGGCTCGGAGACCCAGCCCTCCTGCTTCTGCACCAGCCACAGGATGGCGATCACCGCCGACTGCTGCCGGCCGGCGGGGAAGTTCTCCATCCAGGCGCGCGCGGCCTTCAGGGTCGCCGGCCTGAAGGCGAAGCTGGCGGGCTGGACGGCTGCGAGTCTGCGGACGCTCAATCTGCCCTCACTTCGCGAAATCGACGCGGGCGATCTTGCCGCCGGCGATGGTGTAGACGGCCATGACCTCGAAGGTCTCGCCGCCCGGGCCCCGAGCCACGCGCTCGTGGTCGGCGACGATATTCCCGACGGCGATCCGGTTCACCAGCTCCGCGCGGTTCTGCGGATGCTGCAGGAACATCCGCGCATAGCGTTCGCGCAGGCCGGCGAGCCCCTGCTGGGTCACCGTCCCGTTCAGGTCGGCCACCACGACCTCGTCGGCGTAGAATCGGCAGAAGGCGTCGAGGTCCTGGACGTTGTAGGCGTCCAGTTGCCCCTGGGCGACTTCGCTGGGCGACAGTCCCTGGGCGCTCACCGATCGATCTCCCCGAACACGATGTCCAGCGAGCCCAGGATGGCGGAGACGTCGGCCAGCATGTGGCCGCGGCTCATCCAGTCCATCGCCTGCAGGAAGGCGTAGCTCGGCGCGCGGATCTTGCAGCGGTAGGGCTTGTTGGTCCCGTCGGAGACCAGATAGACGCCGAACTCGCCCTTGGGCGCCTCGACCGCGGCGTAGACCTCGCCCGGCGGGGTGCGGTAGCCCTCGGTGAACAGCTTGAAGTGGTGGATCAGCGACTCCATCGAGCGCTTCATCTCGCCCCGCTTGGGCGGCGCCACCTTGTTGTCCAGCGAGATCGCCGGGCCCGGCGTCTTCATCAGCCGCTCGCAGCACTGGGCCATGATCTTCACCGACTGGCGCATCTCCTCCATGCGGCAGAGGTAGCGGTCGTAGCAGTCGCCGTTGACGCCCAGCGGGATCTCGAAGTCGAGGTCGGAGTAGCACTCGTAGGGCTGGCTGCGGCGCAGGTCCCAGGCGATGCCCGACCCGCGCACCATGACGCCGGAGAAGCCCCAGGCGAGCGCCTCGTCCCTGGTCACCTTGCCGATGTCGACGTTGCGCTGCTTGAAGATGCGGTTGCCGGTGATCAGGCCCTCGATGTCGTCGAACACCTTGGGCACGCGGGTGCACCAGTCGGCGATGTCCTCGACCAGCTCCGGCGGCAGGTCCTGGCGCACGCCGCCGACGCGGAAGTAGTTGGCGTGCATCCGCGCGCCGGACGCCCGCTCGTAGAACACCATCAGCTTCTCGCGCTCTTCGAAGCCCCACAGCGGCGGGGTGAGCGCGCCGACGTCCATGGCCTGGGTGGTGACGTTCAGGATGTGGTTGAGGATCCGGCCGATCTCGGAATAGAGCACCCGGATCAGCGACCCGCGGATCGGCACCTCGACGCCCATCAGGCGCTCCAGGGCCAGCACATAGGCGTGCTCCTGGTTCATCGGCGCCACGTAGTCGAGGCGGTCGAAATAGGGGATCGTCTGCGCGTAGGGCCGCGCTTCCATCAGCTTTTCGGTGCCGCGGTGCAGCAGGCCGATATGCGGGTCGACGCGCTCGACCACCTCGCCGTCCAGCTCCAGCACCATGCGCAGCACGCCGTGCGCAGCCGGGTGCTGCGGGCCGAAGTTGATGTTGAACTTGCGGACCTTGGTCTCGGGAACCACGTCGGGGGCGAAGAAGTCGCTGGCCTTGGCGGGGGCGTTGGCGCCGGTCATGGCTTGCTCCCCGCGAGCTTGGACGGGCCGCTGTCGGCCGGGATCGCCTTCTCGTCGCCGGGGATCAGCGGCGCATAGCCGGGCTCGGCGCCCTCCCAGGGGGAGAGGAAGTCCCAGTTGCGCCACTCGACCGACTTCACCGGCTCGTAGACCACCCGCTTCAGCTCGTCGTCGTAGCGGACCTCGACATAGCCGGTCATCGGGAAGTCCTTCCGCAGCGGATGGCCGTGGAAGCCGTAGTCGGTGAGGATGCGGCGCAGGTCCGGGTGGCCGTCGAAGAAGACGCCGTACATGTCGAAGGTCTCGCGCTCGTACCAGTCGGCGCAGGGGAAGACGCCGGTGACCGACGGCACGGCGGTGTCCTCGTCGGTCTGCACCTTGATCCGGCAGCGCAGGTTCTTGGTCATCGACAGCAGGTGGTAGACCACGTCGAAGCGCAGCGGGCGCTCCGGATAGTCCGCGCCGCAGACGTCCATCAGCTGGTGGAACCGGCAGTCCTTGTGGTCGCGCAGATAGGTCAGCGCCTCGACGATCCGCGCGGCGGGGCCGACGAGGTTCAGCTCGCCGTACATCACCTCATAGCCGATGATCGCGCCCTTGGACTTGGCGACCAGCTGGGCGCCGAGCTTCTCCAGGACCGGAAGGGGCTGCGGCCAGCTCATCGCATGATCGTCCCGGTGCGGCGGATCTTCTTCTGCAGCTGGAGCACCCCATAGACCAAGGCTTCCGCGGTCGGCGGGCAGCCGGGCACATAGACGTCCACCGGCACGATGCGGTCGCAGCCGCGCACGGTCGAGTAGCTGAAGTAGTAGTAGCCGCCGCCGTTGGCGCAGGAGCCCATGGAGATCACGTAGCGCGGCTCGGGCATCTGGTCGTAGACCTTGCGCAGCGCCGGAGCCATCTTGTTCACCAGCGTGCCGGCGACGATCATCACGTCGCTCTGGCGAGGGCTGCCGCGCGGGGCGAAGCCGTAGCGCTCCAGGTCGTAGCGCGGCATGGACGCCTGCATCATCTCGACCGCGCAGCAGGCCAGACCGAAGGTCATCCACATCAGCGAGCCGGTCCGCGCCCAGGTGATCAGGTCGTCGACCCCGGCGGTGATGAAGCCCTTATCGGCGAGCTGCTGGGAGACGCCGTCGAAGAACGGGTCGTGGGCCTTGGGGTCGTAGCCTTCGACCGAAGACCGGGCGCCCTCACCCGCGGGAACGATCACTCCCATTCCAGGGCTCCCTTCTTCCACTCGTAGATGAAGCCCACCGTCAGCACGCCCAGGAAGCTCATCATCGACCAGAAGGCGAACTGCCCCGCGGCGACCGGCAGCTTCATCAGCGCCACCGCCCAGGGGAACAGGAAGGCGACCTCCAGGTCGAAGATGATGAACAGGATCGAGACCAGGTAGAAGCGCACGTCGAACTTCATCCGCGCGTCGTCGAAGGCGTTGAAGCCGCACTCGTAGGACGACAGCTTCTCGGGGTCCGGCGCCCTGGGCGCGAGCGCGCCGGCGAAGACGATGAAGATGATGCCCAGCGCCGCCGCGATCCCCAGGAAGATCACGATGGGCAGGTACTGGAGCAGGAACGCGGTCATAGAGTCCTCGGGGAGTCGCGCGCCCTTCTAGACCACCCATCCGGCGGTTTCAAACGGGGCCGTGTTGCAACGCGGAAAGCTCACGGACGGCCGGCCGAAAGCTCACAGAAAACAGGCCGCGGCGCCGTTCGCGGGCCGCTTCTTCCGTTGACACGATTCCCCCTCGGACCTATCAGACGCGCCTCGCGTTTCACGCGGGTCCAAGTTGCGGATGTAGCTCAGTTGGTTAGAGCGCCGGCCTGTCACGCCGGAGGTCGCGGGTTCAAGTCCCGTCATTCGCGCCACTTGGCGGAATCCCCTCAAAGCCCGGCCCATAGGGACCCAGCGCCGCGATCAGCGGCCGCAGGGCTTCGGCGTGAACCCGCCAGCGCGCCACCGCGCTCGTGTAGATCGGCCTGCGGACCTGGCCCGCGCTGGCGGTCGCCACGCCCCCTGCCCGCTCGTGGAACCGCAGGGTCGCGGGATCCCAGGCGAGGCCCGCGGCCTCGGTGACCAGGGCCTGGATTTGCGCCTGCGGGTCGGCGACCAGGGCCTCGTAGCTCACGTCGATCACCCGGCCCGGCAGCACGGCCGCCCAATGCGCCATCAGTCGGCGATAGCGGACGTATTCGGCGCCGATGTCGGCCAGGTCGTAGAGCGTCTCGTTGCCGCGGGCGAACAGCTGGCGGTAGCAGGCGAAGCCGGCGGCCACGGGGTCGCGCACCGCGTGCAGGATCACCGCGCGTGGGAACAGCAGACTGATCAGCCCCACGTGCAGGTAGTTCTCCAGCGTCTTGTCGACGAACCGCGAGGCGCCGTCCCAGCCGCGCTCGCGCATCGCGGCGAGATAGCGCCCGGCGAGGCCGCGCAGGCCCGCGGCGGACTGGGGATAGCCCTGGGCGGCGAGCTCGGGCAGCACGCCGGTCTCGCCCAGCCCCTGGACTTCCGGGTGGCTGGCCAGGATCTGCTCGATCAGGGTGGAGCCCGAGCGCGGGAAGCCCACCACGAAGATCGGCGCGGCCGAGCGGCCGCCCTGGCCGGCGTGCGCGGCCAGGAACCGCGCGTCCACCCGTTCCGCAACATAGCGGGCCGCCGCCGCATTGGCCTCGGCGACCGCAGGCGGCGGGGCGCTCTCGGCCAGGGCCTCGCGCTTCAGCCGGTTCCCAGCCGCGTAGGCGGCGAAGGCGTCGGCCGGCCGGCCGCGCGCCTCCAGCACGTCGCCGAGCGCGAAGCAGAGGCCGATGCGCTCGTCGCGGTCTGCGCCGTCGTCCGCCGCGGCCCGCTGCATGTCGGCCAGCTCGTCGTCGGAGATCGCCGCCGGATCGATCAGGGCGATGCGGGTGAGCGCCGGCCAGCGGGTCGCCGGCGCCGCGGCCAGGATCCGATGGTGGGCGATGGCCTCGGACCCTCGCCCGAGCGTCGCCAGCACGGTCGCCAGGCCGACGCGGCTCGGCGCGGACGCCGGGTTCAGCGCCAGCGCGCGACCATAGGCCTCGGCCGCCTCGGGCCAGGCGCCCAGGCCCTGGCGCACAGCGCCGAGATTGTGCTGGGCGGCCGGCAGGTCCGGGGCCAGGGCCACCACGGCCTCAAGCCGGCTTCGCGCGCGGTCCAGCCGGCCCTGGCGGATGTCGATCACCGCCAGCGAATAGACCGCCCTCACGTCGCCCGGCGCCTCGTGCTCCAGGCGGCGATAGACCTGGGCCGCGGCCTCCAGCCGGCCGGCCGCCGCATGGGCCGCAGCCTCGTCCAGCGCCCTCGAAAAAGCGGCCGGGTCCGCAGGCGCGGACGGCGGATGGCGCCGCCCGCGGCGCTCGCCCGGCCGTCGGGAGGACTTCATGCTCTGCCGGTCCAGGGGGTCATGCCGTCATGCTACGGGCCGCCCCCCGGCCCCGCCAGTCCCGAGGACCGGTGCGCGCTGGCGCGCGTACTGGTCCTGGAGGTCACTGGAAGCGGTATTGGAACTCGACGCCGTAGGTCCTGGGCGCGATCAGGCTCGGGTTGGCGGTGATCACCTGTGGCCGCAGGGGCACGGCGCCCGGGCCGAAGGTGGCGGTCTGCAGCAGCGCCCCTGTCTGGTTGTCGTAGCCGGTCTTGTCGAAAGCGTTGTTGACGAAGGCGATGACGTCGTACCGCCCCTTGGCGTCCTGCCACTTCAGCCGGAAATCGGCCTCGTTATAGGACGGCGCCAGCGCATAGGGCCGGTTGAACAGGCTGCCGTAGGTGTCGTCCTTCCAGACATAGGTGGCCGAGAGCGTCAGCTTCCCGGGGTCGAAGGTCCAGGTGTAGAGGGCATTGATCGACACCTTGTTCGGCGGCGCCTCCGGAAGCTGCTGGCCCCTCAGGTTCTGGGTCGCCGGCGTGACGGCGCCCGTCGCCGGGTTTATCACCGCCGGCGAGCAGCCCGCGGTGTTGGCCCCCGGCTGCTGGGCGAGCGGATCGACCGTGTCCTCGATGCAGCTCCCCGGATCATGCAGTTCGGTCTTCAGGTGGGAGTACTGCGCGCTGATCACCAGCGGATCGATGGGACGCCAGACGCCCTCCAATTCGAAGCCGGAGATGCGCACGTCCTTCAGGTTGAAAAGCGCCGCGGACAGCAGGCCCTGGGCGTTCTGCACCGTGAGCGGGATCTGGTCGTTGGAGTACTTGTAGTAGAAGGCCGCCGCGTTCACCTGCAGGGTGTTGGCGATGGTCTTCTTCAGGCCCACCTCGAAGGAATCCACCGTCTCCTTGTTGGTCTCCGGATTGGCGGCGATGGTGAAGGTGGTGAAGCCGCCCGCCTTGTAGCCGCGGGCGTAGCGGGCGTAGACCAGGGTGTCGTGGTCCGGCGTCCAGTCGAGGTTGGCGTCCCCGGTCACGGCGTTCCAGGTCTCGTCCAGGTTCCGCATCGCGAAGCCGGTGGTCGGGTCGATGGTGGTCGGCCCCGCGCCCTTGAAGCTGGTGTTCAACGATGCGGCGACCGCTGTGGACGTCACGTCCAGGCCCGGCGTGGCCGCCCCGAAGGAGGTGTTCTGGAAGCCGGCGATGGCGTCGAATTCCTCGAAGCGCCAGATCTGGCGGCCTCGCTTGTGGTCCTGGGTGTAGCGCAGGCCGCCGGTCACCTTCCACTCGTCGTTGAACTTGTAGCTCGCCTGGGCGAAGCCCGCGTAGGAGTCGTAGGTCAGGAAGGTCTCCGAGGTGGAGATGGCGCTCGCCGGGTTCGCGGCCGCCGGCGTCAGCACGCCTCCGGCTCCAATGAGGAAGGGATGCTGCAACTGGGTCTGGTTGGGCAAGACGCCGGCCCAGACGGGCTGGTCGTACTTCTCGTGGTACCAGTAGAGGCCCGCGATCCACTGGAAGGGGCCGCTAGTGGTCGAGGTGAAGTTCAGCTCGTGGCTGTAGAACTCGTCCTTCTCGACGAAATGAGTCAGGCTCGGCGCCGGATTGATCGCCAGCGGCGCCTGGCAGGTCGACAAGGCGATGTGGTTCACGACGCTGCACAGCACGGCCGCGGCGGGGGTCTGCGCTCCGTTCAGCGTGAAGGTGTTCAGGCCCGCGTCGGCGGCCCCCACGAAGTTCAGCACATAGTCGAATTTCTGATAGCCGCCGAGGTAGCCGATATCGAGGCTGGGCGCGTGGTAGGTCCAGGTGGTGGCGAAGGCGACGTCGGCCTTCTGCTTGTTGGTGGAGTCGCCCGACTGGATGAAGTTCCGCGGGTCGGCCGTGGAGGGGTTGTTGCCCGGGAAGTTGGCCGCCGTGACCGAGCCTCGCGGCGTCACGCTGATCACGGGGTTGGACGCCAGGCACCCGGTGTTCGGCGCCGTGAAGGTGTTGGCCGCGGCCACGCCCGGCAGGCCGCACAGGCCGTAGAAGCTGCTGGGCGAGAAGCCGCCGTTGGCGATGAAGTTGATGGGGATCGCGCCCTGCACCGCCACGGTGTGGTAGTTGGTGTAGTAGAGGCCGCTGGAGAGCATGGCCCAGCCGTCCAGATGCTCGCCGAAATTCCCGTCGAGTTGAGCCTCGACGTACTGCGTCCGGCCGCTGTTGCCCTGCGGGCCGGTGCCGCCGACGCGGTCGCCGTTGGCCAGGTTCTTGAAGAAGCCCCCCTGTTCGTCGGTGTAGTTGCCGCCCAGGCGGAAGCGGAGGTTGTCGGTGATCGGGCCGGAGACCACAGCCTCGGCGAAGCCCTTCTGGTAGTTGGCGAACCCGACCCGCCCCTCGGCGTAGAAGTCCTTGGTGGGCTTCTTGGACACGTAGTTGATCGTGCCGCCGTCGGAATTGGCGCCGTGCAGGGTGTTCTGCGGGCCGCGGTCCACCTCGATGGTGTCGATGAACAGGTCCGAGTGCTGCAGGATCGTGTTGGCGTTCGCCCCGTCGTAGATGCCGTTGTAATAGACCGCCACCGCCGAGGCGACGGCGAGGTTGTCGGTGTTGCGGCCCACGCCGCGCAGGTACGGCCGGTTGGCGATCGAGTTGTAATGCAGGCCGGGCGTGAAGTTGGTCAGGTCCTGGATGGTCTCGATGCCGATCAGCGAGCGCTGCTCGGCGCTGAAGGCGGTGATCGCGACCGGCACGTCCTGCAGCCGCTGCTCGCGCTTCTCGGCCGTGACGATCAGCTCGGAGATGGTGCCGGCCGACTCGGCGGCGGCGTCCGCCGCCCTGGCGGTCCCGGCCTGCAGCGCACAGAGGCCCAGCGCGACGGCCATGGCCGTTCCGCCATAGAGATAGCTACGCTTGGTCATACCCTGATCCTCCCTTTAGCGTTCCGGCTCAGCTCTGAAGGCCAAGTCCTGATGGAACAGTAGGCAATGGCGCCTAAGGGTGAGCGTACAGCGAAGCCGCCGCTTGGCAAGAACCGCGTTTCCCGAAACGACTATTCTCGCGCCACGCGCGCGGAACGCCGAAAATAAGCGTTGCCGCTGCGCCCCAGAAGGCGTCCGCTCTCATCCGAAAACCGAGGGAGGCGCGGTGATGACGACGTTCACGATCAATGGCCGTCAGGTCAGTCTCGACGGTCCCGACGACGGGCCGCTGCTCTGGGCGATCCGCGACGACATCGGCCTGAAGGGCACCAAGTTCGGGTGCGGCGTCGGCCAGTGCGGGGCCTGCACGGTCCACATCGACGGCAAGGCGGCCCGCTCTTGCGTGACGCCGCTGAAGGCGGTCGCCGGGCGCACGGTCACCACCATCGAGGGCCTCGATCCGAAGGGGGCCCATCCGGTGCAGGCCGCCTGGGTTGAGGTCCAGGCCCCGCAATGCGGCTACTGCCAATCCGGCCAGATCATGCAGGCCGCCGCTCTGCTGGCGAAGACCCCGCATCCCACCGACGCGGAGATCGAGCAGGGCATGAACGGCAACCTCTGCCGCTGCATGGCCTACGTCCGCATCAAGCAGGCCATCAAGCTGGCGTCCAAGACCAGGCAGGGAGCTCACGCATGACCGTTCACAGGCCTTTGAACGCGCCCGAAGCCGGGCTCTCGCGGCGCGGTTTCCTGATCACCGCCACCAGCGCCGGGGTCGCCCTTGGCTTCGTCGACGGGACCGCAGCCGGCGCGGCGCCTGCCGGCTTCGAGCCGACCCTCTGGTACAGCATCGGCCGCGACGGCGTCGTCACCGTCAACGTCATCCGCGCCGAACTCGGCCAGCACGTGGGCACGGCCATCGCCCGCATCCTCGCCGACGAGCTCGAGGCCGACTGGTCGAAGGTTCGCATCAAGACCGTGGATTCCGACCCCAAGTGGGGCCTGATGGTCACCGGCGGCAGCTGGTCGGTCTGGCAGAGCTATCCGATCTACAGCCAGGCCGGCGCGGCCGGACGCTCGGTGCTGATCGAGGAAGGCGCCAAGCTGCTGAAGGTCGCCCCCGGCGCCTGCGTCGCCCGCAACGGCGCGATCCATGCCGGCAAGGCCAGCGTCACCTACGGCGACATCGTCACGCGCGGCAGCCTGGCGCGGAGCTTCACGCCCGAGCAGCTGGCCAAGCTGCCGATGAAGCCGGCCGGCGAGCGCCGCCTGATCGGCAAGCCGGTCCGCGCCCGCGACATTCCCGCCAAGACCAACGGCCAGGGGGTCTATGGCCTCGACGCCACGGTCCCGGGGATGGTCTACGCCCGGCCGAAGCTGCCCCCGACGCGCTATGGCTCCACGGTCGTCTCCATCGACGACACGGCGGCCAAGGCGGTGCCGGGCTATCTGCGGAGCCTCGCCCTCGAGGACCCCTCCGGAACCGTCCCCGGATGGGTGGTCGTGGTCGCCACGAGCTTCGTCGCCGCCAACAGGGCTTGCGACCTGGTCAAGGTGACCTGGAAGAGCGGCGACGCGACGAAGGTGTCGGAAGCCGACCTGCAGAGGCGTTCGAACGAGCTGATCGCCGACCCCAAGGCCGGCGGCCTGGTGGTCGAGGACCCGGGCGTCGACCAGGCGTTCGCGAACGCCAGGTCCAAGGTCGAGGCGACCTACACCACGGCCACGGCGCTGCACTTCCAGATGGAGCCGGTCAACGCCCTGGCCTTCGAGAAGGACGGGGTCTTCGAGATCCACACCGGCAACCAGTGGCAATCCCTGGTCCTGCCCTGGCTGGCCAAGGCGCTCGGCCGCCCCGAGACCAGCATCGTGATGAAGAGCTACCTGCTGGGCGGCGGCTTCGGCCGGCGGCTGAACGGCGACTACGCCATTCCGGCGGCGCTCGCCTCCAAGGCGCTGGGCAAGCCGGTGAAGCTGGTGTTCACGCGGGCGGACGACAGCCTGTTCGATTCGCCGCGCTCGCCCTCGGTGCAGAAGCTGCGCATGGCCTTCGGCGAGGCGGGCCGGGTGACGGCGATGGAGCACACCGCCGCGGCCGGCTGGCCGACGCTCGCCATGGCGCCCTTCTTCATGCCCAAGGGGACCAACGGGGTCGCCTACGACCCGTTCTCCGTGAACGGGGCGGACCACTGGTACACGGTGGGCGCCCAGCGCGTGCGGGCGGTGAACAACGACCTGGCCAACGCCACCTTCCGACCGGGCTGGCTGCGCTCGGTCGGGCCCGGCTGGACCAACTGGGCGCTGGAAAGCTTCATGGACGAGGCGGCGCACAGCGTCGGCGCCGATCCCCTCGCCTTCCGGCTGAAGCTGTTGGACGCCGCGGGCCGCAACGCGGGCTCCGGGCCGACGGCGGTGGGCGGCGCGCACCGCCAGGCCGCGGTGCTCACGCGGGTCGCGGCCAAGGCCGGCTGGGGCAAGCCCTTGCCCAAGAACACCGGCCTAGGCCTCGCCACCACCTTCGGCCAGGAGCGCGACATGCCCACCTGGGTGGCCTGCGCGGCGCGCGTGCGGGTGGACCCCAAGACCGGCGCGGTGAAGGTCGAGAAGCTGGACCTGGTCGCCGACTGCGGCACGGTCGTCAGCCCCGATGGCGCCCTGTCGCAGATGCAGGGGGCCTCGCTCTGGGGCATGAGCCTGGCGCTGTTCGAGGGCACGGAGTTCAAGGACGGCCAGGTGCGCGACACCAACCTCGGCGGCTACAAGCCCCTGCGGATGGCCGACGTGCCGGACCTCGACATCGAATTCATGCCGAGCACCGAGCCGCCGGTGGGACTGGGCGAACCCGCGACGACGGTGGTGGGCCCGGCGATCGGCAACGCCATCTTCAATGCGGTCGGCGCGCGCGTCCGCGACCTGCCGATCCGTCCGGCGGCGGTGCTGGCGGCCATGAAGACCTGAGACAGCCTAGGGTCGGTAGTCGGTGCGGGTGATCGACGGCGCCGGGGGCTGGCCCTGGGCGGTGCAGTCGACGCCGGGCGCGCTGGCGATCTCTTCGCCCGGCTTCAGGTGCGCGATCGTGGCGTGGGCGCCCCTGGTCCACCACTGAAGGCCGTAGCCGGTGTAGCGCGCGCCGTCCGCCGAGCGCGCGAGCTTCAGGGTGTAGGCATGGTCCCGGTAGGTGACGACCGCGGTCTGGACGTCGGGATAGCCGGCCGTGATCGTCTGGCCATCGATGCAGGCGTAGGCGGTGACCCCGGCGTCGGGATTGACCGGACCCTGGGCCGCAGGCGGCGCGGCGCTCGGAACCCGGGCGACCGTCGCGTGGTCGCGGCAGCCGGCCAAGGCCATCGCCAGCCCCATCGCCGCCGCCCCGAAGCCTGCCCGATCGCCCACGCCTTGCTCCCTGCCGTCCTGGCGGGCCACCATAGCCGAGAATCCGCAGGCGCGAGGCGACGACATGGATGAGGCAACCCGCGCGCGGCACGTCGAGGCCGTGCGCCGCGACGGCTACACGATCGTCGAGGACGCCATCGCACCGGACCTGGTCGCGGCGCTGAACGCCGCGCTCGACCGCCTGGAACGCGATCTGGACGTCAAGCCGGCCGGCAACGGCTTCGAAGGCCACCGGACGGTGCGGATCTACAACCTGCTGGCCCACGGTCCCGTCTTCGCCCAGGTTCCGGTCCACGCCTCGGTGCTGCCGATCGTCGAGGGGGTGCTGGATCCCGGCTGCCTGATCTCCTCGCTGTCCTCCATCGCCATCGATCCCGGCGAGACCGCCCAGCCAATCCACGCGGACGACCAGGTGATCCCGCTGGAGAAGCCGCATGCGCCGATCGTCTGCAATTCGATGTGGGCGCTCACCGACTTCACCGAGGCCAATGGCGCGACACGGCTGGTCCCGGGCAGCCATCGGAAGCCCAATCCCGAATACGGCGGCGCCTATGAGACCATCGCCGCCGAGATGCCCAAGGGCGCCGTGCTCCTCTGGGACGGGGCGCTGTGGCACGGCGGCGGCGCCAACCGCACCGAGACGCGCCGGACCGGCATCGCCATGAACTACTGCGCGGGCTTCATCCGCCAGCAGGAGAACCAGCAGCTCGGCCTCGACCCGCGGCTGGTGCGGGACTTCCCGCCGCGGCTGCAGGAGCTGGTCGGCTATGGCGTCTACCGCGGCCTGATCGGCCACATCGACAAGACCAGCCCCGCCCAGCGGCTGAACGGCGGCGGCGACTTCCGCTCGATCTGGGACGCAACCTAGGCCGGCGGCCCCAGCACCTCGTCGAACAGGTCGCGCATGGCCGCCCACGACCGGCGGTCGGTCTCGGCGTGATAGTCGAAGCCCGGCATGCCGAGCTGGCCGACGCCGGGGTTGGTGAAGCTGTGGCCGGCGCCGCCGTAGACGTTCATCTGCCAGTCGACGCCGGCGGCGGCCATCTCCTGCTCGAAGGCCTGGCGCTGATCGGCCGGGATGATCGGATCGAGCGCCCCAATGCAGGTCAGCACCTTGCCGCGGATCGCGCCGGGCTCCGCCGGCCGCGTCGCGCCAAGCCCGGAGTGGAAGCCCACCGTGGCCTTCACGTCGGCGCCGCTGCGCGCCAGCTCCAGGACCGTGGTCCCCCCGAAGCAGTAGCCGATGGCCGCGAGCCGGCCGGCGTCGCATTCCGGCTGCCGGGCCAGCACGGCGAGGGCTTCGGCAGCCCGGGCCCGGATCGTGCCGGGCTCGGCCATGAAGGCGTTGATCCGCGGCATCACCTGGTTGCGGTCGCTGAGCGGCTTGCCATCGCCGTAATAGTCCATGGCGAAGGCGACGTAGCCCGCCTCGGCCAGCCGCCGAGCGATGGTCTTGGTCAGGTCCACCAGGCCGCCGCCCTCCGGCGCGACCAGCACGCCGGGACGCTTGCCAGTCTTGCCGTCGTCGACGAAGAGCGCGCCGACCAGGCGCGCGCCATCGGCGTGGTACTCGATGTCCTCGGTCTTCATGGGTCAGCTCCGGTCAGCAGGGCGCAGGGGCGGCCTTGGGAAACGCGGGCATATCGGCCTCGTCACAGCGCCGGGGCTCGGCCGCTTCGGTCCAGACGCTGGCCTCCGGTCAGGCGACCGGCTCGGGCTGCTTGGTCAGCACGAAGTCGTCGGGGTTGGGCGCCAAGGTGGCGCGCCAGTAGTCGATCAGGCCGAAGGGCCAGTTCTGACTCACGCGGCCGAACTCGTTCTTGTACCAGCTGGTGACGTTCTTCGACCCCCAGGCCCAGCCCTTGTTGGCCTCGTCGACCCGGACGTTGAAGTCGTCGTGGACGCGGCGCTTGGTCTCCATGGCCTTCGCGCCCGTCTCGGCCAACAGCCGCAGGCACCCCATGATGTAGCGCACCGAGCACTCCGAGAAGAAGATGATCGAGCCGTTCACGACGATGTTGGTGTTGGGGCCGTAGATCATGAAGAAGTTCGGGAAGTCCGGAACCGTCATGCCCAGGTAGGCGCGTGCGTCGCCCGCCCAGGCGTCGTGCAGCTCGTGGCCGCCGCGGCCGGTCACCTTCAGCCCGGACAGGAACTTCGAGGCGGTGAAGCCGGTGCCGTAGATCAGCACGTCGACCTCGTGCTCCACGCCGTCGGCGGTGACCACGCCCTTGGGCGTGATCCTGGCGATCGCCTGGGTCACCAGCTCGACGTTCGGCCGCTTCAACGCGCCCAGCCACACGCCGTTGTCCAGCACCGCGCGCTTGCCGCCCACCGGATAGGTGGGCACCACGTTGGGCAGGAGGTCCGGGCGGTCCTCCACCTGGGCCGCGAGCGCCGCGGCGGCCATCTCGCGCAGGCCCAGGTTGGCCTCGCCCACCGCCGTGGTCGGTCCGTTCCAGCCCTCGTCGGCCTTGACCATCGGCAGGAAGCCCTCGGTGGTCATCCAGAACAGCCAGAACCGGTACCACTTGTCGTAATAGGGGATGTGCTCCAGCAGCCACTTCATCCCCTCCGGGACGTCGGTGTGATAGTGCGGCACCGGCAGCCCCCAGGGCGGGGAACGCTGGAAGACGGTCAGCTTGGCCACCTTCGGCGCGATCTCCGGCACGAACTGGTAGGCCGAGGCGCCGGTGCCGATCACCGCCACGCGCTTGCCGGCCAGGTCGACATCGTGGCGCCACTCGGCCGAGTGGAAGGCCGGACCCTCGAAGGTCCCGACGCCCTCGATCTGCGGCAGGCGCGGCTTGTTGAGCTGGCCGACCGCGGTGATGACGGCATTGGCCTCGACGGTCTCGCCGCGGCCGTCCTTGTGGCGCAGCTCCACCCGCCAGACCGAACGGGCCTCGTCCCAGGTCAGGCTATCGACCCGGGTCTCGAAGCGGATGTGCTTCTTCATGTCGTACTTGGCGGCCACGCCGCGGAAGTACTTCAGCAGCTCCGGCTGGGGCGAAAAGTGCTGCGGCCAGGCGTGGTTCGGCTCGAAGGAATAGCTGTACATGTGGTTCGAGTTGTCGACCCGGCAGCCCGGATAGGTGTTGACCAGCCATGTGCCGCCCACGTCGGGGTTGGACTCCACGATCTCGAACGGCACGCCGGCCTGGCTAAGCCGGATGCCGGCCAAGAGGCCCGACATCCCGGCGCCGATCACCAGCACCCTCAGCTTGCGGGCCGCGGCCTGCAGGGACGGCTGTTCGAACTGCGGGTCCTTGCTGGACTTCCCCGAGATCGCCAGCTCGTCGATCAGGAAGTCGGCGTAGGTCTCCGGGATCGGCGCGCCGGCCACGAAGTCCATCATCCTGCGCAGCGTCGCGGTGTCGGGGCTCGGCTGCTTCAGCGAGCCGCCGGCGAGGTAGGGGCCGATCACCGCCTTCGCCTTGGCGCGGATCTCCGCCTGCACATCCGGGGCAAGGCCGGTCTCCCCGGGTGGGGACAGCGGCGAGTAGACCGGCGTCCATTCCGGCTTCAGCCAGCCGGCGTCGCCGGTCATGTGCACCATGGCCAGGATCAGGGCCGGCAGGTGGGCGGCCTCGAGGGCGTTGTCCAGATCGGCGTCGGCCATGGTCCTCATCCCGCCAGGTTATCGTTGATCAGCACCATGACTCCGCCCGGCGGCGGCTGTCATCCGGAAAGGCGCTGCTCTTGGGTCGCGCGGATCCTGGCCACGACCGCCGGCGACAGCTCCAGGCCCGAGGCGCCGAGATTCTCCCGCAGATGACCCAGCCGCGTCACGCCCACGACGGCGCAGGCGACGTGCGGGTCGGCCAGCACGTAGGCGAGCGCGGCCTGCGGGCCGGTGAGCCCGTCCAGCCGGTTCAGGAAGCCGAAGCGCGCGCCGTCCCGCACGTCGCGGCGGTGCAGCACGAGGCCGCGCGCGGCGTACCAGAGGTCGCGCGGCGCGCGCAGCTTGGCCACCTGCAAGCCGGTGTGCCCCATGGCCAGCGCCATGCCGGCCAGCACCCCCTTGCCGGCCGCCGCGGCCCGCGCGATCAGCGGCTCCCGTTCGGGCCGCAGGACGTTGTAGTCGACCATCACCGTGTCGAAGTCGGGCAGGCCGATGACGTGGTCGACGACGGCCGGATCGAAGCTGTTGACCCCCAGGGCGCGGACCAGCCCCCTCGCCTTCAGGTCGGCCAGGGCGCGGCGAAGCTCGTCGGTCAGCTCCGCCACCGATGGGCCGTGCAGTTGCAGTAGCGGCAGAGCATCGAGGCCCAGGGTGCGCAGGCTCGCTTCGGCGCTGGCGACGATGGCGGGCGGCGAGAAGTCGCGCATGACCCGACCGCCGCCGGCGGCGAAGGTGCCGGCCTTGGTGGCGACCACCAGCCCGGCGAGGTCGCGTCCCTGAAGGGCCCGCCCCAGCCGGGGCTCGGCGTGTCCGCCCGAATAGCTCGATCCGGTGTCGAAGAAGGTCACCCCGCCGTCCAGCGCGGCATGGACCAGCCGGACCGCCGCGGCCTCCGAGAACTGCGCCTTGCCCCACCAGCTCGCCGCGCCGAAGCCGATCTCCGAGACGGTGAGCCCGGTGCGGCCGAGCGGGCGGTAGAGCATGGGCGGCTAAGGCGTCCGCTGGGCGTCAGCCACGGCGATGTCGTCGAAGTCCGGCGCCGAGTCCTCGCCCGCCAGCAGCAGCCGGCCGAACAGCAGCCTGATCGCCAGGAAGACGACGCCGGCGCCGCCCACCATCGCCACGTGGATGATCCAGAACTGCACCGGGGTCATCTTCTCGTAGAGCGTGCCCAGGTAGCCCACGAGGATGTTCCCCGCCCAGAGATGCAGGTAGTAGAAGCCGATCACCAGGCCGGCGATCGCCCTGGGCGCGGCGCGTGAGAAGAGCGCCAGGCCGACCGGCAGGACGTTGGCGAAACCGATGTCGTTCAGAAGGTGGAAAGCCAGCAACCAGTTGAAGCTCACCCTCTGGCCGGCCGGCGTCAGGGCCGCGCCCGCCGCCAGGCAAGCCACTCCGGCGGCGCCGAAGAAACAGCCGATGGCGATCTTGGCCAGCTCGTCCGGCTCCGGGAAGCGGGTCTTCCAGGCTCGCCAGAACATCACCATCCCGACGAGCGTGATGACCGAGACGATGGAGTCCACCGAGAGCATCTGACTGGTGAGGATCTTGAGCCCCAGGAAGTGGAGATCGGCGTTGGCTTCCGCCCACACCAGATAGGCGTTGTAGATCTGATTGTTGCCGACGATTGACAGCGCCAGCACAGGCAGGAGGAACGCCAGGAGGATCAACGCGGCCCCCTCGCGCTTGGTCAGCGCCGGGCGCGCGATCCTTTCGGCCTTGGCCTTGGCCTTGGCCTTGCGCGGAGGATCGGGCGGCAGATACCTGAGCGCCGAAAGATAGATCCCCAGGGCGATCAGCATGGCGACGCCCGCGGCGCCGAAGCCGTAGTGCCAGGCGATACCCTGGCCCAGATAGCCGGTGATCATCGGTCCGAAGATCACGCCGCCGTTGATCCCCAGGTAGAAGATCTGGAAGCCGTCCGCGCGCCGGGAGTCCCCGGCGGCGTAGAGGGCGCCGACCTGGGTCGCGATGTTGCCCTTCAAGCACCCTGCGCCGATCATCAGGCAGACCAGCGCCAGCAGGAACGAGGCGTCGAAGGCCATCAGGAAGTGGCCGAGCGCCATCACGCTCGCGCCGACGATGATCGTCCCGGTTCGCCCGACGCGGTCGGCGATCAGGCCGCCGAGCAATGGGGTCAGGTAGACCGTGCTGGAGTAGACCAGGTAGATCGCCGAGGAGAGCTGCTGGTTCGAATAGTGCGCGCCGCCGGCGAACACCGCCTCGAGGATCGGACGCAGGACGCTCAGGCCCACGACGTGCTCCACATGGCCTGGCTTCAGCAGCTGGGCGTTCATGTAGAGCACCAGCAGCGCGACCATCCCGTAGTAGGAGAAGCGCTCGAAGCCCTCGGTGATGGAAAGGAATCCCAGCCCCTTTGGGTGGCCGATGAACGCCCTGTCGTCGGCGGTGGAACGGACGGCTGTCATGGAATCTCCTCAGCGCCGCGCGAGTTAGGCACGAAAGCTGAGGGCAACGGAAGGCGCCTTGCGCCTAACGGGAAAGAGCCTTCATCTCCCGTTCCAGCACCGCGACGATCTCGGCCCAGGCGGCGGTGGTCGGGATCACCAGGTCGAAATGGGCCGCGTTCGGGATGGTCACCGTCTCGGCCCGATCGCCCGCCTGGCGCGCCTTCGCCGCATAGTCGCGGCCGGTGTAGGGCGGCATCACCGGGTCGAAGACGCCATGCACCATCACCACCCTGGCGCCGGTGGGCAGCAGTTCGGCGGGCGAGGTGTCGGCGTAGGGCTCCCGGCGGTGGGCGGTGTCCAGCAGGCGGTCGAGGGTGTCCGCGCCGCAGGGACCGGCCCAGACCCCGGCCTGCCCCTTCAGGTCGCCGATGCCCGCCAGGCTGATCACGGCGCCGATGCGCAGCGGGTCGGCCACCCGCAGCGGGCCCGCCGCCGGAAGCCTGCCGCGGCTGGCGGCCCAGAGCGCCAGGTGTCCGCCCGCCGAGTGGCCCACGGCGACCACACGATTGAGGTCGAGCCCGTACTTGGGCGCCTCGGCCCGCAGGCGATCGACAGCGGTCGCCACATCCTGGAAGGTGCCCGGATAGCCGGCGCCGGCCTCGCCCAGCTTGCGGTACTCGACGTTCCACACCGCATAGCCGCGGCCCGCCAGGTCGGCCGCCAGCGCGCTGGTCTGCGGGAACCCCTCGTACTGCTTCAAGAAGCAGCCGCCGTGCAACAGGACCACGACCGGATGCGGCCCCTTGGACTTCGGGAGGAACAGCTCAGCGACCTGCGACGGCGCCGGACCGTAGTGGACGGTCTCGTCAGCCTTGTGGCGCGTCAGGCGCATATAGTCGTCGAGCGAGGCGGGTTCGGCCGCCGCCGCGGAGCTCGCCAGGATCATGCCCGCCACCATAGCCGTCCACCTAAGCATCGCGCCTCGCCCCCTTGGCTCGCCGAGCCGTAGCTCGCGACACGAGCGAAGGCTGGTGGGCGGCGAGGGATTCGAACCCCCGACCCTCTCGGTGTAAACGAGATGCTCTAACCAGCTGAGCTAGCCGCCCTTTTGAGCTCGGGTTCTAGACCAGTTGCGGCCGCGCGTGGAAGGCGCTCAGGCGTTGAGCGTGGTCTTCAGGGCGTCGCCGACCCGAAAGCGGCAGCTCTGCGAGGCCTTGCGCTTGACGGCCTCGCCGGTGCGGGGATTTCGCGCCATGCCGGCCGGGCGCTTGATCGGGACAAAGCTGCCGAAGCCGACGAGCCGCACTTCCTTCCCCGCCTTCAGCGAGGTGGAGACCGAGACGATGAAGGCGTCCAGGGCGTCCTTTGCCTGCACCCTGTTGAGACCGGACTTGGTGGCGATCTGCTCGACGAGCTCAGCCTTCGTCATCTTGTTTCTTGCTCCCACCGGTTTTCGCGGGCGGGTGCGCCCCCAGCGCCCCATCCCTTCCTCGAATTAACGCCTGTCGAAGCGTGGCCGTCAAACGAGAGCGGCGCGGGAATGCTCCCGCGCCGCCCGTTGTCACAAGATGTGATCGGTCACTAATGCGTCAGGACCGCTTCCAGGTCGCTGTCGTCCGGCACGGAGACCGGCGGGGCGTCGGCTTCCGACCATTCGATCGCCACCGGCTGGCGGGTGAGCGCCTGGGCCAGAACCTCGTCCATCGTCGAGACCGGGATGATCTTCATCCCCTGCTTCACGGTGTCCGGGATGTCGGCCAGGTCCTTTTCGTTCTCCGACGGGATCAGCACGGTCTTGACGCCCGAACGGAGCGCCGCGAGCAGCTTTTCCTTCAGGCCGCCGATGGCGGTGACCCGGCCGCGCAAGGTGACCTCGCCGGTCATGGCGATGTCCTTCTTGATCGGGATCCCGGTCAACACCGAGACGATCGCCGTGGCCATGGCCGCGCCGGCGGACGGACCGTCCTTGGGCGTGGCGCCGTCCGGCACGTGGATGTGGACGTCGGTCCGCTCGAAGCTCGGCGGTTCGAGGCCGAACTTGGTGGCCCGGCTGCGCACATAGCTGTTCGCCGCCGAGATCGACTCCTTCATCACGTCCTTCAGGTTGCCGGTGACCGTCATGCGGCCCTTGCCCGGCATCTTGACCGCCTCGATGGTCAGGATGTCACCGCCGAAGTCGGTGTAGGCGAGACCCGTGATGATCCCGACCTGGTCCTCGGCGTCCATCTCGCCATACTTGTATTTCCGCACGCCCGCGTACTTGGCGAGCCGCTCGTCGTCGATGGTGATCGTCAGCACCTTCTCGCGCGACAGGTCGCGGACCGTCTTGCGGGCCAGGTTGCCCAGCTCACGCTCAAGGGACCGCACGCCGCTCTCGCGGGTGTAGTAGCGGATCAGGTCGCGGATCGCGGCGTCCGGAACGACGAACTCCTCCGGCTTCAGCCCATGGTCCTTGGTCAGCTTGGCCAGGATGTGCCGCTTGGCGATCTCCAGCTTCTCGTCCTCGGTGTAGCCGGGGATGCGGATGATCTCCATGCGGTCCAGCAGCGGCTGGGGCATGTTGAGGCTGTTGGCCGTGGTGACGAACATCACCGGCGACAGGTCGTAGTCGACCTCCAGGTAGTGGTCGGCGAAGGTCGAGTTCTGCGCCGGGTCCAGCACCTCCAGCAGCGCCGAGGACGGGTCGCCCCGCCAGTCGGAGCCCATCTTGTCGATCTCGTCCAACAGGAAGAAGGCGTTGGTCGACTTGGCCTTCTTCATCGACTGGATAATCTTGCCGGGCATGGAGCCGATGTAGGTCCGGCGGTGGCCGCGGATCTCGGCCTCGTCGCGCACGCCGCCCAGCGACACGCGGACGAATTCACGC
>Ga0207695_10001196_pt1 | contig 44626 bp, 44 predicted proteins | sample KBSC54metaG_FD_184354 | JGI IMG/M metagenome (GOLD analysis project Ga0207695, IMG submission 184354) | Corn rhizosphere microbial communities from Kellogg Biological Station, Michigan, USA - KBS C5-4 metaG (SPAdes) (version 2) | ecosystem: Host-associated > Plants > Roots > Rhizosphere > Soil...
AGGATCGGAATCTAGGTACTCTACCTCACTGCCATTGGTATGGGCACGATGACATCTCATTCCAGGATTTGCCGGTGTTCACAAAATTTGGAGCGGGTAACAAAGCGTTCAAAGACATGGGAATTGATGTGCGTACGCCCAATCAGCTGCGTGACAATGTTCTGCCACTAAAGAAGATTTTGGGGCCGTCGAAAGCGTACGCGGCTGCGCCAAAGTGGATGATTGATGCAGGTATGGTTCCACAACCGAAGAAGCCCTTGCCGAAGCGAGCTAATGATAGTTCTGGGCTGACTGGGGAACCGGAGAAGGTGACACCGTCCACACGTCGTAAACGCCGTTAAATTCTCGACTCCGCCAACTAATAACAACCGGTTTAATTGGCGGAGTCGATGCAGTTTGGCCTCATAAGCATGGGTGTTAGATAGCACGTCGATGCATGGGCATCGGTAGCTTGGAGCGTTCCATTAGAATTTTTTTTGATATGGTGCGCGCATGACTCTAAAGAGCTGCCTATGCAGAAAGACGTCCCCGGAGCTCTTTGGACAAGTGCACACTCAAACTCTCGGCTTGGTTAAAGGCCGAGGCGGCCAAATCACGCGAGCAACGTCGTACGTTAAACAGCTCCAAATGGAGCTGCGTGCGTTGGGTTAAGAGGGTTCGCGTGATCGGGTCGCAGCCTTTGCCAGAAGCTGGAAGGTGGATCAATTGGAGAGGGGCAATTCTGCGAGCAAATCAACAATTCTATGCATCGTTTGATATCTCCGCGCTCCAGTGACAAACTCGTCACTGGAGAAAAAAGCTCCATGTTCCATCAAGGAACTAGCGAACCCTCAGCTCGCATCCTTCATCACATTTATTTCGCCGGCAGCAGTGCAACTGCTGGTTCAGCGAGAAGGAGCAGAAACTCAAGCATCCATACCGGTAAGCACATTGTGGTGGCAACTTTACGCGGATGCTTGCGAAAAAGAACGTGCAGCTGCTTGTGCGTGATCGGGGATAGCAGTTCGAGGAGGTGGCACATCTCTCCTATCAAATGCTCCCAGTTATGATCCTGTTCTGGATTTCTGGTGACGTAGTGATCCATGGGAAGTTCTTGAACTCCCTCCATGCAGTGCATCTCTTCCAGCAAAGAGCCCAGGATATCAAATGCACTTTGCATCGTCCAATGCTCGAGTCCATCGAAAGCTGCACACACCTCGTTCAAGTAGCCGGTGCGATAGAGATGGGTGGGGCCACGATTTCCTTCGTAGGAAATGACAGAATCGACTTGTGAAATCGATGTGCTTTTCAATTCTCCAAACTCATGGACTGCCGGATGTGTCTTCGCGTAGAGCGTGACAAAATGATGGAAAGCAGCTCGTGCGTTTGTCGAAAAGCAAATGCCTTTACTCTTCGCCCATTGGTCAATGGACTGAAACTCTCCGCACCCTAATACCAAAATGCATTTCTTCATGTCTACATCCTTTTTTATACCGTCATCTGATCGGCTGATGTATTTACAAGATGCAGATATTTGTCGTATATGGATATACGCCTCAGTAAAAGGTATCGGCTAAGAATTTTTGGGTGATTTCTGACGCGGCAGAGCGAGCACAAAAGCGAGAGAATTTGCAGCGTGACCCTGCTTGGGTTACATATCTCTCTAAAAGCGCTGATGCCGCTTACTTGATTTCTCAGGATACGCGTCTGATGGTGCCCACACCGTTCTTCAATCCAGAGAGCTAATAGCTGCTAAGTAACGACTGGCATTGATAATACGTGCGTGGCGATAAAAGTCGCCAATTAGAATGATTAAGTGCCAAACGCTCGATCCGGAAATAGTCCAATGTTACGGACAGCGTCACATGCTTGCTGCCACATCGGCTTCGGCTGCCACCAGCCGCATTGACGGTTGCGCCAGTAAGCATTGACGACTCGAGCATGGTCCGAGTGTTTAAACGTCGCTAGAGCAGCTTTAACGCCGTCTTGGCGACACATCGCATGGAACGCTTTCGTCACTAACGTTGGTAGCTCTGGGCCACCTGCATTTAGGTGGGCAAAGCTGAAGCGTTCAAATCGATTGGGCAGCGATGCTAGTTGATGCAGTTTAGTGCCCCGCATCTTTTTACCTCTGATCTCAACCCGAACTACATCTGGACCGTCCTTAACGCGCTTCATTTGCTTGAGCGCGTTCGCAGTCAGGGCTTCTGTGTTGAGACCTTCTTTGGCGATACTTAGCAAAGCCGCGTGCGTACGTTCGGTACTCTTGCTGTAGATCGCATCCATATAAGCACTTGATGCGCTACCAATGTTGTAGCCGTTGATAACGCCGTAAGCATCGAAGCGCTGGCAGAACAGCGTGAATTGATGCGCACCTTTGTAGTGGACGAGCAAGTCGTTGAGCAGCAAGTAATGTATATCGACAGCAAAGTCCAGGCAGTTGACGAGAGGGCGCTCCATCAGTTCATCGTAGTCGTCACCAACGATCCGGCTCATGATGCGATTGAATTGTCTGACATCACCATCACCAAGTTTGGCTGGGTTCATCATGACGCGAATGCCACCGTTTTGACGATCAGGTTGAGCCGCGCCTATTTGGACAAGCGCCTTTGCTCCGCTATTCAAATTGAGATGAAAGCTCTCGCGGTAGCGTGAACCAGGGAAGTACTTGCGCTCACAACGGCCCGCAGCGATAGCGCTTTTGATTCGGCTTTGCACCGGGGCGAGTAATGCGGAGTATGCTTTAAAGCTGTGTGTCCCCCAAGGAAGGACGTACGCAATGCGATCAACAACAGGGGGATGTACCACTGGAGTCATGGGCTTAATTTTCATCGGAATCTTTCGGTATGAAATAGGGCACCGACTGCGGAATGCATTTCGGCTGCATCGCAATATGTGCTGTACGCGGTTACTTCTTGGGAATGGTGGAGCAGGAACTGCGGGTGGAGACGTGGAGAAGATTGGTGCGCGCAATCACATTCTGCTGATGCACACTGTATTTACAATATTGGCTCTGAGTGTAAATTAGTGGTGTAGCGAGCGTTCCGCTCTGCATACCAGCATAGTGCTTATTTCTATAGTGTTATGCAGTAGTAAAGCTATACACGATGGCTACTATTACTCTCTAATTATCTGCTATACATATTGATTACACTCTTAATAGAGCCAGTCAAATAAGTATTAAGAGCATCAGATAGTCAATCGAGGGAATGTCTTAAGCAAGAAGAAAAAGCCCCGAAATATGCAAATATGCAGGTATTTCGGAGGCACCCTATTTAGGACAGCAGAATGTTGCGGCTGATAACATAAAAACTGACATTCAAATTCGACTGTCCGGGAATATGGATCTGTTTCGTCGGCGTTTTACGAGTGCCCAAGTTCAGCAATTTTTGCGTCGTGAGTAGCTGAATTACCTCGCGTTTTTCTACACCCTCGCAGAGTTTGTTTTCAAAATAGGCGGGGAAAACCAGAAATACTGGATTACCTCGTAACGTGTGTTCGTAACCTGCAACGGTCCCTTGATGGGCGTCATCGAATTGCGACAGTTTTTTAAACATTGTGCCGCGCTTGGATTGGAAGAAAAGACGTAAATTGTTCAAAATCTTTTCGTTCGAGATGGGCAGTGACTGCTTGTACTCGGAAAACCATAACGAAAAGCCGCGTTCGACTGCACCAAGCGTTTGTTTCTTGTTCCAATTTACAATGCCGGCCTTGTTCGCTAGCCTGCCAGCAAATCCAAACAGCAGAAATGAATCGAGTACTCGATTGGCAACTGCATCCATATTGCTGGTTTCGATTTGCCCCATAACTCGCAGACGATACCCGTCGGCGAACTGCTTGAAATCTTCAGCCAGTGATTCGACGTTCTCAGCGACGTATTTGCAATACAGCGGAGCAGCGATGCCGTAGCAATCTTCCAGCTCGGTTGCTATGTACTTCGATTTATCCGCACCGGAATTGAATCCGTCGATATTGCTCCAGATTCCGAATTCTTCGTCTATGCGGATGGGTAGCATTCTGGCTCGCTGGCCATCAGTTACCACTTTACCCGCAGCTTTGATCAAATCCATCGGTGAGAGCTCACCAGCGGTAATGACGTTGCTGCTGCTTGGGGGGCCTTGGATCAGGTCTCCGGTATAGTTCGCACGGAGTTTCGGACTTGAATTTGTCAGTCGATACGCCGCGTTCGAGAACAATTTCCCGTCGCCTTGGCCAATTTCGTCAATCACGAACGGTTTGTGGCGGTGATGTGCTACCGCCGCTTCCAGGCCGTTCTCGGTCGCTTCCCATGTCGCAATATTAGAGGGGGCGGTAAACGAGGTGTTTACAAATTTCAAGACTGTCGACTTGCCAGTGCTCGATTTGCCCACGAAAACAAGGATGATAGGAGGGCGGTTCAATGGCTTGAGCAATGCTGACGCTAATCCTGCGAGCAAGCCGACAACGGCGATTCCATCATGCTTGAGAGTGTCGGTAATCCGAATCCATGAGGAGATTTCTCCTTTGGTTGCCTGGTTATTTTCTGAGCTCAGCACGGCCATGTTGTACTTACTAGCGTTAGGGCCGTAAATTTTGCTGTTGAGGACATAGGCGCTAGAGCTATCCGGCAGGTTGCACCAGCCGTCACCGAGAGATTGAATTTCAGTAACGTTGGGCACTTTCGTCGCGAAATAAACGCGCAGTACTTGCGCCTCTTTATCATTTGGACCGCAAGTCAATGCAGCGCCATTCTTCGTGAGAAAGGTGAGCAACGATTTAGGTGACTGACTAACATCCAGAGGAACGATGATTTTGGATGCGTTACCTAAGTTGTTGATAATTGTGGTTTTGATGCCGGGATTGCAGCCATTCATATCAACGACAAAGCCGTGCAATTTAATGGGAGGAGCAAATTTAATGGGTTTCCCGCCGACATAGAGGAAAGTGCCAGCCGAGGGGCCGCGCGGTACAGCGACAAACGTGCCGTCCTTACGGTAGGTTTTGGTTGCAGCGGTTGTCAATGTGTGAGTATTCGCAGTCGATTTCTTTTTCGGTGCTGAATCTGTTTTTGTTGAGACCGTATTAGCGACACGAGTACGAGCTTTACGGGCAGAGTCGCGTGTTGCAGACGTGTTTTGAGCAGTCTTTGGCATGTTCTTTCCTAGCAATTGGTTGTAGTACGGCTTGCTTCGATACGAGCATCGATCCACTCGTCTATTTCGCAGTCCAGCCAGCCGACGGCTCGCGCGCCGAGCTTGATTGGCTGCGGAAACTCATTGCGACCGATGAGGTAATAAAGCATGGCTCTAGACGTGCCAGTACGGCTCAACACAGCAGGAAGACGGCTGATTGATTTAGGCTTTGTATGTTGGGGAACTGACTCGAACGACTGTCCGAATTGGTTGTGATCGAGGGCCATGTTTTACCTTCACAGGTGTTGTTTGCATGGCTCTACTTTGACGGTGTTTAATGCTTTTTTAAATTGCAGTTGCTAAGCAAACCACATGGTTTGCTTAGCAAAGCACATACTATTTTTCGCCTTTGGTCTATTTCCCAGTTTTTGGAAGCCACTTAGTCTTAATTTGGTCAGCCGTCACGATAGTTTCGCCTGGGAATTGCTCTGCAAGCCGCTTGTGTATGTGCACCGAAAAGGCCGCTTTACTCTTTCTCTTTACGGATTTTTTCTCATTTTCCCATTCAGCTAAAACATAGTTTTTGTGATGTTGGCGACTGTCTATTCTTACTTTTGCGGCTCGACTAGCGATCTTTGTGCTTCGCTCTGCTTCATTTTTTCGAGCCATCAATTTAATGAATGCCAACAAGACCTCTGCACGAGGAGCATGTCTTAGTGCCGCATCACTAAATTCAAAAGGGTCAACAGTCTCAGAATATTCGAGCAATGCTTTCGCCTCCTCCACGATGGCTTTTGGTGAGAAGTTTTCCAGCCTACGTTTGTACTGCATCTGATCAATTTCTGCTTGGGCGCAATAGAGCATATAGAAATCCTTAAATTCAGGAATTTCTAAATTTTCCTCAATTTTTAAATTTGCATCAGTGATTGTTTCGACAACCTTGGAATATATAGCGTGAGCTTCTTGCAATGTTGGAGCACTGGGGACACGAGCGTATTGCTCTTGAATTTTGGTGATATATCGAATAAGTTCATCTTCAAATTCTTTATCTGCGATTTCTTTTTTCGTTAGTTTTTTCATAGAAATAGAGTCTTTTTAGAATAGGTCTGTTCGCGCGTGCATAGGAAATGCTGTCCAAGACGTAGGTTAAGCCAAGAGAGAAATTTATTGGCACTCCTTTGATCGCCTCTAAAGCGGTATATTCATTGCCGACTTTAAACGAATGTTTGCGCCAGGTTGAATTTGTGAGTGCCATGATTGTTGATTTTGTTTGTCTGTCTCTGGCCGGTGGCGGACACCTTTGTGCAGTTACTTGATCCCGATACCCGTGGCTATCAATTTATCGATCCTCGCCAATGCCTTTTCTTTTTGTTCAGTTTGGCCGAGCCGAGGTCTGCTCTGTTCTACTAAACGACGAGATAGTTTCAAATTGTACGTATATCCATGGTCAAGTATCCAATTGACGTAATCCATACGGCCCACAAGAGCTGCGGAGCCAATTATCGACACCGGACCATCATGAAAGTTGATGTCTGCACCGTGTTTTAGAAGCAGTTCCGCACAGTCCAAATGCTCTCCCATGAGAGCCTCATCCAAAGGACTATTAGCCCCTATTGGCATGTTTGGATCTGCCCCATGTTGTAGTAAGAGGTCTAGGATATCGATATTTCCTGCACCTGCTGCCAGCCAAACGGGGGAGCCGCCAGGCATCATCCTTTGATTCGGATTCGCGCCAAGCTCCAAGAGCAGCTTCATCGCGTCTTTGTTCTTGTTGAACTGCATCCACAGCAGCGGAGTGACTCCGCCGTAGCCAGCTGCATTTACATTTACGCCTGTTTTGACTAGCCGATCGGCTTCATTGGCATCTCGCCGAATAACTGCGCGCAAGAGGTCGACAACGCCCTTATCCTGAAAAGCATCTTGGGCTGTTTTTCCAAGAACGGTCAGTTCGTTGGCTAATCCGAGAGAACAAACCGCTATTAGAAATATCAACGATAGAAGTCGCCGCTTCCAAAAATTCATGTTGCCTCCATTTTTAGGATGCGAGAACATTTACAAACCTTACACAAGTCCGTATATGGACTCCCCCTCATTTGCAAACACTCCGTTCTTTGACTATTAGGTGCGACTGCTCACGTATATTCGGTCTTTGACTACAGTGCCTGAATCCAGGCCTCTGACCATAATGGGCTATTCGCGCGCCGGTTTCCTATCGCTTCTTCGGGCTTTTCTGCCACGGACTTTCTCGGATTCAGCCAGCGCCGGTTCGACCTGTTTTGCCATCAAGCGGGTTGTTTTGCAATCGCGGTTGGATTTCCTGCTAACAGATTTGCTCTTGCTATTTTAAGCTGCGCTCAACTCAGCTCGATAATCAGTACCTTTAGTTATCATCGCCCATGCTATCCGGGCGGTCTTGTTGGCCAGAGCCACGGCCGCGATATTGTGATGTCGCGTGCCGGCAATGCGCATCACCCACTGGCTCAGATGGTCATCTTTAGCTTTGGCCGTTCGTATCATTGATCGCGCACCATGGATAAGCAAAGTGCGTAAATAGGCATCGCCACGTTTGCTGATTCCCAACAATCGCTCCTTGCCGCCAGAACTATTCTGCCTGGGTGTCAGACCAAACGATGCAGCCATCTGTCGGCCATTGGCAAACTGTGTTGCATCACCGACATTGGCAACGATTGCTGTCGCGATGATCGGCCCCACACCTCTGAGCTGTTGCAGACGCCTGGCAACCGGATCTGTCTGTGCAATACAAATAATCTCCCGATCTAGTTCTTTGATGCGTTCGTCGAGTCCGAGTAAATCCTGCCAGAGACCCGCAAGCAGGCGGCGAAATCGATCAGTTAATCCATTCGATGCATCTTCCAGCCAATAAGGAATTGCTGCTCTTAATTGAAGTAGTTCCCGAGCTGCCGTCAGTCCATACTCGGCGGCCAACCCACGGATCTGATTAGCCTTCGCAACACGTTGGCTACTTAATTCTGCACGAATGCGATGTACAGCCTGAACATCTTGTTGCTCAATCGTTTTAACTGTGACGAAGCGCATATTTGGCCGACTCATTGCTTCACAAATCGCTTCCGCATCATTGGCATCATTCTTGTTGCTTTTGACGTAGGGCTTTACAAATTGCGGTGCAATCAGTTTGACGCGATAGCCATGTCGCTGCAATTGTCGCGCCCAATGATGCGCACCTCCACATGCCTCCATGCCAATTTCACAGCCGGGTTCTATCTTTGCCAGCAGTGTTTGTAACCACTCATCGCGCCCCAATTTCTTGCGCCAGATGACGTCCTCTGAGCGATCAACGCCATGTACTTGAAAGACATTTTTTGCCAAATCAACCCCAACGCGGATAAGCTTCATGGTGGACTCCTTCTGCTACAACTGGTTGTGTGGAAACTCCAGTTTGGCACCCTTTCGGGGAGAGGGAGTCCATCCCATTGCTTCTCGCCAACACGATCTGGCAATCGCGCATGATAACCAGGCCGCACATCTCGAATTTTCCATCATCGAGCTGCTTCAGCAGCCCGAGCAAACGTTCGGAAGAAACGCCTTCAGTCAAAGGCGCGGAGCTTGGAATGTCTTCGCCAATTGATGAATTGCAATGCCCCTCATCGGCATTGGCATAGGAATTAAAAAAAGAAGGCTTAGCGCAAAGAGTATTGATAATCGCGTCCTGGATTGGGATTTCATGCTCTATCTTCAGCGCTTCATTCTAGTTTCATGATGTGCTTGACTAGGGGGCGCTCCAACAATCGAGGTTGGTTTTGTTTTATAACGGCCAAGTCCCGGTCAAACCGGTCATGAACTGTGAACATGCCTCTGAACATCTGGCAAGACAAAGGCATGTAAAGCTCCCCTAGATAGGTTGACTCTCCTGCGCGAATTTCGAAATGTGCGCTTGGTGTTTTCACTGTCCTAAACATTGGATTCACTGTAGCCGTCTTGAGCACATAACGGCCAGGCAAAAGCGTGATCGCATCAACCATCCCGTGGTGATCGGAAAAATCGCTTTTCTGGAAGGTGTTATCAATGAAAATGGCAGGAACAGATCCCACACGCTGCCCAGTCGTTTCGTCCTCTACATACAAGCCTGTTGCGAACGAAGTGCACGCTTCCTTAGCTCCCACCGAAAAAATTGCGATACCACGCTCTTGTGATTTCATCCCGTCCTCGGAGAGCTCGCGGATAGATACTCTATTGATAGTCCCGCATGCGGTCAGCGTAGACATAGCGACCATGAGGGTAACTGCCGGCATCAATCTGGTAACAATAAGTGCTGTTCTTTTTCTCATTCTATTGTTTACGTTCATTGAATTTACCGGCGGAAAATTTAAGAAGGCCGTGATGGAGCCTGGCAGTGGCGGCAGAGATACGCTGATTTTTGGTGACTTTAATTCTTTCATTTCCTGCTGACAAAGAGCTGACAGAGGGTGTCGCCCTCCGGATGTCGTGTCTGCCACATCGCAAAAAACGTTCATTGCACGATCGATAGCCCGCAATGGCATATTTTCACTGGCCTTTGCATAGTTCAACGACCGTTCCTGGCCGAGGCCGTGTAAAAACGCTGACTCCGTCAATGGAGCTGATATCCCCTTCATTTTAACGCGACCTCGTTGTCGATAGAGAGCCCTGCAAACGCGATGGTGCTTTTCCTTGGTCGAGGAAGTCGCCGCCACCAAACACATCTCCTGACGCTAAAAGCGCCTAGGCACTCATCACCTTCATCAATGCCCCCACGCCGAGTATATTGATCATTCGTTTCATGTTGTATGCCAGGACATGCAAGCTCATCTCGGTGCTCACCCGGGCCTTGGTTCTGGTCAGGAAGTGCGTGGCGCCCATCCATGCCTTGATGGTGCCGAATGGATGCTCAACCGTTTGGCGACGAATCCGCATCGCCTCGGGTGTTCGTTCCAGTCGCTCCTGCATAGACTCCAGTACAGACTCATGCTCCCATCGTGTCACGCGTCGTTGGGGACTTGGCGTGCACTGCGATTTGAGTGAGCACCGCTGGCAATTCGAGCTCCAATAGCGATGCAAATTCAAGCCTTTTTCTTTGCTCGTGAAACGCCAGATCAAGCGCTCTCCGGCGGGACACTGATATTCATTGGCACGCGCGTCGTAAATGAAGTCCGCCTTGCCAAACCGACCTTCAGCAGAGGCATTGGAGGTCAGGTTCTTGGGCACGATCACATCGATGCCGGCTTGTGTGCACGCCAGGATTTCTTCACCTTTGAAGTAACCACGATCAGCAACCACGGTTAGCGATGTGGCGCCAATCGCTTCTTGCGCTTGCCGGCTCATCGCGTGCAGTTGATCCCGGTCGCTCCCGATGTTGGTGACCTCGTGCGCCACAATCAGATGATGCTTTGCGTCGACCGCCGTTTGCACGTTGTAGCCAACGATACCTGTACCGCGCGTCTTCATCGACCGGGCGTCAGGATCGGTTTGGGAGAGTTGTTGATCAGGTGCCTGCTTGAGTTTTAATTTGATGTCTTCAAGCTCTCGCATCTGCGCCTTGAGCGCCGCGATGTTCTCATGCAGCCGGGTTGCTGCGACCTGCCGGCGCTCGGGCTCTTGCCGGTCTGCCGTGTCGAGTGCGCTCAGATAGCGGTCGATGCTCGCGGTGATCTCTTCCATGCGCCGTTGCAGCTTGGCGCTGGTGAAGTTACGGTCGCGGTTGTTGACTGCTTTGAATTTGCTGCCGTCAATGGCAACCAGCGCTTCAGAGAACAGACCAAGCCGCTGGCATAGCAAGACGAACTGCCGGCAGACGTTGGAGATGGCATGGCCGTTGTCTTTGCGGAAGTTGGCGATGGTCTTGAAGTCTGGCGTCAAATGACCGGTCAGCCACATCAGTTCAACGTTACGCTGCGCCTCTCGTTCCAGGCGACGGCTTGATTGAAGTCGATTGAGATAGCCGTAGATGTAAATCTTGAGAAGAACCGATGGATGATAGGCCGGGCGTCCTGTTTGTGCAGGCATCGTTCCTTCAAAACCCATTTGTACCAGATCCAGTTCATCGACGAAGACATCGACTACCCGAACCGGGTTACTGTCGGCGACGTAGTCGTCCAGTTGTTCGGGCAACAAGATGCGTTGATGGCGATCCTGGCCTTCAATGAAGCGTTTCATAGGCACCTCGAATAGAATGATCTGTTCGTGTGACCTGAATCTCTGCAAATCGTTTACTTCAGATTAGAATTAACGCTGCCGGCGTTTTTACACGGCCTCGGCCGGAAGCAGACTTTGTTAGAGGTTTATGTCGCAGCACGATTACGTTGTCCGCGATATTCCGTGGGATTCTTCCAATTGGCTTGAAAAGCTCTGTTTTCAGTTGGCATTTTATTTTGATGGCGTGGGAAAGAGAAAATCGCTCCAGGCCTGAAGCATGGCACGACGTTCAGCAAGATAGTCGGCATGGTTATAGCTAGCGCGAATTTGATTACGCTCTGAGTGTGCTAGCTGTCTCTCGATCACGTCTGCGCGGTAGCCTCGCTCATTCAACCAAGTGCTTGCGGTCGCGCGTACGCCATGTGGTGAGAACTTACCTTTGTATTTCTCTTCACCCATGGTGGCAAACATACTGTTAAGCGTACTGCGGCTGATAGGTTTGAGTAGAGTACTGTTCTTGGGGAAGAGATATTTGGACCCAGGAGCTACGGTCTGGAGTGTCTTGAGTACTTCCAGCGCCTCCGTGGAAAGAGGTACCACATGCGCTTCTTTCATCTTCATGCGGTCGGCCGGTATGGTCCATTTTGCATTCACCATATCGATTTCTACCCAAGTTGCCTCCGTTACCTCCGTTTTTCTGCAAAAAGTCAGCAACATGAATTTTGCAGCGAGCTTCGTGGTGATGTACCCAGGGTAAGCATCAATGGCATCGATTAGATCGTGAACTTCATTTTCTAAAAGATGAGGGCGATTTTTTGCAGGAGGAATTTCCGCCCAACGTTTGAGAATTGCTGCAGGATTGATTTCTGCTTTGAATCTCAATATGGCGTGCTCAAAGACTTGCAATGCAGTCTGGCGCACGCGGTCAGCAGTTTTTAAGCCGCGTAACTTTGCACATTTCTCTAGAATGCCTAATAGGCGTTTTGCATCAATTTGGCGTACTCCCAAATTACCAATAGCGGGATATAAATCTCTTTCTAGATACAGTTTGCTGGCGGAGCGCCATGCTTCGGACCGCAGCTCAAATTTGCTTTCATACCAGTCACTTCCAATAGATTGAAAAGTATCTTCGACTAGCGCTCGCGCCACTTCTTTCCGTGCTTTTTTGACTTCGGATGGATTAATACCATCCATAAGCATCTGCTTGATTTCTGAACGTTTGATTCTAGCCTTCGCCAGTTTGACCAGCGGATATTGGCCAATCGTCAGCGTAGAGCGTTTGCCGCCGAATGTGTAATCAAGGCGCCAAGACTTGGTGCCGGATGGGGAGATGTACAGATACATGCCGTCGCCGTCCACGAGTTTCTGTGGACGGTCTAGCGGCTTGCTGGCTTGAATTTGAAGATCTGTGAGTGCCATAACGGTATTTTTCAATTTTCATCAAATAATACCGTTAAGTATACCGTCAATTCAACGGTATTTTATGAGATTTCATGAGATCTCTTGAGACGACGTGTTATAATAACTCATTGATTTAAAAGATATCTTGTACTTATTTGGACGCTGTTAGCATTCGTTCGACATAACGCGCAATCAGGTCGATCTCCAGGTTGACCTTGCCGCCGACCTTCAGGTGCTTGAGCGTGGTGACCTGGATCGTGTGCGGGATCAGGTTGATCGAGAAGCGGCAGCCGCCGGCAACGTCTTCCACGCGGTTGACGGTTAGCGAGACGCCGTTGACGACGATCGATCCTTTGTAGGCGAGATACTTGGCGAGCGATTTGGGCGCTTCGACGATCAGCTCCCACGATTCGCCGACCGGTTCGAACTTGTGGACCACGCCGAGACCGTCGACATGGCCGGAAACCAGATGGCCGCCCAGGCGCTCGGCCAGGGTCAGGGCTTTTTCCAGGTTCACTTCGCCCGGCGCGTCGAGGCCGACAGTGAGGTTGAGGCTCTCGCGCGAAACGTCGACGGTGAATCCCTTGGCGGTCTTTTCGACCACGGTCATGCAGGCGCCGTTGAGGGCGATCGAATCCCCCAGCGCGACGTCGTCCATCGCCAGCGGGCCGGCATCAATGTCGAGGCGCACGCCGGCGTCGGCGGTGTTGCCCAGCGGTTGAACGGAAGTGATGTTGCCGACGGCGGCGACGATGCCTGTGAACATGATGGGATCCAAATAAACGAAATAAATAATGAAATAAATAGCGAAATAGCGTGGCTGGGCCGGGCGATCAACTGAACCGTGCAAGGATACGCAAATCCTCGCCGATCTGCTTGATCTCATGGAAACGCAGCGCGATCTTGCCGGACAGGTCGTCCAGCGCCGGCAGGTCGAACATGTTGCGGCCGTCGCCCAGCAGGCTGGGCGCAAGGTAGACCAGCAGTTCGTCGACACAGCCTTCGCGCAGCAGCGAGGCGTTGAGTTTGGAGCCGGCCTCGATGTGGACCTCGTTGAGATTGCGCTTGCCCAATTCGGCGATGACACGCGGCAGGTCGACCTTGCCGGCGGCGTTGGGCAGCACGATGACCTCGGCGCCGCGGTCTTCCAGCGCAGCAATGCGGGTGCGGTCTTCACTGGCGGTGAAGACCCAGGTGCCGCCGCCGGCGAGGATGTTGGCGTCGGGCGTCAGCGCCAGCTTGCTGTCGACCACGATGCGGCGCGGCTGGCGTGGCGTGGCGACGGCGCGCACGCTCAGTTGCGGGTTGTCGTCCTTGACGGTGCCGATGCCGGTCACGATGGCGCAGGCGCGCGCGCGCCAGAAATGGCCGTCGTCGCGCGCCGCCTGGCCGGTGATCCATTGGCTCTTGCCATTATGCAGGGCGGTCTTGCCGTCGAGGCTGGCGGCCGACTTCATGCGCACCCACGGCGTGCCGTGCTGCATGCGCTTGAAGAAGCCGATGTTCATTTCGCGCGCTTGTTCCGTCAATATGCAGGACACCACGGCGATGCCGGCGGCCTGCAATTTTTCCAGGCCCTTGCCGGCCACCAGCGGATTGGGGTCCGTCATTGCAGAGACCACCTTGCCGACGCCAGCCTTCACCAGCGCATCGGCGCAAGGCGGGGTGCGGCCGAAATGGCTGCAAGGTTCCAGGGTGACGTAGACGGTGGCGCCGCGCACGTCGTTGCCGCGTTGCTGCGCGTCGTGCATGGCCTGGATTTCAGCATGGTTGCCGCCGGGCGGCTGGGTGAAACCGGCGCCGATGACGCGGCCGTCGCGCACGATGACGCAACCGACGCGCGGATTGGGCGTGGTGGTGAACATGCCCAGCTCAGCTTGTTGCAGCGCCAGCGCCATGGCTTGCTGGTCGTTTTCGATGAAGAGGTCGTAGATGGACATTGGGTTCACGGAGGTGCGATGTTCTGGTTGGTTGCAGGCGCAGGAGCTGAGGCGAATGTGCAGCTTCGGTCCTCCGCCGGATTGCAGATGCGGGCACGGCCCAGAATTCCAAGCCTGACCAGGCGGCTTCTTCCATCCAGTGAAAATTGCCACGAGCCCCACTGCGGCGCCCGGTCGCTGATATTGTTGCGGGTCCTGCCGTTGCCATTGTAAGCGATGTAGGGGGCCGACCTGTCGCTCAGCGTGGTGGCCATCATGAGGCCGGGCGGCAACTTTTCGTGGCTGTAAATCAACTCGTCGCCGGCGTCGAATTGCGGGTTGCCGTCGCCCGGCTTGTTGGCGAAGACGACCCACCCGTTTTCCCACGTGACGCCGTCGCGCGGCGCCAGGTCGACCCGGCTGCCGCGCCGGATGGCTTCACTGCGGGCCAGGTTGAGCGCACCCAGGAAGGCGTTGGCGGTCGTTGCGAGCTGCTGGTTTTGCGTATAGGTGCGCAGACTGGGCATGCCGGCCGCGAGCAATACGCCGGCGATGGCAAGCACGATCAGCAATTCCGGCAGCGTAAACCCGGCCGGACGGATTCCGGCGGGGTTCACCGGCATGCCTCGGGTGCGCTGGCCATGGCGAGGCCGGAGGTGGTTTGTTCGCCGCGACTGTTGAGCGTCAGCGTGCCGCATTGGCGATCGACGAAGCCTGCGGCCGGCGTCGCCGACAGCATGACGCATTCCTGCAAGGTGCCGCCGCTGCATCCGCCGGCAGAAATGCGATAGACGCTGCCGGCCTCGGTGTCGCCCGAAAACCATCTGAAGGTCCCGGCGGTGGAAGCGTCGCCATAGGCGTAGTAGCGATTGTGCTGCGTGAAATGACGTTCCTGTTGCTGCATCGCCTGCATCAGCGCCGCACGGGCTTCGGTGCGCCGCGCCTTGCGGATGTAGGTCTGATAGGACGGATAGGCGAACAGCGCCAGCATGCCGATGATGCACAGCACGCACATGAGTTCGATCAGGGTGAAACCGCGATGGCGACGGCAATGCAACATGGTCTGTCTCCTTGGTGAGGCGATGTTGTTCAGTTGTTGATTTCCCGCCAGTTCATACGCGGTGATGGCGATGCGGCGTCGAGCACGGTTTGCAGCATGACTTGCGTCGTTGCACTCGGACCAAAGCCGACGGCTGTGACGCGATAGCGCGATACAACTTGCCGGTCTGCCGTCGTCAGTCTGAGCAACTCAATCAGGTAGCGTGGCGGTTGCGCCGGCAGCGACACCGCACCGTGCGGAAAACTCAATCCCGTGAACTGGCCATAGCTGATCGACGGCGCAGGCGCGCTGAAATTGGTCAGCCGCCACGGCGCCGCGCTCGCGGTAGCCAGGCACAGTCCGCCCTGCGCGCCGCTCTCATGACAGGCGCCGGGATGATCCGGAAAGACCGCAGGGGTAACCCGGCCGCCGGCGATGTCGCGTTCGGCATCGCGCAACCCGGCCTCGGCAGCCTGGAAGGCGATGTGGCGGTCGCGGTCGTTGCGGGACGATTTCTCGTTCATGAGCGTGAGCTGTGCCGCGAAGACGCCGAACAGCATCACCACGACCAGCATCAGCAGCACAATCAGCAGCGACGCGCCGTGTTGACGCCGCGCGGCGTTCATGGTGCGGAATTGCGCAACCAGACCGTGGTCTGGAACAGCTTGCGCATGCGCTGTTGCAGCGGCGCCGGCAGGCTTGTTTCATCAATTACCGTGCCGACGTCGCGGCTGTCCTGATATCCGGCGCCGAACAGGCGATGCACGACCGGTGCGCCGCCGTTCCGCACATTGCGTTCGCCGCGCGCCAGCAATGCGATCCTGACTGCCGCCACTTCGCGCCAGCGCGCACCGACGCGGGTTGCATTCACATAATCAAGGCCGCCGCCGCTACCGTGCACATTGCGCAGGCCGTACAGCACCTGGAAGGATTCGATGCCGCGCACGATGGCGGCGGCGCTCCAGCCGCCCTCGCGGGCCAGGTATTTGCAGCGCAGTTCGGGTTCGCCGGTGCTGTCGGGCGTCACGTAAAAGATGCTCTGGCCACGCGCCTCCTCAAGGTCCGATAGCGAGGCGGCGCCGTTGGGGCCGGGGACTGCGAACCCGGCGCAATTGAGCATGTCGTTGTCCGGCTGGTTCCTGGGACCTGATCCAAAGAAGCGTATCGCCAGCAGATCGCTGCCATGGGCGTCGCGATTGGCGGACGGCGACGATAGTCCGGTCGAATGTTCGCTCACCCTGGCGTTATCGATGCCGAAGACGCCAGGCTCCAGGCCGCCCAGGTCATTGCGCAGGAACGCCGGATTATCCTGGGGAACGTAGTTCGCCTGGCGCACGCTGCGTGCGATCAGGTCGAGCGCATAACGGCCGTTTTCCTGGATCTGTGCGCTGTCGGCCACGCTCAGGTAGGTCGAGCGGGATGCCTGCATCAGCGCCACGGCGGCCAGCACCACGCCCATGCCGAGCGCCATGGCGATCATCAGTTCGATCAAGGTCAGGCCCTGCTGATGGCGACGCATTTATCGCTCCACCGGCAGCGCGAGGACGGGAGGCGGCTCGGCTTGTGCGCGCGTGGCGCGTTCCCGCGCTGCCCAGCCGATCTTGATCAGCAAGGGGCCGGCGCTGCCGCCGCCGCTGCAGGCCCAGCGCAGCGTGTCGTTGAGGACCGGTGCGCTGTCCGCGCAGACCACCACGCGTGCGCGCGGCAGGGCTTCCGCCAGCCGTTGCTTCCAGGCCGCGAGATCACAGCCGGTTTGCGTGCAGGCCACCGATGGCGCAGCGGCGGCCTGGTATTCGAGTTGATAAGGCGTTGGCTGGTCGTCGGCGCGCAACAGTTCGGCCAATTCGATCGCCAGTTGCAGTGCGGCCGATTGATAAGCGCTGTGTTGCGCGGTGCGCAAGGCGTGCAGCTGCATCGCTGCGACGCCCGAAGCGGCCAGTGCCAGAATGAAAATCGCCGCCAGCACCTCCACCAGCGTGAAGCCGCGCTGGATGAAATTCGCTGTGGATGGCGTTGGAACAAAAGCAGGGGAGGTCACTTGTCGGTCCGCATGAGGCATGTCGGAAAGGCAAGATTTTGCGGGTGTTTGTGAATGACGCCGCCGTTTTTTCTGCGACCACACAGGCAGAAACTGCAATATTTCTATTAATCAGAATTGTTGTTTGTATTTTCTGGCTATCTTTGCCATTCGATCTCGCTGCATTTGTATTTTGGATGATTGATGATCGATAGCTGACGAGGGAACGTCCGCGTTCAACTCTCGGATTCCGGCTTCAACCAGTAAAAAGCCCCGCATCGGCGAGGCTCTTTTATGCCGGCAGCAGAAGAATCACACCGTGCGCGTCTCCGGATATTGCGTCACAACGTAGGCGACCGCTGCGACGTCGGCCGGGTTGCGATAGCTGTGTGCATGGTCGGCATCGAAGAAGATGGCGTCGCCGGTGCCGAGCAGCTGGCGATGATCGTTGATCTGGATTTCCAGCGTACCGTGGGCGATGACCAGGTTCTTTTGCGTGCCCGGCACCAGTGCCTGCAGGTGTTCGGTCGACAGCGCGTCGAGCTTCAGTTCATGGAATTCGAAACGACGCTCGCCGGCCGGATACAGGCTGCGACTGGAAAAGCGGCCGTTGCCGCTGACCGTGCGCGGCGAATCCTGCACCGGCAACACCGCGAGTCCTTGCGGCGCGAAGTTGCGCAGGAAGGCCGATACCGACACCTGCAAGGCCGACGCCACGCGTTGCAGCACGCGGATCGTCGGCACGCTGCGGCCGGATTCGATCTGCGCCAGCATGGCGCGGCTCACGCCGGATTTGCGGGCCAGGCCGTCGAGTGAAAGATGGCGCAGCGCGCGCAGACGCGACAGGTTGTCGGCGACGATGTCTTCGATGTCGTTGCCGGGAGCTTGCGGCGGTACGGCATGCAGGTGCGGCGCGGGTTCGGCAATGCGCAATTCAGCGGTCATGGTGGGATTCTCTTCAGCGCAGGTTGGTGCGCGCCGCAGCCGCAAAAGGATGGAATGCCGACAGCGACCAGCCATCATGGGCGTCCTCGGCATGGATGGCGCTCAACTGCTGCGCAGCGCGCTGCTCGCGATAGGCCCGCAGGTCAGTGACGGCTGCGGTGGCAATGATTGATTCGGTGGGGGCAGGTGTGGCTGCGGCGGTGGTGACATCGGTCATCGGGATTCTCCATTCCATCAGGCTTGCTACGATGAAATGGAGCTTACACCGACACTATATGCGTCAGAACGAATAAATATTCACATCCATATGTGAATTTAGAATGAGGAATGCGGTTCTTTCAGAAACGCAGTTTCTTCTGCCGTGGAGGCCCTGCCGAGGACGGCGTTGCGATGGGGAAAGCGGCCGAAGCGCGCAATGATCGCGTAATGGCGGTCGGCAAACTTCAGGTAGTCTTCAAACGTCGCCTTGGCGGCCGGGTCGTCCTTGCCTGCCTGTTTGGCCAGCGCACGGAACAATTGCACGCTGTGTTCCTGGTCGTCGATGTCTTCCGAATGCTCCAGCGGCAGGTAAAAGAACACGCGCTGCAGCGGCGACAGCTGCTGATCGTATCCCTGTGCCAGCCCCAGATGACAGCATTGACGGGCCAGCTCATCGAAGTCGAAGGCGGTCGCACTGTCGCGATAGATATTGCGCGGGAACTGGTCCAGCAACAGGATCAGCGCCAGCAGGCCGGCCGGACTTTCGGCCCAGTCGTCCAGTTTGTTGTCGCGCGCGGCCAGCAGGCTGGCTTCAAAGCGCGTCTTGATGGTCTGGTCGACAGCGGCGTCCTTGCCCCACCACAGACCGGACTGGCGACCGGCTACCGTATTGACGTCGGACCCGGCGGCGTCGGCGCCGAACCAGAATGCCAGGATTGATTCGATGGTTTCGGTCGCCATCATTGTGCCGCTGATCCGGCTAGCACGCGGATGCGTATATCGTCTAGCTGCACGGTCTGGCCCGCAGTGATCTTGCAGGTCTTGCGCAGCTCCTGCCGGCCGTCGACCTTGACGTTGCCGTCGGCGACGATGGCCTTGCCGGCGCCGCCGCTGTCGCAGATGCCGACCAGTTTCAGCAGCTGGTTGAGTTCAACGTAAGGGCCTTGCAGTTCGAATTCCAGGTGTTGCATATTTACCTTGTGGTGATGTTCAGTAAGCGTGTTTCAGACCAAGGTCTTTTCGGCCTTGTGCAGCCAGACCGCCAGGTTGTCGAGCAAGTCTTCCTGGCTGAAGGAGCAGCTTTCTTCCGTGAACAGGCTGCCCGCTTCGAGCCGGCCGAGCAGGTCTTCGGCGACTTCTTCGTAACGCGGCGGCAGGCGTTTGATCAGGTCGGTCTGTGCGCGCCAGGCGCTGCAGAAAGCGGCGACGTTGATGTCGCCGTCGCGCAGTTCGTTCAGCGCGTCATGCAGGATTTGCAGGTCGGGATTGCTCATGTGTTTACAGGTGAAGGGCGGAAACGGCGAACAGGCCGAGGACGCAGGCGTAGCCGACGGTCCACGACAGCGAGCGCAGGCTCGGCAGGTCGTTCAGGTAGAGCGCGGTATAGACCACGCGCGCAGCGACGAAGGCCAGCGCCAGGCCGTCAATCCATTCCTGCGCGACGCCGGTTTGCTGGGCCACCAGCACCGCTGCGGCAAAGAACGGAAACGCCTCGAAATGGTTGCGATGCGCATAGTCGGCGCGACGGCGCAGGCCGGTCTGCTTGTCGAGCCAGGCGCGTGGTTCGCCGTTATCGAAGTCGCGGCGGCCGTACTTCGCCACCGACACCGTGAGGATGGGCAGCAGGCCGGCGATCAGGATGCACCAATAGGAAATTTCCATGTGAGCCTTATGAGTTTTAGAGTTTTTTTGCTTCGAAGGTGTTGCAGGCGCTTACCTTGCCTTCGGTGACGCCGCGCTTGAACCAGCTCACGCGCTGCGCCGAAGTGCCGTGCGTGAATGAATCCGGTACCACTTCGCCGCGCGCCTGCCGTTGCAGGGCGTCGTCGCCGATGGCCGAGGCGGCGTTGAGCGCTTCCTCGACGTCGCCGTTTTCGATGATGTGACGTGCTTCGTTGGCGTGGTAAGCCCAGACGCCGGCGAAGCAGTCGGCTTGCAATTCAAGCTTCACCGAGAGCGCGTTGGATTGTTTCTCGGACATGTTGCGGCGGGCCTTGTCGACCTTCCCGGAAATGCCGAGCAGGTTCTGTACGTGATGGCCGACTTCATGCGCGATCACATAGGCCTGCGCAAAGTTGCCGGAGACGTTGAAGCGCTGCTTCATCAACTGGTAGAAGCTGAGGTCGATGTAGACCTTCTGGTCGCCGGGGCAATAGAACGGTCCGGTAGCGGTCTGGCCGGTGCCGCAGGCGGTCGGGGTGGAGCCGGAGAACAACACCAGCTTCGGTCGCACATACGTGGCGCCGCCGGCCTTGAAAATTTCGCCCCAGGTGTCCTCGGTATCGGCCAGCACGGTTGAAACGAAGCGCGCCATCTGGTCGTTCGGCGGTGGTTTGTGCGCGGGCGCCGATTGCTGCACGGGAGCGAGCTGGCCGCCGCCGCTGAGCATGTTGATGACGGTCAGCGGATTGATGCCGAGGAAGTAGGACGCCACCAGCGCGACCGCGATGCCGCCGATGCCGATCGAGCCGCCGCCGAAGGAAAAGCCCCCGCCGCCGCCCGAACCCTCGCCGCGGCGGTCTTCCACGTTGTCGCTTTCGCGATTGCCTTCCCATTTCATGATGATTTCCTTTTTTGCTGCACAAGTGCCGGATAGGCGAGATTGTAATGGACCCGGCGCGGCGGCAATGGTTTCTGTCCCGACGCAAAGACGGAAATCCGACAAGAGTGAATTTCTGCCAGGAAATGCGGTCACTCTTAAATGCAGCAATGCGCGACCATGCGTTGGAGGTAGCGGGGCGGCGTCACCGCTTTCCGCAGCGGCAATTTCTGTGGGAGTATCCCGCTATGCGTCCGCATCATCGTTGAATCATAAGCAGCATGCACGCCTTCTCAAGGCGTTGCCATGCAGACAACACAAATTTTAACGGGAGACTCACATGATCTTGTGGCTAGTGCTTTTCGTAGCGGGCGCCCTGGCGCTGATGATGATGCGCGCCGGCGCATGGACCTGGCTGGTGGCCGAGCTGGCCTGGATATGGATAGGCGGCATGACCGACCAGGCCAATGCGGTCGCCTGCGTGCTGCTGGCGATCCTGCTGTGTGTGCCGACCTTGCTGGTGGCGATCAAGTCGGTGCGGCAGACGCTGATCACGCGTCCGGCGCTCGACATTTTCCGCAAGATATTGCCCAGCATGTCGGCCACCGAACGCGACGCCATCGAAGCCGGCACCGTCTGGTGGGACGCCGAACTGTTCTCCGGCAAGCCCGACTGGAACAAGCTGATGCAATTGCCGCCGCCTTCGCTGACGGCCGAGGAACAATCCTTCCTCGACAACGAAGTCACGCAGTTGTGCGCCATGGTCAGCGACTGGGATACCTCGGTCGTGTGGCAGGACCTGCAGCCGGAAGCCTGGCAGTTCGTCAAGGACAAGGGCTTCCTCGGCATGATCATTCCCAGGCAATACGGCGGCAAGCAGTTCTCGGCCTACATGCATTCGCAGGTCATCATGAAGCTGTCGTCGCGCTGTTCGGTGGCGGCGATTTCGGTGATGGTGCCGAACTCGCTGGGCCCGGCCGAACTGCTGCTGCACTACGGCACCGAAGAACAGAAGAACCACTACCTGCCGCGACTCGCCCGTGGCGAAGAGATCCCGTGCTTCGCCCTCACCAGTCCCTACGCCGGTTCCGACGCCGCAGCGATCCCCGACGTCGGCGTGGCCTGCAAGGGCATGCACGAAGGGCGCGAAGTAATCGGCTTCCGCGTTACCTGGGACAAACGCTACATCACGCTGGCGCCGGTCGCCACCGTGCTCGGACTGGCCTTCCGCGTGCACGATCCCGACCACCTGCTGGGCGAGAACAGCGAACCGGGCATTACCTGCGCGCTGATCCCCACCAGCCATCCGGGCGTGGTCACCGGGCGTCGCCACTGGCCGCTCAACGCGGTATTCCAGAACGGGCCGACCTCGGGCGACAACGTCTTCATCCCCCTCGACCGGGTCATCGGCGGCCAGGCGCAGGTCGGCAAGGGCTGGCGCATGCTGATGGAATGCCTGGCGGCGGGGCGGGCGATTTCGCTGCCGTCGTCGAGCGTCGGCTTCTCCAAGATGGCGGTGCGCGGCACCAGCGCCTATACAGCGATGCGTCGCCAGTTCAAGATTGCCATCGGCAAGTTCGAAGGCATCCAGGAGGCGCTGGCGCGCATGGGCGGCAACCTCTACATGATGGACGCCACGCGCCGGCTGTCCTCGCTGGCGGTCGACGCCGGCGAGAAGCCGTCGGTGATTTCGGCGATCTCCAAATACCACGTCACCGAACGCGGCCGCATGCTGGTCAACGACGGCATGGACGTGATCGGCGGCAAGGGCATCTGCATGGGCCCGGGCAATTTCCTGGCGCGCGTGTACCAGCAGATCCCGATCGCGATCACGGTCGAAGGCGCCAACATCCTGACGCGCTGCCTGATCATCTTCGGGCAGGGCGCAATTCGCTGCCATCCCTACGTACTCAAGGAAATGGCCGCAGCCGCCGACGACGACCATGATCGCGCGCTGCAAGATTTCGACAAGGCCTTTTTCGGCCACCTGAGATTCGTCGCGGCCAACATGGCGCGTTCGCTGGTGGCCGGTCTCAGCGGCGGCTTGCTGGCATCGGCGCCCGGGCCCAACCAGACGGCGGAAGAGACGCGCGTCTACTTCCGCGCGGTGGCGCGCGTGTCGGCCTGTTTCTCGCTGCTGACCGATGTGTCGATGTTCGTGCTGGGCGGCTCGCTCAAATTCCGCGAACGCATTTCCGGACGTCTCGGCGATGTGCTGTCGCAGCTCTACCTGATCTCGGCAACCCTCAAGCGTTACGAAGACGACGGTCGCCAGAGCGCCGACTTGCCGTATGTCGCCTGGTCGGTGCAGGATGCGCTGCATCGCGCGCAGGAAGCCATCATCGATGTCCTCGAGAACTTCCCCAATCCCTTCATCGCCTTTGCGCTGCGGATCTGGATGTTCCCGCTCGGCCTGTCGTTCCGCAAGCCGTCGGACCTGCTCGCCAGCGAAGTGGCGCTGGCGATGCAGACGCCGGGCGCCGCGCGCGACCGGCTGGTGGTGGATGCCTACCAGCCCGACTTCAAGACCGATCCCCTGGGCAGCGGCGAGCATGCCTTCAATCTGCTGCCGCAAGTCCACGAGATCGAAGCGCGCCTGAAGCAGTCGGTGAAGGACGGCGTCTTGCCGGCGATGCCGCAGAGCCTGATCGAGATGCGGCGCTGGAATGCGCGCGCCATGGAGCAGGGGCTGATCAGCGTCAACGAGCGCGTCGTGCTGGACGATTTTGCGCACTACGGCAACCTGACCGTGCAGGTGGATGATTTCGACGCCGGCTTCGACATGAAGGATGCCTTGCAAAAAGGACAAGCCCCGGAAATCGTCATCAGCACCTAAGCGGAAAGGCGACCTTGACCAGACCCGGCCGGGACGGCCGGCGTTCGGGAGTGCTTGACGATCCGGCGCGTCGGTCCCGCCGGTCCGGCTATTTCGTTTGGCCGTAACGTCGTATAATGTCGGTCATCATCGTTCAACAGGGCGTCTGTATCAGGCGTCGCTTTTCATCCAGTCTTTTGCAGATACCGCCATGTCCACTTCGTCGCACAGCTTCGCCACCGAACAAAATGCTTCGCCGCCATTCCGTTGGCTCAATCCTTACCGTCCCAGCAAGTTCAAGGTCATCGTCGGCCTCGGCATCGCCGCCATCGTGCTCGCGCTGATCAACCTGTTCGTGCCGGGCCCGCTCGGCGCCACAGCGTATCTGTCGAGCATCGCCGCCGGCGCCATTGCCTACGTGCTGGCCGAAGTGCTGCTGGTCACCATCGTGGTGGTCGGGCCGTTCGCCGGGTTTGTGTACGGCGTAATTGCATTCTTCTCGCGCTGAAGAACGTCTTTCGGGACAAGGCCGCAAGCTTCAGGTTTGCGGCCTTTTTCATTTTTCGGGCAGCGATGCCAAAATCCGTATTCTCCCTGCGCAATAATTCATTGGAAACGCGCACGCGCCAGGCATAACATGGCGGCCTCATCCGCGCGCCGCAATCCGGCGCCGCAGGCTTAACGCTTCAACCACAAGGACAAACACATGCAAACACGCAAGCTCGCCCGCGACGGCCTGACCGTTCCGGAAGTCGGCCTCGGCTGCTGGCAACTCGGCGGCGGCTGGGGCGGCCCCTGGGATAACGACGTTGCCCAGCAGACGCTGGCGCAAGCCTACGCCACCGGCGTGCGTTTCATCGACACCGCCGATGTCTATGGCGACGGCGCCAGCGAAAGCTCGATCGGCCAATTCCTGACCTCGCACAAGGACCTCACCGTCGCCACCAAGCTGGGACGCGGCGCGATTTATCCGGACGGTTACAGCCGCGAGGCCGTGCGTACGGCGACACAGCGCTCGCTGGAGCGCCTCGGCGTCGACAAGCTCGACCTGACGCAACTGCATTGCGTGCCGCCGGCCGTGCTCAAGGAGGGCAAGATCTTCGACTGGATGCGCGAGTTGCGCGACGACGGCCTGATCACGCGCTTCGGCGCCAGCGTCGAAACCGTCGAAGAAGGCCTGTTGTGCCTGGAGCAGGAAGGCATGACCTCGCTGCAGGTCATCTTCAATATTTTCCGCCAGAAGCCGTTGGCGGAATTGCTGCCGCAGGCGAAAGCCAAGGGCGTCGGCATCATCGTGCGGCTACCGCTGGCCAGCGGCCTGCTGAGCGGCAAGATGACGCGCGCCACTACGTTCAAGGCAGACGACCACCGCAACTTCAACCGTGACGGCCAGCAGTTCAATGTCGGAGAGACTTTCGCCGGATTGGAGTTTGCCACCGGCGTCGACCTGGCACAGGAAATCGCCGCGCTGGTGCCGGCCGGCATGAGCATGCCGCAGATGGCGCTACGCTGGATTCTCGACCACGACGCCGTGTCGGTGATCATCCCGGGCGCGAGTTCGCCGGCGCAGGTGTTGTCGAACGCGGGGGCATCAGCCTTGCCGCCGCTGCCGGCCGAACTGCACGAAAAGCTGGCAACGCTGTATCGCGACAAGATCCACGCAGCGATTCGCGGGCCGTACTGAATACCGATTCAGCGCCGTCCAAAGAAAAAGCCCACGACCGCAAGGCCGTGGGCTTTTTTCATGACAAGCTGAACGTCAGCGTCAGAGTTTGAACACGCCGACCACCTTCACCAGATTGTCGCCTTGCTGCTGCATCGACTTCGACGCGGCGGCGGCTTCTTCCACCAGCGCAGCGTTCTGCTGCGTGACTTCGTCCATTTGCGTGATGGCCAGGTTGACCTGGTCGATGCCTTCGCTTTGCTCGTGGCTGGCGACGGCGATTTCCTTGATCATGTCGCTGACCTTGCGGATGCTGTCGACCACCTCGCTCATGGTCTGGCCGGCCTGGCCGACCAGGTCGGAACCGGCGCGCACTTCCTGCACCGAACCGTCGATCAGCGACTTGATTTCCTTGGCGGCGGCCGCCGAACGTTGCGCCAGGCTGCGCACTTCCGACGCCACCACGGCGAAACCGCGGCCCTGTTCGCCGGCGCGCGCCGCTTCCACAGCTGCGTTCAAGGCGAGGATGTTGGTCTGGAAGGCGATGCCGTCGATCACGCTGATGATCTCGACGATTTTTCTGGACGAGGCGTTGATCGAGTCCATGGTCTGCACCACTTTCTCGACCACATGCCCGCCTTCTTCGGCGACTGCCGAGGCCGATACGGCGAGATCGCTGGCCTGCTTGGCGTTGGCGGCGTTCTGCTTCACGGTCGAGGTGATTTCTTCCATGGCCGAGGCGGTTTCTTCCAGCGAGCTGGCTTGTTCTTCGGTGCGGTTGGACAGGTCCATGTTGCCGTGGGCGATCTCGTCGACCGACTCCTTGATCGAGTCGGTGGCCTTGAGGATGTTGTTGACCGTGTCGACCATGCGATCGCGCGTGTAGGCGATGGACGACACCAGGCTGGCCTCGTCGCCCTTGCGTACGGCGATCACGCCGGTCAGGTCGCCTTCGGCAATCTTGCGTGCGATCTGCGAGGCTTCGCTTGGTTCGCCGCCGATCGAGCGGTAGATGTTGCGCACCACCAGCGTGGCGATCGCCGACATGACCGCGCCGAGGATCAGCAGCACCACACCGGCCTTGATCAGCGAGCGGTAGAAGTCGGCCTGGATGTCATCCTGATACACGCTGGCGACGAAGTCCAGGTTCCACGGCTTGAAGCGTTTGACGAAGCCCATCTTGGGGCTGGGTTTGGTCTCATTCGGACGCGGCCACCAGTACTCCAGGAAACCTTCGCCGGCGGCGGACGAGCCGGTCGCAGCGATCATCTTGTACAACTCGTTGCCCTTCGCGTCCTTGAAGTCGAGCATGTTCTTGCCGTTTAACTTGGGGCTCATCGGATGCATCGCGACCACCGAGTCGGCGCCCACCAAGGTGATGTAGCCGCTGCCGGTGTAACGCTGGTCGGCCACGCGGGCGATGGCTTGCTTGCGGGCGTCGTCGGCGGAGATCTTGCCCTCGGTCGACTGCTTGTGCAGGCCGGCAACGATGGAATACGACATTTCGGTAATGTCGATCAGCGCGTGTTGGCGATCGGCGATTTGCAGATTCCGGGTTTCATAAATGTTCCAGAGCGATAGCGCAAACAAGGCTATCCAAGAGAAAACCAGCGGAAGCCAGAGCTTCTGCTTCAAAGACATGTTGTTCACTACGAATTCCCCTTTAGACGTGTCAGCAAGAGCGCGGACAAAAATTTCCCTGTGTACATTCTTTTTTATTGCCTTACAAAAACATACTGAACCGTATTTTGTAGAAAAATCTTAGCACGCAAAAAACATGCGCAAACGTGAAAATGAGGGGTAAAGCCTCAGTCTTTTCCTGATTGAAAAAAAACGGTATCCCCATCACGAGGACGGAGATACCGCAAAGGGACGACTGCTCAAGAGAAACGATTCACATTAATGCGGCGCCTTCAGACCGGCTTGCCATACCCCCCGCCGCCCGGCGTGGCGATCACGAACACGTCACCCGGCTGCATGTCGATGCTGGCGACGAAGCCCAGTTCTTCCTGCGTGCCGTCCTTGCGGATGACGGTGTTGCGGCCGCACTGGCCGGGCTCGCCGCCGGCCGCGCCGAAGGGAGGGACGATGCGGTTGTTCGACAGGATCGACGCCGTCATTGCTTCCAGGAAGCGGATCTTGCGCACGCCGCCGTTGCCGCCATGCCATTGACCGGCGCCGCCCGAGTGTTCGCGAATCTCGTAGCTTTCCAGCCGGACCGGATAACGCCACTCGAGGATTTCAGGATCGGTCAGGCGCGAGTTGGTCATGTGTGTCTGCACCACGTCGGTGCCGTTGAAGCCCTGGCCCGCTCCGGATCCACCCGAGATGGTTTCGTAGTACTGATGCTCGCCGTTGCCGAAGGTGAAGTTGTTCATCGTGCCCGGCGCCGACGCCAGCACGCCGAGTGCGCCATAGAGCGCATTGGTGATGCAGCTCGAGGTTTCGACGTTGCCCGAGACGACCGCCGCCGGATAGCGCGGATTGAGCATCGAGCCCTCCGGGATGATCACCTTGAGCGGTTTCAGGCAACCGGCGTTGAGCGGGATTTCATCGTCCACCAGCGTGCGGAACACATACAGCACCGCCGCCATGCAGATTGCACTCGGCGCATTGAAGTTGTTGTTCAGCTGCGGCGAGGTGCCGGTGAAGTCGATGTCGGCGGTACGTTCGGCATGGTTGACGCGGATCGCCACCTTGATCACCGCGCCGTTGTCGAGCGGATAATCGTAGCTGCTGTCCTTGAGCAGCGTGATGACCCGGCGCACGGCTTCCTCGGCGTTGTCCTGCACGTGGCCCATGTAGGCTTGCACCACCTCCAGACCGAAGTGATCGACCATCTTCAGCAACTCGTCGACGCCCTTCTGGTTGGCGGCGATCTGAGCCTGCAGGTCGGCCAGGTTCTGCGCGATGTTGCGCGCAGGGTAGGGACCGGAGCCAAGCAGGGCCACGGTTTCCTGTTCGAGGAAGCGTCCGGCGCGCACCAGCTGGAAGTTGTTGATCAGGATGCCTTCTTCTTCCACCACGGTGCTGTTGGCCGGCATCGAACCCGGCGTGATGCCGCCGATGTCCGAATGGTGGCCGCGCGAACCGACGTAGAACAGGATGTCCTTGCCGGCTTTGTCGAAGGCCGGGGTGATCACCGTGATGTCCGGCAAATGCGTGCCGCCGTGATACGGATCGTTGAGCATGAAGACGTCGCCCGGCTGCATCTTGCCGGCGTTCTCGCGGATGATGGTGCGGATGCTTTCGCCCATCGAGCCGAGATGCACCGGGATGTGCGGCGCATTGGCGATCAGGTTGCCCTGGGCGTCGAACAGCGCGCACGAAAAGTCCAGGCGCTCCTTGATGTTGACCGAGAAGGCGGTGTTCTGCAAACGCAGACCCATCTGTTCGGCGATGCTCATGAACAGGTTGTTGAACACTTCCAGCATCACCGGGTCGGCCGTGGTACCGATTGCCTTGCGCTGCACGCGCGCCTGGTAACGCTGCATCACCAGATGGTTCAACGGCGTCACTTCAGCCAGCCAGCCCGGCTCGACGATGTTGGTGGCGTTCTTTTCCGCAATGATCGCGGGACCATGCACGACGTCGCCGGGACGCATGTCTTCGCGGCGATACAGTGCGGTGTCATGCCATTGGCCGCCCGAGAACAGTTGCACGGTTTCGGTTGGCTTCAGCGCGCCGTCGCGCGGCGGCAACTGCTCGGACTTTTCTTCGCGGTCGGTGGAGACGCCGATCGCTTCCACCGAAATGGCTTCAATGATCATGGTCTTTTCCGGCATCAGGAAGGAGTAGCGCTTCTTGTAGGCCGATTCGAACTGCGCCACCATGCCGGCGATATCGCCGAAGGCCACCACGATCACCGAATCGGTGCCGTCATAGCGCAAGTGGGCGCGCTTGATCACGTCGATCTGCGTCGGCATCACGCCTTGCGCCAGCAGGTCGTCGGCGGCTTGCGTGGCGAGCTTGTTCAGTTCCGCGTCGAGCGTGCCGACCGAACCGGTCGACAAGGGCAACTCCATCGCCTGTTCGCGCATCGCGGTCTGGTCCGCCAGTCCCATGCCGTAGGCCGACAGCACGCCGGCGAACGGATGCGCAAACACGCGCGTCATGCCCAGCGCATCTGCAACCAGGCAGGCGTGCTGGCCGCCGGCGCCGCCGAAAGTGGTCAAGGTGTAGTCGGTGACGTCATGGCCGCGCTGCACCGAAATGAACTTGATCGCGTTGGCCATGTTGCCGACGGCGATTTCGATGAAACCTTCGGCGACTTCTTCCGGTGTGCGGCGGTTGCCGGTCTCCGCATGGATGCGATCGGCCAGCTCCGTGAACTTGCGCACCACCGCGTCGCGGTCGAGCGCTTCATCGGCAGCCGGGCCGAACACTTTCGGGAAGTAGGCCGGCTGGATCTTGCCCAGCATGACGTTGCAATCGGTAACCGCCAACTGGCCGCCGCGGCGATAGCTGGTTGGGCCGGGGTTGGCGCCGGCGCTGTCGGGACCGACGCGGTAGCGGGTGCCGTCGAAATGCAGGATCGAGCCGCCGCCGGCGGCGACGGTATGGATGCTCATCATCGGCGCGCGCATGCGCACGCCGGCCACCTGGGTTTCGAACTCGCGCTCGAATTCGCCGGCATAGTGCGACACGTCGGTCGAGGTGCCGCCCATGTCGAAACCGATGATCTTGTCGAAGCCGGCCGTCTCGGCCGTGCGCACCATGCCGACGATGCCGCCGGCCGGTCCGGACAGGATCGAGTCCTTGCCCTGGAAGCGATGGGCGTCGGTCAGTCCGCCGTTGCTCTGCATGAACAGCAGGCGTACGCCGTCCATTTCGCCCGCGACCTGGTCGACGTAGCGTCGCAGGATCGGCGACAGGTAGGCATCAACCACCGTCGTGTCGCCGCGCGAGACCAGCTTCATCATCGGGCTGACTTCATGCGATACCGAGACTTGGGTATAGCCGAGCTCGGCGGCGATCTCCGCCAGCTTCTCTTCATGCGCAGTAAACCGGTAGCCATGCATCAGCACAATGGCGACGGCGCGATAGCCTTCCTTATATAAGGCAGCCAATTGCTGGCGTACCGACACCGTGTCGAGCGGCTGCACCACGTCGCCGTGCGCGCTCAGGCGCTCGTCGACTTCCACGACTTTTTCAAACAGCAGTTCCGGCAAGACGATGTTGCGGTCGAACAGGCGTGGGCGATTCTGATAGGCGATGCGCAAGGCGTCGCGGAAACCCTTGGTGATCACGAGTACGGTCGGGTCGCCTTTGCGCTCGAGCAGCGCATTGGTGGCGACCGTGGTGCCCATCTTCACCGCTTCGACTTGCTGCGGCGAGATCGCTTCATCGGGCTTGAGTCCGAGCAGGCGCTTGATGCCGGCCACGGCCGCGTCCTTGTATTGCTCGGGATTTTCGGACAGCAGCTTGTGCGTCAACAGGGTGCCGTCGGGCCGGCGCGCAACGATGTCGGTAAACGTGCCGCCGCGATCGATCCAGAACTGCCAGCGTTGTTCCCCCAGGGTGGTCTGCTCTTTATTCATGGTGCATTGCCTTTCTCGATTGAACTTTCAGGTGCATTTTTGTTGATGAATTATCGACACTTTGCACATAAACCGTGCGATTAAGGTCGAACGTTTTGCTGAGGAAACATTGGGAAAACCCTGGGAATCCTCCTTAAAGCCTTGCTGCGTCTGTATTTGCGTCTGAAGTGGCGATCCCGCTAGAAAACTGGCACGCGCTTTGCTAATAACTCGTCAATGATTTGGCGATCATTTATTTTTATTAATATTAATAATTTATTGACATATTATCGACGAAACATATAGGATTCAAGAAAAAAATCAAGGAGACAAAAAATGGCGAAAGAACTACGCAAAACAAGGTGAGTGCAAGGCAACGCAACCACCGCCGCCATTTTCAAGCGTGCCCCCGACGTCGGCAGAAGGCCGGCGAGCAGTAGCGCAAGAGCGGGGCAAGGCTTGATGAATCCTGAATCACGCAGTCGATAGAAGTCAGCGCAACACCAGCAAAAAAGTCCAGCCGGGCAACCGGATTGGAGTGGATCAACACGGTTTTCGCTTTTGCGGCGGCCGTGGGTTGGAAGTTTTGTGGTGATTTTTGGGTAGCTCCCGCTCAAGCGTCTCCGGCGTCATGCGGTGGGGGGAATTTTTGGATGTCAGTCAATACAACAAGGAGCGTCTCATCATGTTAGGTCTCGTCTTCAAACGTGTCTTCCAAGCCGGCCTGGCCGTGTCTTTCAGCATTGCCGCTTTTTCAGCGCAAGCGCAACAGCAGGAAATCAAGATCGGCGTCATCTATCCGCTCAGCGGCGCCGCCGCATCCACCGGCGCTGAAATGAAGGACGCGCTGGAACTGGCCGCCGACATCATCAACAACGGCGCCAAGGGCGTGCCCAACCTGCCGTTCTCGGCCGGCGGCGGTCTGCCCAACCTGAAGGGCGCCAAGATCAAGCTGGTGTTCGCCGATTCGCAAGGCAACCCGCAAGTCGGCGCCACCGAAGCCGAGCGCCTGATCACGCAGGAGAAGGTCGTCGCCGTGGTCGGCGCCTACTTCAGCAACGTCACCGCCACCACCAGCCAGGTCGCGGAACGTTACAAGGTGCCTTACCTGAATCCGGAATCGTCGTCGGCCTCGCTGACGCAGCGCGGCTTCAAATGGTTCTTCCGCACCACGGCGCATGACGATCTGTTCGTCACTAATTTCTATGAATTCTTCAAGGAGCTGGAAGCCAAGAAAGGCATCAAGATCAGCAAGCTCGGCGCCTTCAACGAAAACACCCTGTGGGGCAACGAGACCACCAAGCTCGAGACCAAGCTGTCCAAGGACCGCGGCTACGATCTGGTGAAGACCATCGTCTATCCGGCCAAGAGCACCCAGCTGACCTCCGAAGTGCAGCTGCTCAAAGCCGCCGCGCCGCAAGTGGTGATGCAGTCCTCCTATCTGGGCGACGCCATCTTGTCGATGAAGACCTACAAGGAACTGGGCTTCACGCCGGACATGATCCTGGCCAACGACGCCGGTTTCATCGACACGGAATTCGTGAAGACGCTGGGCAAGGACGCCGACTTCATCGTTACCCGCGACGTCTGGTCGCTTGACCTGGCCGGCAAGAATCCGCTGATCAAGCAAGTCAACGACCTGTTCAACGCGCGTTTCAAGATCAACTTCACCGGCAACTCGTCGCGTACCTTCACCGGCCTGATGACGCTGGCCGATGCGATCAACCGCGCCGGCTCCACCGATCCTGAAGCGATCCGCAAGGCGCTGTCGGAAACCAACATCCCCGGCAACAAGCTGATCATGCCGTGGAAGGGCATCAAGTTCGACGAGCACGGCCAAAACACGCTGAGCTCCGGCATCCTGCTGCAAATCATCAACGGCAAGTACTACACCGTGTGGCCGTTCGACATGGCAACGCGCGACATCGTCTGGCCGATGCCGAAGTGGGATCAACGCAAGTAAACAAGCAGTAAGCAATCAGTCTTTCCGGTGGTAGACGGAGGGCCGCAGCGACAAGAACAACAATGCCGCGGCCTTCTTTTTCAGATTCAATTTTTATCGCGGGTATTTACGGCGCGTAAATAGTTCGTAAAGGGGAAATTCATGACTTGGGATATTTTGGTGCAGACCCTGGCGTCCGGCCTGTTGATCGGACTTATTTATGCGCTCGTGGCAATCGGTTTGACGCTGATCTTCGGCGTCATGGACATCGTCAATTTCGCCCACGGCGAATTCCTGATGTTCGGCATGTATTCGAGCTTCTGGCTGTTCGCGCTGTATGCGCTCGATCCAATTTTTACCTTGCCGCTCACCGCGCTGTTCCTGTTCGGACTGGGCGCGCTGCTGTACAAGCTGGTGATCCGCAAGATCACCAATGCGCCGATGGTGTCGCAGATCTTCACGACCTTCGGCCTGATGATCCTGTTCCGCGGCATCGCGCAGTTCTTCTGGAAAGCCGATTTCCGCACCATCGAAAACTCCATGGTCGCCGGACATGTCTCGCTCGGCGGCATCCAGATCGGTTCGCCGCAGCTGACCGCCGGCCTTGGCGCGATCGTGGTGACCGGTGTGATCTACCTGTTCCTGACCCGCACCAAACTCGGCGCAGCGCTGGAGGCGACCGCCGCCGACAAGGAAGCCGCGCAACTGATGGGCATCGATTCGCAAAAAATGTTCGCGCTGGCCTGGGGCGTCGGCGCCGCATGCGCCGGTGTGGCGGGCGCGTTGCTGTCGACCTTCTTTCCGATCTTTCCGGAAGTCGGCGCCAACTTCATCCTCATCGCCTTCGTGGTGGTCAACCTGGGCGGCTTCGGCAGCGTGGTCGGCGCACTGATTGCAGGTGTATTGGTTGGCGTGATCGAAGTGATGGGCGGCCTGTTCCTGGGACCGCAATACAAGATGGCGATCGTGCTGGTGCTGTTCCTGACAGTGCTGATGTTCCGTCCACAAGGTCTGATGGGCAAGGCCTGAGCCTGACCAGCCAATTATTCGGAGAAACCTCATGCTCAAAAATACTTCCGGCCTGTCGCTGACGCCAACCGCGTCCGCCCCGGGCTTCAACAAAACACACGGGCTGCTGGTCGCACTGCTGGTCCTGGCGCTGGCCTTGCCGCTGTACGTCACTAGTCCGTCGCACCAGAACCTGGCGATCCTGATCCTCATGGCGGCGCAGATCGGCGTGTCGTGGAACATCGTCGGCGGCTACGCCGGCCAGGTCTCGCTCGGTCACGTCGCCTTCTACGGCATCGGCGCCTACACTTCGGCGATCCTGTTTTCGGTCTACGGCGTCAACCCGTGGTTCGCCATGATCGTCGGCGGCGTGATCGCGGCGCTGGTCAGCCTGGTGATCGGCTGGTCCTGCTTCCGTCTCAAGGGCCACTACTTTGCGATGGCGACCATTGCCGTGGCCGAGATCATCCAGATCGTCTTCACCAACTGGGACTTCGCCGGCGCCGCCGTCGGCCTGACGATTCCAATGGGCGAGGGCGGCTGGGTCAACATGATCTTCGCCGGCAAGGAGCCGTACTACTACGTCGCGCTCGGCTTGCTGCTGCTGACGCTGCTGGCCAACTTCATCATCGAACGCAGCTTCCTCGGCTACTACTTCCGCGCCATCAAGGATGAGCCGGATGCCGCGCGCAGCCTCGGCGTGAGCCTCAGCAAGTACAAGCAGATCGCGTTCGCGGTGAGCAGCTTCTTCACTGCCATGGGCGGCAGCCTGTACGCGCAGAAAGAGCTGTACATCGACCCTGCCTCGGTGCTCGGCACCGGCATGTCGATCAAGATGGCGCTGGTCGCCATCCTCGGCGGCATCGGCACCCTGTTCGGCCCGCTGGTCGGCGCCGGCCTGCTGACTGCCATCGAAGAGGGCACGCGCACTATCTTCGGCGGCTCCGGCCGCGGCACCGACCTGATCATCTACGCCGCGCTGATCATCGTCATCGCGGTGTACTACCCGAACGGCATTCTGGGCTACGTCAAGAGCATGCTCGCCCGCCGCAAGGCCATCAAGGCGCAGGCTGGAAATTCTGCAAAGGAGGACACGAAATGAGCTTGCTGCGCGTAGAAAACGTCTACAAGAAATTCGGCGGCCTGACCGCTAACCAGGATATTTCCTTCACGGTCCAGGCCGGCGAGATCGTCGGCCTGATCGGCCCCAACGGCGCCGGCAAGACCACCATGTTCAACTGCATCGCCGGCTACTCGCCACCGACCACGGGCGACATCTGGCTGGAGGATCTCAAAATTTCCGGCATGTCGCCGGAGCAGTGCGCACGCATCGGCATCGGCCGCACCTTCCAGGTGGCGCGCACCTTCACCAGCATGACAGCGCTGGAAAACGTCATGGTCGGCGCCTTCCTCAACGAGCGCGGCGTCGGCGCGGCGCGGCGCACCGCGCAGGAGCTGCTCGACTTCGTCAACCTCGGCCGCTTTGCAGACAAGCCGGCCGGCAGCATGACCATCAGCGAACAGCGCCGCCTGGCGGTGGCGCGCGCGTTGGCGGTCAAGCCCAAGCTGCTGCTGATGGATGAAGTCATGGCCGGCCTCAATCCGACCGAAGTGCGCGAGACCGTCGACGTGGTGCTGAAGATCCGCGACCAGGGCATTTCCTGCCTGATCGTCGAGCACGTGCTGGAAGGCATCATGCCGATCGCCAACCAGATCGTGGTGCTCGATTACGGCAAGAAGATCGCCGACGGCTCGCCGCACGAAGTATCCAACGATCCGCATGTGATCGCCGCCTATTTGGGAGATGAATGATGCTACAGGTGAGAAATCTGCGAGCCAGCTACGACGGCGTGCTGGCCTTGTCCAAAGTCGACATCGACGTCAAGCCGGGCAGCCTGGTGGCGCTGGTGGGCGGCAACGGCAACGGCAAGTCGACCACGCTGCGCGCGATTGCCGGTCTGAACAAGGTGGACGCCGGCAGCATCGTGTTCGACAACACCGACATCGGCAAGGTGGCGCCCTTCGACCGCGTCGGCCTCGGCTTGTCGCTGGTGCCGGAAGGACGTCGCCTGTTCGGCCGCCTGACCGTGCAGCGCAACCTGGAGCTGGGCGCCTACACGCGCAGCGACAAGCACGAGATCGAGGAGTCGATTGAGGACATGTACGCGACCTTCCCCATCATCAAGGAACGCCGCCATCAGTTGGCCGGCACCATGAGCGGCGGCGAGCAGCAGATGCTGGCGATTGCGCGCGGCCTGATGGCCAAGCCGCGCCTGCTGTTGCTGGACGAACCGTCGTGGGGCATCGCGCCCAAGTTCGTGACCAAGGTGCTCGACACCATCCAGCAGGTCAATGCCAAGGGCGTGTCGATCCTGCTGGTGGAACAAAACCTGCACAAGGCGCTGGCGATTGCCGACTACGGCTACGTGATCCAGACCGGCCGCATCGTGATGGAAGGCACCGGCAGCGAACTGCTGCACAACGAAGACATCAAGAAGGCTTACCTCGGAGGACTGTGAGATGACGACGACCAACCTGAAGATGCACATGGCGAGTGAAGATCCGGCGTTGTCCGCCGCCGACCTGCGCGCGCTGTGCCGGTCCGGCGCATTCGACGGCCCGACCGCCGGCTATGCCGACGGCCATGTGCAGGCCAACCTGATGATCGTGCCGCGCGAGTATGCCTTCGACTTCCTGCTGTTCTGCCAGCGCAATCCCAAGCCTTGCCCGCTGGTGGAAGTGCTGGAGCCGGGCCGCTTCGAACCGCGCAGCGCGCCCGGCGCCGACCTGCGAACCGACGTGCCGGGTTATCGCATTTTCGAAAACGGCGTACTGCAGCAGGAGGTCGCCGACATCTCCGCGTATTGGCGCGACGACCTGGTGAGCTTCCTGATCGGTTGCAGCTTCTCGTTCGAAAGTGCGCTGATCGAGGGCGGCATCCCGCTGCGCCATATCGAACAGCAGCGCAACGTCGCCATGTACAAGACCAACATGCCGTGCACGCCGGCCGGTCGCTTCACCGGAAACGCGGTGGTCAGCATGCGTCCGGTCAAGAGCCGCGACATCGCGCGCGCGGTGGAAATCACGGCGCGCCTGCCGCAGGTGCATGGTGCGCCGGTGCATATCGGCAATCCGGAGGCGATCGGCATCGCCGACCTGATGCGTCCGGATTTCGGCGATGCGGTCGAGATCATGGACGACGAATTGCCGGTGTTCTGGGCCTGCGGCGTGACCCCGCAATACGTCGCCGAACTCAGCAAGCTGCCGTTCTGCATCACTCATGCGCCCGGCAAGATGTTCGTCACCGATCGTCTCAACGAATAGCCATGTAAGCGCCATCCGAAGCGCCTGCACCGCTGAGCAACGTGGTGCGCGCAGCCCCCATAGCGACGGGCCCGCCCGTCATGAAACGAGGAATCTTATGTTGACGCATAAATCCCTGTTGGAAGCGTACGTCTATGCAAAAGACAAATGCTGTCCTTCATTGATCCATGACATCTATGAGCCGAACGCGGTGCTCAGCATCTCGACCTCGGCCAACGCGGTGGCGTTTCCGCCGTTGGTGGTCGGCGCCGACGGCATCGCGCAGACGCTGGTGACCGACTTCGCCAAGCGCTTCACGCATTGCCGCACCTACTACGTGTGCGACGAGTTGGACGTCATGAACGGCCGCATTGAGCAGCTGCCGTGGCTGGTGCTGATGCGCGAGGAAGAAACCGCATCCTTGCGCATCGGACGCGGTTACTACAACTGGCAACTGAACCAGCATCCGGAAGAGCTGTGGCGCGCCAGCGAAATGCACATCCGCATCGATCACATGATGCTGATGGCCGACGTCGCCGGCGACCTCCTGACGACGTTGCACTCGTTCCTGCCCTATCCGTGGCTGCCGCCGCGCGTACTGGATTCATCGTTCGGTTTCATCGGCGACAGCAGCCCGTCATTCTCCTTCCTCAAGGAATTCAGGAGCAACAAGTTCGATTTGCCGCGTGAACGGCTGACGGCGTAGCAAGAAGCAAAAAGCAAGAAAAGAATGGCGGCGCGCAGCAGCAAGAAAAGCCAGGCTGCGCGTCCAGGAGTTCTCTTTGAACGTGCCGGGACAACGGCCATTGTCCCGGCGCCGCAGAGAGCAGGCGCATGCCGGCCAGCAGGAGGGCGCGCACAACATTTGGCCGGCACGCGGTTTATTGGGTTTGATGCAATTTCATTTATCGGGGAGTTTCAATGAAACATAAAGTCTTGGCTGCAGCGGCGTTTGCCGCAGTCGGCATCCAGGCCGCGCCTGTCCAGGCGCAGTCGTCGGTCACGATCTACGGTCTGATCGACACCGGCATCGTGGTCGAAAGCGGCGGCGCAGCAGGTCATGTCACTAAACTGACCAGCGGCATCAGCGGTGGTTCGCGCATCGGCTTCAAGGGCACGGAAGACCTGGGCGGCGGCATGTCGGCGCTGTTCCTGCTCGAAACCGGCTTCCAGAACGACACCGGCGCATTGGGCCAGGGCGGCTTGCTGTTCGGTCGTCAAAGCTACGTCGGCCTGGGCGGCGGCTTCGGTACGGTGACCGCCGGTCGCCAGTACACGCCGCAATACCTGGTGCTGTCGGCTGTCGATCCGTTCGGCACCGGTTACGCCGGCGACGCCGCCAACCTGATGCCGAACACCGGCAACGGCGCCAGCCGCATGGACAACACCATCAAGTACGCCTCGCCGAACTTCGGCGGCGTGACCGGTGAACTGGCTTACGGCTTCGGCGAAACCGCCGGCAGCACCAAGGCCGCCAGCCAGCTCGGCGCCGCCATCGGCTACGCCAACGGTCCGTTGAATGTGCGCCTCGGTTTCCACGGCCGCAACAACGACACGCTGACCACCCAGACCGGCTCCGGCCGCAGCACGCTGCTCGGCGCGACCTACAACTTCGGTCCCGTCAAGCTGCACGCCGCATACGGCATCAACAAGGGCCTCAACAGCTCGCCGCTGCGCAACACCGTCAATCCGTACGGCACCACGCCGATCGTGGCGTCCACCGACAGCGCCGACATCCTGGTCGGCGTGACGGTGCCGTTTGGCGTGCAGCATACGTTCCTGGCGTCCTACATTCGCAAGAATGACAAGACCACGTTGAACCAGGATGCGGATCAGTTCGCACTCGGCTATCGCTATGCCTTGTCCAAGCGCACCGACTTGTACGCGATGTATGCCCACATCAAGAACAAGAACGGCGCGCCGTACACGGTCGGCAGTTCGATCGAGGCTGGCAGCGGCAACAGCGCCTGGAACATGGGCATCCGCCACACGTTCTAAGCGTCCCTCCGGCGACGGTGGAGGCGGAAGAGAGGGAGATCGAGTGGTTCCTGGAAAAACACTCGGCCTCCATTCTGACTCCGACACCGCTCGCCGGGCCTGATTGCCGGCGGCTTTGAGAGTTGTCGATTGCGGTAGGGCCGGTATCCCTTCCGCCAGCGACCGATTCTTTCTTGAGGAAAGCCGCCGGCCAGGCAGACCTGCATCAGCGCCTGCGCGCCGACAGGCATTTGTATCCTGAACATTGAGGGGTGGAAAATGAAGAAACTGTCTCACCTGAAAATAGGACAACGCCTCGGCCTCGGGTTCGGCGTGGTCATCTTGCTGATGCTCGGCCTGACCGTGATCGGCGTCTACCGCCTCAACCAGATCAACGGCAACATCCGCAGCATCGCCAACGATTTTTATCCGCGCACGGTCATGGCCAATACTGTCAAGGGCGCGCTCGACGAGACCGCGCGCAGCATGCGCAACCTGCTGTTCATGAGCACCGTCGACGAGATCAAGGGCGAGCTCGATGCCATCACCCGCGCCGGCGCCGTCATCGACGAGACGCTCAAGCGCTTTGCGCGCGACACGCCATCCGCCGAAGGCAAGCGCATGCTCGACGCCGTCAACGCAGCGCGTGCGCAGTACACGCCGGTGCTCAACAATTTCCTGGCGGCGGTCAAGGATGGCCAGGTGGAGCAGGCGCGCGACCTGATCCTGCCGGAGATCGCGCCCTACCAGGCGGCATACTTCAAGGCGCTCGACAACCTGATCGCCTTCCAGGGGCGCGGCATGGAACAGGCCGGCCAGGAAGCGGAGCGCGTCTCCGGCGCGGCCAGCATGCTGATGATTGCGATGGCGACGATCGCCTCGCTGCTGGCGGTGCTGGTCGGCTACTCGGTCATGCGCAGCATCACGCGGCCGTTGAACGCCGCCATCAACATTGCCGAGCGCGTCGCCGGCGGCGACTTGTCGGTGCGCGTCGAAAACAGCGCCCACGACGAAACCGGAAAACTGCTGACTGCGCTGCAAGGCATGCGCGACGGCCTGGTCAACGCCGTCACCCAGGTGCGCGACGGCTCCGACGCCATTTCAGTGGCCGCGCGCGAAATTGCCGCCGGCAACGCCAACCTGTCGGCACGCACCGAACTGCAGGCCAGCACGCTCGAAGAGACCGCCGGCTCCATGCTGGAACTGACCAATGCCGTCAACCACAACGCCGAGAATGCCCGTCAGGCCAACCAGCTGGTGATGAATGCTTCGCAGGTGGCGACGCAAGGCGGCGACGTGGTCACGCAAGTGGTCAACACCATGCGTGAAATCAAGGACAGCTCGCGCCAGATCGTCGAGATCATCAGTGTGATCGACGGCATCGCCTTCCAAACCAACATCCTCGCGCTCAACGCCGCGGTGGAGGCGGCCCGGGCCGGCGAACAGGGACGCGGGTTCGCCGTGGTGGCGGCGGAAGTGCGCGGACTCGCGCAGCGCAGCGCCTCGGCCGCCAAGGAAATCGCCGACCTGATCCAGAACTCGGTCAAGAAAGTCGACGCCGGCAGCACGCTGGTCGACCAGGCCGGCACCACGATGCAGGACATCGTGCGCAGCGTCAAACACGTGGCGGACATCATGACCGAGATATCGGCCGCCAGCGACGAGCAGAGCGCCGGCATCCGCCAGGTCAACGACGCCATCGAACAGATCGACGACATGACCCAGCAGAACTCGGCGCTGGTCGAACAGGCCGCAGCCGCCGCGCAAAGCATGCACGACCAGTCGATGGCGCTGGGCCGCGCGGTGTCGATCTTCAAGATCGAGGCGCCCGGCGATATCCAGTCCATCGGTATCGGCGCCGGCATCGGCGGAATGGACGCCGGGCCGGAACCCGCCAGAATTTCATATCAGGAGCCAGCGCCATGCCGACCGCAAAGAAAAACGTAAAAGCCACCTTCGCGCAAAACGTCGCCAAGGTTCCCATCGTATCGTCGTTGCACCTGGCATCAGGGAGAAGCAAGGAATTGAGCGAGTTCGAGTTCGGCATGATCATCGCCAGCAATGCCTTCAACCGCTGGATGGTGCGTTGCATCTCCGCTGCCGGCATGAAGGACATGACCGCCACCGACGTGCTGGTGCTGCATCACATCAACCATCGCGCGCGCGAGAAAAAGCTGGCCGACATCTCCTTCATACTCAACATCGAGGACACGCACGTGGTCAACTACTCGCTCAAGAAGCTGCATTCGCTGGGACTGGTCAATACCGAGAAGCGCGGCAAGGAAGTGCTGTATTCGACCAATGAGGCCGGGCAGGATATCTGCAAGCGCTACTACGACATCCGCGAGCAATTGCTGGTGTCGGGCCTGACCGGGGATGAGACCGAGAGCTTCGAGCTGGAAGAGCTGGCGCGCTTCCTGCGCATCCTGTCGGGCTTGTACGAACAGGCGGCGCGGTCGGCGACGTCAATGTAAGCGGGCCGCAGGGTGGAAGGGAGCGATCATCCCGATGTCCCAGTGAAATCTGTATTTCTTGGCTCTGTCGGTTGGGGCAAGTCTTGCTTACCATGCAGACTTGTCAACTCTGCCCGGAAGGATTTCCATGTCCAACAGTCCCGCCGTCCTGCGCCATGCCGATACGCCGGAAGCCCTGCACGCGTGCTATCCCGTCATGAAGCAGCTGCGTCCGCACCTGCAAAGCGAAACGGAATTCCTCGAGCGCGTGGCGCGCCAGGTCGCTGAAGGTTATCGCCTGCTGGCCGAATGGCAAGACGGCCAGCCGGTCGCGCTGGCCGGCTATCGCCTGCAAGAGAATCTGGTCTACGGAAAATTCCTCTACGTCGACGACCTCGTCACCACCGAAGCGGCGCGCGGCAGCCAATGCGGCGCGCGCCTGCTGGATGCGCTCAGCGACATCGCGGCGCAGTCCGGTTGCGTGCGGCTTACGCTCGACACCGGCCTGGCCAACGCGCTGGCGCAACGCTTCTACTTCCGCCAGGGTTTGCTGACCAGCTCCATGCGCTTCGGCAAAACCATCATCCCTGCCCAATAAAGAAACCAAAGGAACAGCTTCATGAAATTGCTTCACGTCGACGCCAGCGCCAAGCGCGAATGGTCCAACTCGCGCGCGCTCTCGCGTCACTTCATCGATCTGCTCACGCGGCAGATCCCGGCCCTCGAAGTCGACTACCTCGACCTCGCCGTGGACACGCCGGCACATGTCAGCGAAGCGTTCACCGTCGCCACCTACACGCCGGCAGCCGACCGCACCCCGGCCATGCAGCAGACATTGGAAGCCTCCGACGCGCTGTGCAAGCGCGTGCTTGCGGCCGAGGCCTTCGTGTTCGCCATGCCGATGTACAACTTCTCGATGCCGTCCGTGTTCAAGGCCTTCATCGACAACATCGTGCGCACCGACCTGACCTACAAGGTCGGCTCGGATGGTTCTTATCAGGGGCAGCTGGTGCCGGAAAAGGTATTGTTCCTGACCACGCGCGGCGCCGATCTGCGGCCGGGTTCGCCGCTGGCCGGCATGGATGCGCTGACGCCGGCCTTGCGCGCGGCGTTTGCCTTCATGGGCGTGCCGTCGCCGGTTTTCGTCGATGCCCAGCCGCTGACTTTCAGCGCGGTGCAGGAACGCGAAGCGGCGCTGGCGCGCGCCAAGGAAGAACTGGCGGCGCTGGCGCAGCGTTGGGCTGAATAATCAGATACGCGGCTGGCGCGAGCCGAAGTTGTTGGCGTAGATCCAGGTGAACTCGGCGCCGAGCAGGAAAATCTGCGCCGAGTAATAAATCCACGCCAGCAGCAGCGCAAACGATCCGGCCGCGCCGAAACCGGAACTCATGCCGGTCCGGCCCAGATACAAGCCGATCAGGTATTTGCCGATCATGAACATCACCGTGGTCGCCATCGCGCCGATGCGCACGTCGTGCCACGATAGGCTCACGCGCGGCATGAAGCGGTAGATCGCCGAAAACAGCACGGTGAACACGGCGAACGAGATCACGAAATTGGCCACGTGCATGACGATGCTCCAGCCTTCGAACCAGCCGCCCCACCATTTCCCCAAGGCTGCCAGCCCGGCGCTGACCACCAGCGACACCATCAGCATGAAGCCCAGTCCGAGGATCAGCCCGAACGACAGCAGGCGCGTGCGCACCAGCGTCCAGATGCTGCTCTGGCGTGCCACGGTGGGCATTTTCCAGATGCGGTCAAGTGCACTCTGCAGCTCGGCGAACACGGCGGTGGCGCCGATGGCCAAGGTGATCACGCTGAGCACGGTGGCGATTACGCCGTCCGAGCGGGTGCTGACCGACTTCAGCAAGACTTGCACCGCGATGGCGCCGTCGGTGCCGACGATGCTGCGGATCTGCTCGACGATTTCTCCCTGCGCGGCGTCCTGGCCGAAGATCATGCCGGCGATGGCGATCGCGATGATCAGGATGGGGGCGATGGAAAACATCGTGTAGTAGGCGATCGCGGCGCCCATGCTCGGCGCAAAGTTGTCGAGCCAGGCGTTGACGGCGGCATGGACGAATTGCCACGCCTGGCTCCACCATGGCCCCGGCTGGATCTTGACGATACCGCCGTCGGACGGATGCAGTTGCGACGATTCCGCGTTCAACGCTGCGGCGGCTTCCACCAGCGCCGCAGATTCGCGGGTCTTTTCCAGCGAGGCCTGTGCGGCCCGCTTGCCTTGTTCCGCTTGCCAGGAGGCGATCATCGGCAGCACGGTGGTGAGCAAGGGGGCCAGTTGTTCGAGGAAGCCGGGCTTGCCTGGCTGGACGATTTTTTTGCGCGCCGCGACAGGACGCGGCGCAGGCAGGGCGGCGGGAGATGCCGCCGTGCGCTGCTTTCTTTTTCCGCGCAGGCCGGCGAACAGCAGGCCCAGGCCGGCGGCCAGCACGGCGCCGGCGACGATCTTGCCGGCCGGTGCGGCGGTGGTGTGCCTGGATTGTGGCGTCTCGATGTCGGGCATGTCGTTTCTCCTGTTACGGCTTTTTCATGTCCTCTTGCGTGACCGGCCTGGCGGGTGCGGCGGTCGGCTCGGAATGCGGTTGGGCGCGCGTCTGCGCGGTTTTTGCCATCGCCAGGGCGCAGTCGTCGGCGTTGTCCTGTTTGTC
>Ga0207695_10001199_pt1 | contig 44583 bp, 36 predicted proteins | sample KBSC54metaG_FD_184354 | JGI IMG/M metagenome (GOLD analysis project Ga0207695, IMG submission 184354) | Corn rhizosphere microbial communities from Kellogg Biological Station, Michigan, USA - KBS C5-4 metaG (SPAdes) (version 2) | ecosystem: Host-associated > Plants > Roots > Rhizosphere > Soil...
GGATGGCCGAGGCGGCGGGCTTCGGCGGGCCGAAGGCGGCATCGACGTCGGAGGCCGCGGAGGATTCGGACGCTGGGGGCTCGGGCGCGGAGGCCTGCGGAGAGGCGGCCGGCGGAGAGGCGAAAGCGCTGGCGGCGGGCTGGCCGGAGCCGAAGTCGGCGGTCGGCGGCTGGCCGAAGCTGGAAGCGGCGGGCTGGCCGAAAGCGGAATCGGTGCTCGGAGGCTGGCCGAAGCTGGAGCCGGTGCTCGGAGGCTGGCCGAAACCGGAGTCGGCGGCCGGCGCCTGACCGAAACCGGAGCCGGCGGCCGGCGCCTGACCGGAACCGGAGTCGGCGGCCGGCGCCTGCTGACCGAAGCCGGTTTCCGAGGTGTTGGTGGTGGCGGCCATGGGGTCCGCTGCTTCAGCGGCTTCGGCGAGGCGTTTGGCCTCTTCGCCTATCGGCGTGAAGCCTGCGGGCAGACCGGCGACGCCTGCGGGTTCGGGCTCGGGCTCGGGCGGCGGCGTTTGGGAGGCGGCCGCCGCGCGCCAGGCCGGGCCCTGCGGTTCCGGTGCGGGAACGTTGAGCGGAGTGATGGTGGTCGGCATGTCGCTGCCCGACGGGCCGGACGGTCCCCAGGCAGGCGCGCCGGGCTGCGGCGAGTCGAAGCCGCTCTGCTGGCCGAACTGGCCGCTCGGGCCCGTCGGCTGCTGGCCGTACTGGCTGCCGGCGTTGCCGTAGCCGCCTTGCTGCTGGCCGGACTGACCCGTCGGCGGCTGCTGACCGATCGGCGGCTGCTGGCCCCACTGGCCACTGGGACCTGCGGCAGGTTGCTGCCCGAACTGGCCGCCGGCAGCCGGGGCGCCGTACTGCGGCGCGGGTGCACCCTGCTGCCCGCCGAAGGTGCCGGGGCCGCCGTACTGCCCACCGGTGCCGCCAGCGTCCTGCCCGCCGAAGGTGCCGGGCCCGCCGTACTGCCCACCAGTACCGCCCGGCTGCTGCCCGCCGAACGCCCCCGCCTGCTGCGCCCCGTACTGCCCGCCCGTCCCGTTCGGGTCCTGGGCCTCGTACCCCTGCCCGGGCGGGGGCCCGTACTGTCCGCCGCCGGTCTGGCCGCCCGGCTGCCCGTACTGGCCCTGCCCGCCGCTCATCGCAGTCCCCTGACTGTATTGATCGCTGGGCTGCCCGCCGTGCGGCGCCCCCGTCCCCGTCCCGCCCTTGCGGCGCAGGAAGCCGCCGAGCCCGCCGGTCTTGCCGCCGCCCGCGGTGCTCATGCCGGTGCCGGTGGACGCCGCGGCGCCCCCGCCGGCAGCGGGGGCAGGGGCAGGCGCCGGAGCCGGCACCACCTGGCCGATGTTCGCCAGCTCCACCGCGCGTGCCGCCAGGTCCCGCGACACCGCCGACGGAAGCCAGCCCGTGACGTCCGAGCCGCGCAGTGCCGGGTGCCCCTCCAGCCCGCCGCTCAGGGCGGCGCGGCACATCTCGACGAGCTGCGTCGGCGTGGGCCGGTCCGCCGGGGCCTTCGCCAAACACCGGCCGGCTATGTACGCCAAAGCGGGCTCGAGTCCTTGCAGGTCCGGATCGTGGTTCTCGACCCGGTACAGGATCGCCATGGCGTTCCCGTCGCCGAAAGGCGTGCGTCCCGTGGCCGCGTAGATCAGCATCCCGCCGACCGCCCAGACATCCGCCGGGGCGTCCACATCGCTGCCCGCCACCTGCTCCGGCGCCATGAAGCTCGGCGTGCCCAAGCGCATTCCAGTAGCGGTGAGCATGCTCGCGTCGACAGCACGGGCAATACCGAAGTCGATGACGCGCGGCCCATCCGAAGCCACCAGGACGTTGGCCGGCTTCAGGTCACGGTGGACGATCCCCGCCGTGTGAATCGCCTGCAACGCCAAGCCGATGCCGACGCCGAGATGCGCCACAGACCGAGGCGCGAAAGGACCGGCGAGCTGGACCGCCGAGCTAAGCGGCGGCCCGGGAATGAAGTACGAAGCGAGCCATGGAGTGGCGGCGTTGGGGTCGGCGTCAGTGACGGCGTTCACGAAGGGCGAATGCACAGCCCGCGCCGCAGCGATCTCCCGTGTGAACCGCTTCCGGAAGTCCCGGTCGGAAGCGAAGTCCTGCCGCAGCACCTTCAGCGCGAAGGCCTGCCCGGAAGGCGCGAATCCCAGGTAGACGCTCCCCATCGCGCCCTGCCCCAGCCGCCCCCGGACCGCGTAGGGCCCGATCTGCCGAGGATCGGCTTCCAGCAGCGGCTGGATGTTCTTCGAGACGATGCTCCCGGCCCCGAGGCCGCCGTAGCCGCCGGGTCCCGCGGCAGGTCGGTTGGCGTCCACAGAACTGCTCCCCCATTGTCGTCGCGCGTGCCTGAGGCGGTTTCCTGTTCACCACAGTGTCCCCTCCGGAGCAAGCCGAAGTCGCCCGCGATGAGCACAGACAACGGATATCAGACAGCGTGCTGCGCTGGGCGCCGGGCCTACTCTGCCCTAACCGCGCGCAGAACCGCACCCTTGGCCGTGGCCTGGGCGTTGAGGTCGTCCTGGAAGGCCCGCATCGCGCCCAGCAGTTCCAGGTCGTGGGCGGCCAGGATGCGGGCGGCGAGCAGGCCGGCGTTGCGCGCCCCGCCGACCGAGACGGTCGCGACCGGGACGCCGGCCGGCATCTGCACGATCGACAGCAGCGAGTCCATGCCGTCCAGGTACTTCAGCGGGACCGGGACGCCGATCACCGGCAGCGGGGTGACCGAGGCGAGCATGCCCGGCAGGTGGGCCGCGCCGCCGGCGCCGGCGATGATCACCTTCAGGCCGCGGCCGGCCGCCTTCTCGCCGTAGGCGATCATCTCGCGCGGCATGCGGTGCGCCGAGACCACGTCGGCCTCGTACGGGATGCCGAACTCCGCCAGAGCCTCGGCGGCGAGCTTCATCACCGGCCAGTCGGAGTCCGAGCCCATGACGACCCCGACCAGGGGCGCGCCGCTCGACGGGGCCGGCTCACTCATCGATCTCTCCTCGCAGGTACGCCGCGGCGTGCCGGGCCCGCTCGACGGTGTCCTCGAACGGCCTGCCCGGCAGGCCCAGGACGTTGACGTGCCCGATCTTGCGGCCCGGCTTCACCGCCTTGCCGTACATGTGCACCTTGACCCCGGGGTCGTGCGCCATGACGTGCTTGTACGCCGGGTAGACCTCGGGCAGGTCCAGCCCCAGCACGTTGGCCATCACCACCACCGGCGCGACCGGCTTCACCAGCCCCAGCGGCAGGTCCAGCACCGCGCGCAGGTGCTGCTCGAACTGCCCGGTGACCGCGCCGTCCATGCTCCAGTGCCCGGAGTTGTGCGGCCGCATCGCCAGCTCGTTGATCAGGATCGAGCCGTCGGCGGTCTCGAACATCTCCACCGCCAGCATCCCGGTGACGCCGAGCTCCTTGGCGACGGTGAGCGCGATCCGCTGCGCGTCCAGGGCGGCCGCCTCGGACAACCCCGGCGCCGGGACGTAGACCTCGCGGCAGATCCCGTCGATCTGCAGCGACTCCACGACCGGGTACGCGGCCGCCTGGCCGTGCGGGGAGCGCGCGACCTGGGCCGACAGCTCGCGGACGAAGGGCACCTTGACCTCGGCCAGCAGCGTCACACCGCGCTCGACCGCCTCGGCCCACACCGCCTTCGCCTCGGCCAGGTCGCCGACCACCCACACGCCGCGGCCGTCGTACCCGCCGCGCGTCGCCTTCAGGACGTAGGGGAAGCCGACCGTGGTGCCGAAGTCGGCGAGGTCGTCGTCGGAGGCGACGAGCCGCCACTCGGGGCACGGCAGGCCCAGAGCCGACAGCCGCTGCCGCATCAAGCCCTTGTCCTGCGCGTAGACCAGCGCGTCCGGGCCGGGGCGGACGGCGACGCCGGCGGCCTCCAGCTCGTGCAGGAAGTCGGTGGGGACGTGCTCATGATCGAAGGTCAGCACGTCGACCTGGGCGGCGAAGGCCTTCAGCGCCTCGAAGTCGTGGTGGTCGCCGATCACCGTGCCCGGTGTGACTTGCGCCGCAGGATCATCGGAGCGCTGCGCCAAAACGCGCAATTCGACCCCTAGACCGATCGCCGCCTGCTGCATCATGCGCGCCAACTGGCCGCCGCCCACGACTCCTACCACCGGAAAGCTCACCGGTTGAGTCTAATAGTTAACTTGCGATGCGAAGCATCTCCGTGAAGGGTGGCTGGTGGGAGACGGGTGGGCGGTTTCTTGCAGCGCCTTTGACGTGTGCCGAGCCGATCCGGTTCCCCGTCTGGACACAATCGGATCCGACATCAAGGACCTACCACCACGAATGGGTGCCCCTTAACGCCAGAGCTACGTCGCGATGAGTAGATTTAACGGAGGTTTCCCGGGCAACAGTCGAAGCGGCTCAGAAAGGGACGGTACCCTCGGGTCGCTAGGAGAAAACCAATGGAAGACGGGTGGCAGGCGTGACGGTCGTGCGGTCTCTGTACAACCGGTTCGAGCACCTGGTCCACGAGCTGTCCAAGTTCGGGGCCGTGGGCGCCATCGCGCTGGTCGTGAACATGGGCGTCTTCAACGTCTACCTGCTCGCCGCTCCCAGCAAGCAGATCTTCGCCAAGGTCGTCTCGACCGTCGTGGCCACCTGCGTCGCCTACATCGGCAACCGCTACTGGACGTACAAGGACCGCGACAAGATCGACCGCCACCGGGAGATGCTCTTCTTCTTCCTGATCAACGGCGTCGCCGCGGTCATAGAAGTCATGTTCGTCTTCATCAGCAAGTACGGCCTGGGCCAGGACGGCACCCTGGCGGTGAACATCGCCAGCTACGGCTTCGGCCTTCCGCTGGGCATGCTGTTCCGCCTGTACTGCTACCGCACCTTCGTCTTCCCCGAGGGTGCCGAGCCCGAGGTCGTCCCGGCCGCCGCCTCCGCCCCGCTGTACCCGAGCGGCCAGCCGGCGCACCAGGCCCAGCCGCACGTCCACCAGCGTCCGGTCCCGGAGACCGCGGGCCGCTGACCATAGTCCGGCGCACGCGGTTAGATAATCCTCCTGTGCTCGTTACTGTGCTCATTGAAAAGAAGGTCGTCCCGACAGTCCGCAAGCTGTACGCCGAGATGCTCAAGTTCGGCGTGGTCGGCGCGATCGGGGTGGCTTCCGACGTCGGCAGTTCGAACCTGCTCTGGAAGTACACCGGACTGAGCCACACCGTCGCCTCCGTCGGCGGCACCTGCGTGGCCACCGTCACCGCCTACATCGGCAACCGCTACTGGGTCTTCCGCCACCGGCCGGCCGACGCCCGCCGCCGCGAGATGGCGATGTTCGCCCTGATCAGCCTGGTCGGCCTGATCATCGAGAACAGCTTCGTGTTCGTCGGGGACCGGGTCCTGGGCTTCCACAGCATCGAGGCGGCCAACGTCGCCAAGTTCATCCTGGGCCTGCCGGTCGCCGGGGCGTTCCGGTTCACGACCTCGCATCTGTTCGTCTTCCCCGAGGCGCCCGCGACATCCGGCGCCGGCGGTGCGGGTGCCGCCCGGGGAGCCGCCCGAGCTGCCGGCCCCCGGTCCGGGTCCGCCGAGGGCGACCCGGACGACGGCTTCAGCGCGCAATCACCGACAAGGGCGAGTGCTCCGTGAGGAAGACGGCGAACACCGCCGGCCGCTGAAGCACCAGGTTCAGCCGGCCCCCGTCGGCCTCGGCCAGCTCCCGCGCCACCGCCAGGCCCAGCCCGGTGGACCCGCGCGAGGAGGCGCCCCGCTCGAACAGCTTCGCCTCCAGGTCCGGCGCGATGCCCTCGCCCTCGTCGCCGACCTCGATGACCACCGAGCCGCCCACAGCGCGGGTGTGCACGGTGACCGTGCCGGCCCCGTGGATCAGCGAGTTCTCCAGCAGCGTGGACAGGATCTGGGAGAACGCCCCGGGGGTGGCCATGGCCATCAGCCGCCGCTCGCCGGAGACCACGATCCCGCGCCGCATCGACTGGTAGGCCGGGCGCCACTCGTGGACCTGCTGCCGGATCACGGTGTCCACCTCGATCGGCACCGCGAGATCCGAGCGCCGGTGGGTGCGCACCGTGGTCAGCAGCCGCTGCACCACGTCGGTGAGCCGCTCGACCTGGGACAGCGCCACCTCGGCCTCGTCGCGCACGGTCTGCGGGTCGTCGGCCAGCGTGATGATCTCCTCCAGCCGCATGGACAGCGCGGCCAGCGGGGTGCGCAGCTCGTGCGAGGCCTCGGCGGCCAGCCGGCGCTCCGAGCCCAGCATCGTGGAGATCCGGTCCGCCGAGCTGTCGATGACCTCGGCGACCCGGTCCAGCTCGCTGATGCCGTAGCGGCGGTGCCGGGGCCGCGGGTCGCCGGAGCCCAGGCGCTCGGCGGTGGCCGCCAGCTCCTCCAGCGGCTTGGTGAGGCGGCGGGCCTGCAGGTAGGCCAGGCCGGTCGCGGCGACCAGCACGGCCAGCGCCACGCCGCCGATCAGGTACATGGTCTTGCGGATCTGCTTGTCGGCCGGCTCGCGCAGGGCCCGGACGGTGACGTGCACGCCGACGTTGCTCAGCACGCCGTCGATGTCGAAGGTGACGCTGAACGTCGGCTCGCCCGGCGGCAGCCCGTTGACCTGGATCGGGCTCTGCCCGTCCACCTCGATCCGGGCGTCGTGCTCCGGGGCGATCATCTTCTGCATGTCGGGGATGTAGCTGCCCAGCGGCCCGGAGTTGGTGCCGTCCAGACTGGCCTTGCTGACCTGCATCGAGACCGTCGTGGCGAGCATCCGGGCCTCGGTGGCCAGCACCGTCTTGGTGCTGGTGTCCACCGAGCGCACCTCGAGCACCGCCAGCGGCACACCGAGCAGGATGACGACCATCATCACCACGAGGAACGTGGAGGAGACCAGGCGGCGACGCACGGCAGGCGGGCCCCGCCCTAGCCGCGCTCGAAGCGGAAGCCGACGCCGCGCACCGTGGTGATGAACCGCGGGCGGGAGGCCTCGTCCCCGAGCTTCTTGCGCAGCCAGGAGATGTGCATGTCCAGGGTCTTGGTGGAGGACCACCAGGTGGTGTCCCACACCTCGCGCATCAGCTGGTCGCGGGTGACCACCCGGCCGACCTCGCGGACCAGCACGCGCAGCAGGTCGAACTCCTTGGCGGTCAGGTTCAGCTCCTGGTCGCCCAGGTAGGCGCGGTGGGACTCGATGTCTATGCGGACACCGTGCACCCCGTTGCCGAGGTCCGGGGTGCCGCGCCGGAGCAGCGCCCGGACCCGGGCGAGCAGTTCGGCCAGGCGGAAGGGCTTGGTCACGTAGTCGTCGGCGCCGGCGTCGAGTCCGACCACGGTGTCGACTTCGTCGGCGCGGGCCGTCAGCACCAGGACCGGGAAGGTGTGGCCGTCGGCGCGCAGCCGGCGGCAGACCTCCAGGCCGTCCATGCCCGGCAGCCCCAGATCGAGAACGACCAGGTCGACGCCGCTCTGCCCGGCCAGCAGGGCCCCGGGGCCGTCGGCCCGGACGGTGACCTCGTAGCCCTCGCGTCGGAGCGCCCGCGCCAGCGGTTCGGAAATGGCGGCGTCGTCCTCGGCGAGCAGTACTCGGGTCATGAGTGTGATGGTAATCGGGGTGGACCTGCTGTCGCTCCCCCATCTGGAGCATTGTCTGTAATGCGCCGATCTGCTCGGGGAAGCACCGACCGCATGACGACCCATGACGCCCCGTCCTCTGCCCAGGGTCTGCCGCCGCAGGACGAGGACCGGGCGTTCTTCGGTCATCCGAAGGGTCTGCAGACGCTGTTCGCGACCGAGTTCTGGGAGCGTTACAGCTTCTACGGCATGCGCGGGCTGCTGGTCCTGTTCCTCACCGACACCGCCGCCCACCACGGCCTGGGCCTGTCGGACGCGGCCGGCAACAGCTTCTACGGCATCTACAACAGCCTGGTCTACCTGATGGCGGTCCCCGGCGGCTGGGTCGCCGACCGGGTCTGGGGCGCCCGGCGCTCGGTGCTGTGGGGCGGCGTCATCATCGCGCTGGGCCACTACGTGATGGCCGTCCCGGCCGCGGCGACGGCGTTCCTGGGCCTGGGGCTCATCGTGCTGGGCACGGGGCTGCTCAAGCCGAACATCTCGGCCCAGGTCGGCGGGCTGTACCACGAGCACGACAAACGGCGCGACGCCGGCTTCACGATCTTCTACATGGCGATCAACATGGGCGCCTTCCTCGCGCCGCTGACCGCCGGCTGGGTCGGGCAGCACGTCAACTACCACCTGGGCTTCGGCTGCGCGGCGATCGGCATGACGCTGGCAGTGGTCTGGTACGTCGTGGAGCAGAAGCACCTGGGAACCGTCGGGCTCCGGCCGCCCAAGCCGATCACGCCGCCGGAACTGCGGCGCGCGCTGCGGATGGTCGCCCTGATCGTGGCCGTGGTGCTGGTGATCGTGCTGGGCTGGATGGCGATCACCGAATGGTCGGTCTCGGCGTTCGCCGACGGCCTGGCCGCGCCGATCATCGCCACGCCGTTCCTCTACTTCGGCTACATGTTCAGCCGGGGCGGGCTGACGGCCCGGGAGCGGCCCAAGCTGCTGGCGTTCGTCGCGTTCTTCGTCGGCGCCACCGTCTTCTGGATGATCTACGACCAGTCCGGCAGCCAGCTCAACCTGTTCGCCGCCGACAAGACCGACCTGTCGGTCTTCGGCTGGCAGATGCCCTCGGTGTGGCTGCAGTCCGCGAACCCCTTCTACATCATGGTGTTCGCGCCGATCTTCGCCTGGATGTGGCAGCGGCTCGGCGACCGGGCGCCGCGCACCTCGGTGAAGTTCGCCATCGGGCTGGTGGTGATCGGCTGCTCGTTCTTCGTGATGAGCATCGCCGGCAAGGACGCCACGCCCACGCACCGGGTCTCGATCGCCTTCCTGGCGATCACCTACCTGCTGCAGACCATCGGCGAGCTGTGCCTGTCCCCGGTCGGGCTGTCGGTGACCACGCAGCTGGCCCCGGCGCGGTTCGCCGGGCAGATGCTGGGGCTGTGGTTCCTGGCCACCGCGACCGGCAACGCCCTGAACGTGTACGTCACCAAGCTCAGCACGGTGATGAGCGACTTCAGCTACTTCCTGACGCTGGGGGCCGTGGCCGCGGGCATCGGCGTGCTGGTCTTCCTCGCTTCGCCGGTCATCAACGGCCTGATGGGCGATGTGCGGTAGAGGCGCTTGTGAACTCGCCAGTAGTACCTGATCGTAACCTGTTGTCGCCTCGCAGACCGCGGCCGGTACGCAATACGCTCTTGACCCATGGCTGACGTAGCGGTGGTGGGGCCTGGCGCTATCGGTTCGGTCGCGGCGCTGGCCGCGGAACAGACCGGGAGGCACGCTGTCACGCTCTGCGCGCGGCGTGATCCCGGCGCGCTGCGGGTGGTCGACGACGTCTCCGGCACCGCGACGGACCTGCGGGCCCCGATCCTGACCTCCCCGGCGGACGTGGAGGGGCCGGCCGACTGGGTCCTGCTCGCGGTCAAGGCGCACCAGACCGACGGCGCCGCCGGATACCTGGACGCGCTGTGCAAGCCGACGACGACGGTCGTGGCGCTGCAGAACGGCGTGGAGCACGTCGAGCGGGTCGCGCCGTACGCGAACGAGGCACACGTGCTGCCGGCCATCGTCTGGATCAGCGCCGAGCCGACCGGGCCGGGCGAGGTGACCGTCCGCAACAACATCTCCTCGGTGCTGCAGGTGCCGGCCGGCCCCGACGGCGAGGAGTTCGCGCGGCTGCTGGAGGGCGCCCCGGCGGTCCAGGTGGAGCTGGTCTCGGACTTCGCCACCGCGGCCTGGCGCAAGCTCACCACGAACGCGATCGCCGGCGTGATGGCCGCGACCGGCAAGCGCGCGGCGGTCTACCAGCGCCCGGACATCAGGGAGCTGGTTCTGGCGCTGGCCCAGGAGACGCTGGCGGTGGCCCGGGCCGAGGGCGCGGCGCTGCCGGAGAGCGAGGCCGAGGCGCTGGTCGGGATCTTCGAGCGGATGGACCCCGACATCGGGTCCTCGATCCTGTTCGACCGGCTGGCCGGCCGGGAGCTGGAGTGGGACGCGCGCAACGGGGTGGTGCGCCGTCTGGGGCGGCGGCACGGGATCCCGACGCCGGTGTCCGACGTTCTGGTCCCGCTGCTCGCCGCCGCCTCAGACGGCTGAGACGCACCCTTCCTGGTTCCGCCCGGCGGATCCGGTGGGGAATCGGCCCGCGGGGCGGTCTTGCGGCCGCCCGGGTCCGCCGCCGGTCTGTCGCGCCGGCGGCGGTGTGGGGTCCCGGGGGGCCTGGTCGGTACGTCGGTACCGGTGGTCGTGCGGTGTGCGATGTGCTGTGCTGCTGTGCAGGTCTGCGGTCTCGGCCGGCCGGCGGCTCAGGCAGCCGGGGCGGCTCAGGCGGCTCAGTACCAGTTGTGCGCCTGCCAGAAGGCCCACGCGGCGCACGGCGAGCCGTAGCGCCCGGTCATGTAGGACAGCGCCCACTTGATCTGGATCAGGGCGCTGTTGCGCCAGTCCGCGCCCATCGACGCCATCTTGTAGCCGGGCAGGGCCTGGGCGAGGCCGTAGGCGCCGGAGGACGGGTTGGTGGCGTGGACGTTCCAGCTCGACTCGCGCTCGATGATGTTCGAGAAGCAGAGGAACTGGCTGGAGGGCACGACCGACTCGGCGATCGCCTTCGCCTGCGCGGGCGTGGCGTTGTAGCCCATGTTCGACGAGGAGGAGGAGCTGGAGCTCGACGTCGGCGGCGGGGTGGTCTTGCTGGTGGTCGGCGTCGTCGGCGTCTGGGACGGCAGCGGCGTCTCCGACCGCGTCGCCGTCGGTGTGCTGGTCGACGTCGAGCTCGGGACCGGCGGCGTGGTGGACGTCGCGGCCGCCGCGCTGGAGGAGCTCGAGGGGGCCGGGGTGCTCGGCGTCGTGGACTGGCCGAGCGTCGGGCGCTGCATGTCCCGGTTGGCCGCGTCGGTGCCGTCCCGCTGGGCCAGCAGCGCGTTCGCCGCCGCGGCCGCCGCCGCCGAGGTGTTCGAGTCCTGAGAGGCGGCCTCCGCGCTGTTGCGCAGACCGTCCTGATGCAGGTGGAAAGCGGTGGCGACGCCTCCACTGACGGCCAGGACACTGGTCACCGCGGCCGCGGTCTTGACCTTGCCCTTGGCATTGGACACCGCCGAGGGCTTGGCGTGGCTGGCAACGTGTCTGCCGGAGCCGGATATGCCGGACAAGAGAGGCCTTCCGCCGAACTTCGCCTCCTGTGCGCGGGCTGTGTGGAGTGTTCGTTTCGAACGCTCGCGCGAGGCCTGTCGGGAGAGCAATCTGCCGGAGGTAACGGCTAGGTCTCAATGGGAACGGCCCGAAGATGACCGGGACTTTGCCGACTCTTGGCACTACGCAGCGGAGCCGTAAGCGCAGCGCAGCGTGGCCATCAGGGGTCTCACCAGCGGCGTCGCGAGGCGCGCGCACGCGCCGGACGCACGTGCAGACGGCTTCGGCGTCCGCGTCTTGCAACGGTGCCGGCGGAGCCTGAATGAGGTCTGAGGGAGTGGGTAAAGCGGGCTAAAAATATGACCGGCGCCGTCCACTGCTGGACGGCGCCGGTTCCTTTACCCGACCGCCTACACCAAAGACTCCCGCCAAGCCTGGTGCAGCCCCGCGAACCGCCCCGTTCCGGCGGCGAGCAGTGCGCTCGGCTCGCCGTCCTCGACGATGCGGCCCTGTTCCATCACCAGGACGCGGTCGGCGATCTCGACGGTGGACAGGCGGTGCGCGATGATCAGCGCTGTGCGGTCCGCGAGGATCGTGCGCAGGGCGCGCTGGACCATGCGTTCGCTGGGGACGTCGAGCGAGCTAGTCGCCTCGTCCAGGACCAGGACGGCCGGGTCCGCGATGAAGGCTCTCGCGAAGGCCACCAGCTGGCGCTGTCCCGCCGAGAGCCTGCCTCCGCGCTTCTTCACGTCCGTGTCGTAGCCGTCGGGCAGGGCGCTGATGAACTCGTGCGCTCCGATGGCCCTGGCCGCCGCCTCGATCTCGGGGCGGGTGGCGTCGGGGCGGCCGAAGGCGATGTTGTCCGCGACCGAGCCGGCGAACAGGAAGTTCTCCTGCGTCACCATCACCACGGCGCGGCGCAGGTCCGTGTCGGCCAGGTCCCGGACGTCGACGCCGTCGACGCGGACCGCGCCGTCCTGCGGGTCGTAGAAGCGGCACAGCAGGCGCGCGAGCGTGGACTTGCCCGCGCCGGTCGCCCCGACCAGGGCCACGGTCTGGCCGGCCGGGACCTCCAGGTCCAGCAGGGGCAGGATCACCTTGCCGCCGGTGCCGATGTCCTCGGCCTCGGCGCCGGCCCCGGACGCCGACGTCTCGTCCGACTCCCGCTTCGGGTAGGCGAACGTCACGCCCTCGAAGGAGACCTCGCCCCGCAGCGGCGACGGCAGCGGCTTCGGGTCGGCCGGCTCCGGCAGCTCGTTCGCCTCCTCCAGCACGCCGGACAGCTTCTCCAGCGCGGCGGTCCCGCTCTGGAAGGAGTTGTAGAACATGGCGATGTCCTCCAGCGGGTGGAAGAACCGCCGCAGGTACAGCACGAACCCGACCAGCACGCCGATCTGGATGTTCCCGTCCATCACCCGGAATCCGCCGTAGACCACCACGGCCGCGGTCGTGAACGCCGCGACCGTCTTCATCCCGGGGATGAAGATCGCCAGCAGGTTCATCGCGCGGGCGTTGGCGGCCCGGAACTCGTTGTTCAGCTGCCCGAAGATCTCCTCGTTGCGCGGCTCGCGGCGGAAGGCCTTCACCGCGCGGATGCCGTTGCACGTCTCGACGAAGTGCACGATCAGCGCCGCGATCGTCTCCCGCGTGCGCCGGTAGGCCACCGCCGAGTGCCGCGAGAACCACCGCATCAGCAGCAGCATCGCCGGGAACGCCAGCGCCACCACCAGGGTCAGCGGCACGTCCAGCACCGCCATCATGATGCCGATCGCCGACACCGTCAGCACCGCGTCCAGCAGCCCGTCCAGGCCGTTGTCGATCAGGTCGTTCAACGCGTCCGGGTCGGACGTCAGCCGGCTGATGACGCGCCCGGACGTGTAGTTCTCGTGGAACGCCAGCGGCAGCGCCTGGAACTTCATGAACACCATGCGCCGCAGGTTCAGCAGCATGGTCTGGCCGATGCGCCCGACCTTGTTCAGGAAGACCGCCCGCAGCCCCGAGGCCAGGATCGCGCTGAGGACCATGGCCACGAACACCGCGGTGATCGGGCCCCAGTCCCCGCGCCGCAGCGCCGGGATGCCGCGGTCGATGCCGATCGAGACCAGGTACGGCCCGGCCATGTTGAACACGGTCTGCACCAGGACCATGCCGGTGCAGAAAAGCAGCTCTCCGCGATGCGGCCGGACGAGCTCGCCGAGAAGCCTCCTGCTGCGCGCCCGCAGCCGGATGCCCCGCTTGTCGGGCAGATCGTCCTTCTTCTCGACCGCGACGCCGCGCCAGTCGGTGGTCGTGGTCGTGGTCATCGGGACACCTCCAGGAGTTCGCTGTCGGCCGTCTCGGCCAGATCGGAGGTCTGCGAGAGGATGTCGCGGTACTCCGGACAGGTCCGAAGCAGCTCCTGATGCGTTCCGACCGCGGCGATCGTCGTCCCCTGCGGGCCGGGAGGCGACAGCAGCACCACCCGGTCGGCCAGCAGCACCGTCGAGGGCCGGTGCGCGACCACCAGCCCGGTCGTCCCGCGCAGCACGCTGTGCAGCGCCTCCTCGACCTTGCCCTCGGTGTGGATGTCGAGCGCGGACAGCGGGTCGTCCAGCACCAGGATCGAGGGGCGCCCGAGCACCGCGCGGGCCAGCGCGACGCGCTGCCGCTGCCCGCCGGACAGCGTCAGCCCCTGCTCCCCCACCCGGGTGTCCAGCGCCCAGGGCAGGTCGGTGACGAATCCGGCCTGCGCGACCTCGATCGCCTCGGCGAGCTGCTCCTCCGAGGCGTCCGGGACGCCCATGGTGAGGTTCTCGCGCACCGAGGCCGAGAACAGCGTCGGGTCCTCGAAGGCGCACGCGACCTTGCGCCGCAGCTCGGTCAGCGGCAGCTCGCGCACGTCGACGCCGTCGACCAGCACGCGGCCGGCGGTGGTGTCGTACAGCCGCGGCACCAGCGCGGTCAGCGTGGTCTTGCCGCACCCGGTCGGGCCGACCAGGGCGACCGTCTCCCCGGGGGCGACGCGCAGGTCGAAGTCGAAGATCACCGGCCGGTCGGAGTTCGGGTAGGTGAAGCTGACGTTCTCGAAGACCAGCTCGCCCGCACTGGCGGGATCCGGGCGCACGGTCTTCTCGGCGTCGGCGATGGCCGGCACGGTGTCCAGCACCTCCAGCACGCGCTCCGCGGCGGAGTTGGCCTCCTGGCTCTGGGCCATCAGCCAGGCCATGGACTCGATCGGCCACAGCAGCGTCAGGTACAGCGAGATGAAGGCGACCAGCGTGCCCAGGGACAGCGCGCCGGAGGACACGGCGTAGGCGCCGAGCAGGACGCACAGCGAGAGCACCAGCTGCGGCTGCATCGCGAAGACCGCCCACAGCTCCGACAGCGTCCTGATCTTCGTGAGCTCCAGCTTGCGCAGCGTCTGCGCGCGCTCGTCGAAACGGCCGAACACCAGGCCCTGGCGGCCGAACGCCTTGACCGCGCGGATGCCCAGCGCGGACTCCTCGACCAGGGTGGCCACGTCGCCGGCCTGGTCCTGGGCGGCGCGGGACTGCCGGTGGTAGCGGCGGTCGGCGAGCCGGCCGTACAGGATCAGCGGGACCGAGGCCGCGTAGATGATCAGGCCCATCAGGGTGTGGATGAAGACCAGGGCGCCGCCGACGAGCAGGAACGTGGTGCCGTTGACCACCAGGAAGATCAGCGCGAAGCCGAAGAACCGGCGCAGGCTGTTGATGTCGCCCGACATGCGCGAGACGAGCTGACCGGACTGCCAGGAGTCGTGGAAGGCCACCGGCAGCTTCTGCAGGTGGCCGAAGAAGGCGTTCCGGATGTCGGCCTCGATGCCGAGGGCGGCGCGTTGCAGGAACCAGCGGCGGAGCCAGAACAGCGTGGCCTCGGCGAGCCCGAACAGGAGGACCAGGCCGCCCAGGGGCCACAGGGCTGCCTTGTCGTGGTGCGCGATGGGCCCGTCGATCAGGTCCTTGGTCAGCAGCGGGACGGCGACGCCGACCAGGGTGGCGCCGAGGGCCGCCAGGGTCATGAGGATCATCTGGCCCCGGTAGGGGCGGATGAAGGGCGTCAGGCGGCGCAAGGAGGCGAAAGCGCCGGTCTTGGGATCGTCGGGGAGCTTGGCGTCTTTGGGGATCTTTTGTGGTTCACCGGTCAGAGGTTCAGCTGGCGTCGACTCCATAGCTCGGATGGTAGAGAATGCCCATGGCACTTCTCACCTGGTTTTAAGGCGGGAATGTCAGTGGTGGAAAATCAGTTGCCTATTACCGGGGGAACCTGGGATCCTAAGGCTTGGGGACGAGTGTGGGTGAAGCCCGTGAGTAGGGTGACGGCGCGGCGGCGCGTGGTCCGGCTGGACGGATCGGCGGGGCCCGCCGAACCGATCCTGCGGCGCGGCGGCGAGGAACACATGGCCGCCGAGGAACCGCTGGAGATCCGCATCGGCGGCACTCCTTTCACGGTGACCATGCGCACCCCCGGCGACGACTTCGACCTGGTGGCCGGCCACCTGACCGCCGAGGGCGTCCTGACCGGCCCCGAGGGCCTGGTCCGGATGAAGTTCTGCTCGGCCGACAACGGCTGCTCCTCCACGGCCTACACCGACGGCGAGGCGTCCCTGGCCTTCGCCGACGGCGACCCGCTGAACATCGTGGACGTGACCCTGGCCCCCGGCGTGGAACTGCCCGAGGAGCGGCTGCGCCGGTCGTCGTACGTGAGCAGCGCGTGCGGGGTGTGCGGGAAGACGTCGATCGAAGCGGTCCACGCCGCCGTCCGCTGGCCGGTCGCGCACGACGACGTGAAGGTCTCGGCCTCGACCCTGTTCGCGCTCCCAGACCGCATGCGCGAGGCCCAGCGGATATTCGCCAAGACCGGCGGCCTGCACGCCGCGGCCCTGTTCACGGCCGACGGCGAGCTGGTCTGCCTGCGCGAGGACGTCGGCCGCCACAACGCTGTCGACAAGGTCCTCGGCTGGGCGCTGCGCGCGGGCCGGCTGCCGCTGCGCGAGCACGTGCTCGCGGTGAGCGGCCGAGCCTCCTTCGAGCTGGTCCAGAAGGCCGTGGCCGGCGGGATCCCGGTGCTGACCGCGGTGTCGGCGCCGTCGTCGCTGGCGGTGAGCCTGGCGGCGGAGTCGGGGCTGACGCTGGTCGGGTTCCTGCGGGGGCGGACGGCGAATGTGTACTGCGGGGCGGAGCGGGTGATCGGTTGAGGGTTTACCGGAACACCCCGGTGTGCCCCAGCGAATACCGCCCCGGCTGCGGATACACCGCCAGGCCGTGCGGCCCGCGCCCGACGGGGATCCGGGCCAGCAGCTTGCCGTCGGCCGTCGAGATGGCGTAGACCTCGGCGTTGTAGCGGCCGGAGAGCCAGAGCACGTTGCCGTCCGCCGAGACGCCTCCTATGTCCGGGGAGCCGCCGTCGGGGAGGTGCCACTTGCCGCGGGGCTTGCCGGTGGCGAAGTCCAGGAGGGTGATGCTGCCCTCGCCCCGGTTGGAGACGTACATCGTCGTGGAGTCGCGGGAGACGTAGAGGCCGTGGGCTCCCCTGCCGGTGGGGATCAGGCCGGTCACCTTGAAGGCGTCGCCGTCCACGGTCCACAGGCCGTTGGCCACCATGTCCGCGATGTAGAAGACCTTGCCGTCCGGCGAGATCTTCACGTCCTGCGGCATCGCGCCGCGCTGCGGGAGGTCGACCACGCCGAGCAGCTTGCGGTCCTTGGTGTCCACCTTCAGCAGCTGGCCGGAGAACTCGCAGGACACGATGAAGTACGCGCCGTTCGGGGAGAAGTCCGCGTGGTTCACGCCCTCGCAGGGGACCGGAAGCACCTTCTGGACCCCCATGGTGTGCGGGTCGCGGAAGACCAGCTGCATGTCCTTGCTGGCCATCACGACCGCGGAGGCGCCGTCCGGCGTGAAATAGAGGTTGTACGGGTCGTGGACCGGGACCGGCGCGCCGGCCTTGCCGGTGAAGGGGTCGATCGGGGTCAGGCTGTTGCCCAGGTCGTTGTTGACCCACAGGGTCTTCAGGTCCCAGGACGGGACCACGTGCTGCGGTTCGTGGCCGACGTTCATCGTCTGGATGATGTGGAAGTCCGTCGGGTCGATCACCGTGACCGTGTCGCTCTCGGTGTTCGGCACGTAGACGCGCGGCAGGGCCGAGGCGATCGTCGGGGAGATCATGCCCGGGCGGTCGAAGGCGTACAGGTCGGCGGGGTCGTAGCCCGGCATGCCCGGCAGCGCGGCGGGCAGCAGGGTCCCGGCGCTGCGCGGTGATTCGCCCGGGATCGTGCCCGGGACGCCGGTGGCACCACCGGTGGCCCCGGCCGCGGAGCCCTTGTGGACGCCTGCGTCCATCCCGGCCATGCCGCCCATACCCGCGCCGCCGTCGTCGTTCCACACGCCCCGGTCCGTCGCGAGCCACACCCCGGCGCCGACCACCCCGGTCGCGATCAGCGTGGCCGCCGCACGGCGCATCCGAATGGTCCGCCGCGGACGGCGCCCGCCGTACGTGCTGCGCGTCACGAGAACAACTCCGATGCGGTGACGGCGGCCAGGCCGCGGGACTTCAGGCCGGCGAGCACCGCCGGCAGGGCCTCGACCGTGTGCTGGTGCCCGAGGTGCATCGACACCACGGCCCCGGGGTGCACCGCGGCCAGCAGGCGCTGGGCGATCTGCGCGGCCGGCGGGTCCTCGTAGTCCAGCGGGTCGACGTCGTAGGACAGGACCGTGCGGTAGCCGGCGCGGCGGGCCTGGTCGACGAGCACGGGATCGGCGTGCTGGGTCTGCGAGGGCCGGAACCAGACGCCCGGCGAGCCGGTCAGCTTCCGCAGCCGCGCGGCGCACGCCTCGATCTCGGCGAACGCGGCCGAGGGCGAGAGGCGGGAGATGTCGACGTGGTTCTCGGTGTGGTTGCCGAGCTCGTGCCCGCCGTCGAGGACGCGGCGGGCCATCTCCGGGTGGTCGCCGAGCCAGCGGCCGACGGCCAGGACCGTCAGGCGGGCCCCGCCGGACTCGGCCTCTGAGAGCAGGGCCCGGGCCACCTGCGGGTCGCCGTCGCCATGGAAGGTCAGCGCGACCTGGGCGCGGCCGGTCTCCGCGTGGTCGACCTCGGCGGGGGACGCGGCGAGGGGCTGGGTCCGGCCCGAGGGAGATGCGGAGCTGCCCGGGGGGTTCGCGCCGGGCGACGGCGGGCTCGCGGACGCGGCACCCGGCTGAGCCGTGCCGGCCACACCCGTCGCGCCCGCCGCCCCGGCCGCCGCACGCGTGTTCCTCCCGTCCGAGCACGCCGCCAGACCCGCTGACGCGGCAGCCGTCCCCAACACGGCCAACCCCGCCCGCAGCGCGGTACGTCGGTCCGGAGCGGTCACGGCGCACGATCCTAGGTCGGCCACCGTCCGTTTTCCGGCGTTTGATCCGCGTGCCGCCTTAAGTGCGACCGGCGTTTCACCCGATCGGGAGTCATCAACCCTCTTGTACCGCCCGCTACCGGCGAGTAGTTTTCAACGGACCGTCCAATACTCCGTCGTCGCGAGCGGGAGCATCCGTGGGACGCAAGATACTGATCCTCGCCGGAGCCGTGGCGCTGGCCGCCGAGGCGCTGGGCACCTTGATCGTGGCCGCCGGCTTCTACGGCTTCGTCGCCTTCGGCAACGGTGTGAAGTTCGGCCCGGCCGGACCCGGCCTGCTGAAGATCGTCGCCATCGCGCTGAACCTGGGCCTGGGCGCCGCGCTGCTGCTGGGGGCGGTCATCCTGGTCCTGGCCGCGTTCGGCATGGTGCTGAACAACTTCATGCAGGGCCTGATGATGGCGATCGCGGCCCTGCAGCTGTTCGTGACGATCGTGGTCACCGGCGTGACCGGCTGGACCCAGCTGTTCGTGCTCGGCGGCGTGTTCATCCTGCTCTCCGGCGCGCTGGCCGTGGCGATGGTGACGCCGAACGCCCCCAAGCCGGAGCCCGGCCCGGTCGACCCGGCGGCGCCCGGCAACGGCGGCCCGCTCCCGGGGAACGGCGCTCCGACCGCCGCGTAGAGTCGGGGGCATGCCCACGACGCCGCCCCCCATCGTCCTCGCCTCCGCCTCCCCCGCCCGCCTGGCCCTGTTGCGCCGGGCGGGCCTCGACCCCCGCGTCCTGGTCAGCGGCGTCGACGAGGACGCGATCGAGGAGGCGCTCGGCCCGCAGGCCACGCCCTCCGAAGTCGCGCTGGCGCTGGGCCAGGCCAAGTGCCGGGCCGTCGCCGCCCTGCCGGAGACCGACGGAGCGCTGGTCATCGGCTGCGACTCGGTCCTGGAGTTCGAAGGCCGCCCGCTCGGCAAGCCGGACACCCCCGAAGAGGCGGTGGCCCGCTGGTACGCCATGCGCGGCCGCTCCGGCGTCCTGCTCACCGGCCACTGGCTGATCGACCGCGCCACCGGCAAGGAGGCCGGCGAGGTCGCCGCGACCACCGTGCACTTCGGCGACCCCAGCGACGAGGAGATCCTCGCCTACGTCGCCACCGGCGAGCCGCTGCGCGTGGCCGGCGCCTTCACCATCGACGGCCTCGGCGGCGCGTTCGTGGAGCGGCTGGAGGGCGACCACTCGAACGTGATCGGGCTGTCGAACCCGCTGCTGCGCAAGCTGATGGCCGAGGTGGGGCTGAACTTCACGGCGTACTGGGGCTCGGCGGCGGAATGACGGGGCCACGGCCCGGTCACGATCCGCGCGAGCACGAGCCCTGGTCCTAGCCCGAGCACAGGCCCGAGCCCAGGCCCAGGCCCAGGCCCAGGCCCAAGCACGACAACGGCGGGGAGCCCCGAAGGACTCCCCGCCGCCGAAAGCTCACTCCGTCCGGCTCACGCCGGGACGGAGCAGCACTCTTACAGCCCGCTCCCGAACGCCGAGAGCAGCTTCTGCACGTCGATGTTCGTCACGTCGCTCGGCGCGCTCACGCTGCCCGCGCTCTGGCTGAACTTCGCGTCTATCGGCAGGTGGCCGCCGCCGGTCTGGGTCGAGGGCAGGAACTGCGCGAGGTCCACCTGCAGCTCGCTGATCTGGTTGCTCTTGACCCAGATGTCGAAGGTGATGTTCTCGCTGTCCGGGACCGAGTTCAGGCCCGAGCGCATCTTGTCGATGTCGGCCTTGGACTTGCCGGGCACCGAGTTCAGGACCGGGCCCATGGCCTGCAGCAGGTCCTGCCCGATGGTCTTGACCTTGCCGGTGACCTGGTACTGGCCGCTGCCCTTGTCGGTGACGGTGGCGTCCTGGGTCAGGGCCTTCATCAGCTCGGACTCGACGTTGCCGAGCATCTGGCTGCCGGCGCTGGTCGAGGAGGCCGAGGTCGGCGAGGAGCCGAGGTCGCCCTGGCCGAGGGTCTGCGCCATCTGCTCCAGGCCCTTGAGGTCCTGAGCGCTCACGCCGACCCACTTGTCGGCCATCAGGGCCTGCAGCGGCGCCTGGAAGTCCGGCGGGACCTGGCCGAGCTGGGAGGTCACCGAGGAGGCGGACTTGCCGGAGAACTGCAGGAACTGCGGCACGTTCACCTTGGCGTACAGAGCCCCGGCCACGCTGCGCATGTCCATCAGGTCGGTGCCGCCGGCGGTGATGTCGAACTCGACGTTCGGGTTCTCGCCGGGCTTGAGGTCCTTCAGCGGCTTGGAGGAGCTCGCCGTGAACTTCACGACGATCCCGCCGTTGCCGAACACGCTCTTGACGATCGCCGCGGACTGCGGGTCGCCCTTGTTGTCCTTGTTCATCGCGGCGATCATCGCGTCGTCCGGCTTGATCGACAGCTGGAAGGACTCGGCGTTGCCGTTGGAGATGTTGTGCACCGCGGCCGCCAGCGCCTCAGTCGGCGTCTTGCCGCTGGTGCTCTCGGTGCCGCTGCCCGTGCTGCCCGAGGAGGAGCACGCGGTCAGCGAGAGCCCGGCGACGGCGCCGACGGCGATCGTCATCGTCAGCGCGCGAACCGGGCGCTTTGCGTGTATGGACGTCGTCGTTGGCATTGCTGGGAACCCCCCACTTTGCGGAGCCTTAACGTTTTCTCTAACGCTGTCAACTGTACTCGCAGCGCCGGACAGACCGGATGCGACTTTGGGGGGAATCTGCGAATCCACCTGCAGATGACGTGATCTTGTCGTACTACTCCCTAAGGCGTACTCCGTAGGTGGCGTGCGTTCAACGACCTCGCGGAAAAGCCGACGCGCGCCATCCACCAGGACCGGGGTACAAAGCGCCCCGCACGGCCCGTTCGCGGGCGGTCCAGCCGCTCCGGCTCCGCTGCCGGTTCTCATCGTTATTCGATCGTGACGACGCCCCGGCAACCGCCGCGGCGACGACGGCGACCACCACCGCCACTTCCTCAGCCGTGGGGTTCCCATGCAGGACTTTGATGTCGGGGGCGGTCTGCGCGCCGCCGGGCGCCTCGGCGCTCACAGCGGGATGTTCCCGTGCTTCTTCGGCGGCAGCGTCTCGCGCTTGGAGCGCAGGGCGCGCAGGGCCTTGATGACGTACGGACGGGTCTGCGACGGCTCGATCACCGAGTCGACGTAGCCGCGCTGGGCCGCGTCGTAGGGGTTCAGGAGTTCGTCCTCGTAGTCCTGGATGAGCCGGGCGCGCTCGGCGGCCGGGTCGTCGGCGGCGGACAGCTCCTTGCGGTACAGGATGTTCACCGCGCCCTGGGCTCCCATGACCGCGATCTGCGCGGTCGGCCAGGCGACGTTCAGGTCGGCGCCGAGGTGCTTGCTGCCCATGACGTCGTACGCGCCGCCGAAGGCCTTGCGGGTGATGATGGTCAGCAGCGGCACCGTGGCCTCGGCGTACGCGTAGATCAGCTTCGCGCCGCGCCGGATGATGCCGTTCCACTCCTGGTCGGTGCCGGGCAGGAAGCCGGGGACGTCGACGAAGGTGATGACCGGGACGTTGAAGGCGTCGCAGGTGCGCACGAAGCGCGCGGCCTTCTCCGAGGCGTCGATGTCCAGGCAGCCGGCCAGCTGCATCGGCTGGTTGGCCACGATGCCGACGGTGCGGCCCTCGACCCGGCCGAAGCCGACGACGATGTTCGGCGCGAACAGCGCCTGCACTTCCAGGAAGTCGGCGTCGTCCAGGACGTGCTCGATGACCCGGTGGATGTCGTAGGGCTGGTTCGCCGAGTCCGGGACCAGCGTGTCGAGCTCGAGGTCCTCGGCGCCGATCTCCAGGTCGCCGGCGACGTCGTACTCGGGGGCGTCCTCCAGGTTGTTGCTGGGGAGGAAGGACAGCAGGCCCTTGACGTAGTCGATGGCGTCCTTCTCGTCGGCGCCCATGTAGTGCGCGTTGCCGGACTTGGTGTTGTGCGTCCGGGCGCCGCCGAGGTCCTCCATCGAGACGTCCTCGCCGGTGACCGTCTTGATGACGTCGGGGCCGGTGATGAACATCTGCGAGGTCTGGTCGACCATGACCACGAAGTCGGTCAGCGCCGGGGAGTACACGTGCCCGCCGGCCGCGGCGCCCATGATCAGCGAGATCTGCGGGATGACGCCGGAGGCCAGCACGTTGCGGCGGAAGATCTCGCCGTACAGGCCGAGCGAGACGACGCCCTCCTGGATCCGCGCGCCGCCGCCCTCGTTGATCCCGACGATCGGGCAGCCGAGCTTCAGCGCGAGGTCCAGCACCTTGACGATCTTCTCGCCGTAGACCTCGCCGAGCGCCCCGCCGAAGAGCGTGACGTCCTGCGAGAACACGCACACCTGCCGGCCGTCCACGGTCCCGAAGCCGGTGACCACACCGTCGGTGTAGGGCCGGTTCCTCTCCATGCCGAAGCGCGCCGAGCGGTGCACCGCCAGCTCGTCCAGTTCCATGAAGGAGCCGTCGTCGAGCAGATACTCGATCCGCTCGCGGGCCGTCATCTTCCCCTTGGCGTGCTGCTTCTCCACCGCACGCTCGTTGCCGGCGTGGATCGCGGTGTCGAGGCGGGAGCGGAGCTCCGCGAGCTTGCCCGCCGTGGTGTGGGGTGCGTCGGTTGAGGGGGCTTCGGCGTCGGTCACGTGGTCACTGTAGTGCGAACCAGCCACGATTCCCCGGGCGGCGGACAGTGATTCTGTCCACACGGACCGGCGGGCGACGAGGGGGTCGTCGATCACTCGTTCGGGTAGCTGTCGCGCGTGTGTTCGCCACCGGCGCTCTGGACAGCCATAGCATCGGCCGCATGCTGTTGCGCTACAGGTACCGCCTGTATCCGGATGCCCCGCAGCGCGATGCGCTCGCCAGGGCATTCGGGTGCGCCCGGGTGGTGTTCAACACTCGACCTGTGGTGCTCGTGCCGAACGCATGTCGCTCCACGTTCGAGAATGGGAGTGTGCCTCCTGCGGGATCCGTCATGATCGTGATGTGAATGCGGCCCGCAACATCCTCGCCCTGGGACGCAGGGAGAGGCTAAACGCCTGTGGAGAAGGCGTAAGACCGGAATGCGTTCCGGCACCCGTCGATGAAGCAGGAACCGACCGAAGCGAAGGGACTCCGACGTGACCGGCGCCAAGGATGACGGACGTCAATCGCCTTACAGCGACCTGGACCGCCCACCCCTGCGAGAGCTGGCCGTCAACAAGGCCGTCGTCCGTCCCGGAGGGCTCTGGCGGCGCATCGAGGTGGTGCGCGAGACCGGCTCCACCAACGCGGATGTGGCCGAGGCGGCCCGGGCCGGGAAAGAGGAGGGTTACGTCCTCGTCGCCGAGGCGCAGAGTGCCGGGCGTGGGCGGCTGGGGCGGACGTGGACGGCGCCGCCGCGGTCGGGGCTGTTCCTGTCCGTGCTGCTCCGGCCGAACGACGTGCCGCCGGCGCGCTGGGGGTGGCTGCCGCTGCTCGCCGGGACCGCGGCGCGGACGGCGGTCGACGCTGTGAGCGGGGTGCCGGTCCGGCTGAAGTGGCCGAACGACCTGATCGTCGTCGAGGAGTCCGACGGCAGTACGGACAGCAGCACGGACAGTAGTAAGGAGACCGCGTACGGCGCCGCCCGCAAGCTCGGCGGCATCCTCGTCGAGCGCGTCGAGACTCCGACCGGTCCGGCCGCCGTCGTGGGTCTCGGCCTCAACGTCTCAGTGCGGCGCGATGAGCTCCCGGCCGCCCACGCGACCTCGCTCGTGCTCGAGGGCGCCAAGGCCGCCGACCGGGACACCGTCCTGCGGGCCGTGCTGCGGGAGATCGAGCGCTGGTACACCGACTGGAGCGTCGTCGGCGGGGATCCCATGGCCTCGGGGCTGGCCTCGGCTTATGCCGCTTCCTGCGCCACCTTCGGGCGGCGGGTGCGGGTGGAGCTGCCCGGCGGGGCGCCGGTCGAGGGGGAGGCTGTCGGGCTCGACGGGGACGGGCGGCTGCTGGTGCGGGACGCCGAAGGGGAGCGCGCGTACGGAGCGGGCGATGTCGTTCATCTCAGATGACAAGACCCTGTCACCAGCAAGTAACTGCCAACCGCTCCTATTGTCTGCCAGTATGCGTGGCGACAGGACACCTTCGCTTCCTCACAGGGGGGAGGCGCGGAGTTGAGGGAGTAGTGACGGCAATGGGTTATCCCAAGCACCTTCTGGCGCCCGGCGAGCAGATCGACCTCGCGCTGCGTCCGCACTGGAAGGCGCTGATCCTCCCGGTGCTGAACCTGGTCGTCGCGGTCGCCGTGTTCGGCGCCGCGGCCGGGCTCACCAGCGGCAGCACGCAGAAGGTCGCGGCGATCGGCGTCGGCGCCGTGGCGCTGATCGACATCATCGTCTTCACGGTCCGGCCGTGGGTCATCTGGCTGAACAAGAACTACATCGTCACCAACAAGCGGCTCATCATCCGCGAGGGCTTCATCCACCGCGAGGGCCGCGACATGCCCCTGGTGAAGATCAACGACGTGTCGTTCAAGCACAACGGCCTGCTGGACCGCATCCTGGGCTGTGGCACGCTGGTGGTGGAGTCGGCCGGCGAGCACGGCCAGGAGCAGCTGGACGACATCCCGCACGTGGAGTCCACCCAGCGCGAGCTGACCAACCTGATCAGCAACGTCGGTGCCAACGGGACGGCCGAGCTGGCCGAGCCCGAGGACGAGCCGCGCGGCAAGAAGAAGACGAAGCAGTAGGACTACGCTGGCGACTCGACCGCGACCAGGGCAGGAGTACGGAAGACGATGGCGCGCAAGGTGCCGGTGAACGGCGGGGCCGGGGAGTCCGGCAACGGTGTTCCCGGCACGCCCGGCGCCCGGAACCTGCCGGACCTGCCCTCGCCGCCGAACGGGTCGCCGGTGCGGAGCCGCGCCAAGCGCAAGGCCGACGGCGACGAGCTGGAGGCGCTGCTCCTCGGCGGCGTCCCCCGGCACACCGCCTACGAGGTCTGCAAGGCCGCGGGAATCCCGTACGACGAGGCCCGCCGCTACTGGCGGGCCATGGGCTTCGCCGACGTCGGCCAGGCCCGCGCCTTCACCGACGCCGACGTGGACGCCCTGCTGCGCCTGGGCGGCATGCCGCGCAGCGGGCTGTTCACCGAGGACTTCGCCGTCCAGGTCGCCCGCTCGATGGGGCAGACCACGGCGCGGCTCGCCGAATGGCAGGTCGACGTGCTCTTCGACGCCTTCGACACGGCCGGCGTCGGCTCGGAGGAGATGGCCGAGTTCGGCTACCGCATCGGCCGCCGGGTCATGCCGGAGCTGGAGGAGCTGCTGGTCTACGTCTGGCGCCGGCAGCTCGCCGCTGCCGCCGGCCGGGTCCGGCAGCAGCTCCAGGAGCACGCCGAGGGCCTGCAGGCCGTCGGGTTCGCCGACCTGGTGTCCTTCACCCGGCTCTCGCGCCAGCTGTCCGAGGAGGAGCTGGCCCGGCTGGTGTCGGTGTTCGAGGCCAACGCCGCCGACACCGTCGCCTACGGCGGCGGCCGGCTCATCAAGACCCTCGGCGACGAGATCATGTTCGCCGCCGACTCCCCGGCCCGGGCCGCGCGGATCGCGCTGGACCTGCTCGGCGCGATGCGGCGCACGGAGGCGGTGCCGGAGCTGCGCATCGGCGTGGCGTACGGGCACGTGGTGCAGCGCAACGGCGACATCTACGGGACCACGGTCAACCTCGCGGCGCGGCTGACCTCGCTGGCCGAGCCGGACCAGATCGTGGTGGACCCGGAGCTGGCGGCCGCGCTGGCCTCGGACACGACCTTCGCGCTGGAGGCGATCGGCACGCGGATGGTGCGCGGGCTTGGGGAGATCGAGCCCTCGGCGCTGACCGCCGGCTGACCCGATCGCCGCTGCTCACCCCCGGGTGACCACGTTCATGCCCACCCGTCGCCCGCCGCCGCCCCAAGATCGGAGGGCCTTCGGCCCGCTGTCCTGTTTCTGAGACACCGCTGCTAGCGTCGAGGCATGACCGATTTGCCGACAGCGTTGTCGCTCCGGGAAGTGGGGCCGCGCGACGGCCTGCAGAACGAGGACCCGGTCTCCACCGAAACCAAGATCGAACTCATCGACCGCCTGTCCGGGACCGGCGTGTCGCGCATCGAGGCGGTGTCGTTCGTGCACCCGCGCGCGATCCCGCAGATGGCCGACGCCGCCGAGGTCGCCGCACAGATGACCCGGGCCGCCGGCGTCCGCTACTCGGCACTGGTGCCGAACCTGAGGGGCGCCGAACGGGCCCTGGACGCGGGCTTCACCGAGATCGAGGTCGTCGTCTCCGCCTCGGACACGCACAACAAGAAGAACCTCAACCGCAGCACCGCCGAATCCCTGGACGACATCGCCGCGATCATCGACCTGGCCCACGGCCGGGGCGCGACGGTCCAGGTGATCGTGTCCACGGCGTGGGGCTGCCCGTACGAGGGCGAGGTCCCGACGGAGCGCGTGATGTGGGTGGTGAACACGGCCGCCGCGCACGGCGCCGACTCGCTGTCCTTCGGCGACACCACCGGCATGGCCACCCCGACCCGCGTGACCCGGCTGATCGGCGAGACCCGCTCGGCCCACGCCGACAAGCCGCTCAACCTGCACTTCCACAACACGCGCGGCACCGGCCTGGCGAACGTCCTGGCCGCGCTGCAGCTCGGCGTGACCGACTTCGACGCCTCGGTCGGCGGCCTCGGCGGCTGCCCCTACGCGCCCGGGGCCTCCGGCAACATCGCCACCGAGGAGCTGGTGCACATGGTCGAGGACATGGGCATCGACACCGGCGTCGACCTGGACGCGCTGCTGGACACCGCGGCGTACGCCGAGCGCGCCGTCGGGCGGACGCTGCCGTCGCAGGTGCTGCGGGCCGGACCGCGGACGCGGCTGGCGCAGAGCTGAACCGGGCTGGGCGGAACTGAGCTGAACCGGGCCGGCCTGGGCTGAACCTAGCTGGGCAGAGCTGAACCAGGCCGGGTTGCCCGGCCTCCCAACCCCTCCCAGCCCCGCCCAGGCAGCTACTCCCAAGCCGCCGGCGGCCCCGCCTCCCCGGCCTGCGCCAAAGCCCGCTCCCAGGCCTCCTCGCCGCGGGTGCGGCGCAGCTGGTCGCGCACGTACTCGGACACCGACACCCCGAGTTCGGCGGCCCGGGCGCGGGCGGCGGTGAGGCCGTCTTCGGCCGTGGGCATGGGGTGCTGGAGTCCGTTCACGTCGGGCCACGGTACCGACACCGGGCGCGGATCTCGCGGACCGTCGCCCGGACGGGTGAAGTGGCACAGCCGGGGGAGATCACCTAGCGTGGTCCCGTGATTTCGTACGGCGGGCCCCGCGGCGATGGCTGATCGCGCCTCGGTCCGGCTGCGCGCGCTCACCGACCTGGCCCGCGCTTTGGCGCGCGTCCACGGGTTCAGCGAGGTCATCACGGTCGCCGCCGAGGAGTCGCGCGAGGCCCTGGGCGCCCAGGTCGTCTCGCTGTCGGAGTACGTGCGCGCCACCGGCCAGCTGCGCGTCCTCATCAACCACGGCGACCTGCAGCCCTTCGAGGAGCGCTTCCCCGAGGAGGAGTGGTACGCGCCGTCGGACTTCCCGCGCACGGTCAGCGAGGAGTACCCGCGGCCGTGGACGCTGCGCAGCGACGACGCGGACGCCGACCCGCGCCGCACCGCCTCGCTGCGATTACGCCGCCGCCACTCCGCCCTCATCGCCCCGATCTTCTTCGCCGGACAGGTCTGGGGCGAGCTCTACGCCGCCCGCACCGCCGACCAGGAGCCCTACACCGACGCCGACCTGGACTTCGCCGCCACCCTCGCGGCCCTGGTCAGCGCCGGGCTGGCGCAGGCCGACCGGCAGGAGTACCTGGAGCGGCTGGCCTACACCGACGAGCTGACCGGCCTGGCCAACCGGCGCGCCATCGAGGTCGGCCTGGACGAGGCGATGGAGCTGCACCGGCTCACGAGCCTGCCGGTGGCCCTGATCATCTGCGACGTGAACGGCCTCAAGCAGGTCAACGACACCTCCGGCCACGCCTGGGGCGACGCGGTCCTGGAGCAGCTCGCCGGGCAGCTGTCGGCGGTGGCGGGCACCGTCAACGGCGCGCTGGCCGCCCGCATAGGCGGCGACGAGTTCTGTGTCCTGGTCGTCGGCCAGCCGTGGGCGACGGTCACCCGGCTCGCCGAGGAGCTCTCCGCGCGGGCCGCGAAGCTGGAGGACATCGGCGGCGTCTCGGTCGGATACGCCGCCACCGACGGCCCCGCCGGGTCGGTGGCCGGCCGCGACACCCTCTTCCGCCTCGCGGACGCGGCCCAGTACGAGGCCAAGCGCGAAGGCATCCAGCAGCCCGTCGCGGCCACCGACCGCCATCTCCCGGGAGCCGAGGAGGCGGCGGCCGACGGAACCGCGGCCTCCCGCGACCGCCGCCGAATACGCCGCCGGCGGTGAGGCCGGAAAAGCTTGACGTATCAGTCCTCGATGTCAAGCTGAAAGCCATGGCCGCCGATATCGACCTGTCCGACAACGCGTTCTGGACACTGCCCTACGACCGGCGCATGGCCGCCTTCGCCGAGCTCCGCGCACGTCCCGTGGCCCCGCTGTTCGCCGAGCCCCGCTTCCCCCTCATCAAGCCCGGGCGCGGGTACTACGCGCTCACCCGCCACGCCGACGTCGTGGAGGCCAGCCGCCACCCCGAGATCTTCAGCAGCGAGCCGACCAGCAACAGCATCCCGGACCTGCCGCGCTATCTGGCCACCTACTTCGGCTCGATGATCAACATGGACGACCCGCGGCACGCCCGGCTGCGCCGCATCGTCTCCCGGGCCTTCACCCCCAAGCTGGTCACCGGCCTGAAAGCGGACATCGGGAAGACCTGCGCGGACATCGTCGACGGCCTGCTCGCCCGCCGCACCGGCGACTTCGTCGCCGAGGCCGCCGCACGCCTGCCGATCCAGGTCATCTGCACCATGATGGGCATCCCCGCCGACCGGCACGCCATGGTCCACGCGCACACCAACCGCATCCTGGCCGGCAGCGACCCCGAATACACCGGCGTCCCGGACGACGCGGGCCCGCTGCGCGCCAAGATCGTCGGCCCGCTCGCGCTGTACCGCCTGGTCCGCTCCGGGCGCCAGCTGCACCGCCTGGCCTCGGGCCTGGGCAAGGAGCGCCGCCGCCACCCCACCGGCGACCTGACCTCCAAGCTGGTCAACGCCGACGTCGACGGCGAGGCGCTCACCGACCAGGAGTTCGGCTCCTTCTTCATCCTTCTGGTGGTGGCCGGGAACGAGACCACGCGCACCGCGCTGTCCCACGGGCTGAAGCTCCTCACCGACCATCCCGATCAGATGGAGCTGCTGCAAAGCGACTTCGACAAGCACATCGTCGGCGCTCTCGACGAGATCCTCCGCTACGCGACCCCGGTCACCCAGTTCCGCCGCACCCTGACCCGCGACCACGACCTGAACGGCACGCCGCTGAAGAAGGGCGACAAGGTCCTGCTCTTCTACAACGCCGCCAACCGCGACCCGGAGGTCTTCACCGATCCCGACCGCTTCGACATCACCCGCTCCCCCAACCCGCACCTGAGCTTCGGCGGGCCGGGCCCGCACTTCTGTCTCGGCGCACACCTGGCCCGGACGGAGATGACCGTGCTGCTGCGGGAGCTGTTCACCCGTGCTCCGGGCATCCGCGCCGTCGGCGAGCCGGACCGGCTGGAATCAAGCTTCATCAACGGCATCAAGCGCATGCGCTACGAGATCGAATAGAGAGGTGCCTGTCGGCCTGCGCGGCTAGGTTGTGGTGATGAGCACTCTCGAAAACCGCCCGAACAAGGCCGTGCTGGTCATCGACGTGCAGAACGGCGTCGTCAGCGGTGCCCACGAGCGCGACGCCGTCGTGGCCAACATCAACACCGCCGTCGGCAAGGCCCGCGCCGCCGGGGTTCCGGTCGTCTGGATCCAGGATGTCGCAGGGGAGCGGGCCGACGGCTCGGAGGCCGGCAAGATCGTGCCGGAGCTGGACCCGCGCGAGGACGAGCCGCTCGTGCAGAAGCTGTGGGGCGACTCGTTCGAGGAGACGGACCTGGAGGCGGTGCTGGCCGGCCTGAAGGTCGGCAGCCTGGTCGTGACCGGCGCGCAGACCGACGCCTGCATCCGCTCGACGCTGCACGGCGCCATCGTCCGCGGCTACGACACCGTCCTGGTCAGCGACGCGCACACCACCGAGGACCTCAGCGCGTACGGCGCCCCGGGCCCGGGCGCGGTCATCGCGCACACGAACCTTTACTGGCAGGACCACGAGGCGCCGGGCCGCACCGCCGGGACGGTGACCGCCGCGGAGCTCAGCTTCGACCAGGGCTGAGGTTCCGCGCACCGCCGGCGGTGTTTTGCGGCGGCCGACGACGCCCCGAACCAGAACCAGGAACAGAACCAGAACCAGAACCAGAACCAGAACCAGAACCTACGAAAGGTGCGTGGCGCGCCGCCGCCGCTGGCGCCGCGCCAGGTCCCGGCGCCGCGAGTGGTACGCGAACATCAGCGCCACCGCCGCGGCGACCAGGCCGCCGAAGGCGAAGACCAGGTTCGAGTAGGACAGCGGCGCGGGAGGCGGCGGCGGGACGATGGTGCCCGCGCCGCGGTGGATCGGCGCCTGCGCACCCCCGGCCGCCTCCTGGTACTCCCAGGACAGCGAGGAGTACCCCAGCACGACCTTCTCGAACTTCGCCTTGGGGGCGGCCGGCGTCGGGGTGGGAGTCGAGACCGGCGCCTTCGCCTTGCCGGTGGTCTTGGCGCTCGGCGGCGCCTGCGCCGGCGTGCTCGCCGCCGGGGCCGAGGGTTCCGCGGTCTGGAACGGCGAGCCGTCCGGGTTCGCGTCCTGGACGCTGATGACCGTCGCGTCCTTCAGCGCGTACGACAGGTAGCCGTAGCCGCTGTTCGGCCCGCCGAACGACTCCACGTGCAGGCACCCGAAGGGCTCCCCCGCCGCCGCGGCCAGCCGCAGCTTCGGCGAGACGTTCGGGTCGATGTTCTCCATCAGCTCGATGTACTGGTACGGGTGCCGGCCGTCGCCGAGCTGCGGCGGGACCATCGCCGCCGGCCCCACCGACAGGATCGGCAGCGCGCCGTTGGCCGGTTCGGTGATGACCTTGGAGCCGGTGTTCGCCGGATGCGCCCCGACCGAATACGCCGGCACCTGCAGGAAGCCCTTGTCCGGTGCCGCCGCGTGCGGTCCGGCGGTGTCGCACGGCCCGGTCGAGGTCGGTATCACCTGGCTGGCGAACGGCGGCGCCGTCCAGCCCGGATAGGGCGTCGTCGAGTTCTGCCACGACGGCGGCGCGGAGGTGGCGGCGGTCGTCGTGGTCGTGGCGCCGGACGACGGGGTGGTCGGCGGCCCGCCGGTGACCGTGAAGGTCGCGGTGGCCGAGGCGTTCTGCGCGGCGCCGGTGACCGTCGCGTGGACCTTGTGCGCACCGGGGTTGACCCCGCCCGGAACCGCCATCTGGACCGCCGCGTTGCACGTCTGGTCCAGCTGCCCCGAGCCCAGCGGAGTGGCGTCGAAGATGAAGGTGACCTGACCGCCGAGGCACGCGCTCGGACCGCCGGGCACGTTCAGGTGGAAGCTCGCCGTGAAGGGCGTGTTGGGCGCGCCGTTGTTCGGGCCCAGCGTCAGGCTGGCCGATCCGCGGGCCTGCGCCGGGGTCGCGGCCAGGACCCCCACGGCCACCGCGACCAGGCAGGTCCCGGCGACACCCGCGACCACAGACCGCGCTCTGCGTTGTATCCGCACCCCACCCACGCCTCTCGGGAATCACAACCCGAGGTCGTCGAGCTCCTTGAGGAGGTCCGACCGCGGGCTGCCCGGGAGACTACCGCCCTTGGCCGATTTCCGGCCACCGTCCTGCTTGGGCGCGGACAGGATCTTGGTGTCCGACAGGCCGCCGTCGCCGAGCCGGTCTGCGCCACCCCCGCCGGACGCCAGGGCCGCGGCACCGCGCTCGCGCAGCAGCCAGCCGGCCAGCACGCCGCCGATCGCCCCGCCGAGATGGCCGAGCCAGGACACGTGCGGCACGCCGGGCAGCGCGGCGGTGAGCAGGTAGGCGTAGGACAGCGCCATGACGCAGCCGATCAGCACGTCCACCATGTGCCGGTCGAACAGGCCCTTCACGATCACGTAGGAGAAGTACCCGTAGACCAGGCCCGAGGCGCCGACGGTGTTCGAGTTGCCCTGCGCGAACCAGACCATCAGACCACTGCTGAAGGTGATGATCAGGGTCACCATCAGGAACTTGCGGACGCCCCGGTAGGCCGCCAGGAAGCCGAAGACGAACAGCGGGCCGCTGTTGCTCTCGATGTGCTGCCAGCTGTAGTGCAGGAACGGGGAGGAGATGATGTCCCCGAGGTGGCCGACGTTGCGGGGGACGATGCCGAAGTGGTTGGACAGCTGGTAGTTGCTCGCCCAGTTCACCACCTGAAGCGCCCAGATGACGGCGATGAAGCCGACCATGACGTACAGCGCCTTGCGCGCCTCGTACAGGACTTCCTCGGCGCTGCGGCCGTCCCAGGAGCCTGGCCCGTCCATCCGGTCCCCCAAGTGTGTTCGCGTTGTATCGCGTTACTCCGGAAAAGCGTAGCGGTCGCCGTCCGAGGACGCATCCACCTTGAGAGGGAGAAAAGAGACGTCGAAAGGCGCATAAGGCTACCGCGAGGGTTGGGGCCGGAGCCGCGAAGTGGCGCGAACCACGTCCGCATCGTGAGGCCCCTTCACGCTTACGGCCCTAAACTGCGAAACGACCGTCCACTGGGAAGGATTTCCGACGTGCGCAAGGTTCTGATCGCCAACCGCGGCGAGATCGCAGTCCGGGTCGCCCGGGCGTGCCGGGACGCCGGCCTCGGCTCGGTCGCGGTCTACGCCGACCCGGACCGGGACGCGCTGCACGTGCGGGTCGCCGACGAGGCGTACGCGCTCGGCGGGTCGACGCCCGGCGACTCGTACCTGGTCATCGACAAGCTGCTGAAGGCCGCCGCCGACTCCGGCGCGGACGCGGTGCACCCCGGCTACGGGTTCCTGTCGGAGAACGCCGAGTTCGCCCAGGCGGTGATGGACGCCGGGCTGACCTGGATCGGCCCGCCGCCGGCGGCGATCAGCTCGCTGGGCGACAAGGTCTCGGCGCGGCACATCGCGCAGCGCGCCGGCGCCCCGCTGGTGGCCGGCACGCCGGACCCGGTGAACGGCTCCGAGGAGGTCGTCGCGTTCGCCCGCGAGCACGGCCTGCCGGTGGCGATCAAGGCCGCGTTCGGCGGCGGCGGCCGCGGCCTGAAGGTCGCGCGGACGCTGGAGGAGATCCCGGAGCTGTACGAGTCGGCGGTGCGCGAGGCGGTCGCCGCCTTCGGCCGCGGCGAGTGCTTCGTGGAGCGGTACCTGGACCGGCCGCGCCACGTCGAGACCCAGTGCCTGGCGGACAAGCACGGCAACGTCGTCGTGGTGTCCACGCGCGACTGCTCGCTGCAGCGCCGGCACCAGAAGCTGGTGGAGGAGGCTCCGGCCCCCTACCTCAGCGAGGAGCAGATCGCCGAGCTGTACCGGGCTTCGAAGGCGATCCTGAAGGAGGCCGGCTACTACGGCGCCGGGACTTGCGAGTTCCTGGTCGGCCAGGACGGCACCATCTCCTTCCTGGAGGTGAACACCCGGCTCCAGGTGGAGCACCCGGTCAGCGAAGAGGTCACCGGCCTGGACCTGGTCCGCGAGATGTTCCGCATCGCCGACGGCGAGGAGCTCGGGTACGGCGACCCGGAGGTCCGGGGCCACTCCTTCGAATTCCGGATCAACGGTGAGGACCCGGGCCGCAACTTCCTGCCCGCCCCCGGCGTGGTCACCACTTGGCGTCCGCCGTCGGGTCCGGGCGTGCGCCTGGACTCCGGGATCGAGCAGGGCGCCGAGATCGGCCAGAACTTCGACTCGCTGCTGGCCAAACTCATCGTCTCCGGCCGCGACCGCGAGCAGGCCGTGGAGCGCGCCCGCCGCGCCCTGGCCGAGTTCGAGATCGACGGTATGCCCACGGCGCTGACGTTCCACGTCGCGGTGATGGACGACCCGGCGTTCACGCCGCAAGAGGGCCCGTTCCACGTCCACACCCGGTGGATCGAGACGGAGTTCGACAACCAGATCCCGCCGTACGCCGGGACCCCCGGCGAGACCGCCGAGGCCGGCGAGCGCACGAAGGTCGTCGTCGAGGTCGGCGGCAAGCGCCTGGAGGTCACGCTGCCGGCCGAGCTCGGCGTGTCGGCGACCGGTGCCGGCGGCCGGGGCGCGGGCAAGGCCGCGCCGAAGCGGTCCGGCAAGTCCTCGGGCGGCGCGGCCGTCTCCGGCGACTCGCTGACCGCGCCGATGCAGGGCACCATCGTCAAGGTCGGCGTCGAGGAGGGGCAGGAAGTCGCCGCCGGGGACCTCATCGTCGTGCTGGAGGCGATGAAGATGGAGCAGCCCATCAACGCGCACAAGGCCGGGACGGTGACGTCGATCGCGGCCGAGGTCGGGACGACGGTCACGGCCGGCACCGTGCTGTGCGAAATCAAGGACTGAATCCCGGCTCGGCCGGTCGGCCCGTCGCATGCGGTCTCATGCGGCGGGCCTTGTCGTGGGAGTTCCGTTAGCCTCGAAACATGGGCCAAGAACTTGCGACTCGGGGAAAGAGGTCCGTCGCGGTCCTCTTTGCGAGCTTCGCCTTCCTTCTGTCCGCCGTCCTGCTCGGAGGCACGGTCGCGCGCGCCGACGGCTCGACCGTCGATTCGGTCGCGGCGGCGCTCCAGCAGAAGCCGGTGTACGTGGATCCGGCCGCGCCGGTGCAGCTGACGCCGGCACAGATCGACGCGGTGGTGGCGCAGATCCACGGGATGCACTCGGGCACCAAGGTGTTCATCGCGATCCTGCCGGACAACTCGACGTTCCATCAGGCCACGCTGCTCCAGCAGTTCCGCACCAAGGTCGGGCAGCCGGGCGTCTACGCGGCGAGCCTCGACCGCAACTTCCAGGCGCTGGACTTCTCCGGCACGCTGCGGACCGGCCAGGCCAACGCTCTGGCCCACGCTGCGGCGGCGGGTAGCGGCGGCGATCTGAACACCGTGCTGACGTCGTTCGTGTCCTCCGTCGACTCCGCGGTCGCGGCTGACGGCCGGCCCAACCCGAACGGGAACTCCTCGTCGTCCTCGAACTCGAAGTCCGGTTCCGGTGCGCTGGTGCTCATCGCGGTGCTGGCGGTCGCCGGCGGCGGCGCCTGGCTGGCGGTGTCCGCGCGGAAGAAGCAGCGGACGAAGCGCCGTCAGGCCGCGGAGCTGGCCGGGCTGAAGCAGGCCGTGGACGAGGACATCACCGCCTACGGCGAGGTGCTGGACGCGTTGGACTTCTCCCCCGGCGACCCGGCCGCGACCGATGAGATGCGCGCCGACTACAGCAGGGCGCTGGATCAGTACGAGGCGGCCAAGGCGGCGGCCGCGGCAGCGCAGCGCCCGGGGGACATGGAGAAGGTCACCGAGGCGCTGGAGGAGGGGCGGTTCTCACTGGCGACGCTGGAGGCGCGGCGGAACGGGACGGTGCTGCCGGAGCGGCGGCCGCCGTGCTTCTTCGACCCGCGGCACGGGCCTTCGGTGGGTGAGGTGACGTGGGCCCCGCCGGGCGGCGCGCCGCGCCCGGTACCGGCCTGCGCCGCGGACATGACCCGGGTGAGCGACGGGCAGTTCCCGCAAGTGCGGGAGGTGGAGACGGCGTATGGGCCGCGGCCGTACTACAACGCGGGGCCGGCGTACGCGCCGTGGGCCGGCGGGTACTTCGGCGGGTCGATCCTGCCGGCGCTGATGCTCGGGACCGTGATGGGCTCGATGTTCGACGGCGGGGGCACGTACGTCGAGAACAACTACTACGACAACGGCGGAGGCTGGGGCGACGGCGGCTTCGGCGGCGGCGGGGACGGCGGCTCCGGCTCGGGCGGAGACAGCGGCGGCGGCTGGGGTGACTTCGGAGGCTCGAACGACTGGGGTGGCGGCGGCGATATGGGTGGCGGAGGCGATTCCGGCGGCGGGGATTGGGGCGGCGGCTCCGATTGGTAATCGCGAACCCTGAATCGCACCCTTAATCGAACGGGATATCGAAGAGAATTCGAACATTGTGGCGTAGGCGGCCCCATCACGCGGCCGTCTACGCCATTACTCGTGTTTTCGCTGTATGCACGGGCATCCACAGGTTGGTACCGTCCCGTACAAGCGTAGGGAAGGGATGGTCCCCACGCCTCCGATTCATTGGCGACCTGTCGCAAGGGGACTATCCAAGTGGGGAACATCCGAATACGCACAGCCTTTCGCATGGCCGCGGGAATCGCAGCCTTGGCCCTGCCGTCGGCGGTCGCGGGAAACGCGTTCGCGAGCGCGCCGGGCGACAACGGCGACGTGAAGATCCACCAAGTCGGCGTGGCGGCACCCGAGCAGGACAACGACCCTCACGTGTGCCACTTCTACCTGGACGCCTTCAACTTCGACGGCTTGCAGAAGGTCTCCTGGACCATCGCGCCCCAGGCCCCCGGCGGCGCCGGCTCGCTCAGCGGCAGCATCACCCTGGACAGCGGCGGCGACGGGCACACCGGCGCGCTGTCGCTGCCCGACGGTCACTACAAGCTCGACTGGACGTTCGTCGGCGAGCACGGCAGCGCGAAGCACAAGGTGTTCTGGGTCGCCTGCGGGAGGACGGACGGCGGCACAGGGGGCACGACGGGCGGCACGACCGGCGGGAGCAGCAGCACCGGCGGGAGCAGCGGCACGACGGGCGGCGGCACAGGCGGCGCGACCTCCGCCCCGGGCACACCGACTCCGACGAGCGCGCACTCCAGCCCGCCGGCCCCGGCGGCCGGCTCGCCGACGACTCCGACCGGCAGCCTGGCCCACACCGGCGCCGACGGCAGCGCCCTGATCTACGCGACGCTCGGCGCGGCGGCACTGGCAGGCGGCGGGTTCGGGCTGCGGCGCTACGCGAGTGCGCGCGGCAAGGCCTGACCTATGGCGAGCGGCGAGCGGTGGTCGGCGGGCGGCTCGGTAGCCAGCCGCCGCCGCTCCGGTTCCGCCAAGTGAGGGCTGCTCTCTCGGCCGGCGCGCCGGTCCCGGCCATCTCGGTCGGCGCGCCGATGCTGGCTTTCTCGGTCGGCGCGCCGATGCTGGCTTTCTCAGCCGGCGCGCCAGCGCCAGCTATACCGGTCGGCGCGCCGATGTGGCCTTCTCAGCCGGCGCGCCAATCCGGCAGCCCCGGCGATACCTTCGCCGGCACGGCCCGCTCCAGCCGCCCGGCACCGCTCTGCGTCATCGCCGAGCCGTCGACCATCATCACGTCCACCGCGCGGCACCATCCCGGCGGCCGTATCAGGGCTCAGACAAGCCCGCGCGCGGTCAGTCCTCGTCCTTCACATCGGCGTGCAACCGCCGAGCGGCTTCGGCGATGGAGCCGGACAGCGACGGATAAACCGTGAACACCGAAGCCACCTGATCCACCGTCAAGTGCAGGTCCACCGCCATGGTGATCGGGTGGATCAGCTCGCTGGCGCGCGGGGCCACGACCACGCCGCCGACGATCGTGTCCGATCCCCTGCGGGAGAACAGCTTCACGAAGCCGTCCTTGAAGCCCAGCATCTTCGCGCGGGGGTTGGAGTCCAGCGGCAGCTTGTACTCGTTGAAGCCGGGCGAGTCGTGGTGCGCGTTGACGTTCGTCTGCCCGACCGTGGCCACCTCGGGGCTGGTGAAGATGTTGGACGAGACCCGCTTGAGGTTGATCGGCCACACCGCCTCGCCGAGCGCGTGGTACATCGCGATCCGCCCCTGCATCGCGGCCACCGACGCCAGCAGCAGCACGCCGGTGACGTCGCCCGCCGCGTAGATCCCGGGAGCCGAGGTCCGCGACACCCGGTCGACCTCGATGTGGCCGCTCTTCGTCAGCTCGACGCCGGCCTCCTCCAGGCCCAGGCCCTCGGTGTTGGGCAGCGAGCCGACCGCCATCAGCACGTGCGAGCCCTCGACCTTGCGGCCGTCCTCCAGCGTCACGATCACGCGGTCGCCGTCCCGGACCGCCGAGGCCGCGCGCGAGCGCGACAGCACGCGCATCCCGCGCCGCCGGAAGACGCTCTCCAGCACCTCGGCCGCGTCGGCGTCCTCGCCGGGCAGCACCCGGTCGCGGGAGGACACCAGCGTCACGGTCGAGCCCAGCGCCTGGTACGCGCCGGCGAACTCGGCGCCGGTGACGCCCGAGCCGACCACGATCAGCTCCGGCGGGAGCTCCTTGAGGTTGTAGACCTGCTTCCAGGTCAGGATCCGCTCGCCGTCGGGCATCGCCTCGGGCACCTCGCGCGGCCGCACGCCGGTCGCCAGCAGGATCACGTCGGCGTGGTAGATCGCGACGGTGCCGTCGGCGAGATCCACCTCGACCTGGCGGTCCGCGGTCAGCCGGCCGCGGCCCTTGACGATCTGCACGCCGGCCTTGCTCAGCGACTCGGCGATGTCCACGGACTGCGCCGAGGCCAGGTTCTTCACCCGGCGGTTGACCTTCTCGAGGTTCACGCCGGTCACACAGCTGCCGCCGAGGGACGCCCCTCCACTGTGTTGTTGGTAGGCGGAGCCTACGTGTATCCCGAGTTCTTCGGCCGATTCGAAGGACGACATCACGTCGGCCGTCGCGATCAGCGTCTTCGACGGGACGCAGTCGGTGAGCACCGACGCCCCGCCGACACCCTCGCGCTCGACGAGCACGACCTCCGCGCCGAGTCGGGAGGCCACCAGTGCCGCCTCGTAGCCGCCAGGTCCGCCGCCGATGATCACGATCCGAGTCACGTGCTCCATTGTCTCCCAAGAAAATGGGTTGGAAGTACCGGATAGCCTGGGTCGGCTAGCGACTAGTCGGAAACCAGGTAGATAACCGTGAGCAACCCCGCCCAGGACTTCGCGGCGGAAGCGCCCTCGATCAGCCGGGCAGCGGAGCCGGCGTCTCTGAAGGAGACCCTCCGCGAGTCCCTCACCGTTCTGCGGATCAGCCAGTTCCGCCTGGTGCTGCTGGAGCGTCTGCTGTCCACGTCGGCGACCGGCATCTCGTCGGTGGCGCTGTCCTTCGCCGTGCTCGAGGTCACCAGGTCGGCCGCGCACCCGGACGGGAACGCCGCCGCGGTCTCCTTCGTGCTGGCCGCGCAGCTGGCTCCGATGCTGGTGTTCACCCTGGTCGGCGGGGTGCTGGCGGACCGGTTCCGGCCGCAGCGGGTGATGATGGCCGCCAACCTCTCGGCCGCCGCCGGCGAGGGCCTGGCCGCGCTGATGATGTTCACCCACGCCGCGAACACCTGGAACCTGCTGGTCGCCGCGCTGCTCATGGGGACCGGCGGCGCGCTGTTCTACCCCTCGTCCCAGTCGCTGACACCGCGCCTGGTGCCGGAGGAGGCGATGCAGGCCGCCTCGTCGCTGTCCCGGCTGGCGCAGTCCTCGATGCTGATGATCGGCTCGGCGGCCGGCGGCGTGCTGGTCTCGGTCCTCGGTCCCGGCTGGGCCATGGGCCTGGACGGCGTCCTGCTGCTGCTCGGGACCACGCCGCTGCTCCGGATCACGGTCACGGCGCTGGAGCGGACGGCGGAGAAGGCGCCGGGCATGCTGCACGAGCTGCACGAGGGCTGGGCCGAGGTGCGCTCCCGCACCTGGCTGTGGGCGGTCATCGCCTGCTACGCGGCGGTCCTGGCCGGCTGGTTCGGCGGGTTCTTCGTGCTCGGACCGGAGGTGGCCAAGGCCCGGCTCGGCGGCGCCGCGGCGTGGGCGACCATCGTCAGCTGCGACGGGCTGGGCATCCTGCTCGGCGGCATCGCCGGGCTGGTGTACCAGGTGAAGCGGCCGATGTTCGTCGGCACCATCCTCACCTTCGCCTTCGCGCTGCCGCCGATCGTGATGGGCCTGGGCGGGCCGCTGTGGGCGATCTCGGCGGTCTCGGTGCTGGCCGGGTTCTCCGGCGAGTACTTCATGATCCTGTGGACCGTGGCGCTGACCCGGCACATCCCGCAGGACAAGCTGGCGCGGGTCTACTCCTATGACGCGCTGGGCTCGCTGAGCGCCTCGCCGCTCGGCGACCTGGTCGCGGGTCCGGCGGCGAACGCGGTCGGGACCAAGGCGGTGCAGCTCGGCGCGGGCGCGGTGATCATCGGGGCGACGGGGCTGACGTTCATGTCCTCGCAGGTGCGGCATCTGCGGGCGGACGCGCCGGTGATCTCGGCGCTGCCGGGGCCGTTGGTCGGCGAGGAGCCGGCGCCGGGGTTCGCAGCGGTCTGATCACCGCGGCCCGCACGGCCCCGGCGCACACGCTCCCCGCCGCCGTGCAAGGACCGCGCGCTGTACGCTCACCAGGTGACGAACAGCGCAAACGCTTCCCAGGACCCCTACCAGCTGGCCGAGACGGCCGCCGCCCGCCTCACCGAGCTGGCCGGGCGGCACGACGTCGCCGTGGTCATGGGCTCCGGCTGGGCCGAGGCCGCCGACGGGCTCGGCGCCCCGGACTGGGAGTCCCCGGTCGACGCCCTGCCCGGCTTCGCCGCGTCCGGGGTCGTCGGGCACGCCGGCAAGGTGCGCTCGGTGACCGTCGGCGGCAACAAGGTGCTGGTCTTCCTCGGTCGCACGCACCTGTACGAGGGCCGCGGCGTGGCCTCGGTCGCGCACGGCGTCCGCACCGCGGTGGCCAACGGCGTGAAGACCGTCGTGCTCACCAACGGCTGCGGCGGCCTGCGCTCGGACATGCACGCCGGCCAGCCGGTGCTGATCAGCGACCACCTGAACCTGCAGAGCGAGTCGCCGATCGTCGGCGCCCGCTTCGTGGACCTCACCGACCTGTACTCCGAGCGGCTGCGCACCCTGGCCCGCACGGTCGACCCGAGCCTGGCCGAGGGCGTCTACCTGGCGCTGCGCGGCCCGCACTTCGAGACCCCGGCCGAGATCCGCATGTTCCGCACCTGGGGCGCCGACCTGGTCGGCATGTCCACGGCGCTGGAGGCGATCGCCGCCCGCGAGGCCGGAGCCGAAGTCATGGGTATCTCCCTGGTGACGAACCTCGCCGCCGGCATGACCGGCGAGCCGCTGTCGCACACCGAGGTCATGGAGACCGGCGCGGCGTCGGCGGCTTCCCTGGGGACGTTGCTGCAGGGCATCGTCGAGAAGATCTGACCGGCCCGGAAGGGGACGCGATGACGCAGAGGACTGACCACAGCACCGCCACCGGCTCCAGCACCGGCTCCAGCACGGGCACCGGCACCGGCACCGGCACCGCCATCAGCGAGGCGCTGTTCGCGGCGGCCCGCGCCTGGCTGGCCGAGGATCCGGACCCGGCGACCCGCACGGAGCTGACCGACCTGCTGGAGGCGGCCGAGTCCGGCGACTCGGTGGCGTACGGCTACCTGGAGGACCGCTTCGACGGGCGCCTGCAGTTCGGCACCGCCGGCCTGCGCGGCGAACTCGGCGCGGGCCCGAACCGGATGAACCGCGTGACGGTGCTGCGCGCCGCCGCGGGCCTGGCCGCGTTCGTCACCGAGCAGCACGGCACGGGGCAGGTCGTGGCGATCGGCTACGACGCCCGCCACAACTCGCGCCGCTTCGCCGAGGACACCGCCGAGGTCATGCTCGGTGCCGGGCACCGGCCGTACCTGATGCCGCGCGAGCTGCCGACGCCGATGCTGGCGTACAGCGTGCTCGCGCTCGGCGCGAAGGCCGGCGTCATGGTCACCGCGAGCCACAATCCGGCGCGGGACAACGGCTACAAGGTCTACCTCGGCGACGGCTCGCAGATCACGACGCCGAACGACACCCTCATCGCCGCGAAGATCGACGCGGTCGGGGCGCTGGCCGACGTGCCGCGCGGGGCGGTCGAGGACGCCGAAGCCGTGCCGGAGGACCTGATCGAGGCCTACGCGGCGCGGGCGAAGGAGCTGGTGGCCGAGTCCGCCGACCGGGACCTGCGCTACGTGTACACCGCGATGCACGGCGTCGGCTATGAGCTCTTCCACAAGGTCCTGACCAGCGCCGGATTCGCCGAGCCGATCAGTGTGCCCGAACAGCAGAAGCCCGACCCGGACTTCCCGACGGTCGCGTTCCCGAACCCGGAGGAGCCCGGCGCGCTCGACCTGGCGTTCGCCCTGGCCGCGGAGCACGACGCGGACCTGATCATCGCCAACGACCCGGACGCGGACCGGATGGCGTTGGCCGTGCCGGACAAGACCGCGCCCGGCGGCTGGCGGCGGCTGTCGGGGGACGACGTCGGGCTGATGCTCGGCCACTACCTGGCGACCTCGGGACGCCGCGGGACCTTCGCGACCTCGATCGTGTCCTCGGAGGGGCTGGCCGCCATCGCCACGGACGCGAAGGTCGGCTACGCGCGCACGCTGACCGGCTTCAAGTGGCTGTCGAAGGTGCCGGACCTGGCCTTCGGCTACGAGGAGGCGATCGGCTACTGCGTCGACCCCTCACACGTGAAGGACAAGGACGGCGTCACGGCCGCCCTGACCGCCGCGGAGTTCGCCGCCGCGCTGAAGGCCGAGGGCCGCACCCTGCTCGACGCGCTCGCCGACGTCGACCGCGTCACCGGCAACCTGGTCACCACGCAGCTGTCGATCCGCAGCGACGACCCCGAGCAGATCCAGACCATGATGCGCACCCTGCGCCGCGACCCGCCGGCCACGCTCGGCGGAGTCGCGGTGACCGAGGTCGGCGACCTGTCCGCCAACGGCACGACGCTCCCCCCGGAGCAGGGGCTGCGGCTGGCGCTCGACGGCGGCTGGATCGCGGTGCGGCCGTCCGGCACCGAGCCGAAGCTGAAGTGCTACATCGAACTCGGCGACCGCTCGGCCGCCGACCGGTCGCCGGTCGTGGAGCGGATCGCGGCGGTGCGCACCGGCTTGGACGAGTGGTTCGGGCAGTTCGCTTAGTGGTTGGGGCGGGCCGGCTCGTTCGGGTTGACTCGTTCCGGCCGGTAGCGGTTGGCTTGGGGTTTGACAGGCGATTTTGGCGGCTTCGCGCTGGTTTAAGAAGGATCCGCTGGGTGGCGCAGTTCGGTGGAGCGGGTCTGGGGCGCGCTGGCAGCCGGCGGTCGGGTGCTAGCACGACCGCGCGCAGGTTCGAGTCGCTGCGCACGCGTCTGTGATGGCGGCCGGCGGCCGCGTATTTGGGCGCCTGAAAGTCAAAACCATGGTGAAAAGCCGGCGCCTCCGGCGGGCGCTCTGCAACGGGGGGATGGGCCGGGTCGCGTTGTCTGCCGGCGGTTGCTGCTTGTGGTCGCCTTTGTCCTGGATCCCTCGTCGCTGTCGTCGCCCGGAGGGAACCAGCCCGTCCTGGCGGTGTCAAGCCGGATCACACGCTGCTGTGGTCCGGCTCCGTCCGGCCTGACACCGCCAGGCCGGGCTGGTTGGCAGAGCCCGCCGACAGCGACGAGGGATCCAGGACCACACCCCTGTGGTGTGGACGGGTCCACTTGGTGCGCACAGGCGGCGGTGACCTGGCGTGCACCAGAGCGCGGGAACACTTCCCACAGGTGGGGTTGTCCCGGGTTCCTCGTCGCTGTCGGCGGTGCTTGCACAATCATTGCGGACTGGCGGTGTCCAGCCGGGCGTTTCGGCACCACAGCAGCGTGTGATTCGGCTGGACACCGCCAGTCCGCAATGATTCCCTCCGGGCGACGACAGCGACGAGGGACCCGGGACAAAGGCGACCACAACACAGACCGCCACCAAACCGCCCGACCCCGCCCGACCCCCCGTTGCAGAGCGCCCGCCGGAGGCGCCGGCCTTTCACCATGGGTTTGACTTTAGGCGCCCCCACACACGGCCGCCAGCCGCCATCACAGACGTGCGCAGTGACTCGGACCTGCGCGCGGTCGTGTCAGCACCCAGCCGCCAGCCGCCGGCCGCCAGCGCGCCCCAGACCCGCTCCACCGAACTGCGCCACCCAGCGGATCCTTCTTAAACCAGCGCGAAGCCGTAAAAATCGCCTGTCAAACCACAGACCTACCGCACCATGAACCGACCACCCAACACCAGCACCACCCGCACCGCCCACCAACCGCCGCCCAAAAGGGCG